>ERZ869936.1217-NODE-1217-length-19422-cov-4.123354_pt1 | contig 19422 bp, 10 predicted proteins | sample MGYA00520876_ERZ869936 | MGnify/ENA primary metagenome ERZ869936 (study PRJEB32218, sample SAMN09650985) | biofilter metagenome | isolation source: enrty point of leading RO module | place: Saudi Arabia: Thuwal, RO plant located on Red Sea | collected 2016-02-17 ...
GAAGCCCAGCACAATGAGATCGTACTTTGCCAGCAATCTTTCCCCTTTTGCCGTGGCCATTATTGCGTTGGCAATGGTTTTAGTCGTTGCCGTTATGGATTACTTTCTGGGGCCTGAGATTGGGATGTTTGTTTTCTATTTGCCGCCCATTTTTTGGGCGACATGGCGGTTGGGCTTTCTGGCCGGTGCGGCTGTGTCTTTTTTTGCGGTTGCCGCATGGCTTTACAGTGAGTTTTTAAGCAGGGAATTTGCGTTGCATCCCGGGGTGGTTTCGTGGAATGGAGGCATCCGTTTGGTGCTGTTTCTGGGGGTTGCGTTTCTGGTGGCCAGGCTCCGCCAGTTGACCCGGAACCTCGCCGGACAGGTCGCCAGCAAAACCCTCTCCCTTGAATCGGAGGTTGAGCAGCGGCGCAAAGCCGAGGATGTGCTGGGCCAGCAATCCGACCTGCTGAACCTCGCCTATAATGCCATCCTTGTGCGAGACATGGATAACCGCATCACCTTCTGGAACCGCGGTGCCAAGGAAATGTACGGGTGGGACGAGGAAGAGGCCTTGGGCCGGTTTTCCCACGAACTGCTCCGCTCCCAATCGGCTGTGCCCCCGGAAAGAATTCAGCATGAACTTCTTCAGGCCGGTCGTTGGGCCGGCGAAATGATTCACCAAACCCGCTCCGGGGGCAAGGTGGTCGTCGCCAGCCGTTGGGCGCTTCAAAAAGACGCTCGAGGCAGCCCCAAGGCCATTTTGGAAATCAACAACGACATTACCAAAAGCAAGGAATACGAGGAAAAACTGCAAAAAATAAACCAGGAACTGGAGCGGCGCGTCCAGGATCGGACCGCCCAACTCGACGAGCGCGTCAAGGAGGTCGAGTTACTCAACCGGGGCATGGTCAACCTGCTGGAGGATCTGGAGTCAGCCCGGGTGCTGGCCGAGGAATCCGCCGTTGAACTTAAAAAATCGAACAAAAAACTCGATGAATTGAACAAGGAGCTGGAGACGTTTTCCTACACCGTGTCGCACGATTTGCGGGCGCCCTTGCGCGCCATCGCCGGCTTCAGCGAGGCTCTGCGGGAGAGTTGTGGCGGCAGGCTGGAGGAGGACGAGCAGGAGTATATTCGCCGCATAGGGCGGGCCACCGAACGGATGGGGGCCCTGATCGAAGGCATTCTCAAACTTTCCAGGGTGTCACGGTCCAAATTGCAGCGGCAGCCCATTGACCTCAGCGCGCGTGCGGAGGAGTTGGTCCAGGACCTGTCGGTGTCTGATTCCTCTCGCAAGGTGGAATTTGTTATCCAGCCAAATGTTAGCGCTCAAGGGGATCCGGCCCTCATGGAGGTGGTGCTCGAAAATCTGCTGGGTAATGCGTGGAAATTTACCACCGACAAAGAGGCGGCGCGGATTGAATTTGGCCTCCGCAACGGCGAGAACGGCGACGTTTTTTTCGTGCGCGACAATGGCGTTGGATTCTCTGCCGAGCAGGCCGACCAGTTATTCAAGCCGTTCCAACGGTTGCATTCAGGCGAGAAGTTCAAGGGCTCGGGCATAGGGCTGGCCACAGTGCAGCGGATCATCGAGCGGCACGGGGGCAGGGTTTGGGCCGAAGGCGCCGCAGGCGAAGGAGCTACTTTCTATTTTACTTTGGGCAAATTGAAAGGCTGATGGCGCCCCGCGCTGGAATGTTTAAGCCTGTTACCGGGGCGCTTTTTGCATCAAGAAGACTTTTTAAAAGGGAAAAGTGCTTTACAGAGGCGTTTTTAACCCTATCTTTGCGGCTTTGAATCAAATTGAATTTCGACAAGTCAAGTATGGAAGCTAAAGGAAACACGATTGGTAAATATCGGTTGCATGAGAAGGACACCGGTTCGGCAGATGTGCAAATTGCGCTTTTGACCGAGCGAATCAACAGCCTCACAGAGCATCTTCAGAAAAATAAAAAGGACCACAGCTCCCGCCGTGGCCTGCTGATGATGGTCGGACAGCGTCGCCGTTTGTTGGATTACCTCCACACCACGGACGTCAGCCGCTATCAGACCATCACCAAAAAGCTCAAGTTGCGCAAATAAGGCGCCACGCCTCCTCGATTGGATTCGGGTCTTACATGAATTCTTTGGGGAGGGATCTGTTCCTGCAAACAATTTAGAGGGCTCGGCGGCGCGAACGAGCCCCTAAACCTTGGTTTCGCGTCCATAATTAATTCCCGCTGGCGCCGGGTAATTTCGCTGAGCCTTTTCCAACCGGACAAAGTTTCATCGAAGTTTCTCTGGAGCCAGCGGGCAACACAGGAAAGATAACTATGCCAGAAAAAGTAACGGCTCCCATTGGAGATAAACAACTCATCATCGAATCCGGAAAACTCGCCAAGCAGGCGGACGGCGCGGTGACCGTCCAACTCGGCGAAACCATCGTGCTGGTCGCGGCTGTGGCCGCTTCCAAGGCCAAGGAAGGCCAGGATTTCTTCCCGCTCACGGTGGACTACCGCGAGAAGGCCGCCGCCGCGGGCAAATTCCCCGGCGGTTACTTCAAGCGCGAAGGCCGCCCGACCGAGAAGGAAATTCTCACCAGCCGCCTGACCGATCGTCCGATTCGCCCGCTCTTCCCCAAGGGCTGGTACAACGAAGTGCAGGTTCAGAGCCTTCTGCTCAGCGCCGATGGCGAAAACGATCCCGACATTCTCAGCATTGTCGGCGCCTCCGCCGCGTTGGCGGTCAGCGACATCCCGTGGGACGGCCCGCTTGGCGCGGTCCGCGTGGGACGCGTCAACGGCCAGTTCATTGCCAACCCGACGCATGCTCAGATGGCCGAAAGCGACGTGGACATTATTTACGTCGGCAGCAAGACCGACATGATAATGTTTGAGGGATCTTCCAAGGAAATTTCCGAAGCGGACTTTCTCTCGGCGTTGAAATTCGGCCATGACGCCTGTCAGCCGATCATTCAGGCCCAGTTGGACCTCGCCAAACGGCTTGGAAAGCCCAAGCGCCAAATCACCTTGAAGGTGGTGCCCGAGGAAATTCTCAAAGAAGCCAAGGCGCTGGCCGGGGAACGCATGATTCCCGCGCTGTTGACTCCCGCCAAAGTGGCCCGCGAAGCCGCCGTCAATGCGATTACCGAGGAGGTTGGCAAGAAGCTCGTCGAAAAATTTGGCGAGGAAAAAGTCACCGAATTCGTTCTCAAGGACGCCTTTTATTACATCCAGAAGGAAGCGGTTCGTGGCCTGATTCTCAACGACGGCAAGCGCCTGGACGGCCGCAACTTCGATCAGGTGCGCTCCATTGCCTCCGAAGTGAGCGTGCTGCCGCGCGCCCACGGTTCCGCGCTCTTCACACGGGGCGAAACCCAGGTCATGGCACTCGCCACGCTGGGCACCGAAGAGGACGCCCAGGAATTCGATTCCTATACCGGCGGCATCAGCGAGAAGAAATTCATCCTTCACTACAACTTCCCCAACTACTCCGTTGGCGAGACTGGACGCATCAGCGGCCCTGGACGCCGTGAAATCGGCCACGGCGCCCTTGCGGAGCGCTCCTTGGAGCCCATGCTGCCGCTGGACACCTATCCCTACGCGATCCGCATCACGTGCGAAGTGATGGAATCCAACGGGTCCACATCGATGGCGTCGGTTTGCAGCGGATCACTTGCGTTGATGGACGCCGGCGTGCCGCTCAAGCGCCCCGTCGCGGGCATCAGCATCGGCCTTTGCACCGAGTTGGGTGAAAAGGACGCCATCAAGCGCCACAAGCTCCTCACCGACATCATCGGTTGGGAAGACGCTTTCTGCGACATGGATTGCAAAATTGCCGGCACCGACAAGGGAATCACCGGATTCCAACTTGACCTCAAGCTGCGCGGCTTGCCCCATGACATCATGGCCGAGGCGCTGGAGAAGGCGAAGGTGGCCCGGTTGCATATTCTCAGCGAAATGGGCAAGGTAATCTCCGAAGCCCGCCCAGAGTTGAGCAAATATGCCCCGCGCATCGTGCAGGTTCGGATCAATCCGGAAAAGATTGGCGCGCTCATCGGGCCCGGCGGCAAAAACATCAAGCGCATCGTTGAGGAGTCCGGTTGCGAGATCAACATCGAGGACGACGGCACGGTGAACATCTACTCCGTTTCCGAGGAAGGCATGAAGATTGCCAAGGCGGAAATCGAAGGCATGACCGCTGAGGCCGAAGTCGGCAAGGTGTACCGCGCGAAAGTGGTTTCCACCAAGGAATTCGGCGCGTTTGTCGAGTTTCTGCCCGGCAAGGAAGGCTTGGTGCATATCAGCGAACTGGCCAATTTCCGCGTCAAGAAGACCGAGGACATTGTCAAAATCGGCGACGAAGTCTGGGTCAAGTGCCTGGGCATTGACGAAAAAGGCCGTGTCCGTCTTTCGCGTAAAGCGGCGATGGAGGAAAAGGACAAGGAAATGGCCGCGGAATCACAGGGAGCCTGATTTTGTCACGACTGTTCACAGGCGAGCCTCACGGGGCTCGCCTTTTTTATTTCTCAGGCGTTTTACGCGGTTATTTCAAATAAACTTGGGTTTGCTAAAAGCGGGCCATTCTGGCAATGACTGCCCCTTGCATGGGACTCGTTAAATTCATTTTTGGATCAGTGATTGCAGCGCTCGGTTGGGGCATTGTTCCTGTCGCTTTTGGGCACAGCGCGCCTGATTTGCTGGCTCGCTGGCATTTCGTTGGCGCGGCCGGCTTGTCCGCGGACACCAATGCCGCCAAACTCAAGGCAGCATGGAACCTGCCCGCAACAGTTCAGCTTCGAAAAGATATTCTACAGACGCTCCCCCATGTGCCGGGTCTTTGGTTGGCCCAAGATGGACAAACCAATTCCCTCAACACGGAGTGGATGGCGCCATTGCTGAACGACCTCATCACTTTTGAAACCCTGCTCGAGGTCCGTCGCAAAACCAACATGCCGGGCGAAATTGTCCTGGCCATCCGCCTGGATGATGCTCGTGCAGGACTCTGGGACACCAATTGGGCGAAGCTCGCCGCCAATTGGGCTGGGAGCGAACCGCGCACGATTCAGGGGGAACATTTCACCGGTTGGGAAATTAAAAGGCGTGAATTTAAACCGAATTACATCCGGTTCATTCGCGCCAAAGACTGGGTGTTGGTGGGAGTTGGACAGGAGAAACTGCCGCTTCAGGATGACTGGCTGCGGTTGATTGAAAAGGAAGGACGACCTGCGAAGGTGTTGGCGGGCGACTGGCTTCAGGTCAAGGCGGACGGACCGTTGCTGGAACAATGGCTGCCGATCAAAACATTGCCTTTTATTTTTCCAAAAGTGGAGCTGGCCCTTTCGGGGAAAAACGGAGGCGTTCGCACAGAAATGACAGCGGTCTATTCAAAGCCGGTCGCAGCCAATCCGAAGCCCATGACAATACCCCTCGGTTTGATTCGCGATCCCATTGTCAGCTTCACAGCGGGACAACAGCTTGGTAGCTTCATCCGGTTCCCCGCGGAAATAAAGGCGTTGTCCTTCAATCCGTTGGCCGGCCAGTTTTTCATCTGGGCGCAATCCGGCACTCCGATGCACACGGCCTTTGCCATCAAAACCGATTCGGCCAAAAAACATTTGAAGGCTTTGGCGACGGAATTGCCCAGAACCTTTAATCCCGTCCTGGAAAAGAATGACTGGGGCGAGTTTGTTTTTGAAACCAACCGCAACGAAATCAACTGGAAGAAAATCAACGTCATTGTGCCTTATCTCAAGGCCACAAATGACACTTCGGGAGAATTTTTGCTGGGCGGGATGTTCCCGCCATTGCCGCTGACCAATTCCCTGCCTGGTGAACTCACCAGTCAAATAACGGGCAGGACCAATCTTCTTTACTACGACTGGGAAATTACACAGGAACGGCTAGGCCAGTGGCAGATGCTCGGCCAAATGCTTCCACCGTTTGCGCCCAGTTTCCGGGCTCCAGCAAAGACCACAGAGGCTGATGCCGCCAAGTCGCCGGCCAGGGGGTTGGTCCGTCTGCGTGTGTTTCGCTGTCTCGCCGCAATCGCGCCTCTGGCCGGAAACACCATCACGGAGGTGACTCTGGAATCGCCCACAGAAGTGCGCATGGTTCGCAAGTCAGACTTGGGCTTCACCGGTTTTGAACTCATGATGATCGGCCGCTGGCTGGCGCAATGGAATGTTCCGGCTTTGAGCCCGGCGTCTCCCGCTCCGCCGCTACCGCGACCTTGAGTGCGGTTACGGCTCATAGGAAATTATACCGACATGCTGAAACTAGGCGTCAACATTGATCACGTGGCAACCGTGCGCGAGGCTCGCTACCGGGGCCAGGCTCGCGGCGAACCCGACCCCGTTGAGGCGGCCCTCATTTGCGAAGCTGCCGGAGCCCACGGCATCACCGCCCATTTGCGCGAGGACCGGCGGCACATCCAGGACCGCGATGTGTGGGCGTTGCGAAAGGCCATTAAAACGCGCTTGAACCTTGAGATGGCCAATTCACCCGAGATTGTGGACATCGCCCTCAAGCTCAGGCCGGACATTGTCTGCCTGGTTCCTGAGAAACGGCAGGAAGTCACGACAGAAGGCGGGTTGGATGTGGCGGGGAATTTCGAGGCGTTGTCCGAAACCCGCAGGAAAATGAACGACGCGGGCATTGAGGTGAGCCTGTTCATTGCGCCGGATCCGGTTCAGGTCGAGGCCGCGGCCCGCACCGGCTCGCAGTTCATCGAGTTGCACACCGGCTCGTTTGCCGAGCAGTTTCATGAACCTGACCGGCGCGACGCGGAACTGGAGCGGTTGATTGCGGCCGCACGCCAAGCGCATGGAATGGGGCTCAAGATCAATGCGGGGCACGGTTTGAATTATGAGAATTTAAAGGTGCTTCATCAGGTTCCTCACATGGTGGAACTGAACATCGGCCATAGCATCGTCAGCCGCGCGGTGTTTTCCGGGCTCGAACAGGCAGTGCGGGACATGCTTGCGCTTATGGAAAATTATCGCGGGTGAATTTGCCAAACGAACCCATGATGAATTGCTTCAGGATTTGCGTCTAAATCGCGATGCCTCCCAGCAGCGCCATATCCAGACTGCGTGTGACCCTTGATGGAAAATTCTTCCGCCTTGGCGAGGAGAAATTCTACATCAAGGGCGTGGCGTATGGGCCTTTCGCGCCGAACGAGGAAGGTGAGCATTTCCCCGCGCGCACTCAGGTCAAACGCGACTTTGAAATGATCCGGGAACTGGGCGCCAACGTATTGCGGGTGTATTATGCGCCGCCACGGTGGTTGCTCGACATGGCCTTGGCGCATGATTTGAGGGTCTTTGTGGATATACCGTGGCCCAAGCATCTTTGTTTTCTGGATTCGGAAAAACTTCGCGAGCAGGCCCGAATGAGCGTCAGGTCCGCTGTGCAAAGCTGTGCCGGGCATCCCGGGGTTTTCGCCTACAGCGTGGCCAACGAGATTCCTCCGGACGTGGTGCGATGGAGTGGCGCGCGGCGGGTGGCGGAATTCCTCGATCAACTGGTCCTTTGCGCGCGGGAAATCGATCCTGAATGTCTCTGCACGTTCGGCAATTATCCGCCGACGGAATTCCTGCGCCCCCGGAGCATGGATTTTCACTGCTTCAATGTGTACCTGCATCACCGCAAGCCCTTTGAGAACTATCTGGCCCGGTTGCAAATGATTGCGGACGCCAAGCCGTTGATTCTGGGCGAATTTGGATGCGATTCCATCCGCGTGGGCGAGGAGGCCAAGTGCGAGATGCTCGCGTGGCAAATTGAAAGCGCGTTTCGCGCGGGATTGGCGGGGGCAGTGCTGTACAGTTTTACCGATGATTGGTTCAAGGATCAGCGGCAAATATCAGACTGGGCATTCGGGCTCACGACCACTGAACGGCAACGCAAATCGTCGTTCGAGGCTGTTCGCGAGCAATTCGCCGCAGCGCCTTATTTTCCCCTGAGCCGAGCCCCGAAAGTCTCCGTGGTGGTGGCTACTTATCAGGGCGCGCGCACTCTCAAAACCTGCCTCGAATCGCTTTCGCACCTGAATTACCCCGATTACGAGGTCATCGTGGTGGACGACGGTTCCACCGATACGACCGAGCAGATTGCGTCGGTTTACTCAAATGTCCGTTATATCCGGCAGGCGCATCAGGGGCTTTCCGTCGCTCGTAACACAGGCATTTTCGCCGCTGAGGGCGAGATTGTCGCTTTCACGGACTCGGACTGCCGCGCGGACAAGGACTGGCTGTATTATCTGGTGGCCGACTTGATCAACAGCGACTACGCGGGAATGGGCGGGCATAATTTCCTGCCGCCTGAGGATTCCTGTATTGCGGCGGCGGTGCAGGTTTCCCCCGGCGCTCCGGCGCACGTGATGCTGACCGACCGGACCGCCGAGCACATTCCCGGGTGCAACATGGCGTTTTACAAATGGGCGCTATTGGAAATCGGAGGATTCGACCCGGTGTTTCACCGCGCGGGAGACGATGTGGATGTCTGCTGGCGTTTGCAGCGTCGCGGGTATCGGATTGGATTCAGTCCGTCCGGGTTTGTCTGGCATTACCGTCGCTCAACCATCCGCGCATACCTTCGGCAGCAACAGGGATATGGGGAGGCCGAGGCGTTGCTGGTACGACGTCACCCGGAGTATTTTAATTTTTTCGGTAGCAGCATGTGGCAGGGGCGCATTTACACCGCGTCAAAATTCGGCGTCACCATCAGCCGCCCGATCATTTATCACGGGCTTTTTGCCAGCGGTTTTTTCCAGACGCTTTACCGGGCGGAGCCGGCGCAGGCTCTAATGCTCTGCACCACCCTGGAATACCACGTGCTGGTCAATCTCTCGCTGCTGGTGCTGTCCGTGCCGTTTCCCTATCTCTTGCCCTTGGCGGCAGCGAGCGTCCTGTGCTCGGCGGGAGTATGCGTTGCGGCGGCAGTCCAAGCCGATTTGCCGGAAGACAAGCAGCGCTTCTGGTCGCGCCCGTTGGTGGCGTTGCTTTACTTCCTTCAACCGATTGTGCGCGGTTGGGCGCGTTACAAGGGCCGTTTGAGCATCGGTCCCACGCCCAAGGCGGCGTACAAGAGTTTGGATTTGATAGATAAAAAGGATAAGGGCGAGTCGTTTGAATTTGTTGAATACTGGGCCGACCAGCGCGTGGACCGAATGCATTTCATTCAAAGCATCCTGGCCTCTCTGGAACGCCAGGGCTGGCAGTTTAAGACCGACTCCGGTTGGAGCGAATTTGATATTGAAGTTTTTGGCAGCCGCTGGAGCCATCTCCAATTGACCACGGTCGCGGAGGAGCACGGACGCGAGCGGCAATTGTTCCGGTGCCGCCTGCGCACCACCTGGTCGCTGCCCGCGAAGGTTTTTTTCGGCGCGGCGGTGGCCTTCGAGTTGCTGGTGATCGGGTTTGTCCGGAGCGAGGTGCCCTGGCTGTGGCTCATTCTGTTGAGCCTGCCGATTTTTGCCTGGTTCATGGAACAGGAGCAGCGCGACCTGCAACGGGTGATTTCCCTTCTGCTCGATGACGTCGGCAAGAAGTGCCAGTTGACCAACCTTAAGCGGAAAGAAGCGCCCTCCCAGCCGTTCGCCAAAAAGGACGAACCGGCGGAAAAACTTGGCGAGACCACGCCGGTATCCTAAAACCTCAGCGCGCCTATGCTCCAGTATCATCAACTTCTTCGGCTCGTTCTCGAACAAGGCAAGTTCAAGCCCGACCGCACCGGCACCGGCACGTATTCCGTCTTCGGGGCGCAGGCCCGTTTTCCGCTGGCCGAAGGCTTTCCGTTGCTGACAACCAAGAAGCTGCATCTCAAATCCATCATCCACGAATTGCTCTGGTTCTTGCGAGGCGACACCAATGTCAAATATCTCAATGAGCGCGGCGTGACGATCTGGGATGAGTGGGCCGACGCCGAAGGCAATCTGGGCCGTGTTTATGGCGCGCAATGGTGCGACTGGCGCACGGCCGACGGCCGTTCCATCAATCAAATAGATTGGCTCATCGGGGAAATCCGCCGCAATCCCGACAGCCGCCGGTTGATTGTGAGCGCCTGGAATCCGGGCGAACTCGACAAGATGGCGCTGCCGCCGTGCCACACGCTCTTTCAATTTTTTGTCCAGGACGGCGAGTTGAGCTGCCAGCTTTACCAACGCAGCGCCGACCTGTTCCTCGGCGTGCCATTCAACATCGCCTCCTACGCGCTGCTCACGATGATGGTCGCCCAGGTTTGCGGCCTGAAGCCCGGCACCTTCGTTCACACCTTTGGCGATTTGCATCTCTACGCCAACCATCTGGAGCAGGCAAAACTGCAACTCACCCGCGAGCCGCGCCCTTTGCCGCAAATGAAAATCAACCCGGCTGTCAGGGAATTGAAAGACTTCAAGTTCGAGGACTTTGAACTGGTCGGCTACGACCCGCATCCGGGCACCAAAGCGCCAATTGCCGTGTAGGAAATGAAGCCTTTCAAAGCCATCGCCGCGATGAGCCTCAACCGGGTGATTGGGCAGGGGAACCGCATCCCGTGGCATATTCCCGAGGATTTCAAATGGTTCAAACAGACCACCACCGGGCATATTCTGGTCATGGGACGCAAGACCTTTGAATCCATTGGCCGACCGCTGCCCAACCGCACGACGGCGGTGTTGAGCCGAAGCGGATTCCGGCATCCCGGCGTTCAGACTATCGCCGACATCGGCGAGTTGCCAACGGTCTGTCCCGATGCCGATTCGAGGGAGGTGTTCATCTGTGGCGGCGCGCAGATTTACGCGCAACTGCTTCCTCGGTGTTCAGAACTGTTCCTCACCGTCGTCAAGCGCGAGGTGCATGGGGACGCGTTTTTTCCGCCGTTCGAGGAGCACTTTGAATTGGAGGAAACCCTCCGCGACACGGATGAACTCAAAATTCTTCGCTATCGCAACAAGGCTCTGAAACAGTGACCCGGCCCTGTTCCCGGAGCGGTTCATTTACCCAAAAGGAAATTGAAGGCGTCGGAGTTTGTTGTAGCGCATGTGTAACCGTTCATAGGTCCGCGGCATCTTGGTTGCAGTTCATGAAACATTTTATTTGCCTCACACTTGCTTTTTTTCTGGTTCCCATGCTGGGCATTTGCCAGCAAGGACAAGCGTCCCGGGAACGCAGTCAGGCCGACAGCAACGAAACGCTTCGCTTTGAAGGAGCGCGCACCGAAATCTACAAGGCAGCGGGGGAAACCAAACTTACCATCCACATTTTCGAGCCTGACGGCCATAAGCCGTCCGACAAACGGCCTGCCATCGTCTTCTTTTTCGGCGGCGGCTGGCTCAAGGGGACGCCGCGTCAGTTTGAACAGCATTGTCGCTATCTTGCCTCGCGCGGCATGGTAGCCATGGCAGCCGATTACCGGGTGTTCAGCCGCCATCGGGCGACCGTGGATCAATGCGTGGAGGATGCCAAGTCGGCCATCCGGTGGGTGCGGAGTAACGCGGAACGCCTGGGAATTGACCCGCAACGCATCGCGGCGGGCGGCGGCTCCGCTGGCGGACACATCGCCGCATGCGCTGGACTGGTTCCTGGATTTGAGGCTGATGGGGAAAAAGCAAACGTCAGTTCGGTCCCCGATGCGATGGTGTTGTTCAACCCGGCAATCCTGCTTGGGTTGATGAAGGGCTTTACCAATGCGTTTCCGGAAAGCGGGCGCGAGGATGTGAAAAAACGCCTTGGCGTGGCCCCTGAGAAACTGTCGCCCACGCATTTTGTAGACAAAGGCGCGCCACCCACGCTGGTGCTGCATGGCAAGGAGGACACGACCGTGCCTTACTGGACGGCTGAGGCCTTTGTCGAGGCGATGAGAAAGGTGGGCAACCGTGCGGAACTGGTCGGTTACGAAGGGCAGGGGCACAGTTTTTTTAACTACGGGAGGGGCGATAATCCCTATTTTCTGAAAACAGTCGAGGAGATGGACAAGTTTCTCGTTTCCATTGGCTATTTGAAGGGGCCATCCACAGCCCAAGCGTATTTTTCCCGAAATAGGAATGCAGTGAATGTTTCCCCATAAGCTGCGCCGTGAGCTTTTATTGACCCGTTGCTTGCCGTGGCAGATGCTATGGATGTTATGAGCCGGAAAGGTTTCTTCCCCCGCAGCGCGTTGTCGCCGCTGGTAGCCTTTGTTTTGTGTCTGGTTCCGTTTGCCGCCAAGGCGCAAACCAATGAATTTCGTGGCATGTGGGTGGACGCATGGGGGACGGGATTTCTCAACGCCAACGAGGTGACGCAACTCATCAACGATTGCCGCGCTTATAATTTCAACGCCATCGTCGTGCAGATGCGCCGGCGCGGCGACGCGTTTTACAACAACGTCGTGCCCGGCAACGATCCCAAGACCACAGCCATCGCCTCCAACTTCGACGCGTTGCAAGACATCATCACCAAGGCGCGCACAGGCTCGCCGCGTATCGAAGTGCATTGCTGGGTGGTCACCTACAAAATTTGGAGCAGCGAGAACTCGCCGCCCTCTCAGCCGGGTCACATTTACAATTTGCATCCGGAATATCTCACCCAGAACCAGGCGGGCGGGCGTTTCACCGGAGAGGGCTATTTTCTTGATCCGGGTCACCCTGGAGTGACGACGTGGAATTATGTCATGGCGACGAACATCGTCCGCCGTTACGACGTGGACGGCTTTCACTGGGATTACATCCGGTATCCTGAGCCGGACTCGGGATACAATCCGACGGCCATCGCCCGCTACAATGCGGAGTTCGGGACCACCGGCCAGCCTTCGACTTCCAGCACGCAATTCTCAAACTGGCGGCGGCGGCAGGTGACAGATTTCCTGCGATGGGCAAATGCGGAACTGATGGCCATCCGGCCGAATCTTCAGATTTCCTGCGCTGTCTTCGGCAATCGGAGCGACGCCTACAACGCGCGCTACCAGGACTGGGCGGCATGGAACAATGAGGGCATCATTGATATCTGCATGCCAATGGGCTACACGGCCGACAACAGCCTGTTTACTTCGCGCGTGACCGATTCCTTCAACAACCAGGGTGTGCGGCGGGTGTACAACGGCCAGGGCGCCTATCTGAACGTGATCAGCAACTCCGTCTGGCAACTGAATTACATACGCAACAAGCCGTTGCTGGGCTCAGTGCTTTACAGTTACCGCGTGCCCAACAGCGGGACGGTCAATCGCAGTGCCTCGCTTGCCTATATTCGTGACAACCACCAACCGTCATGGGTGAACGTGCCGGCCATCCCATGGAAAGCAGCGCCCTCCAAGGGTATCCTTCGCGGCCGCGTGACGCGCTCAGACAACGGACAGCCCATTTACAATGCCTCGGCCACCCTCCAGACATCGCCTTCGAGAACGGTCCTGACCGATCCTCACGGAAACTTTGCTTTCTTCGAAACGACTCCTGGTTCGTGGTCCGTTTCGGCCACAGCCAACGGCATGGGTGCTGTGACCAACTTTGTGTCCATCGGAGCAGGCAGCAACATCGTCGTCAATTTGGTCGTTCCGGCAACCGACATCACGCCACCCATCCTGTCCGGCATCACGGCCGGAAGCATTACGGACACCTCGGCTCGAATCACTTGGGCGACCGATGAAACGGCAAACAGCATGGTGGATTACGGGCTGACCTCGGCTTATGGAATGACCATCAGCAATACGGCGATCGCATTGAACCACTCAATTTCTCTGACGAACTTACAGTCCAATTCGACGTATCATTTCCGGTGCCGGTCGCGCAACGCAGCGGGACTGGAAGGGGCATCGGGAGATTTCACTTTTACCACCAATCCGCAGGGCGTGGTGAATGATGTCATCGTGGAGTGCCGCCTCGCTGGCGGAATTCTTAATTCCAATCCGCCTTATTCGGACGTTGGATTCTCTGATTCGACTCTGAAAAGCACTGCGCCCGGTTTGAGTGGCACCGGCTCGCGCTATGCCACCGCAGGCACCCCGAGCTTTACCATCAAGCCAACACTGCCTGTGGGTGGCGGTTCCTACGATGTTTATTTGACTCATGGCAACGCCGCGAGTGTTTCGGATGACATCGTGGCATCCGTCACGCAGACGGGGGGCACCGGGCTGCCCGCCTCGACGACGCTCCTTCAGCAACCCGGCGCCAACACGTGGGAATATCTCGGTCGGCTGAAGCTGAACCCCGGCGTGACGGTGCCGACATTGGTCTTCACCTATTCCAGTGGCGAACTCAACACGGGGGGCAACGGGCGCATGTACAGCGATTCGGTTAAATTTGTTTTTGTCCCGCCGCCAGATCCCCCGTCCATCACCAACCAGCCGCAAGGCAAAGTCATTCATCAGGGTGGCAGCGCGACGTTTTCGGTGGGCGCGACAGGCGCTGCGCCGATGTCCTACCAATGGCGATTTGACGGGGCCAATCTCTCCGGGGAAACCGGCAGCAGTTTCACTGTCAACAACGCGCAGCCGCTGCACGAGGGCGAATACTCGGTGATCGTCAGCAATCCGGGCGGTGTCGCCATGAGCGAAAGCGCCTTGCTCAATGTGGTTGTTCCGCCGCTGATAATCACTCATCCCGTGAGTCGGTCGGTGCAGGCTGGAGAGGATGTGACGTTTAGCGTCGTGACCGACGGCACCGGGCCATTTAGTTACCAATGGCGGCGCAACGGGACAAATATCACCGGGGTGACGGAGGATTTGCTCACCCTTGACGGCGTCCAAACCAATGCAGCCGGCAATTATTCTGTTGTGGTGACCAACGCGGCGGGATCCGCAACAAGCGCTGAAGCCGCGCTCGAGGTTCTGCCGCTGTTGCCGCCTGTCTTTGAACAAATCAACCGGTTGGCGGACGGCCGCATTCGATTGGCGGTGTCGCTGGCGCCTGGCGGAGATTATGTGCTTCAGGTTTCCACCAATCTCACCTTTTGGGCCGACGTGATCACACTGATGGCCACCAACGGAAACATGGAATTCATTGATGACGATTCAACCAACGGCCTGCTTCGTTTTTATCGACTCCGACGATAGTAAATTCAGGTCGCTGGGGAGCGCGCGCTGACTTGGGCTCTGCGCACGGCATCAGCAACGCGACTGCCGGCAAGTCGAGTTGGGAATTCACTGTCGGCGGCGAGTGGCTCTCTATGGTTTTCGCAAACAATAAGAAATTGAATGACCAGGCTCATTTTTTAAAGAAGCATGCGAAGGGGGCGTCATTTTTTGCAGCTTTTGTTAATGCAATGCACACGCTTGAATGCCGTGGAGCATTAGTTGTATTGCTGGCGCTATTGTCATGACGTACTTTCTTCAAACGCTGGTATTGGTTGTAGCGCTGTGTTCCGCGTCACTGGCATTCAGCGCGGCCGATGGGGCAAAACTGCCTCCGACAGTTATCCGAACTGTTGACTTCGTGGCCGACATCCAGCCGATCTTCGCGAAGTCTTGCCTCTCTTGTCACGGGCCGGAAAAGCAGAAGGGCAGTTACCGGCTTGATGTGAAAAGCTCCGCCATCGGCGGCGGCGACACCGGGCCGAACATCCTTCCCGGCAAAAGCGCCGAAAGCCCGCTCATCCATTACGTCGCCGGACTAGTTCCGGACAAGCTGATGCCGGCGAAAGGAGAACGATTGACGGAGGAGCAAATCGGGGTCTTGCGGGCGTGGATTGATCAGGGCGCAAACTGGCCGGACAACGCCTCGCAAGTCGCCGAGACGAAGTCCGAGCATTGGTCGTTTCAGCCGCCGCAACGGCCGGAGCTGCCGTCGGTGAAAGACAAGAAGTGGCCGCGCAACGAGATTGACCGGTTCATTCTGGCCAAGCTTGAGGAGAAGAAACTTTCTCCATCGCCCGAAGCGGACGAGCGCACGCTGATTCGCAGATTGAAGTTTGACCTGCTTGGACTGCCGCCGGCGCCCGATGAGATCGACGCCTTTCTGAAGGACAAGCGATCCGACGCCTACGAGCAGCTCGTCGAAATCTTCCTAGCCTCGCCGCACTACGGCGAACGATGGGCGCGGCATTGGCTCGACGTGGTGCGCTTTGCCGAGAGTCACGGGTTCGAGATGAACAAGATGCGTCCCAACGCCTGGCCGTATCGCGACTACGTCATCAACGCCTTTAACGCCAACAAACCTTACGACCGTTTCATCACCGAGCAACTGGCGGGCGATCAACTCGGCGAGCCTGCGGCGACAGCGTTCTTTGTGGCCGGCCCGTGGGATCAGGTCAAAAGCCCCGATGTCGCGCTCACGAAACAGCAGCGCAGCGACGAGCTTTACGACATGATCAGCACCACCGGCAGCGCGTTTCTCGGGCTAACGCTCGGCTGCGCGCGCTGTCACACGCACAAGTTTGATCCCATTCCCCAAAGCGATTACTACGCCTTCCAGGCGATCTTCTCCGGCGTGCAACACGGCGAACAGGAGTTGCGCCCGCCGGATTTTGAGCAGCGCCTCGCGCAGGCAATCGAGGTGCGCCAAAGCCTTTCACCAATTTTGGCTGAACTGGCGCAGTTCGAGCCGTTGGCGCAACCGGACTACAAGGCAAGTGAAAAAACGGAACGCCCGCGCCCGGCGGTGAACGCGCGTTACAACACCGATCGATTCGCGCCGGTGCAGGCCCGTTTTGTCCGCTTCACCATCAACCAATCAAGCACACTCCAGCCGTGCATCGACGAACTGGAGATTTACACGGCGGGCGAACAGACGCGGAATGTTGCGTTGCGCGATCTTGGCGCGAAGGCGACCGCTTCAAGCACTCTCCCGAATAATAAAAAGCACAAGCTCGAACACATCAACGACGGGCAGGTCGGCAATGACCGAAGCTGGATTTCCGACGAGGATGGAAAGGGTTGGGTGCAGATTGAATTTTCTGAAACGCACACCATCGACCGCGTGGTTTGGGGTCGCGACCGCACGGAGAAATTCAAGGACCGTCTGCCGACCGATTATAAAATCGAGGTCGCCGTTGAGCCGGGGCAATGGATGCTCGTTGCTTCATCCGAAGATCGGCGCCCTTTTAATCCCAGCGCAAAACCGACGACAACCGCCGCAGCTCTGAAACTCTCTCCGGAACAGACGGCGCGGTTCAATGAATTGCTCCAGCAGAAAAAGGAAATCGAGTCGCGAATCAAACCGCTGGAAGATTGGCCGAGAGTTTATGCGGGCCGATTCGAAGCGCCCGAGCCGACGTTCCGCCTGCATCGCGGCGATCCGATGCAGGAACGCGAACCGGTCGCGCCCGGCGCATTGACGCGCATCGGCGCGCCGCTGCAACTTTCGCCCGACACACCCGAACCGCAACGTCGGCTGGCTTTGGCGAAATGGATTACCAGTGGGGAAAATCCTCTGACCGCGCGGGTAATGGTCAATCGCATCTGGCAATATCACTTTGGCGAGGGCCTTGTGAAAACGCCGAGCGATTTCGGCGTGAACGGCATTCGACCGAGCAATCCCGCGTTGCGCGCCTGGCTGGCGACGGAATTTGTCAGGCGCGACTGGAGCGTGAAGGAAATGCACCGGCTGATCGTGACTTCGGCGACTTACCGGCAATCGAGCCGTCCCAACGCGAAGGCGCAGCAAGTAGACGCGGGCAACGAACTGCTCTGGCGCTATCCGCCGCGCCGACTGGAGGCCGAGCCGCTGCGCGACAGCATTCTTTGGGCGAGCGGCAAACTCGATCTCAAGATGGGCGGGCCCGGCTTTGATCTGTTCGAGCCAAACGATAATTACGTGAAAGTTTACACGCCCAAAAAGGAGTTTGGCCCGGAGGAATTTCGTCGGCTCATTTACCAGTGGAAACCGCGCATGCAACTCGACGATACTTTCGGCGCGTTCGATTGTCCTGACGGCGGCCAGATTGCGCCGCGCCGGAACAGTTCCACCACGCCCTTGCAGTCACTCAATCTGCTTAACAGCGCGTTCATTCTGCAACAATCCGGCTTTCTGGCAGAGCGGTTGGAACGCGAGGCAGGCAACGACGCCAAAGCACAGGTTCGCCGCGCGTTTCAATTGATTTTCGGACGCGAACCGCATCGGGCCGAACTGGCCGCGTCTGAAAAATTGATTCGCGAGCAGGGCCTGCCGATCTTCTGCCGCGCGCTTTTCAACGCGAACGAGTTTCTCTACGTCTTTTAACTGCACATGAAGAACCGAATTAAACTTATCAGCCGAATCGGACTCGCGCTGTTAGTGTTGATTGCTCCATCGCTCGCTCACGCGAAGGAGCAGAAGCAACCGAACTTCGTCATTTTTCTCACCGACGATCTTGGCTGGGGCGACCTTGGCAGCTACGGACATTCTCTCATCAAGACGCCGAACCTCGACGCTTTCGCCAAGCAAGGGATGCGTTTCACACAATGTTATTCGGCCAGCGCAGTTTGTTCGCCGTCGCGCTCAGCCATCCTCACCGGACGCACGCCGTATCGCAACGGCGTGTTCACCTGGATTCCCGAGAATGGCGAAATTCATCTGCGCTCGAGCGAAATCACCATCGCCACACTGCTCAAGCAGCGCGGCTACGCCACGTGCCACGTCGGCAAATGGCACTTGAACGGATTCTTCAATGACCCGCAGCAGCCGCAACCCATCAACCATGGCTACGACTGGTGGCTCGCCACACAGAACAATGCCGCGCCGAGCCACGCCTTTCCGACCAACTTCATTCGCAACGGCAAGCCCATAGGCAAGGTGGACAGTTACTCCGCGCCGTTTGTCGTCGAGGAGGCGATTGCATGGCTCAAACAGCATCGTGATCCGAAGAAGCCGTTCCTGCTTTCTGTCTGGACGCACGAGCCGCATTACCCGATCGCCTCCGCGCCCGAGTTCAAGGCGCAATACCCGAACCTCACCGACCCGGAACAGATCGAGCATCACGCCAACATCACGCAGATCGATCACGCGTTCGGGCAACTGATGCGAGCGTTGGAGGATTTGAACCTGACCGGCGACACGTTTGTGTTCTTCACCTCGGACAATGGCCCTGAAGGTGCGGGCAACCGTGGGCCTGGGCGCGGTTCAACCGGCGGATTGCGCAGCCGCAAGCGCTCCGTTTACGAAGGCGGCATCCGGGTGCCGGGCATTGCGCGCTGGACCGGAAAAATTCCAGCCGGAAAGACCAGCGATGAACCGGTGATCGGCTCCGACCTGTTCGTCACGCTCTGCGAGATTGCGGGCGTGAAGCCGCCCAAGGACCGCGTCATCGACGGCGGCAGCATGTTGCCCGCGTTTGAAGGTCGGAGCATCCAGCGCGCCCGCCCGCTCTACTGGCGTTGTCCCGTCGCACCCGAACCGCTCAAAACCGCGATGCGGATCGGCGACTGGAAAATTGTGGCCGACGAGCCGCTGACGAAGTTCGAGCTCTACAACCTCAAAAGCGACTGGCAGGAGAAAAACAACTTGGCCGAAGCCGAGCCGAAGCAATTGGCGAAGATGAAAATCGCCTTGCAGAAGCTCAACGCCGAGATCGAAGCTGAAGGCCCGGACTGGTGGCGG
>ERZ869936.1218-NODE-1218-length-19410-cov-5.998812_pt1 | contig 19410 bp, 13 predicted proteins | sample MGYA00520876_ERZ869936 | MGnify/ENA primary metagenome ERZ869936 (study PRJEB32218, sample SAMN09650985) | biofilter metagenome | isolation source: enrty point of leading RO module | place: Saudi Arabia: Thuwal, RO plant located on Red Sea | collected 2016-02-17 ...
ACGCCGAGCAGGCGGCGCCCAGCGCGACGGCGGCAGCCAGCGCCGCCGCGCGCAGCACCGCAGCGCCCGGCTGCGCGCCGTTCAACGGTCGGTCCCCACCCGTTCGCCGTCGAGGCGCTCGCCCGCGGCGGACGGTTCCATGCTGCCCCGGATCAGCCAGTTGCGCTGCAGCGCCTCGGTCAGGCGCTGGATTTCGTAGAGCGTGGCCTGCGCCTGCAGCAGCACCGCCGGGGCGGCATCGGCGCTGCGCCGGATCGAGCGCTCGATCTCCGGCACCGCGGCGGCGATGCGCTGCGCTTCTTCGGAGGTGGCGCGGATGTTCTTCATGCTGGCCTGCATGTCGGCGCCGATCTGCGGGAAATGCTCGGCCAGCCGGCGCGCCTCCACCAGCGTGGCATGCAGTTCCGACAGCGAGGCGTTGACCTTTGGCATCGCCTCGCGCAGCTGCGCCGCCGGCTCGGGATCGAACAGCAGCATGCCGGCCATCCCCTCGCCTTTCTCCAGCGCCGAGCCGACCCGGTTCAGGTGCGCCAGCGCGGCCTGCAGATCGGTCTGCCGTTCGCGCAGCTCGGTGGCGAGCCGGCCGTACTCGGAAATCGCGCCGCGCAGTTCCTTGATCGCCGGCAGCGCTTCCTGGCGGATGGCGGCGAGCGTTTCCTCGATGAGCTGGGTGGGCGCCTTGTCCGCCTCGCTGATGAGGTAGGCATCGCCCGCCGGCAGCGGTGCGCCATAGCCGCGGGTGATCTCGATCGACGCGTCGCCGATGCCGAAGGGCTTGCGGATGATGGCCACCGAATCCTGCCGCACGAAACGGATGAAGTTGCCGCGGATACTGACGACCGCCTCCATCTCGCCGGCATCGGTCACCAGGATGTCTTCCACCTCGCCCACCACCGAGCCCAGGATCAGCACATCGCCGCCCTCGCGCAGGCCCAGCGAACCTTCCGGCGGCAGGTGGATCGCCACGGTGGTTGCCGGCGTGAACCAGCGCTGCGTTCGCGGACCGAGCACCACCGCCGCGATACCGATCAACAGCGCGGCCAGCACGAACAACCCCACAATCTCGTTCATGCGCCTGACCTTGAGTGGCTTCGGCATGACTATTCCCCCGCGAGAGAGCTCAGTTGAGAGCCGGTCATCTTGCAGCGGGCGCTGGCCTTGACGCCGGGATCGTTCCACAGCGCCCAGTCATCGGAGGTCCACAGCACCGCGGCGCCGCGCGCGCGCGCCGAGCGGATCGCCGTCATCAGCGCCGGCATGATCGAAGGGTACACGCCGGCGGTCGGCCGCTCGAGGATGAGCAGTTCCGGCTTGCCGAGAAACGCGCGTACGCAGGCGGCGCGCCGCAGGTCGGGCGCGCGCAGCTCGGACGGCCGGCCCCGTGGCAGCCCGGGCAGGGAAAACAGCCGCGCCAGCGCGGAGGCCTCGTCGCGAATCTCGGCGTCGGTGCGGCGGGTGTGATGCCGCTGCGCCAGCATGATGTTGTCGTCCATGTCCAGCTCGCTGATCCAGGCCGGCTCTTCGAAAACGCGCCCGATGCGCGCGCGCGCCAGCGCTCGCCGGTCTTCGTCGAGCAGCGCCCAGTCCCGCCCCTGGAACCGGACGCGCCCGTGCGCCGGTTCGACCAGGCCCTGCGCGGCATCGGCCAGCGGCGTGTGCAGATGCCCTTCTTCCAGGTACACCAGCACCAGCTCGCCGGGCGCCAGGCGAAAGCTCACCTGCCAGAGCGCGGTGTCGTACAGATGTCCGCCCTCCACCGTCACCGCGCTGAACTCCAGCACGGTATCGCTCATCTCTCCGGTTCGCCCGTCGACGTCCATCGGCTGCGCCCTAAAGGTAGGCCAGCACTGAAATGAACGCACTGACCGCGAACAACGCAACCACCGAACGCTGCACCGCCACCCGGCTGGCGCGCGGCACCTCGGCGGTGGTGTCGCCGGCGCCGAGCCCCTCCGCCGCGCAGATGCACCCGGTCAGCAGCGCCGGGATGGTGCTCTTCAGCACCAGATTCACCGCGTCCGCCGGCGACATCGCGCCGAGCGTGTCGCGGGTGAAATCCGCGAACGTGCCGGTCTTGGTGTCGATCCACTGCCCGCCGATGTAGACGCTTACGAACGAGAACGCAATGAACATCAGCGTCAGGCATACGACCGACACGACCAGCGCCAGGGCCCGCGGCACCACCCAGTAGACCAGCGGCTCCAGGCCCTGGCCTTCGACCACGCGGTCCTCGCCGGAGACATGCACCAGGGCAAGCTCCGCGGCCATCGCGCTGCCGCTGCGCGCGATGACCACCAGGTTAACCAGCAGCGGTGCAAGTTCGCGCACCACCACCGCAACCAGCACCGGCCCGAGCAGGCGGGACTGGACGATCTGCCCCAGCCACAACTCGTACTGCACCACCAGCAGGATACCCAGCGCCGCCGCGAGAAACACGACGATGCCGATCGCCTCGAAACCGGAGGAGACAATCCTGCGCAGCAGCGCCTCCAGGATGGTGCGCCGCCAGGTCGAAGGCCGCACCGCAGCGGTGAGGACAGCCGACACGATGGCCAGCAGGTGCACGACCTTGCGCCCCTGGCCGATGGCGGCCGCGCCGACGAAGCCGCACAGCCGCAAGGGCAGCCCCAGCAGCACACCGGCCAGCAGGCGGGGGCCGCCGCGCGCCTGGGCGCGGGAATCAGAACTGCGAAACATCGTCGCGGGCTCGCCTCGTCAGGTTGAACACGTTAATGTCGTCGCGCCGCGCACCGCCGCAGCACCCTCCCTGTCAAGCGCGGGCGCCGATGCCCAGGGCCGGGCACCGAAAAGCCCGCAAGCCCGCGCCTTCGACCGGCCTGCTGCAGAGCGCGGACTTACCGTGGTCTTACTCGAACTTGTAGAACTGCTGGTTCAGGTACTTGACGATGTCCTGGCGCTCACCGGCAGTAAAGTCTCCCTCCGCCATATGCGTACAGTTGACGACCTGCTGCTGCAGCGCCTTCAGGGAACGCACTTTGTGGTCCTGGCGGGTGTAGACGCCAGTGTCATGGCATCGCATGCAATGCGCTTCATGCAAGCGTTCGCCCCGGACGGCGTCACCGGGCTGTGCCGCGTGGGCGGCCGCGGCCGCCACAGACAGCGCGACCGCACACAGAACAATATGCATGAGCCATCCCCCCCCGCCAGATGATGCACTCATCAGGTTAGTGGCTCACTTTACGTCAGGAGTTCCACGAAGAACAACTAGGGCTGAGGAGAAGAAAAGTACTGCGTGCCGCGTGGAAGAAAGACAGTTCCGAGTGCCGAGGTCCGAGGGAAGGAAAAGTGCTGCGTGCTGCGTGCTGCGTGAAAGACTAACGGCCGAGCGAGGCCGGCCTGTGGCCGGTGTCAGGACCAACGCTCACCGCGGAGGACGCGGAGGAAAAGCAAAGGCGGGATGAACCACCAAACCACCAAGGCCACCAAGGAAAGCCAACGGATTTCTTTTACGTGGTGTTCCTGGTGCCCTTCGTTTCTTGGTGTTTCGCTTTTCGCTCTTACCTGAGGGCCGAGTGAGAAGGAAACTACCGCGTGCTGCGAGAGAAAACGCGGCACCGGGCGGACGAAGGGCCGGGGCCTCTGATCTGGCGGTCGGGTCAGTCGGTCTAGCGTTCGATTCGAGTTTCCAGCCGCGCGGAAAGATCCTGCACGTTGTGCGTGGACAGCAGATGCGCGAATGCCCAACCCATATAGCCGCTTCGCAGCAGGTTGCCGGCGTCGGCGTCGTTAAGCTTGGCGAGCTTTGCTTCGTCCACCACCGAAAACCCGTCCATGGTGTACGGCTTGCCTTCTTTCGGCGTGACGGTGATGACCTGGGGCACGAACAAGTCGAGCTTCTGCAGATGCTCGCAAAACGCTTCCGTGCGCTTGGCCTCTGTCTGGTAGGCATTGAGAAATTCGATCGCGCGCTTGAGCGCCGGCGCTTCGCTGCCGTCCTCGTTGAACAGCGCGTCGCCTTCGCTGGTGTTGAAGCCGGCGAACTCTTCGTCGATGCACACATTGAAGTCGTTCGGTAGCCCCTTGTCGCCCAGTACATAGGGGTAGCGCCGGATGAAGGCCGGGATGTAACTCACCGTCCAGCGGCCCTTGTCGTCGACGAACAGATTCTCGTCCTTGCGCAGCCCGAGCAGCGCGATCGGGAAGAAGTTCTGATTGGCGTCCTTGATGAACAGGATCGGATACATGCGCGCGGCCGACGCGAACTCGTTGCCGGCAAGCGGCACCGAATTCGTGGTCGCCGCATAGGCGAACGACGGCACCGGCTTGATCTTGAGGTTCTTGTGGGCGTCGCGATTGAGAACGACCGGTTTGCTGTAGAACAGTAGCGAAGGCATGACGGACCTTTCGGGTTTGGTTTCGTTTCGCGCGACCCGGGATTTCAGTTTGCGCCCGGGTTCAGGCGCCGCCGGCAGCGGCTCACGCGAAGGCGTTGCCTTGCCTGCGCCCGCCATCATCCGCGACGCGTCGATTGCCAGGAAACGAACTGCAGCTTGCCGCCGCGCTTTGCCCAGACGGCATGAAACAGCAGGTCGAGGGTCTTGTCCTCGCCCTTGACGGTGACCTCGAAACGGGCGGCGCCGGTAATGATGGCGACATTTGCGAAGATGCGCACCACCGCCTCGCCGCGCGCCATCTGGCGATAGCGCACCGTGCCCGAGCGCATCGACTCGATGTAGCTCTTCTTGCCGTCGATCACTGCGCTCGAATGGTAGTAAACCAGGTCGTCGCTGATCATCTTTTCCAGCGCGGCGAAGTCCTTCGACGTCTGCGCACGGTAGCGGGCGTCTTCGGCGGCGAGGGCTTCGGCTTCGGTGACGTTATCGGACATGGAGATCGCTCAATTCAGATGGGCCGACTGGATACCGAGTGCCGGGTGCTTCGCGCTGCGGGAAGCGCGAGGCGGCAGCGCGTGCGGACCGACCGCCTGCACAAAGGTCCTGCCTGCGGCATCGATTGGGTCACAACCGGAATCTCCCCCGCGCGCCCCTTCCTCGGGTTACGCGTGTTGCCGCGCCTTGCCTCGGAACCGGCTGGTTGTTTACTGAATACAGCGCTGATGCTAAAGGCAGATTACTAACGGGGCAACAGTCCGCGCAGGCCGCTGGCCAGCACAGTCCGCAATTCGGATAGGATCGACTTCAAGCATCGCTCGGAGTGGATGCGTCGCCAAAGGGGGCGACAGTGATGAAATACCTGTCGGTCTTCGCAGGGGTCGCAGCGGCGGCAGTGGGGCTGGCCGCAACGGTTGTAGCTGCAGCCGCGCCCGTTTACGACCTGGTCATCGAGCACGGTCGGGTAATGGACCCGGAAACCGGGCTGGACGCGGTGCGCCAGGTGGGCATCTCGGGCGGTCGGATCGCTGCCCTCTCGACCGAGCCGCTGCGCGGCCGGAAAACGCTCGACGCCCGCGGGCTGGTGGTGGCGCCCGGGTTCATCGACCTGCACTGGCACGGCACCAACCCCGACAGCCATCTGTACCAGGCGATGGATGGCGTGACCGCATCGTTCGAGCTGGAGATCGGCGTCGCCGACGTCGACCGCTGGTACGCCGCGCGCGCCGGGCGCTCGCCGATTCACTACGGCACGGCGGTCGGCCATGTGCCGGTGCGCATGGCGGTGCTCGGCGACGAAGGCGAGTTTCTGCCCAGCGGTCCCGGTGCCAAGGCCGGCGTCGACGATGCGCAGCTCGCGCGGATCAAGGCCGGCATCGAGCGGGGCCTCCGGCGTGGCGCGGTGGCGGTGGGACTGGGCATCGTCTATACGCCGGCAGCGAACGACTGGGAACTGCTGGAAGTGTTCCGCCTGGCGGCGCAGTACCGGGCCTTTACCCATGTGCATGTGCGCGGCGCTTCGTCCGCCGCCGGTGCCGGCGCCGACCGCGAGCGCGGATTGCTGGAGGCAATCGCCCTGTCGACGGTATCCGGCGCGCCGGTGCATATCGCCCACATCAACAGCAGCGCGCAGGCTTCCGCCCCGCGCATGCTGCAGATCATCGCGGATGCGCGCGCGAACGGCGTCGATGTCACCACCGAGTGCTACCCCTACACCGCCGGCGCCACCCGCATCGAGTCGTTTCTGTTCGACAGCTGGTACGACAAGACCGAAGAGGACTACGCAAAGCTCCAGTGGTCCGCCACCGGCGAGCGGCTTACCCGCGAAACCTTCGCGAAGTACCGCGAGCAGGGCGGGCTGGTACTGATTCACATGAACACCGAGGAGATGGTCACCGCCGCGGTGGCGCATCCGCTCACCCTGATCGCCAGCGACGGCTTCGACGTGGCCGAAGGCCAGGGCCACCCGCGCTCGGCCGGCACCTTTTCGCGCATTCTCGGCCGCTACGTGCGCGAGCGTGGCGTACTGTCGCTGATGGACGCGCTGGAGAAGATGACGCTGATGCCTGCCCGGCGGCTGGAGGCGCGCATTCCGGCCATGAAGCGCAAGGGCCGCGTGCAGGTCGGCGCCGATGCCGACCTCACCGTGTTCGACCCCGACACCATCGTCGACACCGCCACCTTCGAGCAGCCGGCGCGCTTTTCCCGCGGCGTGCGCTACCTGCTGGTGGGCGGAACGCTGCTGGTCGAGGGCGGCGCTCTGAACAGCGAAATGCGGCCGGGCCAGCCGATCCGTGCGGAGATCGTTGACTGAAAGTATTGCGTGCAATGTGAAAACGGATAGTGCCGAGGGCCCAAAGAAACAGTTCCGAGTTCCGAGTTCCATGTTCCGAGTTCCGAGTGAAGAAAGTACTGAGGACTGAGGAGAAGATAAAAAGGACGGGGCCGAAGAAAGACAGGTGCTGCGTGCTGCGTGAAAAACGAAGGAACTCAAAACTGGCGAGGAACCGCTCCGAACCACCAAGTCACCAGAAACACCAAGAACCGGTAATCCCGAAACACGAAGGCACGAAGGCCACGAAGAACACCAAGTCAATCAAACCAAGCTCTCTTTCCTTGGTGGCCTTGGTGTGTTGGTGGTTCGCCCAGCATTTCGCTTTTCAGAGACCAGAGTATCTTCAGTTACGCAATCACCTGATCACCGAGTCACCTAATCACGCATCAACCCCGCGTTCTCCGCGTCCTCCGCGGTGAGAGTTGCTCCTCAGGCCGGCCGCTGGCCGGCATACTCAGCACGCAGCGCGCCGCACTTCTCTTTTCTCTCGGAACTGGGAACTCGGAACTCGGGACTGTCTTTACTCAGACCCCGGCCCTTTTGTCAGGCCGCCATCTCCGCCGTCGATGCAGCGACCTTGCGGGTTTCGCTGATGCGGCGGCTGGCAACGTTGCCGGAGCGAGTGGGTTCTATGCCGAGTTCGGTGAGCGTCTGGCGCAGGTCTTCCAGCACGGTGTCGCGCCGGCGCAGGAAGCTGGTCGCGAAGCAGCGCCAGAACTTCCAGCCGGTGCGCTCCAGCGCACGCTGGCGGCGCATGTCCTCGACCCAGGTTTCCGGGCCCTGGTACTTGTCGCCGTCGCACTCCACCGCAAGTCGGGTATCGTCGGCGCCTTCCACCACGATGTCGATGCGATACGTCCCCACCCGCACCTGCGGCAGCGCGCGGTAACCGTTGGCGATCAGCCAGTCGTAGATCTCGCGCTCGAGCGGCGATTCGCACAGGTCGCGCGCGTCCGCCACCCGCGGCGGCGGCTCGCCGAAGGGCCGCGCAAAATGCTCGATCAGCCCGCGGCGCAGGCGGTCGCCCTCGGGCAGCTGAGCGGGCTCGACCGAGCGCACCAGCACCATCTGGTCGCGCGCGCGCGAAGCCGCGACGTTGAAGCGCTGGGCAAAAATATCGCGCGACAGCGGCGCGCCGATGTCGTTGGGCGCCGCCACCATGGTCAGGAACATGATGTCGCGCTCCCGCCCCTGGAACATGCGCGCGTCGCCGCAGGCGAGATCGTGCCGGCGCAACACGTCCGGTCCCAGCTCCTCCAGCAACCGCTCCCAGATGCGCAGGGCCTGCTCTTCGCCGAGCAGCGACACCACGCCGATCGAGCGTTCGCGCAGCCGCGCGTCCACCGCGATGCGGTGGATCTCGCCGACGATGTAGTCGATCTCGGCCTGGTTGATGCCGTTCTCGCGCCGGCCGTTGGTCACCAGCACGTCGAGCAGCGGCGGATCGATACGCTCGGACGGTCGCGGCAGGCGCAGCGGCCGCAGCTCGTGGTCGTAGAACTCGCGCTTTGAATACTCGATGATCGGCGCCACACAGCGGAAATGCTCGCGCAGCATCACCGCGCTGGCGGCAAAGGCCACCCGCGCCAAGTCGTACACCGAGCGGTCGGGCGCCAGCTGGGCACGGTACAGCCCGACCTGCTCGCCGAGGTGGCGCTGCATCAGGCCGCGGATGCGCTCTTCGTCCAGCCCGATTGCCTGCGGCGATACCTGGCGGTCGTCGCCCACTACCAGCAGCTTCTGCGCGCGCAGCAGCACCGGCAGCGTGGACAGGTCCGACTGCGAGGCCTCATCGATGATCACCAGGTCGAAGCAGCCCAACTGGGCCGGCAGCGCCTCCGAAACCCGGTGGTGCGGCATAATCCAGCACGGCACCGCGCGATACGCTTCGGCGGCGGCAAAGCGCGCGTCCTGGCGGAAACGATGCGCACGCTTGCCGGTACCCTTGCCGATGCGCTGGATCGCATTGAGGTAGCCCTGCAACGCGGCACGCACCGCCGGCGTCACGTTATCGGCCAGGCGGTGCCAGGTGCGCCTGACCACCAGCGCCTCGTACGCGCGCGCGAGGTCGTGCTCGATGCCGCTGCGCAGGGCGGAAAGCTTCTTCACTTCGGCCTGCGAGTCGATTGCCGTTACATGGGTGGCCAGCCGCCGCAGCCGCCAGTCGCGCAGGAACGTTTCCGGCAGCAAGCGACCGTCGTCGCCGTCCGACGGCTGGCACAGGCGCGCAGCAAGTTTCGGCGCGCCGGAATCGGCGATGCGCCCGGTCACCTCGCGCACCACCGAAAGCGGTTCGCGCAGAGCATGCAGCCGCTCGAGCTCCAGCATCAGCTCGCTCCAGGCGGTGAGCAGCGCGGTCTCGTCGAGCTGCGGCTTGCCCAGACGCCGCGAAACGAAGATGCGCACCGCCTCGACGATGCGTCCGCCACAGCCGTCGAGCTTGACGCGAAGTTCTTCGAGCAACGCCGACACCTCGCCCAGCCGGTGCCGGGTGAGGTGATGCTCCAGCGCATGCCCCAGCTCGTCGATGACCGCCGGGTTGGCCGCCAAGGCCGAGGCGCGGGTCCAGCCGGGAAACACCTCCGTCGCGCGCTGCGCCAGCGCCCGCTGCTCGGCCGCCAGTTCGCGCACCTGCCTGTACCACGCAAACTGCGCCTCGGCGGAGAGTTGCCCCTTTGCGTCCACCGCGAGCACCGTGCGCAGACCAATCTCCGGCGCGAGCGCGTTCCAGCGCAGGGTGAGTTCGCGCCGCTTGCGCTGCAGGCGGGCAAACGCCAGCACGTGGGCCCAGTCCTCGCGCGAAACCGGCGCCGCACCGCCGATGCGCACCATGTCGAGCCATTGCCGCGCGTCGGATTTACCGAACAACGCCAGGCCGAAGGCGCGGCGGCCGTTCGCGAGATTTTCCAGTGCCTGCAGAAACCCGGTATCGTCGAGTGCGCGCTCGGGCAGCTGCACCGGACGCTTCATCAGCTCGGCGCGGCGGGCGACCGCCTGCTAGAGTGCCACGCCCGCCGCAGCCAGCGCCTCGACGGGGCGCACCGGTTGGCCGCGGCGGATGCGCGACAGCGTCTCGTCGCCCCAGGGCAGCTTCGCGGCGATCAGATGGCCGTAGCGACCGCTGACGCGCTGCACGTCGTTTGCCAGCGCCCGAGCCGCCGCGACCGCATCCGCGCCAGCGTCGGCCGGCCACGGAAGATCGTTGTCGCGCGACTTCTCGGTGAGCTGGGCGAAACGCTGCAGCTCGTCGTGCGCCTTCGCCATGCGGATGGCGTCGGGCAGCGTCGCCGGATCCGGCAGCGCGCACTGCGCATACTCGATATCGGCGCCGAGCGCCTTGCGCGCCGCGCGCAGCCGCGCGAGGTCCTCGGCACCAAACTGCGGCGCATACTTCGGGGCCACGCCGAGCGCATCCGGCAGCCAGTCAAAGGCCCCGGCATGCGCAACCACTTCGCGGGCCGCGTCCTGCGGGTCCAGCTGCTCGCCTTCCAGATCGATCCGCGACAGGTTGAGCTTTGCCCAGCGCCCGAGGTCGATGTCGATGCGCGCAAGCCGCGTCTGCAGCGCGTCGATTTCCTCCTCGAGCCGGGCGATCTCGTCGCCGAGCGCATCCCGGTCAAGGCTTTGCACCCCGAGGGCGATCTTCTCGATCGACTCGCCGAGCTGACGCAGGCCGTCCTTTTCCGAGGCGAGCAGCGAAATGGCGAGCGGCCGGATGTCCTCCGGGATCATCTCGCGCAGCACCGACAGCGCCGGGTCGCGCATCGACGTCACCAGCACCCGCCGCCCGGTCGCCAGCCAATGGCAGATGATATTGGCGATGGTGTGGGTCTTGCCGGTGCCGGGCGGGCCCTGGACCACCACGCCATCGGAGACCTCCAGCAGTTGTACGATGCGCGATTGTTCGTCGTTGAACGGCTTGGGGAAGAACAGATCGGGCGCCTGCGCCGAGGCGAGGTTCTCGTGATACACCGCGCTGAAACCGCGAAAGGCCGGCAGCGCGAGCGGCGCACTCTGCTCGGGCGGGTCGGTGACCAGGGCCGCCACCGCCGGAGGCAGCGCGGCAACCGGATCGCGCTCGCGCAGCGCCGCCCGGAAGCGCTCCAGGTCGTGCTGGGTCAGCCCGGTGCTGCGCGGGCGCGCAAACAGCACCCAGCCCGGCGAGATCTCCACCGGCGGTATGCCCTCGCCCGCCGTCGCCAGTGCCGTGCGGGCAATATCGAGCAATGGCGCGTAGCTCGACGGGTCGAACGGCGTCGCCGGCGCATCGCTGGCGGCCACCAGCTCCGCAAAAGCCTTCTCCGCCGCCAGCGCCGCCGGATGATCGGCCGGCAGAAAGGGTTCCAGCTCCAGCCGTGGATCGAGATCGCGCGGCCGCACCTCCGCGGCACGGTCGCGCTCGCCGAAGCCGATATCGGCAACCCGCGTAATCAGCGGATAGGCAAGCACTTGCTCGCCTTGCCGACGGCTGGCCACGCCCATACCCCAGACGAGTTCGAACTGATGCTCGGTCAGGGCGCCGGACAGTTGCTGCTGCAGCGTGAACAGGCGCACGTACAGATTGGAGACGCGCCGGCGGCGCGATTCGCCTTCGGCCCAGGGCCGCCAGGCACGTGCCAGGTAATCGGCGAGCCGCTCTTCAACCTGCGCGCGAAACGCATAATCACGCAGCAACACGCGGGCACCGGCGTCGATCGCCGGGCGCGTATCGCCCCCGGGTCCGGCAGGCTGCTGCGCATCGCGATGCGCGCCTGCTGCGATCAGCGAGGCGCCATCCACTGCATCGGCCAGCCCCGGCGCCGACTGCACCGCTACGCCCACCGCCAGCCACGGCAGCAGCCAGGGGTCATCGGGTGCGGGGGGCATCGCCGGCGACGGCGGATGCGGCACCGACAGCCAGACCTCGTCGTCACCATCAGCTGCCAGCGGGCCTATCCGCGCGCCCTCGAGCGCCTCAATCTGGTGCTCGAACAGCGCAAATCCGCCTTGGCCGGCGATATCCGACACCACTCGGGTGCGCGAACGCATCGCTTCCTGCGCGTAATCGATCAGCGCGAGCAGCCGCCGGCTCTGGAGGTTCACCGTTCTGAAATTGGCTTGTTGGAGATGAATCTGAAGTACGCGACTCGATGGCTATCCTAACTCAACATCGATCGGTGCGCGTGGCGGAGCGGCCGAGGGCCGAAAAGAACAGGCCCGAGTTCCGAGTTCCGAGTTCCGAGTGAAGCCGGGCTGCGGTCGGCGTCAGGATAAACTCTCACGGCGGAGGACGCGGAGAGAAAGCAAAGGCGGGATTAACCACCAAACCACCAAGGCCACCAACAAAAGCCCACGGAGTTGTTTGACTTGGTGTTCTTCGTGCCCTTGGTGCCTTGGTATTTCGTCTTTCGCTCTTGCCGGAGAACCGAGGGCCGAAAAGAACAGGCCCGAGTTCCGAGTTCCGAGTGAAGCCGGGCTGTGGCCGGCGTCAGGATCAACTCTCACGGCGGAGCACGCGGGGTTGATGCGTGATCAGGTGACTCGGTGATCAGGTGATTGCGTAACTGAAGAGGCTCTGGTTTCTGCAAAGCGAGAGGCTGGGCGAACCCCCAATACACCAAGGCCACCACGGAAAGAGAGCGTGGTTTGACTGACCTGGCGCTCTTCGTGGCATTCGTGTCTTCGTGTTTCGCTTTCTTGTTTCCGGGCGGGAGTCGAGGCCTGCGAGAACGGCGCTTCACCATGCTTTCCGAGCGCCCGGGCCAGTACGCGCATCGCAGGCCGTTTTGATCTCGGCGCCTGCAGCCGATCCGATCTGGCAAGAACCTTGCGTCTCCAGCCGCACATCCCGCGCGACCGGTCACATCGACGCGCCGGGCCCCATCGGTGACTCGAAACTGGAGGCAGGAGTGATCAGGCTAATTGCAGTAATCGCGTTTGCTTTGTCGCTGATTTCATGCGGCACGACCGGGGTGGCGCCCACCTCGTCCCCGTCGGCGAGCACCGCCGCGCAAAGCGGCCCCCTGCCGCAATCGGTCGAAGACCTGCCGACTGCGGCACCCGACGAATCCTGGGTGTGGGGCGATCGCGGCTGTTGCCAGATGACGACAGCCAAGGGCACGGCCTGCTACGAGAGCACGACGCAATCGTGGTGCGAGTCGAGCAAGCCGTCGTTCGCCGACGTATCCTGGCGAAAGGACACCCGTTGTCAGTTCGTGACCAGTTGCTCGAACTAAGGCGCGCGCAGTACCACGGAAAAGGCCGGCACATGCCGGCCTTTTTCTTTTCGCCGGCCGTGCAGCGCTACAGGTCGAAGTTCTTCGCGTACACCTGCTCGAGCGCCTCCAGCGCCTCCGGCGGCAACGCGCCGCGCTCCGCGCCGGCCATTGCCTCGTCGAGGTGACCGGGCTCGGCGAGCCCGATTACGGCACAGGAGATGTCCGGATTGGACAGGGCAAAGCGCAGCGCTGTCTGGGCGCGCGTGCCATGCCGCGCGCCGAGCGCGGCGTATACCGCCTGCGCGCGCTTCTGCTCCGTCGCGAGGTCGGCCGCTTCGGTGATGATCACCTCACGCCCATGCCGCTCGTCGCTTGCCAGCACACCCGCCGCGAACACTCGCATCGCCATGACCGCCATTCGCTGCGCGCTGCAGGCTGCAATCAGATTGCCGAAGTCATGCCCGCGCCAACCGGGCGGCATGCCGCGGCCGGCGCTGGGATTGAGCAGGTTGTAGTACACCTGCGCGCTGTCGAAGCGGCCACTGTCGATCACCCTGCGGCAATCCTCGCGCTTGCCCAGCGCGGTCATGCCGATGAAACGCGTCAGGCCCTGGTCGCGCAGGCGCTCAAGGGCGCGGGCCGCTCCATTGGCGCCGGTGACCTGGTCCACCCTCAGGGCATTGGCACCGCTCCCGATCGGATTGTGCAATTGAAGCAGGTCGACCGAGGAGCGGTTCAGTCGTTCGAGGCTGTCGTGCAGGCTGCGCTCGATCTGACCCGCCAGGTCGTCGGGATTGCCGGCATCGACCATGACCTTGGTCGACAGGAAGGGCTTGGCGTAGATCTCCTTCAGCAGCCAGCCCAGCGCCTTCTCCGACTCGCCCTTGCCGTAGCTCGGTGCGGTGTCGATCAGGTTGATGCCGGCTTCCATTGCCCGCCGTAGCGTGCGCAGCTTGGTGTCGTCATCCTGGTGGATCAGCAGCCCGCCGACCCAGCCGCCGCCGAACACGACCTCTGACACCTGGAGACCGGTCCGGCCGAAGGTTCTCCTTTTCATTGGCCTGTCCTCCACGCCAAAGGGTAGCAGCAAAAGCGCTTGTGCGACGCCTACGGGCTGGATCACCGTGCCGAGGGCCCCGAAGGAAAGAAAAGTACTGCGTGCTGCGCGGAGGAAAGACAGTTCCGAGTTCCGAGTTCCGCGTTCCGAGTGAAGCCGGCCTGTGGCCGGCATGAGGATTAACGCTCACCGCGGAGGAAAAGCCAAAGGCGGGATGAATCACCAAATCACCAAGGCCACCAGGAAAAGCCCGCGGACTTGCTTGAATTGGTGTTCTTCCTGCCCTTGGTGCCTTCGTGTTTCGCTTTCTGTTCTTACCCGAGGGCCGAGGCAAAGCAAGCTGCTGCGTGCCGAGTGCCGCGTGCAGGACTTTCGAGAGGGTTGCTGGACGCCGTGCGGGGCGGCGCGGACCTCTTCCAGCGACCGCGGATCTTCCTACGTGCCTCAAGGATGCCGCAGCCCCGCCGTTATGGCTCGTAGCCGAACCCCTCGGGGATCGCCGATTCGCCTGCTTCGGAGCCTTTTGGAAAAATGACCCAGGAAATGCTGATTGCCGACCACGAAGCCGAACAGATCGTCAACGACCTCGGCGTGCCGCCCTGCCCCGAGATCCTGACCAAGCTGCTTCGCGAAATGCGGGAAGACGAGCCCGACTACATCAAGATCAGCAATTTGATCAGCGCCGACGTGAGTCTGGCCGCCGCCATGCTCAAGACCGTGAACTCGCCGTTTTTTGGGCTGCGCACCAAGGCCACGTCGGTGCAGCAGTCGCTGACGCTGCTGGGCCTGCGTAATGTGGTGGAGATCGTCAGCGGCCTGCTGCTCAGGAACGCGCTGCCCACCGGCAACAGCAAGGCGCTGGAGCATTTCTGGGAAACCTCTTCGGGCATCGCGCAGACCGCATCGATGCTGGCACGCCCCCTCGCCAAACTCGACCGGGAAGACGCCTATACCTTCGCGCTGTTCCGCGACTGCGGCATCCCGCTGATGGCGAGCCGCTACCCCGACTACGAGGACTTTTACCTCAATGCCGACCGCCGGCCGGAAGGCTTCACCGCGGTCGAGCAAACCTTGTTCGGCATGGACCACGCCCGCATCGGCGCTGCGCTCGCGCGCACCTGGCACCTGCCGGACGACACCTGCATGGCGATCTCGCTGCACCACGAGTACGGCGGAAGCTCCCTGGGCGAAGCGCCGCCTGCGGTGGCGAAGCTGGTCGCCCTGGCACTGACCGCGGAATACGTCCATGCGCGCTGCGCCGGCGGCGGCGCCTGTGGCGAATGGAGCAAGGGCGGCGCCTTCGCGCTGGCCGCGCTCGACATCACCGAGGACGCCATCGAAGAGCAGGTGCAGCTGGTAGAAGGGGTGCTGGGAATGTAAGGGGCCGGCACAAAAAACAGTGCTGCGTGCTGCGTACTGTGTGCTGAGTCAGAAACCAAGGACCAAGAGCAAAACAAACCCCGAGGACCGCACCGGCTTCGTGTCTTCCTGCCCAGGGGCTTCGAGCTTCTGCCTTCTATTGGCTTCTTTCGTGCCCGGATAGTCCGAATGCGCTTTTCGGAGTCCTAGGTTCCGATTCTTCGCTTTTCCACTCAGCACTCAGCACTCAGCACGCAGCACGCAGCACGCAGCACCTGAGATTCAAGTTTTCGCCTCCAGCGCCTCCCATCGTTCCAGCAGCGCGGTGAGTTCGTCGTCGATGGCGGCAAGGCGGGTCGACAGCGCACGCGCCTTCTCCGGATCGGCATAAAGGGCGGGGTCTTGCAGGCTGCGCGCGAGCGTGCCCTGCTCGGCCTCCAGCGCGCTGATGCGTTCCGGCAGCGTTTTCAGCTCGCGCTGCTCCTTGAAGCTGAGCTTGTCGGCCTTGGGCTTCGGCGACGGCTTCGGCGCCGCTGCCGGCCGGGCAGGCGCCTGCTCGCGGGCTTGCGCGTCGCGGGCGCGCTCGCGCCAGGCGACCCAGTCGTCGTAGCCACCGGCATTCTCGATCCAGCGCCCATCGCCCTCCGAGGCAATCACCTGCGTCACCACGTTGTCGAGAAACGTGCGGTCGTGGCTCACCAGGAACAGAGTGCCGGGATAATCCTGCAGCAACGCCTCCAGCAGCTCCAGGGTTTCAATGTCGAGATCGTTGGTCGGTTCATCCAGCACCAGCACGTTGGCCGGCCGCGCGAACAGCCGCGCGAGCAGCAGCCGGTTGCGCTCGCCGCCGGACAGGCTCTTGACCGGAGAGCGCGCCCGCTGCGGCGGAAACAGGAACTCTCCGAGATAACCGATGACATGCTTGCGATCGCCGCCGACCTCGACATACTCCGAGCCCGGCGAGATCACATCGGCCAGCGCGGCCTCGGGATCGAGCGCCTCGCGAAACTGGTCGAAGTAAGCCACCTGCAGCCGCGTGCCGCGCCGCACCGCGCCGCCGGCCGGCTCGATCTCGCCGAGAATCAACTTGAGCATGGTGGTCTTGCCCGCGCCGTTCGGGCCGATTACGCCAACCCGGTCGCCGCGCAGAATTCGCGCCGAGAAATCCCTGATCACTGCACGCTCGCCATAGCGCACGGTGACGTTCTCCAGCTCCGCGACCAGCTGGCCGCTTTTCGCGCCGGCGTCGAGCTGCAGCCGGACCTGTCCCATGCGCTCGCGCCGCTCCGCCCGCTCGACGCGCAGCCGCTCCAGCCGCGCAATGCGCGACACCGAGCGGGTGCGGCGCGCCTCGACGCCCTTGCGAATCCAGGCTTCTTCTTCCTTCAGCAGCTTGTCAGCCTTGCGCTGAACAATCGCCTCGTCGGCCAGCAATTGCTCCTTGCGCGCCTGATAGTCGGCGAAGCGGCCGGGAAAACTCAGCAACCGGCCACGGTCGAGCTCGACGATGCGGGTGGCCAAGCGATCGAGAAAGCGCCGGTCGTGGGTGATGAACAGCAGGGTCACGCCGGTATCCAGCAGAAACGTTTCCAGCCAGGCAATGGCGTCGATATCGAGATGGTTGGTGGGCTCGTCGAGCAGCAGCAGGTCCGGCGACTGCGACAGCGCGCGGGCCAGTGCCAGCCGCTTCTTCTGACCGCCCGACAGTGCCGCGACCGCCGCGTCCGCGTCCAGTCCGAAACGCTCGATCACCCGCTCGGCCTGCGACACATAGGTCCAGGCGTTCTGCGCCTCGAGTGCGGCCTGCAGTTCGGCCAGCCGCGAGAGCAGCGCGTCGGTATCCGCGCCGGCCTCGGCGAGCCGATGGGACACGTCGTGATACTCGGTGAGCAGGCCCGACACTTCGCCCATGCCGGCAACCACCGACTCGAACACGCTGGCCCCCGGGTCGAATGCCGGCTCCTGCGGCACATAGCCGATCTTCAGCCCCGGCGCCCGCCACAGCTCGCCGTCATCCAGCACGCGCTCGCCGGCGAATGCCGCCAGCAGCGACGACTTGCCGCTGCCGTTGCGCCCGATCAGCGCCACCCGCTCGCGCGCGTCGATCTGGAACTCGGCCTGATCGAGCAGCGCGACGTGACCGTAGGCAAGGTGTGCGTTGGTAAGCGTCAGCAGCGGCATGGGCGCATTCTACGTGCGCAGCGACCCGGGGCCCTGGACTCGGGCGGAAATGGAGTAGCGAAACACCAAGGCACGAACGACGCCCGGTACACAAAGGAGACCAATCCCATTGATCTCTTCCTGGTGGCCTTGGCGCATTGGCGGCTTATCCGCTTCGGCTTTTCCTCCGCGTCCTCTGTGCCCCCGGCAGTGAGCGTTGCTCCTAACGCCGGCCACAGGCCGACCTCACTCGGCCCTCGGAGTTCGGCCCTCGGAACTGTTTCTTTTCTCGGCCCTCGGTTCTCCGGCAAAAGCGAAAGACGGAACACGAAGGCACCAAGGGCACGAACAACACCAAGTCAAACAACTCCATGGGCTTTCCTTGGTGGCCTTGGTGGCCTTGGTGGCCTTGGTGGTTTGGTGGTTAATCCCGCCTTTGGCTTTTCCTCCGCGTCCTCCGCGTCCTCCGCGGTAAGCGTTGATCCTGACGCCGGCCACAGGCCGGCTTCACTCGGGACTCGGAACTCGGAACTCGGGCCTGTTCTTTCTCGGCCCTTGGTCTTTCACGCAGCACGCGGCACCAGATCTTTCCTGTCGCCCGCCTAGATGTTCAGCCTTTCCATCACGTAGCACAGGCAATCCTGCCGGATGACTCGCGCATCGAGGGTGAGCATCGCGGGCACGAACGGCGCCCGGGTCAGCAGACGCTCGTTGCGCACTTCGAAATAGCGGTCGGCCATCGGCCGGTCGTCCTCGCCGACCACCTGCACCGGCACGTCGCTGCGGCCATTCACCCGGCCAAATGCGGTGCCGGGCGGCACTTCGCGAAAATTCAGATACTCCAACCCGGCGTCGAACTGCACGTCGACCGCGTCGCCGTTGAAGGAAAATTCCACGTCGGGCGGCACGCGCACGATGCCGACGGTGTGATACAGATCCACCTCATGCGGCGGCAACGGGCGGTCCGGCAGCTCGTGCAGATTCAGCACCGCGTCGACGAACTCGGCCGCGTGCTCCTCGCCGCTGGCGCTCCCGGGCTTGCCGCATTCCACCGCCACCGCCGGACAAAACTCGCCGAATGCCCAGGCCTGGACCCCTTTCGGCCGCGTGAAGAACACCATGGTTCGCCCGAACAGCCGGGCAAGATGCAGAAATCGCGGCCCGAGATGAGTCACGCAGCTGTAATGTGGATTGAGCCCGGTGTTGTTGTGAATGTCGATGCTCGCGAACGGCCGCCGCTCGCGCATCTCGTCGACCACGGCGGCCGCCATCAGATGCTCGGGCAGGCCGTCGGTGTCGGCGCCAGGCCACACGCGGTTGAAGTCGGGTTGCCCGTCCAGGCGGCGCAGGCCGTGGCGCGCCGCCGCCACGTTGCCGATGAAGATCGACAGCGCCCGCGGCAAGCCCTGCCGAGCATGCTTGCGCAGCACCGGCGGCAGGCCCCTGACGCCGACATCCTCGTTGCCGTGCAGCAGCGCCGAGACGAAGAGCGGCGCCGGCTCGCGTCCCGGCAGATGGATCAGAGACGGCCCGCGCAGCACATGATGGAATTCGCTCGCCGGCGCATCCAGAAATCCCTCGGGCAGTTCGCGCAGTATCGACAGCATCGCTTCTTGTTCAGACATCCCACTCATGCACCGGCAGGCCGCTGCGCTGACGATCCAGATAGTCGGCGGTCAGCCGCATGAAATCGCGCCCGTACTTCTCGACGTGCGCGCGCTGCCAGGCGGCGCCATTCTGGCCGGTACGGGCCCGGCCCTGGAGAATATCGATGTACCGGCCGCGCACCTCATCGTCAACACCGAGCGCCGCCAGGCCGGCCTCCGCCATCGGCAGGATCTCTTCGCGCAGCAGCGCGCGCAGCGGCCGGCTGCGCCCGTCCAGCCAGACGATCTGCGCCTCGAGCCCGTCGCGCGCGCCGGCGTAGAAATTGTCGCGCGCCGTGGAAAA
>ERZ869936.1219-NODE-1219-length-19403-cov-13.833575_pt1 | contig 19403 bp, 16 predicted proteins | sample MGYA00520876_ERZ869936 | MGnify/ENA primary metagenome ERZ869936 (study PRJEB32218, sample SAMN09650985) | biofilter metagenome | isolation source: enrty point of leading RO module | place: Saudi Arabia: Thuwal, RO plant located on Red Sea | collected 2016-02-17...
ATACTGCTGCCATGCAATCGCGGCGGAATGACGCTTCGCTTAACATTCCGCCGAACGGGGGATCATCCAGCGTTTGATATGCTTCCCAATATCGGAACCCGCGAAGCAGCTGAGTTGTATCCGCCTGGCAGGAAGTTAATGTAGTGTCCTGGAAAAAGATATCGTTCAGTGTCAATTGTCCCTTCGCATTGAGTGAAATGAAGACAATTGAAATAAGTAAAAGTCTGATCATAGTTTTTCTTTTATGAAAGTTAGGAAAAATCTATTGATTCAAGACATAATAATAGCAATGCCTGATTTGCGATACTGCGTTTATATTGTTTTATACAATTATATAATTATCTTTTACTAAGTTGATCTGAAAAAAATATCTCATCCACTGTCACGGTTAGTTAATTCTTCTACTTTTGTCATGCTGCAAGCCGGCATTAATACTCCTAACCATGAAGACTCTGTTTCGTATCATAATTTTGTTGCCTCTCTTATCACTGCAATTAAAATCTTTTTCCCAGCCCCTGAGTGCAGATGCCGGACTGGATAGCTTAATTTGTGTTGGAAGTTCTATGGTATTGGGCGGATCTCCGTCTGCCAGCGGCGGTACACCACCTTATGTCTATACCTGGTCGCCGTCGTTCGGACTAAGCAGTGCAAGTGATGCGAATCCGATTGCGACGCCACTCAGCACGACTACCTATTCGCTGACGGTTAGTGATTCACTTGGGGCTATGGCAACATCTCAAATTACAGTAACGGTTTCTCCTGTTCCGGTTGTGAGTGCTGGAATGGATCAATTCATCTGTTATGGTGATTCTCTACAATTAAACGGAAGCGGCGGGATTTCTTATTTCTGGTCTCCGTCCGGAGGACTCAGCGATCCATATGTGGCTAATCCAGTTTGTTTTGCCAACAACACAACAACTTATACGCTTACAGCATGGAATGGAAGCGGCTGTTCCGGAACAGATGACATCACAGTAACTGTGGACCCGCCGATTAACCTGAGCATTATAACAACGCCGGCGAGCTGTTTAGGATGTGTGGACGGTTCTGCCATCGTGAACGTCAGCGGGGGAACAGCACCGTTCACCTATTTTTGGCATCTTGGACCTCCTGTTACCTCATCAAGCGTCAACGGACTGGCTGCTGGTGTTTATACTATGACAGTAACTGATGCCTATGGCTGCACAGCTACTTCAGCATTTGTCATTTCGGTCGGACAATGCCTGGCAGATTTCACAATGATAGCTGATACCCTGTTGCAGCATCATTATTTTATCATTAACAATTCAACAGGCATTGCTCCCATACAATATGTCTGGAACTGGGGCGACGGAACTCCGCAGGATTCCATCGCTTATCCGAGTCATACCTACAGCGCTGCAGGCTTTTATACAATTACATTGACAATTACAGATTCTACAAACTGCAGCAGCACTTATACAAGCATGGTTCAGGTAATACGCAGCAACAATCCCATGATAACTGTTGATGTAATTCCTCCCATTCCTACAGGCATTTCTGAGACTTCAAACACAACAATACTGAGCGTCTATCCAAATCCCGCTGCCAATTACATAAACATCAATTCACAGCCAGGTTCGCAGATCGAATTCTACAACCTCGAAGGCAAAAAAGTAAAATCACTCATAACAAATTCCGACAATACGCTGGTTGACATCAGCAGTTTTGCAAATGGAATTTACCAAATCCGTAGCCTTACGTCAAAGGGTATGTACACTGCGGTGCTGGTAAAGGAATAGATGCTGATGTATGGAGTTGTGAAACTTAGTATAACGTGAAGTAGGGTAGAGTCGAACACACACACACACCCTCTCATCCGCCGAGGCGCGAAGCGCGTAGGCAGGACTTACACTCAATTTCGGCGGGATGACGATTCGCTTAACATTCAGCCTAGCGGGGTAGCAGCTTTGCATATTGGCTTAAGACCACAGCTGGGCGGAATGTTGTGCGATTGCTTGTGTGCGTGTATTCATTCCGCCCGATACTGCTGCCATGCAATCGTGGCGGAATGACGCTTCGATTAACATTCCGCCGAACGGGGGGGAGGGGGCACAGCTGGGCGGAATGTTGTGCGATTGCTTGTGTGCGTGTATTCATTCCGCCCGATACTGCTGCCATGCAATCGTGGCGGAATGACGCTTCGATTAACATTCCGCCGAACGGGGCTTTCGTTACATAGCTGATAGGTATACCCTGTACTGAATTTGTAGAACTTGTTTCACAAACAAGGACATCATAGAGTAACTCATTAAGTCCGAATTCTTTTCTGTTGTTATTGTAATGCTTGGTAAAGACTTTTATAGAATCGTTATTTGTAAAATGCAATCTCAATACTTCACCGATTTTCTCTACCAATCTTTTTGATCTATCTCTATTTATTGCTTTTTTATTTTTTTCCAGCAAATTTTCATTCGATGGAGTAGCAAGCTTTAATGCTTCTTCAAGAATAGACTTAATTGTCATAGTTATTTTGTATAAATTTTTAGTTTAAACTTAATTCAGACGTTTTTAATAAATGTTGCTTTCTATTTTATCCAAACTTTGAAAATTAAAGGACAATACTGTGAAAGGATTCGTAAGGTATATAATCCGCTTTGCAAGTCCCTCGTTCTTACCTTATGACCACTCATCGAATAAAGATCTCCGGTAACATTTGGAGCCAGTATTACAGAAGATTCTTGTATACGAAACAAGGAACTGTGATCTAAAGCAATTGATCCTATTCCCATAGTTTTGGGTTCCACGTATGTAGTAAATATCAAATCAAAGTTGAACGGTCCGGTTCCGCTTGGGTCTTTCCAAAACATTTCTCCCCCTGGATATGAGTTTAAATAATCCTGTTGAACTCCATAGGGGTCTGGAATTGCAGGGCCCGGTATAAAATGAAATGTGTAACTATTACCTGCAATAACGCTGCAATTAACAGGGAAGGGGATGAGGCATCCATTGGCAGGGCAGAAGACATTTACAAGGCCGGAATTGATCAAGTTACCTGTCAGGCCGGTGTCTTCGTATACTTCAAGTGTTCCTGTGCCAGAAATATAGTTAAAGAATCCGATGTCTATTCTTGTCATTTGGCCGGTGATTCCTGCCGTGAAAGTCTGGTACCAGCTGTAGCCTGGCAGCGTTCTGGCGCTGAGGCCGGCGTTATAATTATTACTGATCTGATCGATTAACTGTGATTTTGCATCCAATGAAGTCAGAATCGATAACAAGAGGCATAGAGCTCTAAGTTTGTTTTTTATATTTTCCATTACATTAAAACGAGGCTAGGGTGAAAATCTAAACAAGTTTAAGGAAAAATATTTTTCAACAATGGATGTTTAAACGTCAAGTGAGTACCATCGGATAGGGGCTAAGATTTGACTACTTAATACATTGCAATTGTATTTTGAATAACCAATCCATGACCTTGGATGAAAAGTTTTTATAGATTTTTTAATAGCATTTGAAAGTATTGATGTCTGTTCCTCCCAAAATAAACCTTATAATCTTCCTTTGATGAGGTATAGCTTTTATCGTTGTTGCAGTAGTAACAAGATAATACACAGTTTTCGGGAATGTAGGTATCATCATTCTTATCAATTTCTAAGACTGGACCTCTGCGCCCTCCGCCTCTGACTGCTCTGGTTTTCAATAGTCCTGACTCAATCAGCTTGTTAATTTCAAAAATGGAAGTATCGCAATAAAAGCAACTGAAATTCTGACTTTTTAGTTTGGCTATAAACCATTCAGCTAATTTGTCCGCTGAGCCAAAAGTTTTCCTTTCCTCTTTGTATAGGTTTTTTTTTGCTCTTGCAAATTCCTGTTTGATATACTCTTCCTGGTTCATGTTCACATTTCATTATCTTGTAATACCATTCAACATTATTAGAAGTTCAGGAGAAACAATTCGTCAGTTCGTTTACAAACATTTCTGCTCGCTTTAATTCTTTTTCTGGCGTCAACATTTGCAATTTATTTATTATATATTAAGCTAGTCCGTGTGGTAGTTACGTTAATCACTTTTCAACATTAGAATTCATTGTTCCAAATTGGTAATTTTTCGAATTTGTCAAAATATTTTTGAATCAATTTTCCTTCAACTGATTTTGGTAGATCTTGGTGCTCTTCATCAAATGTTACAAACCAACTCACACGGATTCCATCAAGTTTTTTTACTTTTATTTCAGTTTCAAAAAATGCTTGTCTTTTAATTTTCTTGCTTTGCAAATTCTTCAACCTATTATTCATTAACTGGTTTCCAAAATTTCCATCTTGATGCATTGTGCCTGATGCCCCGATATATGCCAAAGTTTCTTTCCCCTCTTTGATAATTTTAAAGAGATAAACACCAGGTGAATGAGGAACTTGTTTGCAATACTTAGAAAGTTTATTCCCTTTTCTGAAAATAAATTCTCCCTGACATTTGTATTTGTTCAGCGATTTAAATTTCATGTTTCCTTTCTAAATTTGAATTTGATCATTTCAATTATATTATAGAATATCCAATCTGTGGCAAGCAAAATTAAACCTACTCAAATTTCATTTTTTTAGAATTAAAAACTAATTGCTTTGAAGGGTTAATCTCAAATTCTTCAATGTAGCTTTGTACTGCAAATGTTTTTGTTAATCGGAAAAGGGGAACGATGTAAAGTTTCTTCGGCAGGGCAGGGGAACCTCCAACACCTATTGCGATAAATACCGAATGATTTTTTTCTTTTTCAAAACTCCGGTAATTGTTTAGCTGATATTCTTTAGCCCATTCTATTTTACCAGAAGCTGAAAAAGATGATCGATATTTGCACTCTATGGCAATTAATTCTTGTCCAATTTTAAACTTCAAGTCTGGATCCCGATTTTCTGCCGCTGAAACACCATTCTGATGATAATCGGAATTTTTTGATACAAAAATTGCCCCGGGAATTTTACCGATTTTTTGAATCATGTAGTTTTCAAAAGCATCTCCTTTTTGCTTTTCTGATTCTGACTCTGATCCTGACCTTGTAAGCAGGTAAATCCCTATAACAATCAGCAAAACTCCAATGGCAATCAGCAAGTAAGGCATTTTCATTTTTATTATTCTGTGTTTTTCTTTGAGTGTGATTTAAACCAAGCCTTGAGAATATGTTAGTTATGAAAATTTTCACTTGACATTTTCAAATCGATTGAAGCGGAAGGGAAATTCACAGATTCCGATAGTATTTTTTTATCTTCATCGAAATTAGCTTCCTTCTTTCTTTTAAAAAATCAATGTAATTGTTCACATTCATTTCAAAAATTGATTCTGGAATACAGTGTTCATTCAGATTTATTGCCAGCTCCTCCATAGAATTTATTCCACCGTATTTTATCTTGCCATTTTCACATTGTTTTTTAATTTCTGTGAAATATATCTCTGGGGATTTGGCGCCAATTGCAATGTTGATTTCCTGCTGCATTATCACAAAATTGGCAATCTGATTGTATTCGGTTCTTGACTTTTGATTCTTTTTCAGGTAACTCTTTGGAAAAATGTGATGTATGTCGCCCTTGGTCTCTACAAGGCTTTGTACTGTGATATCTCTCGATAGGAATCCCTTCGCATTGCTCTTGATCAATGATGCCAGAAACAGATTGAAGAATGGACTGTTAGGTGCAGCCGTTTCAAGTCTTTGTACCAAACCAAATTCCCAAAAGGAATCAGATAATTCCGCTTCTTCCACTGATTTAAAATATTCTACAAAAGTCTTTGTGGCAATTTGCTTTATATCATAATCTATCGTGCTTTCCGGTGAACCGCCATATCTGGAAGTAAGTATAGAATATACAAACCAGCGTCTGACATACTTCTCTATGTCGTGTTGCGGTAAGTTGTCGCTTTTTAGTTTTAAATATAATATATATGCGAAGTTTAGGGAGTTCTGCGAACGTATCATTTGCGGTATGATGAATCCGGTAGAACGAATTATCATCAGGAATTTTTTAAAATTGTTTTCATTCATAAAATTGATTACGCTTTTACTCATCCGCGAATAAGTGTCTGCCGCAATGCTTTCCTCATATTCTTTGGTGACAAAGTTCCGACCGCTTAAAAGACTTACTAAATCTGAAAGTTTGCCACGATGAAATTCATAGGTGAAAGTAACCCTTAACATATCCGTATAATCGGGATCATAGAGATCGTCTTTCTCATCCTTCAGCCAGATCATCTTATTGAAGAATTCCGATTTTGAAAAATCCTTGTCATGATCGCGAATGTGTTCGTGAAACTGAGGAGCTACAGCCAGATGACAGAAATAATCTACGGCTTTTCTTAAATTATGACCATTGAGGTTTTCATTTGCAGCCATTTTGCTCATTGCAAAGTCGGCCTGACTGAGCGCAACACCTTTTGAATTGATACGAACAAATATTTCAGTTACCGTGTCAATATCCAAATCATGTGCAAGTTCAATGACTCCAATTTGTTTGTGCTGAATGCTTAATAGGTTGCTAATTGCGTTCTCCACCTTTGCAGAGTCTACATCAGCATTCAGCTTGCAGTAATTGGTGATGACTTGAATCAGACTTCCGGCATTCATGATTTCGGAGATGTCGGAAATCCATATTTTATCCTTTAGTATTGCCGGGTTCTGAACTTCAAAAGTTTCTGTGACAGGATTGAAAGCAATTTTTATTCGGACCTTATCGTATTCGTCATTCACTACCCAGTCTCCAAGTACAGCAGCTTTCAGAGCAGTAATTCGTTGCTGACCATCAATAAGTATTTTCTTGCCATGCGACATGCTTCCATCCTTTAATCTCACATCCGGATTCTGCCAGGTGATTACATAACCGACAGGATAGCCCTTGTATAAACTATCCATTAAATCTCTTACTCTCGAAGTTTCCCAAACAAAGGGTCGCTGTACTTCGGGAATGGCGATTTGACCATCTTTTACAAATGCTAAAAAAGTTGAAATCTGATGTTGGTTGACGGAGTATTTTTGTGCCTGCATATAAAATGTTTGATTGTGTTTTGATGCTTAAATGTTATATCAGTTGAAAATTAATTCATTATTTAATTAATAGTAATTCACAAATTAGGTGTGAAGCTAAAGCAATCTAAATTTACATATCCAAAACTGCAAATCATCATACATTTACTTTACGGATTCCTCAACAATCTTTATCTCCTCCTCCGTCAAATTATATAGTTTGTAAACAAGTTGGTCGATTTCGGCTTCGAGGGCGGAGGTGTCGGAGGTTGGGTTTTGTTTTTTAACTTTTTGTAGTTTCCTTACTATATCAACAAATGGTTTTTCCTCATCTGCGGTAAGTTGCTTAACTGGAATATATTCAAAGAATACTTTTCTTAATTCTCGAGTTCCTCCTAAAAGTTCTGGAAAATTATTTTTGAAGCAATAACGCCATAGTTTAGAATTGAAAAAAGAATTTAGCCAGTAAACATTATTATTAGTTGTAAATATAAAGCACTTATTATTTGTGTAAAATGTTCCATCAGCGTCAAGATAAAAATTTAAAAACTTTGTTAACTCTGGGTATATAATTTTTGGCTTTTCAAAATCTTCCCAGTAAGCAATATTGTCTTGAGTTTCAAACCACTTATTATTTGTTTTTTTTCTGGACCCTTTTATACCACTTTGCTCTAATTGTTTTCCAAAAGTTAGTAGATCCGATTTAATTGAAGGATAATCATCAATATCGATATTTTTACTTGGGAATGTACCAATCAGCCATAAATCCGAAAAATCTGCACTCCATTTTTGAATATCACGACCTCGCAATAGTGGTTTAATAATCTCAGCACATTTAGGATCTTGTGCAATCAATTCATCTTTCTTTTTACCATCAATAATAAAGGCATCGTTTAAGCCGGTTTTAATACCATAATTTATAGTTACATCCCATTTATGTAAAGGTATTCCTTGTTCTTCAACTTTTCTTTTTATTTTTTGTACTGAAGGATTTTGAAAACTCCAAGACGTTTCATTTAGCTGCAATTGGTTAAAATCTGTACTTATGGTCTTTAGATAAATAGAAAAATTTTGCGTATCCAGACTATCTTTTGGAATGTTCGCATAGGTAAAATTCCAGTTTTGGGAAAGACGCTTTTCAAATCCCAAAATGGCTGCATCCACAGTTGCTTCATCAAATACTGGAATTCCGCTGAAATCCAGGAAGTGTGTAAGTGTGGTTTGTTCCAATAAAAACTGGCGCATCACCTGCCCATAATTTGCTCTGGTGAATTTATTTGAAATTATAAACTGAAAAACACCATTTAATTTCATGATGTTAAAACTCAATTCAACAAAGTAGGTTAGGAGATCTGCAATTGAGTGGTAAATTTTATACTTGCTTTTTAGAAATGCTTTCCATTCCGAAAACTCCTCCTGTCTGATATACGGTGGATTCCCAATCACCACATCAAATCCCACAAGGTCACCATCGTCGTTGAGTACTTCGGGAAATTCGAAGCGCCATTCAAAAGCATTTTCAAAAATCTTATTGGCTTTTATTTCTTCAATCTCATCTTCAATTTCTTTTATTTCCTTCGTCAGCTTTTGTACCTGCTTTTCCCATGCAGCTTTTTCTTTCTTGTCCATTTCAAAAAGCTGTCCCTGATTGGTGAGCTGGAAGAGATCGCCTTGGGCTTTTCTGAGTTTTTTTACCTTGGGATCGTTCTGTGAAATTTCGCTACGGAAACCGCTCTTGATGTCGGCAATGAGCTTTTCCATGCTGCGCTTTTCTTCCTTGCTCTGAGCATTCCGGTAGGTGTCTACCGCAATGCGGTAACTGTCTATGTTCCACTTGCTTTTTTTCAATGCCTGGCTGAGGTCGGCATCCAGTGCAAAACGGCTCACGAGTGAATTGCCACACTTGATGTTGATGTCAATATTGGGAAGCGTTTCCAATTCTGTGCTGTTTTTGCCTGCCTGCCGGCTAGGCAGGTAGTAGGCGTTTTTCAGCAGCTCTATCCATAAACGCAGTCGGCAGATTTTAACCGAGTTGGAATTGATGTCAACACCAAAGAGGCAGTTCTCTATGATGTTCTGCTTTTCGTGAAAGAGTGCTTCCTGCACGCGCTGGCTCTCTTTGTTGCCGGGCTTGTACTCAAAGAATTCTCCTTCCTCGTCCGTTACAATGAGTTCGTCGTTCACCACTTCCACATTGTATTCTTTCAGACGCCTGCCTTCACGGTCCTGCAGGATTTTCAAATCGCTCTTGATGGAGATGATTTCATTCAGCGCGGATACAAGGAAGTGTCCTGAGCCCACAGCAGGGTCGCAGATTTTCAGACTGTTGATGATTTCATTGGCTTCTTTCCGGTCTTCAATCTTGTCGTAGAGTTCTTCAATGTTCTTGCTATCCCAACCTTTTCTTTCATTGAACTTTTGTACCACCGCTCTGCGTATCGTTTCGCGGCACATGTACATGGTGATGAAACCGGGAGTGAAAAAAGATCCGTCCTTGTAGCCGTTGATCTTTTCAAAGATCAGTCCGAGTACGGAAGCATTGATGAGTGTTTTATTGTCTTCCTGTATTTCTTCGCTTCCTTCACTGCTGAAGTCGTAGGCATTGAGGAACTCAAAAATATAATCTATCGTGCGGATTTTCCCCGTGCGCTTTTTCCCTACCTCGTCTTTTAAGACTGTCTGAGGGTAAACCGGAATTTCCTTGTCGTCGCGCAGGTTGCTGATGAGTAAAGTGGATTGTTCGATGTCTGTCGGCTCAAAAAGGGAGCTGTTGAGGTATGGAACATTTTCAAAGAGCTTTTTAACGTCTTCATTCCTGTCGTCCTGTTTGCGCGCGAGCACCTGGAAGAAAAGACTGTTCAGGTCGTCGTAACTTTTAATTTTGTCCGCATTCAGAAAGGCCCAAGACTTATCGCCTTTGTGGTAGGTAATCAGCTGGGCTTCCAGGAGTTTCAGGAAGAGAATGCGGTTGATCCAGGTGATGGAAAGCTCGAGCGCAATATTGAAGAGTCTTTCTTCCGTATTTTCTCCGAAACGTCCCGGCTTGTCTATGTGGCTGAGTTTGTCGAGTGAGTCAAGCTGGATGATGGCGTCTTCCAGAAATGTTCCAGTATTTCTTTCACCCGGCTTGTTGCGGCCTATGAGTTTCTTGCTGCCTTCCTTTGTTTCGGACAAGCCGATGATGTGCAGGAGTTCGCTGTAGAAGCGTTTGTCGAGGGTATTGCTGTCGTTCGCGAAAGGAAGTTTTAGCAAATGCTCTGGCGAGAGGAGCTTAAAGAGGGCGATGAGTTTATTATCGTCAGACTTGTCCTCATTACGCAGGGCTTTTGTATAATCCTGAAAATTGAAATAAGTGAATTCAATTTCGGAGCTTATATCGTTGATAAAAGGTTCGGCGATTTGTTTATAGAAAAAATCGGTCGTGTTATCAGCCAGGCGGCCATTTTCGAAGTCAGCGAAATTTTTCTGAAGTTTCTTGTCCTGGGCGACGTACCGCTCGAAAAGAGTGGCATCGAAGATGAACCATTCCTGAATGTTTGTCGCGATCAGGTGTTTGAGTTCAATGTTCTTATGTGTGATTCTTTCGCGGAGATAATACAGTACCAGTTCCTGAAAAGCTTTCACGTTCAGTTTTTCCCTGGAAATCATTTCTGCCTTGTTTGTGGGTTTCTTGGCTTCGATGATCACACCCACGCTGCTTTTGGCATTCGGACCGGTATGAATGACCAGGTCATTCCGGCCCTTGGTATTGATGAAATGGCCTTGTTTGTAATAGGTATCTTTCAGAAAATCCGAGACCAGGTTTTTATGAAACTCTTCGCTTTCCTCATTATTGCTGCGATCGAGCAGGGTTTTGAGATTAGCTTTAAAGAGTTCAATCTCCGAACGGTTGGGTTTTACTTTTAGAAAAGCTTTGTTGAGAGCCTTTTTAGGCTTGAGTTCCTTTAAAATCATAAACACTGAAATTCAATTTTCCGCGCATGTAAGATAATATTTTAGGAGATTGTGAATGATTGCCTGCGGGAAAATTTTGGAGTAATGGTAGATTGTTTTGCAATCGCGTCGGAATGATGCTTCGCTTAACATTCCGCCGAATGTGGGGGGCTGAACACTGTTCACTCGCGCTGTTACTCAAACTTACACTTCATTGACGTTGTGCGGAGTGCTGGAATGTAAATCCGGCATAGCGGGGCGTAGACTAGGCTGTCTGCGTAAGCTATGCAGTTTACGAACTGACCAGTCTACGCCCAGCGGTATTCGTGCTATTTCTGTAAGCATATTAAGATAGACCCTAATAAGAAATTGTTTCACCAAGTCCTGCATATAAATAGTCCGTTTTATAAATGTCTTGCAATAGCTTGAATGCAAGATGTCCTGTGCAATGTGCTGGTGCAACACGGTGAACTTTCAAATCATTTTTAAGCATGTCAATTATCTGAACAGTTTGTGTTCTGTCAAACGGTATCATGTGAAAACCACCATAGACCAATTCTATTTTGTCAGATGTTACGGTCTGAGTTTGTTTTACAATATCTTCTACTCCAGTATGAGAACACCCTACAATCAATATTTGTCCATTGTCGGTTTTCATAGATAAAGAAAGTTCAGGAAGGTTCGAATTCTTACAAGCATCTTGCTTATGGTCAAACTGTCCTTCAACAAAACTCTTTCCCGGATAGCAAGAAAAGTAGCCCATATACTGTGAGCTTGTTGCAATGATATTTAATCCCGGTAAAATTTCTTTGGAAGTCTTTACAAATTCAATGTTAGCGTTCCAAAATCGTCCTGATTGGTTGATTGAAAATTTTGTATTGCCACCGTCAAAGTATTGCATATAAGTTGGCAAAGAATCTTTTACGGTTGGTTCCTGTCCTGTTGCATCATAAGGCACCGGTGCTCCCCAAAAAATATCATACGGAAAATAAATTTTCACTTTCGGATTTATCTGCAATAAATAATCAAGCCCGTTTAAGTGGTCAAAATGTCCATGAGAAATCACAACTATGTCAACCTTGGTAAGGTCAATACCAAGTTCGTCTGTGTTTTTTTTGAAGATGTCAGCGTTGCTGCCAGCATCAAATAAAATGGTCTTGCCCTGATACTTTGTAATGCAGGAAAACCCAAAGTCTTTAGTCAATCTAGGGTCCTTGCTGAAAGCATCATAAAGGTTGGTTATCGTTGCTTCTTTGACTTCAGTTAATTTCTTGTCTGAAGGCTTATTAAACGAAGTCAGAAACACAAACACAAACAAGAGAAAGCTGATAAGAGTGTTTTTTGTCATGTTGTTAATTTACTGTCAGCGTATTTTTTGATATAAATTAAATATTTTGTCTGTTCATTTCTTGCTATCCGTTTCAAGTTTGCACTGTCGTCATAGTATGACTGTTAACGTTTTTAGGCTTGGCGTTCGGGCGGGTTTTTTAGCTCTACACTTGATACGAAGAACTGCACTTCAATTATACACAAAATTGTCAATAGAAGCACGTCACATAGCTGCGAAAGATTTGCAATCCTTCGCTTTTATTGTTCTGTCGATTCAAGTGCCGTTTTGTAAATCCGGCACAGTGGGGCGTAGACTAGGCTGTCTGCGTAAGCTATGCAGTTTACGAACTGACCAGTCTACGCCCAGCGGGTGAAGTTCCACGGTAGAACCAGTCCTAGGAACACTGATTAATTTTTTAGCAATGCGCAGAATTTGGACACGTGGTATTGAGAACGCACGTAAATTCATGATCGGGGCAGCAATAGCTTACAACCTGAAAAAATGGATGAACAGAAAAGCTAATACAACTCGGATACTACCGATGAGCGTAATTGAAGGGCAGAATGCTGTCAGAATCTACTTTTTTCGATTTTTAAAGTCCGCTACACTATATCTTTCAGGATCGCTCAGGAAGGATAATATCACTTTATAGCCAAATAGACTGAAGGGCATCCTGGTCAATTGTACATTCAGAAAGGTAGATGTGTTTTATATGGCGGTTGTGCAACGGCTACCGCTGTTGGCTGCTGGTGTTCTGTCTTTCGTTTCTGTAAACCATTGTCCCCGTTGTGTTTCACTGTCTTTTTATTTGTCGTGGTGGTCTGTGCGGTTGCGTATTTTTTATTTTCAGAAGGGTAGGAAAATTTTTTTAATTCAATTTTGTCAGGGTGGGAAAGGTGTAAGCTCTTTTGCAAGCTTTGCCCTGAGCTTGGGCTTGTGGGGCTTGCAAATGTGCTTACACCTGTGGGTTGCTCTTTCATTTTAATCTATCTATTAAATTAAAGAAGTTGTTTTTTATTTGTCTTTCAACATCAAGACAACTCAATTGTCGTGTTTTTGAAATATAAGTCAAGACTTCTTTAATGTCCCAAGGGTTAATTGGCTTTTGATTTACTTGTATAAATGGGCCGTCACTCTCTGTTAATAATCTGTCTAATGGAATTTTTGAAATGATATCCTTTCCATTCTGTGATTGTATCATTTTAGGATTTATTGAAAAAAAATATCCAGACTCAATGATTGAGTCTACTAGTTTTAACGAACCAGTGTACCAATGAAAAATAGCATTTTTTACTCTATATCTCTTTAGCAGTTCTAAAATCTCTTTTTCCGCTTTTCTTGAGTGAATACTTAATATTTTTTTCTTGTTAGAAACAGCCTGCAAAATCATTTCAAATGATTCAATTTGAATTGACTGGGTATTTATTCCTTCTGATGAAAAGTCTAAACCTACTTCACCAATGTAAGATGTTTTGTCAATGTTTTTTAGGAATAAATTAATTTCAGATTTATGGTTTTGTGCATACAATGGATGCAAACCCAAAGCAATTCTGCATTTTGCGGTTTTTTGAAAGAATGGAAAGCCTTGTTCAAAATGACTTGGAAGGTTTGTCATTGAAATTACACTTATTCCTTGTAACTCACATTCCTTCAGAATCTTTTCGGGGTTTTTATATAGGTCAATATGGCAATGAGTATCTATTAACATCAAACACTTGCTTTATTTTTAACATAGTTGTTACCTACTTTCTTAACCCAATTTTTTAACTCGTCTCTGGTTCTTGAAACTACGCTAACGTATTGATTTAATTTGGTTAAATTTTTCACTCCATTAATAATTAGTTCTTGCTTAATTTCTTGTTCATTTAAGTTTTTGTTTAAGTATTCCAGCATAGAATTTATGTCTTGAGCCATTTTCCTTTTTTCTTTAATAGGAAAAAGGTCATTGATAGAATTACCATATGTTGATCCATCAACCACATCTTTTAAGGCTGCTTGTCGGTAAACACAAGGCATACAAACACCACAGTGGTCAGCATCTCTAATTCGCCAATGTGCCCTATGTCCCCTTTTGCCACAAGAATTAGAATCTTTTATTAATGTCAACAAGCTAATTTTATCACTACATTCTGAAACCATTTCCCCTTTTGTTTTAAACTCATATGGATTTTCAATTTCCATATTTATTGACAGTTGTTTCAAGATACTGGAAACTGTTTCTATCACAAATGGGTGTGTAGTTCTAGTGCTACAGGAACTTCTTCTAGATGAACTTAACGGATAGTTAAGTGACACTGTCCCATTTTCTGGAACAATTATCTTGCTTGTTTTCGTAGCTTGTGCAGCAACTAAAGCCAAACCAATAAAAAGAATCGAGCGACTTCTAAATGTTGTCTCCCTTGCTAAATCTGATTCTTTTAGAAATACTTTAACTGATGGAATAAATTCAAATTGCAATGGGTAAAGTGATTGTAACTTAAGTATTAATTTATTTTGGTCTCCCTTAGGACCGTGCATTTGACTGTCATATTGTGAAGCAAATAAAATCTTCTTGGTAGGATTTAGTTTTAAAAAGTCTATCGCACCAATCAATGAATCTAGACCACCTGAGAATAAATTTACTTGCTCAAATACGCCTGCATAATTACTTTTCAGTGTTGCTTTTGGTAAAGTTGAAACTTCTTGTCTAAAAGAAATTGCCCAATAATCACCAGTTAAAAATGAAAGTAGTTTTTCAAGGTCTTCTTTACAGCCATTCCATAAAGTGAGATTATGAACAGGAAAACTTACGCTTATTTCTCTTGACCATCCGTCTACTGAATTATTTTTTCTTTCTATAAATCTATCTATTCCATAAACAGAGGCACTAATGAAAAAAAAGTCATAAACCTCTTTGCCGACACAATTTATAAATGGTAATAAGTCATCTAAATCAATACTGAGCAATGAACTTTTGCCTGTACCATCTTTTATTTTAATTTCTCCAACCCAAAGGTTTTGTGGGTCTTTTTTCGCTTGGATTGTGCTAATGTTAATTTTTTTCATCGCAAATAATTTTTATAACTGAATCAAAAATCTTCTCAATTTCATTTTTACCCGATTCTCCTTTCCAATCAATTTTCGATACAGGTCTTTGAGTGTTCAGCACTTTAACTTGACCGAGAATATCTTCCTTAATGATTCTAAAGGTTTCTTTTGAATTTTCAGCTCCTTTTTGTTGTTCAATCTTCTCTTCAAATCTTTGTGATAGATGTTCGAAAATATAAAGCCCCAAAAATCTGCATAGCATATCACTTAGTCCCTTATCATCAACCATATTTTTTACTAAATCTTCAAATTTATCAAGGTCATTGTTAGAAGAAATAGCAAGTTCATTCATTACTTCGCAAGATGCTTTGTTCGCTGCCATCTCATCCATTCCCTCATTAGATTCACTGCAATACACTAAAAGAAAATCTATAACTTCTTGAAAGGTTTTGCCTGCTAATTTGCCAAAGCCTAATTCTACTAACGTTTTTTCTAATCCTTGACTTCCAACACTATTAAAAAACCCGACAATTCTGCTAGCTGATTTTCTTCCTGCCTTCCCAATTGAATTAGATTTCCCACTAACAATCTTAGATCTGCCGCCACCTGTTCTAACAAGATTCGTAAAAGCTGACTTTAGGTGTGATGCTCTCCTAATCTCAATTTGTTTGTAAATCTTTGCTGCATCATCTTGGGAAATTGACTGATTCTTTTCTAACTCCTTTTCTTTTTCAACCGTTTTTGAAATATGAGTTATAGTTTTGCTTAAATCACCCCATTGAGGTTGATTCGGTACGCCTGGTGTCATTCTTTGAGTAGTTCCCATTACTTCTTTGGATTTAATGCATTATAAATGCTAGAATCTTTTGAAAAATGCTTATAGATGCCCTCTATTTCTGCATTATTCTTAGCTGCTAATTGAAAATCACTTCTTAGGCTGAAAGGTATCTTAGTGTTATCTGCTTTGGTTATTGCTCTCAAATAAGAATCAATCGCTCCATTGTTTCTATGATTCATCATTTCAATAAAAACCTTATGGATACTATCATTCTCAGGGGTTTTAATTAACTCTTTCTCCAAAAGGTTGAGTAGCGTTTCAATTTCTGAATCATTTAGCTTTCCAATTATTTCTTGTTGAACTGCTTTATTAAGAATACTACCTGACCCGTGATTAATTAATTTTCTGCTTAGTGCTCTAATATGAGGTGGAATTAAAGAAGCACCACTTATTGTAGTAGAAAGTTGGTCTCTTGAAATCCAATAGTAATCTCTTAAGTCAATACCAGAAAGTTTAGGTTCTGAACTTAACCATTTGATAACTTTTTCAGACGCCCACTCTGCGGAAAATTGCTTTTTGATTTCTTCAATATTGTTTTGCGATGCGAGTTCTTCCAGTATTGAAATTTGCTTTGGTTCACCTTTTTGAGAAGTTTGCCAATTGTATAGTTCTTTAAAAAGGTTTGTTGTTGAATATTCTAAAACCATTAATTTAGCTAGTACATCAATTTTAAATTCTGCTATCCTAGCAACTTTTACAAGTCTATTGCGAAGGGTAAAAGTGTTCAAAAATCTTTTTATCTGTCTTGGGTTGCCTTTAAGACCTTCAGTTATAATTGGAGATAATGAAGCAATAAGTGAGATACTTTCAATTAATTCTTGTTTCTGTTGAGAGTTTGCAAATTCTTGAATATCACCTAATCCAAACACATCGTATCTATTAGTTTCTCTGTTTTTATTAAATGCTGTTATCACTTTAACAAAATCATTTCCCATTATTTTCTTGCAATAAAGAAGAGTCAAATAAGTTTCAACCTCATTGTCACTTAATTTCGGTAAGTAGTACGGTATTTGAATCAGCTTTTCGAGGTAATCACTAACAATTCTCTTATTTCTGCTGTCAGGGTCACTTGAATTTTCAATATTATCAGTTTTATAACGGTGTTCAATTGCAAATCTCACTATCCTTGGGTCAGCACCAATAACAAAAGCTGTTTTCTCCACATTTAGGAATAGCTTAATCGCTTCAAGGTTTTCTATCAATCTATCAGGAGTACATCTGTCCAAATCATCAATGATTACAACAAGTTTTTTTATTCCTGATTTTTCAATCATTTCGTTAAAGTCTTCACGAAATTCTCTAACTATTGTGATTTCTTTGTCTTCATTTTTTTGAATTATATCTTTTAAAAAGTCTTCAACATTATCACCTTTTAATTTTTCTGCTAAGTCTTCTTTACTAAGTTGAGAGAATTCATTAATCAAAAATGGCAATAATGAAACGCCTCCAGATAAAAAAGCTGCTGCACCGGGTACAATCACTTTTTTAAAACTGAGCCCAAGTAATCTCATCCATTTAACTGATTTTAAAAGTTTAGCCGTTTTGTCTTTGACTTTATTTCCAATGGTTTTATGCTTATCAAAACTTTCAATAATAGATTCTAATAATGCTGCTTTTGCATCATCATAGCCTTCAAAAACCCAACCATTGAAATACAGGACAAGAGTACCGTCATTTAAACCATCGTCTTTACCGCCTGTTAATTCCTTTTCAACAATTTTAAGAATACTAGATTTTCCACTTCCCCAATCTCCAAAAACGCCTATCGTTACAGGTAGTACTTTATCATCTTTAATAACGTCTACTAGTAAATCAGCGTGAACTTTGAAGCCTAAAAGATCTTCTGATGTTTCATTGTCTGCCCACATAATAATGATTTTTTTCTGTTTCTATTTTCAGCACAAGTCTGTGAAAGCTAGCTAATTTAAGATTAATATATTCTGTAACGTTATTCTGTGCGTTGGCAAAAAATGGCTCTTTTGGTTTTAAGAAGGGTCGGCTTGTGTGTCGGGCAAAACCAAATGTGCCATTTGTGCGGTGGCAATAAAATTGAATTAAAAAAATGTGCGGTAGGGAAAATAAAAAATACAGAAGGGTCGGCAAGGAGTGTCGGCTTTCAAGTTGTCCGATGGTTATATGGTCTGTATGTTTTTGGTCACCTGTCAAAATGGTTTACTTTTTTGTTTCTCGTTCTTGTTTCTCTGTCGGGTTGTGTCGTCCGTTACACTTGCAGCCAACGTTCCTGCGCTTGGCGATGGCGGGCGTTTAGAAGCACTAAATTGTCAGCCAACACGAATTTACAATAGAAGCACAATACTTCAATGAACCACTGTCCGCCCGCTATTGCCAAACGCATGTTGGCAGTAGTTTTTCATTTAATAGTCAGGTCTATATTATGTGTTATTCCATTAATTGAAAACTTAATTGTCTTTTTGTTGTGCGAAATTATTTTTCTGTCACCAAGGTCAAATTCTTTGTGACAGTTTGGGCAAAGCAACAGTATATTATCTGGTGTCTCCTTTCCTTTGTCACTTTTGGCAACAATATGTGCTGCTTCTATATATTTTGTTCCTTCTTTCGTGATTATTTCCTTGCTACAGATTTGACATTTGTGTCCTCTAATTTGTTTTATTAACGCAATAGTGTAGTTGTCTCGCTTATACTGGATTTTGTTAATTGTTATGGTTTCGTCCTCTTTAGACTTTGATTTAATTAGCTCTTCAATAAGTTGTTTTCTTGTCTTGGTTTTCTTAAGATACTTTTCAAGTTCATTTTGTTCTGATTCATTTTTGGACAACATTAATTCGGCATTCTCCTCAGTTAAATTATTGTCTAAAACAGTGAAAATAAAATACGAATCAGGATTGTCAGTAACTAACTTGTCTATTCTATTAATGAAGTCTTTTGGGAATGAAATCTCACCACTTGTAATTTGAAAAAGTCTTGTTTCATTAATACCAAATTTGTCCTCCGATTTAATGTTTAAGAGTCGCTTTGTCCCATTTTCAAAATTGCAGTAGTCCCAGACTGCTCTATGAGCACCCCATAAATGCCTTTCTTTCCTTCTGTCAACAAATGGTTGTTTCCAAGAAATGTCAGATAGTTGAATAAGTTTAGCCATATGTTTATTTCCTATTGTCGTCTTTAAAATTACTGCCAACGTTTTGCGGCTTGGCGTAGTGGGGGCTTTTCAGCACAAAACTTCATACGAAGCCGAAAGTTCAAATTTACGAAAAACTGTCATACGAAGAACGTCCGCCCCCATTACGCCAAACCGCTGTGCTTGTTGCACAACTCATAACAATGTTAAAAATAA
>ERZ869936.1220-NODE-1220-length-19387-cov-5.217360_pt1 | contig 19387 bp, 18 predicted proteins | sample MGYA00520876_ERZ869936 | MGnify/ENA primary metagenome ERZ869936 (study PRJEB32218, sample SAMN09650985) | biofilter metagenome | isolation source: enrty point of leading RO module | place: Saudi Arabia: Thuwal, RO plant located on Red Sea | collected 2016-02-17 ...
ACAGCCAAGTGTAGCCGGCCCGCTTGATGTCGCGCCCCTGCGCCTGCAAGTCGACTGCGGCGGCGGCCGGCTTGGTGTCCTTTTCCGTCGCCGCGGCAACGGCGGTTTCCTCGACCACCGGCGGCGGTGCGACCTGCGGCACCGGCGCGACGCGCGGCGCCGGCGCGGCGATGGCTTCGGGTTCGGGCGCGGTGCCGTCGATGTCGGTCGGCGGCAAGGGCACCGGCGGCGCATCCTCGACGATCACGGCGTCCGGCAGGGGCGCGGGCACCTCGGTCACGGGTTCGTCCGGCGTCTCGGGCACCTCGACCGGCGCGGGTGCGCTGACATCGGGCGCGGCATCCTCGGCCGGCGTCTCGGGCGCCTCTTCCTCAGGCTCCGGCGCGCTGACGTCGGGCGCGTCCGTCGCGATCTCGGGTGCGGCGCCCCGTGGCATCAGCGCGGCGAACTCGGCCTCCGAGATCACCGAGACCTCGGCCACCGTCATCTCGGGCAGACGCTCGCGCGAAAACAACCCCCCGAACAGGACAAAGAGGATCAGGGCGATGTGCCCCGCGCCCGAGATATACCACCCTGCCTGCAAGATCGCCTACTCGCCGCCGCCGAACCGGGGGCCGCCCGCATCCGTCACGAAGACCAGGTTGGTCAGACCGGCGGCGTTGAGCGCCCCCATCAGTTCCGCCACGCTGCCATAGGGCAAGGCCCCGTCGGCCCGGATGAAGATCTTGTTCGAGCTCCGCTCGGTCAGGATCGACTGAAGTCTGGGCACGATCTCGCCCGGTGTCACCTCGGTCTCCATGATCATCACCCGCCCGTCGGCGGTCATCGTCACCGCCAGGGGCTCCTCCTGCTCGTTCGGCAGGGGCTGCGCGGCGGTGTCGGGCATGTCGACCTCGACGCCCACGGTCAGAAGCGGCGCGGCGACCATGAAGATGATCAGCAGCACCAGCATCACGTCCACGAAGGGCGTCACGTTGATTTCCGACATCGGCCGCTTGCGCCCGTGGCGGCGGCGGCGCGATCCGCCGCCATCCGATTGAATGACGCCGCCCCCCATCAGGCCGCGTCCAACTGGCGTGACAGGATGGTCGAGAACTCGTCGGCGAAGCTTTCATAGCCGCCGATGATCCGCTCGCTGTCCGATGTCAGCTTGTTGTAGAACACCACCGCCGGGATCGCCGCCAGAAGGCCGAGGCCCGTGGCCAGCAGCGCCTCGGCGATGCCGGGGGCGACCACGGCCAGGTTGGTGTTCTGCTGTTCGGCGATCTCGATGAAGGCGTGCATGATGCCCCAGACCGTGCCGAACAGACCCACGAAGGGCGCGGTGGAGCCGATGGTGGCCAAAAGCGGCAACCCGCGTTCCAGCGTTTCGGATTCCTTGGCGATGGCCACGTCCATCGACCGGTCGATCCGCGCCGCCGCCCCCGCGATCAGCCCGCCGCCCTTCTTGTGGGACCGCCGCCATTCGGTCATGCCGGCGGCGAAGATGCGCTGCGCGGGTCCGTCGGGCGACGGCCCGATCTGGTCATAGAGGGTATCCAGCGGTTCACCGGACCAGAAGGCTTCCTCGAAATCCTCGGATTCCTTCCGCGCGCGCCGGTACAGGCGATGCTTGTTGATGATCACCGCCCAGCCCCAGAACGAGGCGACGATCAGCACGACCATCACCAGCTTCACCGTGATTGTCGCGCGTGCGAACAACGCCCATAGCGAGAAGTCGATCTCCTGCGCCAGCGCAAGTGTTTCCGTTTCCATATGTCTGCTCTCTGCCGCGGCCCGTTCTTTGGTCTTGCAGGCCTGAATTGTGGGTCAGATTACCCCACGCCAAGGGGATATGCCATAACAAGCGCGCGCAGGCGGGGTGGCGCCTTGCCTCAGCCCAGTCTTCGGCGAACATCCGCCGGAAGCCGCGTCGGGCGGCCACTGTCGGTCAGGGCGACCAGCATCACCACCGCGTCGAAGACCCGGCTGTCGCCACGCCGGATCACCTGGCTCAGGGTGATCCGCGCGCCGGAGATCTCGGCCAGTTCGGTCTCGACCGTCAGGACATCGTCGAATTTCGCCGGCATCTGGTAGTTGGCTTCCACGCGCCGCACGGCAAAGACGATCCCGTCGTCCGCCTTCAGCCGGGCCTGGTCGATGCCAAGCGCGCGCACCCATTCGGTGCGCGCGCGCTCGATGAATTTCAGGTAGTTGGCGTAATAGACGATCCCGGCAAGGTCGGTGTCCTCGTAATAGACGCGGATGTCGAAGCGGTGGGTCATGGCGCGACCTTGGCGCGGGAGCCGTGCAAGGTCCAGCACTCAGGACCGGATCGCCCGTCAGTTGCTCGCCGGTTCCGTCGCAGTCGCCTCGGGCGCGACAACTTCGTCCTCTTCGTTCAGGTCCTGCGGCACGACGAACAGCACGACCAGCAGCACGATGAGCCCGGCGACGGCGATCCCGATCAGGGCCGGCGAATGGCGGCGTTTCTGTTTCTCGACATTTGTCCGTGGCGCGGTCATCGTGCTCTCCTTCTGTCTGTTCCAGTCATCAACGCGCGACGCCGGGCTGGCGTTCCGCCCCGCTGCGCGTCGGTTTTGGTGTTAACCACTTGGTAACATAGGTGAACGCGGGCACCATATCATGTATGAGGGCGGATATGCCGCATATTCGTGCCATACACTTTGCAGACGCGCCGCCGACAGGTTGCCGACCGGCGCCCGCAGGTTCGGCCCTTGCAGATAAGGGCCATTAACCTCTCAGGCAGAAATCGGCCCCATCCGCGCGCAGCCGTTGCGTGCGTACGGTGCCTGGCGACGCCGCGACGCTCCTGAAACGCGGTGTTTCGGGCCCGTCGGACCACCGCCCTCGGCCTGCCGCGCCCCTAGGCGCCGCTTGCGCGAAACGCGTCGGCATACCTGGCGCGCAGTTCGTTTTTCTGCACTTTTCCCATGGTGTTACGCGGCAAGGCGTCCACCACGTCATACAGCCGAGGCCGCTTGAACCCGGCCAGTTCGCGCCCGACCGCCGCCTCGATCGCGGCAATCTCCAGCCTCTCGCCCGTCTCGGGCACCAGGACGGCGACCACCGTTTCCCCGAAGTCCGGATGCGGCACGCCGACCACCGCGCTTTCCATCACGCCCTTCTGCGCGTCGAGAAACAGCTCGATCTCCTTGGGATAGATGTTGAACCCCCCGGATATGATCAGATCCTTCCCCCGCCCTACAATGGTGACATAGCCATTCCCGTCGATCAGGGCCAGATCTCCGGTGACGAAGAACCCGTCCTCGCGCAGATCTTCCTTCGTCTTTTCAGGCATTTGCCAATAGCCCTTGAAGACGTTCGGCCCCCGGACCCACAGCATCCCGATCTCGCCCGCCGGCAGGTCGCGCCCGGTCTCGGGATCGCAGATCTTCACCTCTATCCCCGGCAGCGGAACCCCCACCGTCCCCGCACGGCGCTCACCGTCATAAGGGTTCGAGGTGTTCATGCTGGTCTCGGTCATCCCGTAGCGTTCCAGGATGCCGTGGCCCGTGCGATCCGCGAACCGCTCGTGCGTCTCGGCCAGAAGCGGCGCGGAACCCGACACGAAAAGACGCATGTGCCCGACCAGATCGCGCGTGAACCGGTCATCGTCCAGAAGCCTTGTGTAAAAGGTCGGAACCCCCATCATCGAGGTCGCCCCGGGCAATGCCGCGAGAACGGCATCGGTTTCGAATTTCGGAAGAAAGATCATCGCGCCGCCCGCCAGCAGCATCACATTGGTCGCCACGAACAGGCCATGCGTATGAAAGATCGGCAGCGCGTGCAGCAACACGTCCCGCTCGGTGAACTGCCACGCCTCGACCAGCGATTTCGCGTTGGACAATAGGTTCCTGTGGCTCAGCATCGCGCCCTTGGACCGCCCCGTGGTGCCCGAGGTGTACAACAGGGCCGCCAGATCGTCCTCGTCCCGTGGCACCGGCCGGAACACCGCGGGCTGATCCGCCGCGAGATCGGCGAACGATCCCCGACCGTCCGCCGCCAGAGTGCGCAGCCGACAGCCTGCCGCCGCCGCGACGGATTCAAGTGCTTCGAACGCGTCCGGATCGCACAGAAACAGCGCCGCGCCGCTGTCGGAGACGAAATAGCCGAGCTCCGCTGGCGTGTAGGCCGTATTCAGCGGCAGAAGGATTATTCCCGATTTCACGCAGGCCGCGAAAAGCGCCAGAGCCTGCGGCGACTTTTGCACCTGGACCGCAACCCGGTCGCCGGGTGTTACGCCCAGCGATTTCAGTGCGTTCGCTAGGCGCTCCGCCTCGGCCAGGAAATCGGCGTGGGTCCATGTGGGGCCGTCGGCGAGGATCAGAAACGGCGTGCCCCGCCCCTCGTGCGGCGCGAACAACTCGTCGTATAGGGGATTGCTCATCCTACCCGCTCCCATGCCGCCGGAAGCCCGCGTCGGCGTGATGGAAGTGCTTGGCTGGGGTGGTAGGATTCGAACCTACGGTACACGGTACCAAAAACCGCTGCCTTACCACTTGGCTACACCCCAACAGGCTGGCGTTACTTACTCAGACTGACCCGCCTGCGCAAGCCCCGCAGTCGCGAAAATCCGCGCTTTTCAAGCGGAAACGGATGTTAGCTGGAGACCTGCTCGCGCAGGATCGACACCGTCACCGAGCACAAGAGATAGATCGCGCCGAAGACCAGGAACGCGATCAGCGTGTTCTCGAAAACCCTGGGATATGTCGGCTCGTCCGGCGGGATCGGGGCGACGTGAACGGCCAGGTAGCGCACCTGGCGATTCGCCTCGATCCGGGCCGCTTCCATCTGTTGCAGGGTCTCCTGCATCATCATGGTCCGCGTTTCCAGATCGACTTCGGCCATCCGAAGCTGCGCGCTGACGGAGGCCAGCGAGCCTTCGCGGCCGCCGGTCTGGGTGAGCTGCGACCGCATCTCGGCGATCAGCGTCTCGAGCCGCGAGATGTCGCCCTCGACACCGGCGACACGCGCCTGGTTCGGCCGGGCGTTGTCCAGTAGCTGCTGCAATTGCAGCTTCTTTTCCGCCAGCTGCACCTCGAACTGGTTGATCTGCCCCATGATGGACGAGGATTCGGAAGCAGGATCCAGGACCCCCAGTTGCTCTTGCAGCGTGAGAACGCGCTCCTGCGCAGCGACCATCTTGGCTTCCGCTTCCTCGAAGCTCTCGCGCGCGCCCCGCATCTGGTCCGTGCGCTTGCGCTCGGTCACCTGGTCGACACGTTCCTCGGCATAGCCGATCAGCGCCTCGGAGAAGGCGCGCGACATCTCGGGCGACAGGGCCGAAACCTCCATCCGGATCACGCCCTCGGTCGGGTCGTAGCCGATTTTCACGTTGTCCTTGAAATGCCCGTAGAGCGTCTCGTTCGATGCGTCGTCCGGCAGGCGCTGAAGGGAATCGATGGACGGGTCCGAGAAATGCTCGCGATAGGCATGATCGGATTCCAGCCGCAGCATCGCTTCGCGCGAGGTCAGGAAGTCCTGGACCATGATCGAATCCTGGCTGGTGGCCAGCGACGTGCCACCCAAAAGCCCGCCGCCCGCCGCCGCCTGGTTCTCGGCCTGCTGGACGACGAATTCCGACTTGGTCGCAAAGATCGGCGTCGCGACGAAAGCGAAATAGAAGAACGCCAGAAGCGTCGGCAAAAGCACGAAGGCGCCAAGGCGCGCGGTCAGGAACATCAGCTTCCGGCGACGGCGGCGGGCGATATCCTGCTGAATGCGTTCGATATCGTTGATGCCGGTCGGCTGAGGCTTCAGCGCGGGGCCGGGCACGTTCTGGGGCTTGGGTTCGACCTTCTGCGGCAGGCCTGCGCGCACGGGCTCGCCGCTGGCCGCCGCTTCGGTCTTGTTGGCGACCTCGTCCTCGTCCGGCTTGGTGACAACCAGTTCCAGCATGTGCGAGCGATCGAACGGGTCGATGCCCTTGGCCCGCAACTGACGCACGGCGTCGAAATCCGAGGTCGGTGTCAGACCCTGTTTCTGCGCCAGACGGCGCGCCATGCGCAATTGCCGACCGGTCAGCCCCTCGCGCCGGATGTCCGCGATGTCCTGCGATCCTCCGACATCCACGCCGGTCGTTTTGCCATCCTTCTCGGCCTTGGCAGACCCGGGGAAGGCCACGTCGCCGAACCCGTCGTCGCCGGCGGCAAAGGGCGTATCGCCCGAACCGGGCGTGGCCTCGGAATTGCGGCGGATGCGGAACTTACGCGCTTTGGGCTTCATAGTCATAGAGTTCTTTCGCCTCTTCCAGCGTATCAAACATGTGAAGCTGCCCGTGCCGCAGAACGGCGGCCGAGCGGCAGAATTTCTCCAGCGTGGTGGCTTGGTGGGACACGATCACGACGGTCGCGGTTTGAAGCCGCTCGGCCAAAATCTGTCCGGCCTTCTTGTTGAACTCGGCATCCGTCGTGGTCGGCATGCCTTCGTCGATCAGATAGATGTCGAAATCCAGCGCCAGCAGAAGCGAGAACGAGAACCGGGCCCGCATGCCTGCACTGTAGGTGCCGACCGGCATGTCGAAATATTCCTCCAGCCCGCAGACCCAGCGGCAGAACGCCTCGAGATAGTCCGGATCCTTGCCGTAAAGCCGGGCGATGAAGCGGCAATTCTCCATCGCCGACAGCTTGTTCACGATGCCGCCCATGAAGCCCAGCGGAAACGAGATGCGCGACTGCCGGATGATTTCACCTTCATCCGGCTGTTCCAGCCCCGCCATCATGTTGACCAGCGTCGTCTTTCCGGTGCCGTTGGGCGCCAGGATGCCCAGCGAGTTGCCGGGGCGCACGGCAAAGGACGCGCGGTCAAGGATGACCTTGCGCCGCGCGCCTGTCCAGAAGGACTTGCTGACGTTCCTGAACTCGATCATGGGTCCTGCTCATACGGCCAGAGCGTTGATCGCCCCGGCCACCCGACTCTCGGCATTCTTTTGTCAATATTATGGCCAAAGCACCAACGTTACTTCAACACTCAAGGTGCAAAAGGCGGCTTGATGCGCAGAAGGCGTGTCAAAAAGGGCAGGATGCCGCCTACCCAAGCGGCGTTCCGCAGCGTTAGCTCTCCCGTTTTTCAACCTTCAGGAGCTTCCCGGCAACGATCGAAATGATCGCCGCCGCGAAGCTGAGGAGCGCGCCCATCTTCGCCGCATCCTGCACCGGGCCCGGATCGAAGGCGACCGAGGCGATGAAGAGCGACACGGTAAAGCCGATGGCGGCGACGCAGCCGATCACGAACAGATCGGCCGTCCGCATCCCCTGCGGCAGACCCAGACGCATCGGACCGGCGGCGAACCAGCCGAACAGAAGAACGCCGAACGGCTTGCCGATGATCAGACCGGCCAGCACCAGCCAGGTCGGCTCGGCGATCGACGAAAACTCCACGCCGGCGTTCATCAGCCCGAAGAAGAACAGGATGATCTCGACCGGGTGTTTCAGCATGTGCTCGATTTGGTTCAGAAGGTCGGTCAGGTATTGCTCGGCCTCGCTGAAGATACCGAAGGCGCGGTCGGCATGGGGGATCGTCGGCACGATCGGCAGAAAGCCCAAGGCCGGGTGGAGCCCGCTTTCCTGGAAACCGTACCAGCTGAGACAGGCGGCGACGAGGTAGGGCCAGAAGCTGAGCGTGTTGCGGGCCCAGGTCGACTTGCGACGCAACTGGTCGCCGCGATCCATCTTGCGCGGCAGCCAGTTGAACAGGACGAAAACGCCCACCGCCGCGCCCAGCGACAGCAACAGCCATTCGGGTGCCAGTTCGCCCGACGGGTAGAAGATCGCCAGGATGATCAGTCCCGCCGCGTCGTCGGCGATGGCCAGAAGCAACAGGAAGCGCACCGCCGGATGCCCCGCGCCGAAGACGATGCGCCCGACCAGATAGCTGAACGCGATGTCCGTCGCGGTGGGGATGGCCCATCCGTTGGCCACCGCGTCATAGACATCCGAGCCCAGGAAGGCGGCCAGGCCCAGGTAGACGGCGATCGGACCCAACATGCCGCCGGCCGTCGCAATCAAGGGCGTCGCGGCCTTTCGGCCCCGAAGCGAGCCGTTCTTGAGGATCACCGCCTCCCAGACTTCCTTGGCCGCGATGGCAAAGAAGAAGGCCATCAGGAGATCGTTCACGAGATAATGCGCGCTGAGGATCTTTCGCGCGCCGCCCGCGTCCTCGATGTTGAAGTCCTCGCTGTAGGACTTGATCCAGTAGCCTGCGTCGACGCCGACCCAGTTGTTGAACCAGATCGGGTACTCGACGAAGTGGTGATAGCTGTGCGCGTCCGTATTCGCCCAGACCAGTGCGATCAGGGCACCGATGATCAGAAGCAGCGAGTAGTTGGTGACGAAATTCCAGACGCGGTACACCTTCGGCGGCCCCTCCCCGTTCAGGTGGGGATAGACCGCGGGACCACGCGGGACAAGCCGCCGGATATCTCAGAAGGCGACAAGGCCCCAGATCACCCCCGCAATCAGCGATCCTGCCATCGCGATGCCCAGATAGGCGGCAAAGACGCGTGGCTTGACCAGCGCCCAGACGGCGATCGCGGCCGGGATGCAGCTGACACCGCCCGCCAGCATGAACGACATCGCCGCGCCGGGCGCCATGCCTTGGGCCAGAAGCGCATCGACCAGCGGAACGGCGGCATAGCCGTTCAGATAGGCGGGCGCACCGACCAGAGCGCCAAGGACGACAGGCCGCAGGCCCTTGCCGCCCAGAACCGAGGCGACGGCATCGGCCGGCACATAGGCCAGCATCAGCGCCTCGACCATGTAGGCGATGGCCAGCCACTTGCCCAGGAACAAGGCGTTCTCGATCACCGTGTCCCGGAACGTCTCGCGCCGGGGCGCCTCGGTCCAGAATCGCCAGACCGGTGTGCCCTTGAAGGGCGACGGGCCGCATCCGCAGCAGCTTTTCTTCGTGCGCTGCGGCTTCAGCGGATCGGCGAAGACAGGCGAGCGGGCGAACAGATAGACCGTCGCCCCGCCCAACAGGCCCAGTCCGACAGCAGCCGCCGTCTTGGCCACCGCGAACGGCAGGCCCAGTGTGCCCGCCGTGATCAGGAACATGGCCGGGTCCATCAGCGGCGAGGCCAGCCAGAACGCCATGACCGCCGACAGGGGCGCGCCGACGGCGAGAAGGGCGGCGATGAAGGGGATGACCTCGCAGGAACAGAACGGCGACAGCCCGCCCAGAAGGGCCGCCATCACGATCATCCGCCTTTCGCGTCCCTGGAAGGCTTTCGCCAGAAGCGTCTCGGAGCCGCTGGCCTTCAGATAGGCGACCGCGATCACCGCGAAGGCGATGAACCAGCCGGTGTGGCCCAGCGCGGCAAGCGCGAAGCGAACGGTTTCAAGCGCCTGCGCCGGATCGAAGAGCGCAACCACCAGCGGAAGCGCCACGACCGTCAGCCAGACGCGATCCACCTGCCAACGCGGTGCCGGGGTTTCCGAGATGTCAGCCATAGTCATGTCCTTCGGCAGTCGTCGTCGCGTCAGCGCAGCATTGCTCGAGCAGGAAGTCCGAGATCGCCCGCATCCGGTCGTAGGCCGCGCCGATGCAGATGATCCGCCGTCCCTCGCGCACCTGGCGCACAAGTCCGGCGGCGGCAAGGATCTTCATGTGATGGGTCAGTGTCGACCCGGTCACGCCCGAGCGTTCGCCCAGTTCGCCGATGGGCAGGCCCTCGGGACCGGCCCGCACCAGCACCCGCAGGACGGCAAGGCGCTGCTCGGACCCCAGCGCGGCAAAGGTCGAGGCCGACTGGGCCAGGTCGAGATCGGAATCGCTTGAGATGTTCATCATATTTCGATAATTCTAGAAATATGGAAACATGTCAAGCGGTGGATCTTGCCCCGCTTCCGGATTACCTCGGCGGCATGAGCATCGAATGTCTGAAGTCGGAGATTTCCGCTTGCCGCATCTGCGCGGACCGGTTCCGCGCGACGGCGACGGCCCATGCGCCGCGCCCGGTCGTCTGGTTCAACGACAAGGCGCGTATCCTGATCGCAAGCCAGGCGCCGGGGATGCGCGTACACGAGGCGCAGACACCCTTCTGGGACCGCTCCGGCGACAGGTTGCGGGACTGGATGGGGATCGACAAGGACACGTTTTACGACCGCGACCGCGTCGCCATCGTGCCGATGGCCTTCTGCTTTCCCGGATACGACGCGAACGGCTCGGACCTGCCGCCACCCCGCATCTGCGCCAGCACGTGGCGCGACCGGATCATGGAGGGTCTCTCCGGCATCCGCCTGACGCTGCTGATCGGCGGCTATGCGCAGTCGTGGCACCTTCCCGATGCGAAGAAAGGCGTGACGCAGACGGTCGCCGCCTGGCGGGAGGTCCTGCCGGACGCATTGCCCCTGCCCCATCCTTCATGGCGCAACACCGCGTGGCTGAAAAAGAACCCCTGGTTCGAAGCCGAATTGCTTCCGGTTCTGCGCACCCGCGTTGCCGAGGCGCTGGCATGACCGAGACGCCCATCGACCGCGCCCACGCCCGGATGGAGGCCGCGCCCGACGATGATGCGCTTCGGCTGGCATTCTACGAGCGTCTGGCGGACGGAGAGCTGTTTCTGCTGCTGGACGCGGAACCCGAGGGCGACCGGATCAGCCCGCGCATCTTCGATACCGGCGAAGGACGGTTCGTCCTGGCCTTCGACCGCGAAGATCGGCTGGCGGCATTTGCGGGGGGGCCTGCGCCCTATGCGGCGCTGTCGGGACGCAGCCTGGCGGAGATGATTGCGGATCAGGGGCTTGGCATCGGGCTGAACCTTGGCGCGGGGCCCTCCGAGATGCTGATCCCGGCCCAGGGAGTGGCATGGCTGAACGCAACGCTTGCCGCGCGTCCGGACGAGGTGCAGGAGATACCGGCGGAACTGCATCCGCCCAAGGGCCTTCCGGAGCCCCTGTTCGCGGCACTGGACACCAAGCTGGCGACTGCCGGAGGGCTGGCGAAGCTCGCCTATCTCTCTGGCGTCACCTGGAAAAATGGCCGCCGGGGCCATCTCCTGGCGGTGGTCGACGCGGTGCCTGGGGCCGAGCCGGCGCTGGCTCGCGCCGTCAGTGAGGCGCTGATTTTCTCGGGTCTGGAAGCGGGCGAGCTGGACGTGACCTTCCTCAAGGCAAGCGACCCGGCGGCGGCGCGCATGGCGGCCGTGGGGCTGCGCTTCGATCTGCCGGAACCGCCCCAAGCCACAGGCCCCGAGGCGCCTGGCATGGACCCGGCAAAGCCGCCCAGACTGCGCTGATCCAGCCGTCGGCGCGGCGTCGGACACGTGTCGGCGACGTGTATGGCAAATTGTATGGCAGCCGGGTTCAGTACCCTGCCGCCCGGTCCACGACGTGCAGGAGCGTCTCGCCCGCCTCGCCCCGCCGGATGTTCTTGGCAATGACCGCGGATGCGGTCTCGACACGCGTGGCCGAGGCGATATGGGGCGTCACCGTCACCCCGGGATGCGACCAGAAAGGATGATCGCCCGGCAGCGGCTCGACCCGGAACACATCGAGCGTGGCGTGGGCGATCCGACCCACGTCCAGGGCGGCCAGCAATGCGTCGTCCACGATCAGGGGGCCGCGCCCCGGATTGATGATGAACGCGCCTTCGGGCATCGCCGCCAGCCGAGCGGCGTCGATCAGATCGCGCGTGGCATCGGTCAGCGGCAGAAGCAGGATCAGGATCTCGGCCCGCGCCAGCGCGACGTCGAGGCCCTCGTCACCCGACAGACAGGCGATGCCGGAGAGGTCCTTGGCCGAACGGCTCCACCCCGCGACGTCGAAGTCCAGGCGTCTCAGCGCCAGCGCCACCTCGCGCCCCAACTCGCCCAGTCCCAGCACCGTCACCTTGCGGTCTCGCGCCAGCGGCGGCACATGGGGCCGCCAGTCGGTGTCCCCCCGGCAGATGTCGCGATCCATGCCAAGATGATGGCGCAGCGTGTGGCCGACACAGAACTCGACCATGCCCGCCGTCATCCCGGGATCGACCATCCGGCACAGCGGCACGGTCAGCGTCGGGTTGCCCACCACGTTTTCCACCCCGGCCCACAGGTTCAGCACCGCCTTCAGCCGCGTATAGGGGGTGAAATCCTGAACACTGCTGGACGGGGCGTAGACGATGTAATCGACAGTCTCCGGATCGGCCTCGGTCACGATTTGGGCGTCGATGCCCGCCCGGGCGACCGCGTCCGGAAGGACATCGCGGTATTCGTCCCAGTCCTTCGGCTTGGCCGCGAAAAGGACCCGGATCATCGGCCGCGCGGCCTGTGGATGTGCGCCGACTGCACCAGCCCGAAGGCGGCAAGCAGAACCAGCATCGAGGACCCGCCGTAGCTGACAAGCGGCAGCGGCACACCGACCACGGGCGCCAGACCCATGACCATCGACATGTTCACCGCGAAGAACAGGAAGAACGTCGCGGCGACGCCCAGTGTCAGAAGCGATCCGAAGCGGTCCTTGTTGCTCATCGCCGAGACGACACAGAACAGGATGACCAGCCCGTAGAGAATGAGAAGCGAAATCGCCCCGAGAAACCCGAACTCCTCGGCCAGCGTCGTGAAGATGAAGTCGGTGTGTTTTTCGGGCAGAAAGTTCAGCCGCGATTGCGTGCCCTGCATGAAGCCCTTGCCCGACCAGCCGCCCGACCCCAGCGCGATCTTGGATTGGGTGATGTGGTATCCTGCGCCAAGGGGGTCCGTGGAGGGATCGAGGAAGGTGTCGATGCGGCGGAACTGGTAGTCCTTGAGCAACTGCCAGTCGGTCCCGCGCGAGGCGAAAACGGTATAAACCATGGCGCTGCCCGAGGCGATCACCGCGCTGACGTACCACCAGGACACTCCGGCGCAGAACATCACCATGCCGCCGCCGGCGGTCAGCAGGATCGCCGTGCCAAGGTCGGGCTGTTTCAGGACCAGAAGCGTGGGAATGACGATCAGGATCAGGGGCACCAGGACCCAGAACGGGCGCGATACCTTGTTCAATGGCAGCCAGTCGTAATAGGCCGCCAGCATCATCACCAGCGCGATCTTCATCACTTCGGAGGGCTGCAAGCGCATGAAGCCCAGGTCGATCCAGCGCTGCGCGCCCATGCCCACCGTCCCGAACAACTCCACGATGACCAACAGGCCAAGCGCGCCCACATAGGCGATGCCGGACATCGAGCGCCAGAACCAGATCGGCACCATGGCGATGATCATCATCGCGACCAGGCCAACGGCAAAGCGTTTCATCTGAGGCTCGGCCCAGCGCGAGACGTCGCCGCCCGCGACCGAGGTCAGCATCAGGAACCCGACCGAGGCGACGGCGGTCAGAAGCAGGATCAGCGCCCAGTTCGCGTAGAGGATCTTGCGCGCGCCCGTGGGGACGGTCTGAACCTTGTACTCGAGGTAACTCATGCCCGCGTGGCCTTGGTCTCGGGTTCCAGACGCGGACGAAGGACCATTTCCTCGTGCTGAACGCGGATGCGTTCGCGCTGATCGCTGGGATAGGCCTCGAGCGGGGGCACATCGCCGTAGAGCGCATAGAGAAGGATGTCGCGCGACGGCGGCGCGGCGGCGCTCGACCCGCCTCCGCCGTGTTCGACCACGGTGGCGATGGCGTATTTCGGTTTGTCGAAGGGTGCGAAGGCCACGAACAGACCGTGGTCGCGCCGGTTCCACGGCAACTGGTCGTTGCGGAACACGCCGCGCGCCCGTTCGGCGGCGGTGATGTTGCGGACCTGGCTGGTGCCGGTCTTGCCCGCCATCTCCATGCCCGCGGCGACGATCCGGGACCGCGTGGCGGTGCCGCGCTGGCCGTTCGAGACGTTGTACATGGCGCGGCGGATCAGCGTAATCAGGTTGGCGGGCACGTTTATGTCCGGTGCCGCCTCGGGCGGAACCTCGACCCCGTTGATCGACTTGATCAGCCTTGGCTTGACCGCCTTGCCGCTGGCCAGCCGTGCCGTCATCACCGCCAGTTGCAGGGGCGAGGTCAGCACGTCGCCCTGCCCGATGGCGGTGTTCAGCGTCTCGCCCGGGTTCCAGCGCTCACCCCGGACCTGCGCCTTCCACTTGGTGTCGGGGATGATGCCCTCTCGCACGGCGGACATCGGGATGTCGTGCTTCTCGCCCAGGCCGAACTCGTGGCAGAGCTCGGCCAGCCGGTCGACGCCGACGCGGTTCGCCGCCTCGTAGAAATAGACGTCGCAAGATTGCGTGATCGCGTCGTCGAGGTCCATCCAGCCATGCCCGCCGCGCTTCCAGCAGTGGAAGCGGCGGCCGCCAAAGGCCATGAAACCAGGGCAGTAGACCCGTTCGCCCGGACCGATGACACCCGCGCGCAGAGCCGCCAGCCCCGTCATCATCTTGAAGGTCGATCCGGGCGGATAGAGGCCCTGGACCGCCTTGTTGAACAGGGGCTTGTAGGGGTGATCGCGCAACTCGCCGTAATCCTTCGACGAGATGCCGCGCACGAAGAGGTTCGGATCGAAAGACGGCGCCGATGCAATGGCCAGAAGATCGCCGGTCTCGACGTCGATCACGACCGACCCCGCGCTTTCGGTGGCAAGCCGCGCCTGGGCGTAGTTCTGGAGCCCGTGGTCGATGGTCAATTGCAGGTCTTCGCCGGGAGTGTATTCGTCACGGCTCAGCTCGCGCATGACCCGTCCGGCGGCATTGATCTCGATCCGTTTGGTGCCGGCCTTGCCGCGCAATTCGGCTTCCAGGCGCGTCTCGACCCCGATCTTGCCGATCTGGAATTTGGGGATCTGCAACAGCGGGTCGGGATCCTCGAGCTTGGAGAGGTCATAGTCGCTGACCGGGCCCACGTAGCCGACGATATGGGCGAAATCCTCGCGCAGCGGGTACTCGCGGCTGAGGCCCACATCCGGAGTGATCCCTGGCAGCACCGGCGCATTGACGGCGACCTCGGCCAGATCCTCCCACCGCAGGCGATCGGCCAGCGTCACCGGCACGAAGGGGCTGCGGCGATACATCTCCTTCAACGCGCGATCCAGCTCGGTATCGTCCAACGGGATCAGCCGCTTGAGCTTGGCGATGGTCTCTTCCACGTCGCCCGCGTCTTCGCGAACAATGACGATCCGGTAGTTCTGCGTGTTCTGCGCGACCGGAATGCCGTGGCGATCATAGATGATGCCCCGCGACGGCGGGATCAGACGCACATTGATGCGGTTTTCCTCGGCCAGCAGGCGGTATTCTTCGGCCTCTTCGACCTGCATCTGGCGCATTCGGAAGCCGAGGACACCCATGAAGCCAAGCTGAAGTCCGCCCAGGACCAGGCCACGGCGCGTGACAAGCCCGGCGCTTTCTTCGGTTTCCTTGGGCGAGCGTCTCATTGTCTGTGTCCCAGCCGGTCGACTTCGCCCGGCACGATCTTTTTCAATCCCACGGCCCGTCCGGCCAGTATGACCACAAGCGGATAGGCCAGAATGGTGGCAACCAGGCCGATCAGCGTCAATCCGAACCCGGCCTGCGTCACCGCGAAAAGCCCCAGAATCAGCGAATTTGCAAGGAACACCGCCGTGATGACCCCGGCAACCAGCAGCCATTCCAGAAGAAACGGCGTATCGCGAAGCGTGAAAGAGCGTGCGCGCAGAAATTCGGTGCCCAACACGACAAGCGCGGTCCAGAGGCCGATGGGGCGCATGAACAACAGATCCGCCAGAAAGAAGACGGCCGCGATCAGGGCGACGGGCACATAGTCGGGGCGCATGATCACCCAGGAAAACGCCAGTAGCATCAGCACGTCCGGTCCGGGCAATTTGCCGGGCCCCAGGTTCAGCGGCAGAAGCTGGACAAAGGCCACCGCCGCCGCCAGCGCGGCGAACAGCACGCGATAGCCCAGAAGTCCCGTTGCGCGGTCAGCCATCGGCCGGCTCCGGTTGCAGGTCTTCTTCGGTCAGGGCGACGGAAGGCGCCGGCAGAAGCGGCCCCACCAGCCCCTCGGGCGGCGCGATGGTCTCGCCCGGCTGGTTCCTGAGCACGCGCAGGAACTCCAATCTTTCATAATCCGCCGTCAGGCGCAGGCGCAGCCGCCCGTCACGTGCCAGAACCACGTTGCCGACCAGAAGCCCCGCCGGAAACACGCCGCCGTCGCCCGAGGAGACCACACGGTCGCCCGGCCGCACCTCTTCGGGCGCTTCGATGAAATCGAGAATCGGAAGTGCGGTGTTGTCGCCGGTCAGAAGCGAGCGCTGACCGGACGGCTGGATCGTGACCGGCACGCGGCTGGCGCTGTCGGTCAGCAGCAGCACGCGGCTGGAATTCCGCCCGACGCCCGAGATGCGGCCCACCAGGCCCAGTCCGTCGGTCACCGCCCAGCCGTCCTTGATCCCGTCGCGCGCCGCGCCGACGTTCAGAAGCACCGATTGCCGGAAGGGCGAACCCGAATCGGCGATCACCTGTCCCGTCACGACGGTCAGCGCCGGGTCCAGGCGCACCTTGTTCAGGTCCAGAAGCTTGGCGTTTTCCTGTTCCAGTTGCAGCGCGGCCTCTTTCCACGCCTTCATCCGCTGCAATTCGTCGCGCAATTCGCGGTTCTGACGCTGAAGCGCGGCGTAGGACTGAAAGCCGCGGACCAGGTCCACGGCCTCGGTCACCGGAACCAGCGCCCATTCGAGGTTCGGAACTATCGTGTCGACGATCTGCGCGCGAAACCGCTCGGCCCGCGGGCTGTCGATGCGCCACAGAAGGAAAACCGCCAACAGGACAAGCACCAGCCCCCCGACGGCCATGCGCCTGATCGGGCGGACATAGTCTTCGTGAGAGCCGTTCTGCCGTGCCACGTTCGTCTCTGTCGTTGCCCCCGGCTTCCTAGCTTACAGCAAAACTCCTTGAAGAGTTTGCCGAATTTCTTCACGAGAAATCCGGCCCTAGCTGTCGTAGTCGATGACGTGCCGAAGCTGTTTCTCGTATTCCAGCGCCTTGCCGGTACCAAGCGCCACGCAATTCAGGCTCTCATCGGCCACGCTGATCGCCAGACCCGTCTGCTCGCGCAGCGCCAGGTCCAATTCGCCCAGAAGCGCGCCGCCGCCGGTCAGCATCACGCCCCGGTCGACGATATCCGCCGCCAGATCGGGCGGGGTCGCCTCCAGCGCGGTCATCACCGCCTCGCAGATCTGCTGCACGGGTTCCGCCAGCGCCTCGGCCACCTGGGCCTGGTTGATCTCGGTTTCCTTGGGCACGCCGTTCAGAAGGTCGCGGCCTCGGATCATCATCGACTGGCCGCGCCCGTCGTCGGGCATCCGCGCCGTGCCGATGGATGTCTTGATCCGCTCGGCGGTCGATTCGCCGATCAGGAGGTTATGCTGACGGCGAAGGTAGCTGATGATGGCCTCGTCCATACGGTCGCCGCCGACGCGGACCGAGCGTGCATAGACGATGTCGCCCAGCGACAGGACCGCGACTTCCGTGGTGCCGCCGCCGATGTCGACGACCATGTTGCCGGTCGGATCGGTGATCGGCATGCCCGCGCCGATGGCTGCCGCGATGGGTTCCGCGATCAGGCCCGCGCGCCGCGCACCCGCTGACAGGACCGACTGGCGAATCGCCCGCTTTTCGACCGGCGTCGCGCCGTGGGGGACGCAGACGATCACCTTCGGCTTCGAGAACGTGCCGCGCTTGTGAACCTTGCGAATGAATTCCTTGATCATCGCCTCGGCCACGTCGAAATCCGCGATGACGCCTTCGCGCATCGGCCGGATCGCCTCGATGCTGCCCGGCGTCCGGCCCAGCATCAGCTTTGCATCCTCGCCCACGGCAAGGACTTTCTTCACGCCATCCTTGACGTGGTAGGCCACCACCGACGGCTCGTTCAGGATGATCCCCTTGCCCTTCACGTAGACAAGAGTGTTCGCCGTCCCGAGGTCGATCGCCATATCCGTCGAAAACAATCCGCCGAAGGCCATTATTCTTGCCCCAATCTTGTTCCGGGCCGCCCAACCTGCCTCACGGCGGACCCAATGTCCTTATATATGCTTCGCCCGATCCGTCCGAAAGGCATCTCGTCAAGGAATCGAGCGCGAATCTGCCGTAGTTGCCCAATGGCATTAACTACAATTGTCAATCAAACTCTAAATCGCGGCGGCATTGTGGCCTAAACACGAACAATGCGCGGCTGCCCAGCCCTGTATAACTGCGAGGTTGAGCATCCCTGCCGGTGCGGGCAGACTGACGGAAAGCCGGTGGGATGGGCCGATGCCGTCTGGTGACCCAAGAAAGCGACGCCGTTCGGGCGCCCTGATGCGCGTGGCGCTTGCCGTGGCGCTGATCGTCGCTGCCGGATGGGCGGTGCGCCCCTCGATCGAGCGGATCTTTCTCGACCGGATCGCGGCGGATGGTCAGGCGACGCTGAAGATCGTGGTCGAGGGCCTTGACGGCACGCTTGACCGTTTCGAGCCGCTGGCCAAGCTGATCGCCGAGCGTCCGATCCTGGTGCAGCTGTTGCGGGAGCCGGACAATCAGGGGATTTTGCCCTTCGTCAACGAACAGCTTCGGCTGACGGCCCTGACGCTTGGCGTGTCGGACGTCTATCTGATGGACATCGGCGGCACGACGATTGCCGCCAGCAACTACCGCAGCGATACCACCTTCATCGGCCAGAACTTCAACTATCGGCCCTACTTTCAGCAAGCCGTCGACGGTGGGCTTGGCCGCTACTTCGCACGTGGGACCACATCGGGGATCCGCGGCTATTTCTTCGCCGCGCCCGTCATCGACCAGACACGGATCGTGGGCGTTCTGGCCGTGAAGTTCCTGGTCGATCCGTTTGAAGCGTCATGGCAGGGCGGCGCGAGCGAGATCATCGTGACCGACCGCGCCGGGGTCGTTTTCATGGCCAGCCGCCCCGAATGGCATTTCCGCACCGTAGCGCAGCTGGCCGAGGACGACCTGGGCCGGATCTCAGAGACACAGCAATATCCGCTGGACCGCCTGATCCCCCTGGATGTGGGAACGCGAGAGACGGCCTTCGGGCCACAGATCCTGGCCGTCGACGGCGTGGATTACGTCGAGAACAGCGCGATCCTGTTCGACATCGGCTGGGAGGTGCGGCTTCTGACGCCTGCCGCGCCGGCCCGCGCCCAGGCGCTGAGCGTCCTGTTCATCCTGGGTCTGGTGGCATTGCTGTTGGCGCTGACCACCGCCATCTTTCTGGGCCGCCGTGCCCGCGCGCGCGAGCGCGAGGTCGAGCGCATGGCCGCGCAGGAGGAACTGGAGCGGCAGGTGCGGCACCGCACCGCCGATCTCAACGCCGCGAACGAACGGCTGCTGGTCGAGATCGATGAGCGCCGCGCGACCGAAGACCGGCTGCGCACCACCCAGAAGGAACTGGTTCAAGCCGGTAAGCTCGCGGCCCTTGGCCAGATGTCGGCGGCGCTCAGCCACGAGATCAACCAGCCGCTGGCC
>ERZ869936.1221-NODE-1221-length-19385-cov-4.722763_pt1 | contig 19385 bp, 21 predicted proteins | sample MGYA00520876_ERZ869936 | MGnify/ENA primary metagenome ERZ869936 (study PRJEB32218, sample SAMN09650985) | biofilter metagenome | isolation source: enrty point of leading RO module | place: Saudi Arabia: Thuwal, RO plant located on Red Sea | collected 2016-02-17 ...
GAGGGGGATGACGTCTGCGGCGGCCCAGTCGCGTTCGTGCAGCGAGCCGTCGACCGTGATCGGCCCGGAAGCGCGCTCGATGGAGTACGCGGGTGCGGGCGGAAGCGCCTGGGCGCCGGCATCGGAGTGCAGGAGCCCCGTGCAGGCGAGTAGGAGCCATGGTACGGCGCCGACGGGGACGAGATGCCGGCGGAGCGGGGTCGGCTGGAACCGGCTCACAACGCCGCCGAGAGTCGGAAGCCGAAGATCCAGATCCCCTCCGAAGACGACCTGCTTTCCAGAAGCTCCTCGCTGAGCCATTGGACCGAGCTCGTCAGGTAGACGACGTCACGGATGCTCCTCCTGAGGAACGCCTCGGCGTGCTCGGATTGACGGTCCACGAAGGACGGGAGCCCGGGTGTGCGAGCCACGCCGACGCCCAGGGCATTGGCTCCCACGGTGCCGAGATACGTGAGACCCACGAACGCCTCGGTGCCCTCGCTGCCACTGGCAACGCCGAATCGTCCGTTCAGCGAGTGGACGCCTGCCGTGAGTCCGAGGACCGTGTAGAGTCCTCGCGTCGGAAGCGGACGGGGTGAGGCGCCGGCCGACTTCTCGCTGTCCGTGGTCCAGCCCCCGATGGAGCCGAGCCAGCCGTCGGCCTCCCATTGAAGGCGCGAAGCGAGGAATACGCCTTTGCCGGGCGCCCGGAGGTGGAAGAGATCACCGTACGACGTGGATGGATTGTCAGCGATGCCGTGGGACGAGCTTGCGGTCACGGCGAGCGAACCGCGCGGTAGCTGGGGGAGCGTCGCCACGACCGCAGCTCCCAGTGTGTAGTCGGGGAAGACGATGGTGGGGTTGTTGACGAACGGCTGGCCGAGGAAGAAAAGGTTCTCGTCGTTCGCGATCCGGCTGACGTCCAGGTAGCCTGTGAGGTCCATCAACCCTGCGTGGAAGGTCAGCCATCGGCCGGCGTCCCACGCGAGGCGAAACTCGGAGAGCTGTACCCGGCCACCGCCGTCGGCTCCCAGGGCGCTGCCGGCGTCCATGTTGGCGAACGGAATGCGTGATGAGACGCCGGCGGCCCTGGGCGTCGTGTTCGCCTCGACGTAGGCGTGCACGGAGACTGCCCCCAAACGGAGGTTGGTGAAGACGTCCAGCGATCCCACCACCTCGGAACGAATGTCGTCTTCGCTGGTGGCCTGCCCGACCACGTTCGCCGATGCCTGCACCTCGACGGGCGGTGTCTGTGCGTGCAGGGGCGCAGCCGACGCCGCGAAGACGAGCCCGGCGAGGACGCGAGTGGGTCGAGGAACCATGGCGACCCATACTCGCGCCCTGCGTCGGCTCGCGGCAAGCCGAGCCGTCGCATCCGTCAGCCGTGTGCGGACCCCGTCTCGCGACTGGCCAAGGCCCGCCAGCGCAGGTGAAGTGCGAACCACGCCAGCGAGGAGGCCGCGAGGACCAGCAGACCGAAGACCGAGCTGTACAAGGCGACCTTGATTCCGCCCCAAACGAGCATGGGCGAAACGGTGCCGGCCTGCTCGATGGACTGTGCCGCCAGTACGATCCCGAGGAGGGTGCCGAGGACTCCCGTGATGAACGCGAAGCCGCCCCAGAAAAGGACGGCATCCGTCCAGGTCCGGGTCATCGGCAGGGCCCGCGCGTCACCCTCGAACAGTCGGACGCTCGAGTACAGCACGAGAGCGAGGATGACCATCGACGAGAACGTGAGAGGGTAGCGGATGAAGCCCATGACTACCCAGAGATCGATCATTTCGACTCCATGGTTGGGGAGGGTGTGAGGTCGAGCGCTTCGGCGTGCGCCTGCTCGACCCAGGTGATCCAGGCGTGCAGCGCGAGCCAACCCAGGGCCCCGCTCAGGGCGAAGATGATGGCGGTGGACACGAGGGCGGCTTCGCGGACGAGCCACGCCGTAAGGAGCTCCGCGCCCTCCGTGGGGGTGGTTTCCAAGGTCCCGGCCAGCGACACCAGATCCAGCAGGGCTCCGGCGCACCCTAGACCGAGCGTGAGGGCTGCCAGCACGGCGATCCCCCTGAGCCCTCGGCGGGGCCGGTGGTGGGCACCCTTGATCCACAACTTGAACGCTTTGGCGAGGATGGTGGCCAGCGTAGTCGTCCCGACGCCCAGGACCGGCCAGAGATACGGCGACGGAGCGGTGAGCAGGCCGGTGCGGAGGAGTGTTCCACCTGCCAAGCCGAGCATGAGCAGGGTGGCCACCGCCAAGGCGGCACGCTCGGCCGCACGGACCCGACGGGCTTCGAATCCGGCCAGGAGTCGGTGATACCGGGGCCGCGCCAGCTCCTCCAGCTCCTGCAAGGCGGGACCAGCCGGTAGCACCACCTCGGCGGCCCGGCGCCCCGCCTCGTCCGGGCTGCGGCCTTCGGCCACCAGTCGTCGCGGGAGTCCGCCGAGATCGTCGACCAGCTCCTTCACGATTCGTGTCCGTGCGGGAAGCGGCAGCCCGGGGTTGGAGGCGAGGTCGGATAGGGACCGCTCTGCGATGGTCGAAGGGCCGGAGGCTCCGGGTGCGCCCTCGCGCGAGGTCATGGGAGCACCTCCCCCGGGCCCTCGAGCATGCTCATGAGCCCCCTGAGGACGACGTCCACGCGGTCCGATCCGCCGGCTAGATGGCGGGCCCCGCGGCGGGTGAGGGCGTAGACCTTTCGTCTTCGACCTTCGACGCGTGACCAGGAGCCCTGGATGTGCCCGGCCTCCTCGAGGCGGTGGAGGATGGGATAGAGCGTCCCGTGACGGAAGCGGAAAAGGCCGTTGCTGCCCTCCTCCACATCGATGGCGATCTGATACCCGTGCTTTGCGCCCTCCCGCAACGTCGAGAGGATGAGCAGCTCGTTGATTCCCCGGGCGAAGCCCTGCACGTCGAAATCTTCGTCGGTCACCGGAACTCCTGTACCAGAGCCAGACATCTTTTCGTATATCGACTGTCTTTATATCGACACTCTATATAACAGGGCCAACGAGTGGATCGCAAGCACGGCCCGGGGCCCCGTGGGGGCGAACCCGCCCAGGAACAGATGTTTTCTGCGGTATCCGTCGCACTCTTCGGATCGTGCAACCTTCAAGAGAAGGCCCGCCGCGTAGGGACGAAGTCCATCACGCGGCCCTCGGGATCCTGGGGCGGAATGTGGCACGACGTTTGCCGAAGAAGGGGCCGCGTTTTCCCCCTATGACCTCAGGAGAGGCCGTATCATGAAATCCAGCGTTCGTATTCTCGCCTTGGCCAGCATGCTGGCCGTGGCCGCATGCGGAGACGACGGCGTCTCCCCCGGTAATCTCACCGAGGACGAGGCCCAGGAGCTCGCTACCGCCGTCTTCTCGCAGAGCCTGTTCGAGGCTCTCGCACTGAACTACGACCAGCTTGCGCAGGCCGAAGGTGGTCCCCAGCTCGCCATGTACACGGCCACCGTCGAGGCGACCGGCGACTGCCCGCTCGGCGGCACCGTGGCTATCGATGCCACCGTCGACGTCGAAACCGACGATCAGACGGGTGCAGGGTCCATCGACTTCGAGATCGACTTGGTCCACGCGTCGTGCATGGTCCAGGGCCAGATGGGCAACGAGTTCACCCTCACGGGCAACCCCAGCCTGGGCTTCGACTTCCTCATGGAGACCGATGGCCAGGACAACTCCGAGTTCTCGGGATCCGTGACGGGAGCCCTCGACTGGAGCACCGCGAACAAGGAAGGGACGTGCTCCATTTCCTATGAGTTCTCCGGTGCCGCGACGGCCGACAGCTTCTCCTTCCAGACGGCCGGAAACGTGTGTGGAACGACCTTCTCCGAGAGCTTCTCCTTCTCGGGCTGATCGCCCCACTTTGCATGGCGCTCGCCCACAGGCGATGCGCTCGGGCCCTCGTCCGGTGTCACCGGGCGGGGGCTTCGCGTTTTCCCTGAGGTCTTCGCGGGGGCGGCCCGGGAAGGGGGGACGCGACCGGTCAGCCCACAGGTACGAGGGGGAGGACGGCGTGGGAGGGTCGCGTCGAATCCATCCACACGGTGTTCGTGGCGATTCGCGTTCCTGTGGCCAGGCCCTCGGGCTCACCGGTGTTGAAGTTCAGGTCGAAGTGGGGGTAGTTGCTGCTGGACACGTCCACCCGGATTCGGTGCCCGGCCTGGAAGAGATTGCTGGTGGGGAACGCCTCGATGACGACCTCGTAGACCTCGCCCGGCTCCATCATCGACGGCGCCTCCCACGAGTTCCTGTATCGACAGCGGACGATGTCGTCGGTGAGGTTCATGGCGCAGCCCTCAGGGAAGTCGTCGTTGGGCGGGTACACGTCGATGAGCTTCGCCGTGAAGTCCGTGTCCGGCGCGTCCGACGAGATCCACAGGCGCACGACCAAGGGGCCGGTGACCTCCACGGCTTCGTCCAGGGGATCGGTCTGGAAGACCAGGACGTCCGACCGTTCGGCCAGAGGCCGGAAGGGGGGAGCGCTGCCGAAGAAGTCTTCTCGCTCCCGTTGGTCGTAGGCTCCACCCTCCATGATGGGCGCTCCCGAGGTGATGGTCCCTCCGATGCTCGGTACGGGATCCTCGGGGTCGTACCGGTACGAGAGCGATGCCTCCCCTGAGGCCGGGGCCTGGGTACGCAGGGCCCCGTCGACGTGGAGATAGAACGGTGTGTCCACAGCGCCAGGGAGCGGCCAGTCGTCCGCGGAGCGCCAGCGGCCCCCGTGGTCCAGTCGTCCCTCGGCGGTCCGACGACCGGAGCCTCCGCCCATGACGAAATAGCGTACCGCAGGCTCGGCATCGACGCCGTTGTCCACTCCTCGGAGCCATTGGTCGAACCACCGGACCCGAAGCTCCCAATAGTCCCGGGCCAGCTGTCCGTCGAGGGTGGCCGCCGGGCCGAAGTCCACGTCCCCCGCGAAGGTCAGGGATCGGTCCCCGTGGGTCCACGGACCCAGAATGAGACGAACCGGACTCCCCTTCGTTCGCGACAGGCCGATGTAGTTCTCGGTGGCGGTGCGGGGGTAGGGGTCGTACCACGACGACATGTGTACCATGGGTGCATCCGGCCACACGTCGTGATAGCCCAGCGCGTAGATGCCCGGCTGCTTCCAGTAGTCGTCGAACTCGCCTTTGGTCCACTGCTCGAAGAGGTAGGCTTCGTATTCCGGGGCCAGGCTGACGGGGGAATGACCAGGCCTCCACGGCATCTCCCGGAACCACTGATGGATGTCCACGGCACGCATGGCGGCTTCGACCTCGGGGTCACCCGTGACCTCGGGACTGACCAGGGCGTTACGGTACGCCCAGGTGGCTTGCTTGAGCTCGAAGGTCCCCCCCTGGCGGATTCCCCCCTGGTAGGAGTTGGAGAAGCCTCCGGAATCGAGGAACATGGCGGCGATTCCGGGAGCGCCCGCCGATGCCAGGGCGGCCTGGGTATGAGCGGCGTACGACAGCCCCTTGGTTCCGATCCGGCCGTCGCACCACGCCTGTTCGACGATCCATGCGCACGTGTCGTAGCCGTCGGGCGCGTCGTCGAGGTACTTCTGGTACTCCCCTTCCGAGTCGTACCGGCCACGCACGTCCTGGTAGACCACCGCGTACCCTCGCTCCACGAAGATGCGCGCCACCTCGGCGCGACTTTTCGCCTCTTCCGGTTCGGCCACCGATCGCTCGGAGCGGCTGGGGCGGTTCCGGCCGTACGGCGTCCGCTCGAGGATGACCGGCCAGGGACCCGGCAGCTCCGCCCCGTCACGGGCCGGAAGGTACACGTCGGTGGCCAGTCGCACTCCGTCCCGCATGGGCACCATGATCCCATCGCGTAGGGCGGTGTCGTACGGACCATCCGCCGGCATGCCGTCGGGGCCGACGGCGGCCCGACCGTCACACCCTGGCAGGGCGAGGGCCGCGGTTGCGGCGCCCATGATCTTGGTGAAGTCGCGGCGGGTAAGGACCCGCCCCGAGGGGCTCATGGTCATCGGCCTACTTCTCCTCTCGAGGTTCGGGTGCTGCCGTGTCGCGTCGGGGCGCCAACCGCGCCAGAAGGAGCGGCGCGGCCAGGCTGGCGAGCGCCAACACCCAGAGGGTGATGGCGATGGGTGAATCGAAGAGCACGCCCCAGTCGCCTCCCGACAGAGCCATCGCCCGTCGGAGATTCTTCTCCATGAGGGGTCCCAGCACCAGACCCAGGACGACGGGAGCGAGGGGAAAGGAGAACTTCCGCATGGCGTACCCCACCACCCCGAAGAGCGTCATGAGGACCAGGTCGAAGGAGCTCCCGGCCACGGCGTAGACCGCGACGAAGGCCAGGGCTGCCACCCCGGGAATGAGGATCCACCTCGGAACCGTGAGGGCGCGGACGAAGAAGCCCACCAGGGGCAGATTGAGAAGGAGCAGAAACGCGTTGCCGACGTACATGGACGCGGCCAGCCCCCAGAAGAGGTCGGGCTGCTCTTCCAGAAGCAGCGGCCCGGGTGTGATGCCGAGACCGAGGAGGGCACCGAGGAGGACTGCCGTGGTGCCGCTCCCGGGAACGCCCAAGGTGAGGAGCGGGATGAGCGCGCCGTTCACCGACGCGTTGTTGGCCGCCTCGGGCGCCGCGACGCCTCGAATATCGCCCTGGCCGAACCGACCGTCGGCGCCGGCGACTCGCTCCTCGGTGCTGTACGCGAGGAACGACGCGATGGTGCCACCGGCGCCGGGCAGGACACCGACGATGAATCCGATGATCCCCCCTCGCACCATGGTCCACCCCGTGGAGGCCAGCTCCTTCGCGGAGATCACGACCCTGCCCGTGAGGGCCGTCGCCGAACGGCCCGCGCTCGTGTCCTCCAGGAGCTGAAGCACCTCGCTCACGGCGAAGAGTCCGATGGTGACGACGACGAAATCCATACCGTCCAGGAGTTCGATGCGCCCGAAGGTGTATCGCGGTATGGCGCTGTTGGGATCGAGCCCCACGGTGGCCAACCACAGTCCGAAGCCGGTGGAGGCCAGCGCGCGCACGAGGCTCCCACTCGCGAAGCTCGAAAGGGCGGAGAACGCGAACACCATGAGGGCGAAGTACTCCGCGGGGCCGAACCGGATGGCCCACTCGGCCAGTACGGGCGCGAAGAGCACCAGCCCGAAGATCGAGAAGGTGCCACCGACGAACGACGCCACGGCGGCCGTGGCGAGGGCCGGGCCCGCCCGCCCGGCCTTGGTCATGGCGTGACCGTCGATGGCCGTGACCACCGCCGAGGCCGTGCCCGGGACGTTCAGAAGGATGGTGCTGATGGAGTTCCCGTACTGGGATCCGTAGTAGATACCCACCAGCAGGATGAGCGCTGACTCGGGCGGGATGCCGGCGGCGAACGTCACGGGAATCAGGATGGCGATGGCGTTGATGGGACCGATACCGGGCAGCATCCCGACGAACGTGCCGATCCCCACGCCGGCGAGGGCCAGGAAGATGTTCAGCGGCTCGAAGGCGACGCCGAACCCGTCCACCAGGTGCCTCAGCGAATCCACAGCTCACCCACGGGGAGGGGAAGGGAGAGGAGGCGGACGAAGAGGAGCCAGAGTCCGCCGGAGAGGAGGGCGGCCGCGGCCGAGGAGGGGAGAAGGGGACCCCGATACAGCAGCGAGAGGGCCGTCACCACCAGCGTCGTGGACAGAAAGAAGCCCAGCCAGGGCAGAGCCGCGGCGTAGACCAGGAACGCCACGACGGCGGACCCCATGCGAAGGAAGACATTGGCGGACGGGAGCCCGACGTCGCCCCGAGGTCGGATCCATGCAACGGCTCCCCCGACCACCAGCATGACGGCCACCAGGAAGGGCAGTGCCTTGGGCCCGACCGGATCGGTCATGAACGCCACGTCGAAGGTCGTGGCTTCGAGCGCCAACGTGACTCCGACGGCGGCGAGGAGGCCGCCGATGACGCGGTCCTGACTCATGCGGGCCCGCTCATTGGATGAGACCGATCTCTCGGGACATGGCCCTGAAGTCCCGGACCTGGTCGTGGACGAAGGACGAGAAGTCGTCACCCACCATGAAGAACGGCTGGAGTCGGTTGCTGCGCCGTGCTTCGGCCCACTCGGGTGACCGCCCCACGATGTCCAAGACCCGGACCCACTCTCGGTATTCCGCTTCGGAGATGTCCGGCGGAACGTAGAAGCCCCGCCAGGTAACCCAGGTCACCTCCAGTCCCGACTCCGCCGCGGTCGGGACGTCGGCCAGGGGGCCCTCGAGTCGTTCGGGCGACAGCGTCACGAGGACCCGCAAACGCCCGGCCTCGACCTGACCCTCCACCTCGGAGCCTTCGCCGGAGAAGACCTGCACGAAGCCGCCCAGGAGCGCCGTCATGGCCTCCCCCCCGCCGTCGAAGGGCACGTACCGGATGCGCTTGGGGTCGATGCCGGCACGATGGGCGAGAAGCAGCACCTTCATGTGATCCTGGCCCGCCACCGCGGAGCCGCCGCTCACCACGAGGGATGCCGGGTCCCGTCGCCATGCGGCGAGGAGGTCATCCAGCGTCTGCCACGGTGAGTCGGCCGCCACGGCGAGCACGCCGTACTCTGCGCCCAGGGCGCCCGCCCAGCGCACGTCGTCCTCGGTGAGGTCACCGAATTGCCGCTGGGCGAGGCGTAGGACCGTCGCGGGACTGGCGGCCACAAGGACGTTGGCGTCGTCGCTCCGGCGGGCGACGGTGCGGGCGAAGGCCACGCCGCCCCCGGCTCCCGGCACGTTGCTCGTCCGGACCAGACCGGGTGACAGGGAGAGTTCGCGAAGCACCCTCCCCACGGTCCGGCACGTCAGGTCCCAACCACCGCCGGCGTTGGCGGGAGCGATGCACTCCCACCCCCGCTCGACATCCGAGGGCTCGCAGGCCCAGGTCAGCGCCGCAGCCGCCAGCCCCACGGCGAGACCGACGCGGGGTGCGAAACCCTTCCTCTCAGGTCGATCCATGGTCGGTCGGGATGGGATCGTGAGCGACGCCCTGGACCTCGGCCAGGTGCACCAGTCCGTCGCCCAGGTGGACCAGGGGGTTCACGGCGTGACCGAGGATCATGCCGTCCATCCTGGCGACCACCGGCTGCCCCTGGCGGCCGGCAGGCCCGGTGATCACGCCGATGCGCGCACCTTTCTCCACATGGTCGCCCAACTGGGCCTCGAGACGGAAGATTCCACCGCGTGAGGCCCGCACCCACTTGGTGTTCCTCGACTCATGGACCCGCTCACCGGCGGGTGGTGCCTCGTCGATCATCCCTGCGGAGCGCAGAGCCCTCAAGGCCCCCGAGACGCCGACCTCGATGGCTCGCGGGCTGAACCGTCTCGGCTCCCCTCCCTCGAAGAGCAGGACCTTTTTTCCCAACTTCACGGCGGTGTGCCGGAGCGACCCCTTGATGGTCTTGGCGTGGACCATGATGGGGGGAGCGAAGGCGAGTGCGAGGTCCCTCGTCTCCGGGTCATCGAGGTTTCCTCGGATCTGGGCGAGGTTGGTGCGGTCGTCCGATCCGGCGTGGAAGTCGATCCCGAAGTCGGACACCGAGAGAACCCGATCGACGAAGAGACGAGCGAGGCGGCTGGCCAAGGGTCCGCGCTCGGAGCCGGGAAAGGAACGATTCAGGTCCCTGCGGTCCGGGAGGTAGCGGGACTCGGCGACGAACCCGAAGACGTTCACCACCGGCGCGGCGATGATGGTCCCGGCAAGAGCCTCCTCGTCGACGATCTCCATGATCTGCCGGATGATCTCGACACCCACCACTTCGTCGCCGTGGATGGCGCCGCTCAACCAGACCGTCGGTCCCGGCTCGGTGCCGCACAGGACCTCGATGGGCAGCGAGAGGGGGGTCCCCGAGGGCAGACGTCCTGCGGGCAGGTCGAAGTGCCGGCGCGTGCCCGGGGCGACGGACTTCGACGCGAAGACGAACGGCTCGCGGGCGCTCATTCGTGGTCGATGTCCACGTGATTCTCCACGAACTCGATGATCTCCCCCGCAACGTCCACGCCGGTGGTGGTCTCGATGCCCTCGAGGCCCGGGGAGGAATTGACCTCCAGCACCAGCGGTCCTCTCTCCGATCGGAGCAGATCGACTCCCGCCACGTTCAGGCCGAGGGCCTTCGCCGCCCGCACGGCAGTGCGGCGCTCCTTCGTGGTGAGTTTGGCGACTTCGGCGTTTCCCCCGCGGTGCAGGTTGGACCGGAAGTCACCGGGGGCAGCATGGCGCACCATGGCGGCCACTACGCGTCCCCCGACCACGAGGCACCGGACGTCGCTCCCTCCGGCCTCCTTCACGAACTCCTGGATGAGGATGTTGGCGTCCAACTGACGGAACGCATCGATGACCGACTCCGCCGCCTTCTTCGTCTGGGCCAGTACCACCCCATTGCCCTGGGTCCCCTCGTGAAGCTTGATGACCAATGGCGCTCCGCCGACCATCTCGATGACGCTGTTGGTGTCCTTCACCGAACGCGCGAAGGCCGTCACCGGCAGCTCGATGCCCGCCCGGGCCAGGATCTGGTGCGAGCAGAGCTTGTCCCGCGAAACACCGATGGCCGCGGACTTCGCCAGCGTGTACACCCCCATGGTCTCGAACTGCCGAACCACGGCCGTTCCGTAGAAGGTGACCGACGCACCGATGCGCGGGATCACGGCATCCACGTGCAGGTCGTCTCCCCTGTACTTGATGGATCCCTTCTTTCCGGCGAGACCGAGGGAGCAGCGGAGGAAATCGATGACCGAGACGTCGTGGCCCCGCTCCTCCGCCGCCTCCCGGAGGCGGGAGGTGGAGTACAGCGAGGCTTTTCTGGAGAGGATGCCGATTTTCACCGTCGAATCTCCGGGGGCTGCCAGCCGACGGTAGTCGCGGCTGCGTGGGCTTTGGGGGTCGGCGTCGTCATTGCTTCTTCCTTTTCTTCTTCCTTCGGCCGGCGCGATACGAACTGCCAGGATCGACCACGGCCCGATTGCGGAGTGCCTGTCGGCCCAGAAGCATCCGGAAGCCCATCTCGTCCCGGCGCGTGAGGGTCAGCTCGATACGCCATTCGTCCTTCCCGATTCGGATCCGCGTTTCGACCACCGGTCGAAGCTCGCGTCCGCCGCCGGAGTTCCGGACCCAGCGCTCGTCGGTCACCTCGGCCTCGACACCGACGCGTCCCTCCCTGGACCTCTGCTCGGGAAGAATCTGAAAGCGGACCATCTCCACGCCGTCGCGTTGGAACCGGTCCATGTCGAAGGCGTGGAGCGAGGAGGTTCGCGCGCCGGTGTCCAGCTTGACCTTGATGGCCGACACGTCGAAGTCGGGCAGGGCAGCCCACTCCCGCCAGCCGAGCGCCAGGGGCGGGGGCGGCCGTGGGGACTTCCGTGTCATGAGGAAACTCCCGGAGCCAATGGGCCGTCTGGAGGTAGGAGGGGTTCCGAAAGTAGCATCCGGAGAGCCTTCAGGGAGCCGCCATGAGCATCTGGATTTCCATTCTGGCCGTCATCGCCATGGTCGCGGGGGTCGTCATGATCCCCTTCGGCCTGCCGGGTCTCTGGTTCATCGTCGTCGTCACCCTGGCGCTCGTTCTCGCGGGAGGAGTCGGCTGGACGGTCGGGCTCCTGGTGGCGGGCGTGGCCGCCGTGGCTGAACTGGCCGAGTTCCTGGTCGTCGCGCGGTTCGGCCGTGCCTACGGGGGATCCACGAGGGCGTTCTGGGGCGCGGTGGTCGGGGGTCTGCTGGGTCTCTTCGTCGGCGTACCCGTGCCCATCGTGGGGCCCGTCATCACCGCGTTCGTGGGGACCTTCGTCGGCGCCGGCGCCGTCACCCTGTTCGAAACCCGATCGTTGCGCCAGTCTGCTCGCGTGGGGTGGGGCGTGGTTCTGGCCCGAACGGTTGCCGTGGGGCTCAAAGTGGGTGTGTCGGTGGCCGTCATCGCCGTGGTGGGCGTGGCCCTGATCCTCTAACGCCTCAATCCTCGTCGTGGAGGAGGAGCCATCGCTTGATCTTCTCCACCTCCTCCGGAGCCTTGATGGAGAAGCGTCGGGCCACGTCGATGGCCGATGGATCGTCCAGGCTCGCCAACCGAGCCATGTCGGCTGTGACGTAGACCACGAGCTTGTCGCCGTGGTCTTCGATGTCGGTGACCATGGCCATGTTGATCCAGCGCTGACCGACCTTCAGGAAGGCGTAGGGGCGTACACGCATGGGTTCGTTGCCGAAGGAGGGCGGGCCGGGGAGATCGCGTCGACGCGAAGCCCGGATCGGGTGGAACGGAAAGTATAGAGAGGAGGTAAGTGTGGCACTCACCTTTAGAAGTTCTAACTTCAATGGTGACGCCATAAATGAATCGCTGTCGCCCTTTCCCCCAGAAGGTAGCCGCGTGACCACCAGCATCCTCGAGGACATCAAGCAGTCCCGTCCCTTCCGCTCGGAGAGCCACGAGGCCTACGTGACCCTCCTGCGCACGGCGGACGACGCCAAGCGCTTCGTCTCGCAGGTGCTCGAGCCGGAAGGCGTCACGCTGCAGCAGTACAACGTGCTTCGGATTCTACGGGGTGCGGGCGAGGACGGTCTGCCTACGCTGTCCGTGGCCGAGCGGATGATCGAGCGCACGCCGGGTGTCACTCGGCTCATCGACCGGATGGAACGGAAGGGGTGGGTGTGTCGGGAACGCTGCACCCAGGATCGGCGCCGTGTGTGGTGCCGGATCACGGACGAGGGTCTCGACCTCCTGGCCCGGTTGGACGGCCCCATGGACGCCGTGGACGATATCCTCGCCGGCGTACTCGAGGACGCCGAACTCCGCCGCCTCCTGGATTACCTGAATCGGATCCGCGCACACGTCCGCACCGTCACCGGCGACGAGCCGGGTGAATCCACCGAGGTCTGAGCCGCATTGATCAAGAGGACCACGGCCCTGGCCGCCAACGGGTCCGCCAATTTCTCTCGGTCGTGGAGCGCTGACCCCCTCGGTTGACGGGTCTCCCGACGGCGACTAATTCGTCGACGTCCTCTCCTGCTGCTCCAGCCGCGACGCTCCATGTCTCATCCCCTCGGCCGTGCTCGTGCCGGTCTCCCCGTCGTCCTTTCCCTCGCCGTGGCGGCGTGCTCGTCCGGAGCCCCGGCCGCAGTGCCTGCCCCGGTACCCACCCCCACGGCCCCCGGCGAATACGACGTGGTCATCGAGGGCGGGCGGATCATCGACGGCACCGGCAATGCGTGGTACCCCGGGGACGTCGGAATCCGAGGTGACCGGATCGTGGCGGTGACCCGGCCCGGAGTTCTGCGCGACGCTCCGGCCGGCACCCGCATCGACGCGGCGGGCTTGGTCGTGGCTCCCGGCTTCATCGACATCCAGAGCCATTCTCGATTCGCCTTCCTCGGCAACGGAGACGGCCGCGTCGTATCGAAGGTGACCATGGGCGTCACCACCGAGATCATGGGCGAGTCCACCACCAACGGCCCGTCGAGTCCGGCCATGCTCGAGGGGGCCGGCACCCAGGTGGGTGTGACCCAGTTCGAGACCTTCGGGGATTGGATGCAGGCCATGGAGGACCATGGCTCGTCGGTGAACTTCGGTTCCTTCGTCGGGGCCTCGACCATCCGCGTGTACGGCATGGGCATGGCCATGGGCGCCGCCGGGAGCGCCGAGCGAAGAGCCATGCAGCAAGCGGTCCGACAGGCCATGCGCGACGGTGCCTTCGGGATCGGGTCGGCTCTCGTCTACCCGCCTGGCAACTTCGCGTCCACCGACGAGCTCATCTCCATCAATACCGCCGCCGCTCCCTTCGGCGGCGTCTACATCACGCACCTGCGCTCGGAGGCCGACCACCTCCTCGAGGGCATCGACGAGGCCATCGAGATCGGTACCCAGGCCGGAGTCCCCGTGGAGATCTATCACCTCAAGGCCGCAGGACAGAGGAACTGGCACAAGGCGGCGTTGGCCGTGGCGAAGATCGACTCCGCTCGGGCGGCCGGAGTCGACGTCCAGGCCAACATGTACCCGTACACGGCCGGGGGGACCGGACTCGACGCTTGCTTCCCGCCGTGGGCGTCTGCGGACGGTCAGCTCTTCGAGAACCTGGCCGACCCGGCCATGCGAGCCCGGATCCGCCAGGAGATGGAGGTCCAGACCGAGCCCTGGGAGGCGTTCTGCTCCCTCGCCACCGCGGAAGGCACCATGCTCCTCGGCCTCAATCGCCCCGAGCTCCAGCAGTACCGCGGCTGGTGGCTGGCCGACATCGCCGAAGCCATGGGAAAGGACTGGATCGACACGGCCATGGATATCGTGCTCGCGGAGCGTCAGCGGGTCTCGACGATGTACTTCCTGATGAGTGAGGAGAATGTGGCCATGCAGCTCCAGCAGCCGTGGATGAAGTTCGGCACGGACGCAGGAGGGATGGATCCCACGACGGCAACCGGTCTCGCCCATCCACGCGCCTACGGCACCTTCACCCGCATCCTCGGGAGGTACGTCCGGGACGAGGGAGTCCTTCCCCTGGAAGACGCGGTCCGCAAGATGTCGTCGGCGGTGGCGACCCGTCTGAACATCCGCCACCGCGGTCTCCTCGAGGAGGGATACTTCGCCGACGTGGTGGTCTTCGACGCCGAAACCGTGTCCGATCACGCCACGTACGACGATCCGCACCAGCTTTCCACCGGTGTCCGACACGTCCTCGTGAACGGAGTCCCGGTCGTCACCGACGGAGAGCATACGGGCGCCATGCCGGGTCAACCGGTCCACGGTCCTGGGTGGACCGGGTGGGAGAGGTGAGGGAGGTACGGACCACCGAAGAGCGCAGGCCTTGGCACGTCGGAGTCGCGCTGAGACGGCTCCTCATCGTCGTCTGCTCGAGCGCGATCCCGGGCTGCGGTGGCGAAGCCGCCGATCGTCCAGGCCGCGTCGTGTCCGCGCCCGCCGACGACGAGGACGGCATCGTGCGCGTGCTGGTCTACCACGACATGGAAGGGCTCACGGGCCAATCCGATCCCAACACCTTCCGGTTCGCTCATCCGGAGCGGTACGCGGTGGGGCGGACGTACCTCACCGGTGACGTGAACGCGGTGGTCGCGGGGCTCTTCGACGGTGGTGCCGACGAGGTCCACATCGTCGATGGGCACGGCAGTGGGAACCCGGAGCCCGACCTCCTTTTGGACCAGCTCGACGAACGCGCCCAGCTCGTGAGTCGCGACGAAGCGTTCGATGCCTACGTCGACCTCACCGAGGCCGGGGTCTACGACGCGGTGGCCGTGGTGGGCATGCATGCCAAGACGGGGAGTGGCGGCTTCGCGTCGCATACCTACACCCTGGGAATCGACTTCGTGCTGAACGGGATGGCGGTCACGGAGACCGAGATCGTCGGGTATTCGTGGGGTCGGGTGGGTGTGCCCGTGATCTTCGCATCGGGCGACGATCGGCTCGCCGCCGACCTGGAAGGCCCCATGCCCTGGGTGGAGATGGTCGTCGTGAAGACGGCTACCTCGGCTTCGTCGGCCGAGCCTCTTCCCGTGGATGAGGCTCGAGCGGAGCTGCGGGCGGGGGCGCGTCGAGCCGTCGAGGGGTACCGGAGGGCCTCCTCCATGCGGCTCGAGGAGCCGGTCACCGCGCAGCTGCACGCGGTTCCGCCTGCGGATCTGTCGGTCCTGGAGGGCGTACCCGGCATCGACTACGCCGACCAACGGGTGACCTTCGAGGCGGCCGACTTCGGCGCGGCCTACCAGGGCCTGGTCGAACTGGTGACCGTGGCCCGCGGCGGCTATTCCGCCGTCATGGCGGAGACCGGCCGGTCCATGGCCGGACCCGCGTTCGGGCCGTCGTACTCCGACGCCCTCTTCGACCGTTGGCTGGACGTCGAATCGGGGCGCTGGAACCCGCCGGCTCCCGACCCTTCGACTCCGCGGTCGCATCACGGCTTTCGCTGACCGCCGTCTTCGGGGTGCAACGGAATCTCCCGTGGCGGCGTCTCAGGGTGTGAGGAGGTCGTGACATCGAGGACGGTGACACGGCGAAGCCCCGATTCTCCGGCGGCGGGTGAAACCCGCGGAGGATGTGCTCGTAGGTAGGGGCGATGGGTGGATGACGAGGGTGGGGTTCGGTTCGACGCAGCGGTGACGACGATGATGATGAACGTGGAAGAAAGGATCCGATTTCTGCTCCGGACGGCGATCCGGGTGGAGGGAGAAGGCGACGTGCGAGTGGCGTGCCTCTTTCGACGGATGGCGGAGGATCTCGGCGCTGGTGAGAGCGCCTCTCCGCCCGGCGGCCCGGTCTTGGTGGCCGTAGCCGACTAAGCCGCGGAGCCGAATCCCGACCTGCCCGGCCCGGTCGCCCTTCGAAGGCGACCGGGCCGGTGTGTTTCCGCTATCCGGGGGTGCAGGCCGTGCGCACCAACTCCCATCCGCGCCCGTCTCCGTCCGACCCCTCGATCCGTGGCGCGAGGTGGTCGTCGTCCTGCACCCGGTAGATGATCCGCACCGGAAAATCGTGCTCGAGGTTCTCGAAAGTCACCTCGGTTCCGCCACGCACGAGTGGAAATCCTCTGGGCGACTGCTGCCCGCCGGGATACGGCCAGAGTACGATGGCCGTGTCGGTGGCGACGATGCGTCCGAACTCGAAGCTGACCAGGACGCCTTCCCGGAAGTAGCGCGTGGTGCCGAGCATCACGCCGCCTTCGGCATCCGACCACTGCTCCCGCATCTGCACCGGCCCCATTCCCCCCTCCCAGCACCCCACCAGGACGGCGAGGTCGTCCATGGAGGGAGTAGCCTCCTGACCGGCCGCCTGCCCGGGGCTGGCGGCGAGCGCCACGACGAACATGGGGAGAAGCGCCCAAACTGCGGGTCGACGCCAGGAGGAATCCATGAGCGACCGGTCCTTCGCCCCATCGATGGGTCGGGCAGGATGTGGAAGAGTGGCGAACTGACTGGAACGTCTGGTGTCGAGACGGAAGGAACAAGTGGGCGATGGCGCTTGTACCATTTTTCACGAACTCAAGGCCTCGTAGAGGACGACGCGACGGGGCCTCAACGAAAGGATCCACAATGAAGGCCTACAAACTCATTCCTGTGGCCGGTTTTCTGCTCGCCGCCTGTGGCGGGGGCGAGCCGGCCGACACGTCCTCCACCGAAGACGACGCGGCAACCCCGCCGCCGGCCGCTGCGCCTGCCGGACCCGAGATTCCGGGTGGAGAGCTCAGCATGCCCGAGTGGTATCAGGTTGATCACGACGCCATGACGGTCACGCTGGACATCGAGGCCGGGACCACCCCCGAGAACAACTATTGGAACTACAACGGCGCCGTCCGCGGTGAGTGGGCCATCACCGTGCCGGTCGGCTATACGGTCACGGTGAATCTGTCCAACTCCGATCCCAACATGGCGCACAGCCTCGGGATCTCTCGGGAGCTGACCAACTTCGCCGTGCCGCCGACCCCGGAGCCGGTGTTCGAGGGCGCCATCACCGAGAACCCGCAGTCCATGGTGGACGCCACCATGCCGGGTGAGTCGGAGACCATCACCTTCGTCGCCAGCGAGGCGGGTGACTATTCGATGGTGTGCTACATCGCCGGCCACACGGCTGTGGGCATGTGGCTCTACTTCATCGTTTCGGAAGGCCAGGATGCGGGCGTCGCGGGCATGTAGCTCCGCAGCCGCACGTCGATGAAGTCGAAGAGGGCGTCACCCGCGGGGTGGCGCCCTCTTCTTCGTCCGGGGGGGTGATCAATCCCCGGGCGTAGACTCCCGGAGTTTGACGGGATCCGATCGTCGGTTCGCCCGGAGGTTGATCATCTCCACGAAGATGGAGAAGCCCATGGCGAAGTAGATGTAGCCCTTGGGGATCTCCTGGTGCATCCCCTCCGCCACCAGCGACATGCCGATGAGAAGCAGGAAGGAAAGAGCCAGCACCTTCACCGTGGGGTGTCGGTTCACGAAGGCGCTCAGGCCCTCGGCGGAGACGATCATGACGAAGCCCGCGATGAGGATGGCGAGGACCATCACCGGAAGGTCTTCTGCGAGCCCCACTGCGGTGATCACCGAGTCGAGGGAGAAGACGATGTCCAGGAGGGCGATCTGGATGATGACACTGGTGAAGGACGCGGCCTTCGCGGCGGTCCCGTGGCCACCCTCCTCTCCTTCCAGCTTGTGATGGATCTCCCGCGTGGCCTTGAAGAGGAGGAACATGCCTCCGGCGATGAGAATGAGGTCCCGGCCCGAGATCTCCCGCCCGAGGGTGGAGAAGAGGGGCTCGGTGAGCCCCATGATCCACGTGATGGAGAAGAGGAGGAGGATGCGGGTGGTGATGGCGATGGCCAGCCCCACCCGGCGGGCCCGAGCCCTCGCACTCTCCTTCACCCGCTCGGCCAGGATGGCGACGAAGACGATGTTGTCGATGCCGAGGACGATCTCCAGGACGGTGAGCGTCAGGAGGGCGATCCAGGCCTCTGGGTTGTTGGTCCAATCGAGCATCGCGCGGAATCCGGTCGGGTCCGACGTGCAGGCGCGCCATCTGATTGCTCAGCCTCGTCCTGCGGTGACGATCACCAAGGTACTCTGTCCATCGTCCGCATCCCAAACTCTCGCGTCTCTCGGCGGCGGAGTGTGGTCACCACGGCTGCGCCGGAGGGGGCCCGAGCCCGGACGCGCGCCCTCACGAGGTGTTTGGCGACGTCGGTGGAGAGGTTGGCTCCGTATCGCACAGATAATTATATTAATGTGACGAATCAAAATAATAGGAGGTGGCCATGTCCCTGGCCGATGCAGATGTCGTGCGTCGGGGGCTCCAGGCCCTCACGGAGGCATGCCGGGCAGCGCGTGTCGAGGACGGCGAGGCGACGGTGGGGGTGTCCGCGGACCAGGCCCGAATCCTGAGGCAGCTCCACCACACCGACCCCACCATGGTGGGCGAACTCGCAGAGTTTTTCGGCGTGACCCCCTCCACCATGTCCCTGAATCTGAAACGGCTGGAATCGGTTGGGTGCGTCCGACGGAGCCGAGACCCCGACGATCGGCGGGTCATGAACGTCCGCCTCACGGACGTGGGGCAGCGAATCAAGGAGGCGTCGTCCGACCTGGACCCGGCGAAAGTGGACGAGATCCTTCAGGCTTTGCGACCCCAGGATCGCACCCGGGCCGTGGATGGGGTCCGGTTGCTCCTGGAGGGCGCCCAGCGGGTCTCGGAGCGGGCAGAAGGATACCTCGGAGCGTTGACCGGGGAGGACGACATCTGACGGTCCGCGACGGATGGGTGCCTCCTCTCGAGGCCCTAAGCGGTGGCAGTAGACACTTTGCCCGGCGGCGACGGTCGAGGGGCGGGGTCCCGGGCGGCTGCAACTAATCCGGGCCTTCTCTCGTCTATACCACCGACGCTACTACCGACGACCTCGTCGATCCGTATCCACACTGGAGTACCAACGATGGCCGATCACCCGCTGATCCATCTCGAGGGGCTGAGCAAG
>ERZ869936.1223-NODE-1223-length-19338-cov-20.155785_pt1 | contig 19338 bp, 21 predicted proteins | sample MGYA00520876_ERZ869936 | MGnify/ENA primary metagenome ERZ869936 (study PRJEB32218, sample SAMN09650985) | biofilter metagenome | isolation source: enrty point of leading RO module | place: Saudi Arabia: Thuwal, RO plant located on Red Sea | collected 2016-02-17...
GAGGTTCTTACAGGGGACTTCAGAGTGGGTGGTACAATTGAAACACTACCGGCACAGAGTACAACAATGAATAGCAACGTTGGTAATATGGTCAGCGTTCTATCTACAGAGGGGCGTGTTCAGGGTATGCTGCTCAAGAATCAAAAGGGCGAGTACTATGTAGACACTCCTGTGGGGGATGTAGTTGTAGGTCAGCCTACAGATGGTACACGTGCCATTGGTGACCTCGGTGTATTATTAGCAGAGAGCGAGAGCCGTGTCAAAATTGTAAACGGCATCAATGACTCACAACGCACCGAGCGTTTGATTGAGATTGATGGTCGACTACACCTTGTCGTAGATGACGACTTGATGCGTGATGCTCAGGGCAATGCCTATGGTCTAACCCTACAGGACAAGGAGACAGGCCAAGAGATGTTCTTCTCTGTAGACAATGAGATTACTCAGGAGATTATGCGTAAGTCTATCAATGCGGCATACTTCAGTAAAGTTCCTGAGACCGATGTATTTCAAATTGGCATCGCGCCATTTAAGAACAGACCGGTCAGTAGTCAAGAAGAATTTGACGAAGCAATCAATAGCCCTCAGTATCAGTTCTTTGAGAAGACATTGAATGATGTTTCCTCTGAGTTGGATATTCAGACGACGGATTCATTCCAAGCACTTGGTGGTTATGAATTTGAAAACGGGCAGTATGTCAACGAGGTTTCACGTGTGATGCAAATGACGGGGTCTCGTGAAGACATTGAGTTGTTGAGTGCCGTTATGGGTATTCTCGCTCCTGAGCAACAGGAGTCCGTAATGATGCTTGAGGTTGGTGATAGAATAGAAAACCTTGACCCCAACGCAGACTCTGAAATTTGGAGTGACACCTATGCAAGTCGTTCATTGTTTATGTTGGACTTGCTCCGCAAAGACTTTGCGTCAACGACAGGTATATCAGGCAAGACTCTTCTCGAAGAGGAAGAAGCCTTTGAAGAAAAGTACGAGTACCTTCCATACTACTTGGATGTTACTGAGGATGGCGTATTTACTATATCGCTAAGTATGCCTGTACAATCTATGCTCGAGAAACTTAGAAAAGACGAGGTTTCACTTGGTGGGTATCCTTTTGTTTTAAAGACACAACTTGATAGTGTCTTTGATGGAGGGTTTGACGTAGGCGCACAGGACGTGAGTATAGACAACGAGTCTCTTGAAATGTTGATTCTTTTAAATTCAGCATTTAGTCGCATATACAATATGGGACTTCCGGCTCGTTTTGAATTTAACTTCGGCTCTAAGTATACCGCTGCAAACATTGTCAATGATGGTACTAACGCTGACCAACGTCTTGACCCTGAAGAAGAGTCAATGGTGAAACAAGATGCGTTTACAAAAGTAGTAGAACTCAAGGCAGTATTAGAGTACATCGCTAAGAAAACCATTGGTACTAAGTTTGAAATCTCAAGTGTACTTAGCCGCTCACTTGAAGCGATGCGTGATGGCGATGGGCAGCGATTTGGTGCAAATGCCAAGATAGAATTTAATCAGCAGAGATACGACGGAGACTTCGGTCAGGCAAGAAACTTTGACCAACCCTTAGGGCTGATTGTTCAATTGACATCTACCGAACTTGAGGGACAGGATAAGGTGCAATACGTCACCGACTTTGCTAAAGCCATAGGAGTTAAAGGATATTCTTTCGACCCTAATACCAATAGATTACATATATTTGTTAATAATAATTATGATGCCTATGAGGTCATCTCCAATATGGAGGGTCGATGGGATGTAGAAGAAATAAGTTATGCAAGAGTTAAACCAAGATTCAAGTCGCAATCCTCAACAAGACAATCAGACGAAATCCGGTCGCGTGTCGAACGAGGATATTATGAAACTATTAAAGCGTATCGGAGCAAAAGACCTAACCTCGCAGATGAGAGGCCAAACCTTCATAATGCCCTCTCCATTGCGGAAGAAGCGTTCGTAAGAGACGAGGCACATCGCTCTGACAACCGCGCAATGATTAACGCTCCTGTTAAGATTGAGTGGAACGATGCCAAGAGCGATTATATGGTTGGCGGTATGACTATGCAGCAGTATGGTTTCCGCTATGGCCTTACCAACTTTGGTGGTGTGCGCCCTCGTGTACCTATCAATATTGGTGGTGGTGTCAATTGGGAGATTCCCGGTGGCATTGGTATGGCCGATACGTTTACGTATGCCGAGTTGATATGGATGAAGGAGCAAGGGTGGAATCCTAACGACATCAAAGACGACTTCGTACGTACGGCATTGTACCGCAAGTTAGCGCGTACTCACACTCAAGAAGGAATCAACCGAGACCTTGAGATTCCTGAGGGTATGACTCAGGAAGAATACTTGTTGGAAAATCCACGAGCAGCAAAAGAGATTGTTTCTGTAGACCCTGTTGATACATTCAACCGATACATATTTGGTATGCTATCGCCTAATCAACCACTCACTCCAAATGAGATGCAAGTGGCTGCGATGCGTGTACAGGGAATGAAAGACCCCGACTCTGACACGGCTATTGCTAAATGGTTCGGTGGTGATTTGGTTACACCTCTTTCTTCTATGGGTGGACTGCCGGGAGAATTGTACTCAGAAGGATACACGTATACTCTTCAGTCTGTATCAATGGGTCGTGTGGGCAGTAGAAATATGAGATACAACTATCTTATTAAGCATCATATTAGTGATGGCACTATTCATACTCACAAATACGAATACAAGACTGCAACAAATATCACAGGTCTTTTTGTAGATGCTCAGGGTAATCGTGCGGTAGATAACCTTACGCTTGAGAACTATATCCTGATGAATAATGAAGCGTCCGAAACATTCCCTGAAGGAAGCCCTATTGCTCAATGGGAAGAAGCGGCTAACAGGATGTGGGAAGAAATGCAAGAGGGTATGTTACTTTCTCTTGCCACTAACACTACGCAGAGAACAGAGGAACAAGATGAAACGGAGTCTGAGTTCCGTCAGTTCACGAGTGACAACCCTTGGGTGGATGACTTGATTACGCCGATATACAATGAGTTGGCGAGGTTAGCAGAGGAGCAAGAGGTATCTCCATTCCTTTTACCCGCAGAAACAAGGCTACGTATAGTATCGCAAGGGATTGAGGAGATAGAGTCTACTTTTAAAAGACACGCCGTTGTTAGTCAATATATGCAAGGCTTCTCTATTGACGTAAGAGAAGAGGCTACAAGAATGTATGAGCGTTTCTTAGACGAAGGTGTAGAGTTTGCGGCTAAGAATGAGCAATCACGTTTGAACGATAAAGCAGTAGACCCTATCTTCAGAGAGGATGCCGGAATCGTACGTCCACGATTACTTATGGGCACGGCTAACATTTCTAATACGAAGAACGAGGAAGGCACTCTAAAGGATGGTACTAAGATTGGACCGAAAACAAGAGTATTCTTCCACGGTACACGATTCTTGTTTAACAAACTTGAAAGAGTTGAAAAGGCAGCGGGAGCCGGTACGCCGGAATGGAACACATATATGAAGCCTACCTCCGGTTTCACTCCTTTTGTCACACCATCTTACTTTATGGCGTCCTCATTCAAAGGGATTGGAGGAGAGATACTTTCTATATCAATAGATGCAGATACAAAAGTGTTTGACCCGGCTCGTATGGGAAATATTTTTGGAGACCCTATTCGTGATAATATAGCAAACTTCTCTACGCATGGATTGGCTGAGGTTTTAATGAATGACATAAAGTCTTTAGCAAGAGGAGAGAAGACTTCTTATCCGTCAGATATAGTTGGTGCTGCTATGATAGTGGCCTACACAAGAAGCAATTCTTTAGACGCGTTCTATCAACGTTACTTCCCTGACTATTGGCAAGATGTTAATCCTAACGACAACCGATTTGTTGACTTCGGTTTTGAAGAGGGAGTGAGAACGACCTTTATCAATGAGAACTTCTTTGATAGAATCTCTCAAGACGAAAAGTTACTAAGAAAACTTGCGTCTGATTTATTGTACGAAGAGTATACAAGTAGTGAATTGGAGTACGCCATAAATGGTGTATTCAATTATAACACAATTGACTTTAAGCACGAAGCGACAAGTTATAACGAGGACGTTCGTCCTACGCCGTTTATGGGTATGATGGTTGATTCACTAAGTCTTCCTGACTTAATCTTTGGCAAGAAGGTCTATGAGTATGCGATGGATAACTTAGAGCCTGACTTTAAAGAACTAATGCAAAGATATGAATCTCGCTCTTGGCGTTTTAGTGAGAATGCTCGAATAACAAACTATACTATGTATGGTAGTGAGGAGTTTGTTGACTATGATGGCATCACTCCTATCTTTGAGGTTGTCCATATGCTCTTCAAGTTTGCTGAGAATAACTTTAGAGTTACAGAGCAACCTGCTATAGTAGACTTCTTTCAGGAGAAAGGGTACGACGCGTTCATTGTTAGAGAGAACTCAAATAGTGTAGCCAACCTCGCGGTTATTAATCCCGACAAGGTCAACCTCAAGTATGGTCGTCGCGCACCGGGTGTACCTCGACTAAGAGAGACGTTTACCGCACAGGATGTTGAGAAGGTTACTATCCAAGGTCTTGCGAATATGTATCCGAAAGACCCGAGCGAACCTCTTACTGCGGAAGAAAGAAAAGAGTTGACTGCTAAGATGAAGAGGTTCTTCAATATGCAGAAGATGGATGAGGGTGGTCTTGGACTTGCGGGTTCGGCAGACATCACAAACATCGCAAGGTTTGCCAAGATGTATATGATGAACCCTGACTTCTTTATGAAGAAGAAGACTGAGACTTGGGTGAACTTCCTTGAGCGTGTACAGAATCAGGTTCCGGGATTGTCTTCTAAGACCGGTGCGTTCTCAATCGTATGGCAAGACCCGGGCACGGCTGCTATCTCTGCGATGGACAGACATATGTTTAGAATCTTTGAGAAGGAGTTGTTCTCTGACCCTGAGGTCAAGGCACGTTTCGATGAGATGCTATTGACTAAATGGAATAGTCAGGTAGAGGCGGCAGAGAATGCCAAGGATAAGGCAGCACACTACAAGAAGAAGAGTGTGTCTGTTAAAGAAGGAGCCAAACGTGCTGACAACATCGATGATGTTATGGCGCAGTATAAGTTTGGTAACGTGAATGCTATGTTTATGGAGACGGCGTTCGCCTTGTTGGGTGCAACGAACGTCAAGTATAGATATGCAGACGGACAGGTTAATCCGTCTATCTCGTTCAACTTGAAGAAAACTAAGTTTGTTGTTGAGCCTAAGACGGTACAAAGCATTAGTGAGAACTATATGCGTATGTTGGCTATCAACGAGGAGAAGGCAAGACAAGCCGGGCTGAGTGTGTTTATGAGTCAATGGGCATTGTGGGATAAGGCGCGTAATAGATTCGAGCCACACGCTATGATGTTCCCGGGACTTCACAAGTTACCGCGTATGTCTTTCACTAACTTGAAGAGAGCACGTGCCGGACACCGCGACGCGGGATATATGAACTCAAGCAGTATCTCTAAATTCAACGAGCAGTTGGGTGAGATTACTAAGCAGATGAATCCGGTGAAGAAAGCAGAGCCGGGTAGCCTACTATACTTCTCTGCTGCTGACCCATATCGTAACATCGATATGAAACAAGCCAAAGAGATTGTAGGTAAGTATCGCCGTAAGGGTATGAGTTCTGATGCTATCAGAGAGGCATTCATTCGTGGAGGTATGGACAGGTCAGTAGCCGATGCTTTGATTAGTGTTGAGTTCAATCCTAAGGATGCCACTATTCCTGAGAAGGTTAGGTTAGGTTTCAAAAACTTCGCCGGTAACATCAGCCAAAGAACAACTGATGAGATTGCTGAAGACTCTAAGAGATACCTACCTCGCTCTAACAAGATTACATCTGCGGATGCTTACTTGATGTTGGAGAAGATGGGACTTGAACAGGTGTACGAATTGTTGATGAATCCAACTGCGATGAAGGACAAGCGTATGCAAATCAACGGCGTTGACTTCACCGATAGTGAGGTGCGTGTTGTATTGACTCGTCTTGTTGCAGAGAACTTTGATAAGATTGCCAACCAAATGGTGATAGCCGGAGAGCCTGAGTTGGAGGAGCAGTACAGAATGTATGCCGCCAATGTATTAGACAACTTACTCCCTGAGTTGACTCAGAAAGGTAGGTTCATTCAGGCGGCATCTATCTTGGCTAAGTCTTCAGGTAACTACTACATCTCTCACATCAACAACAGACTTCGTCAACAAGGGATGGAGCCGTTGAGTACAGATGATGCTGAGACTTTAAGACGACTACACGCCAAGATGAAGAATGCTCCGGCGGGTCTACCGACTATTGAAGCGGAGACTGAACTGATGAGATTCCTCAGCGAGGTTCTGCCGGTATCATTGTACGAGGTGTTGGAGAATCAATACTACTCAGGACTCCTTAGTGGTTATGGTACAAACCTCAAGAACATCTTTGGTTCTTTGAATCAGATTATGTTCGAGGGATTGACTGAAGCCGTAGCATCAGGAAGCGTCAAAGACTTCGGTGCGTTTTGGGTAGGTGTTGGTAAGGGTATGGTTCCGGCATTGAACATCTTCAGATACATTATGGCAACGGGAGTTCAGTATGGGTTTGGTAGTAATACGCCGGGAACTACAACAGGTAAGTACTCGGATGGCAAGAGAACTCAACCACTTCCTATCTATGAGTATATGAGTCCTAATCAGTTTACGGGTGACAATAAGTTCACGAGTAAGTATACAGGATTTTGGGGCAACATCTCTACAGGTATCGGTCGCGCTATGCTAACGATATTCAATCCGGCGATTATGAAATACTTCGGTCGCACCTTGATTGGCACAGATGTCGCGTTCGCTACTCTCGGACAGGCAGCACAAGTAGAACTTATCAAGGCGCGTATGAAGCGTGAGCATAAGTTCGCTGATGGTATGTCTCCGTCTAAACGTGCTAAGAAAGCAGCGGCTATGGTTATGGGCGTTGACAAGAATAGAGAGAAGCGTTACGAAGGTTATGCCAAGAGAGCAGAGAAGGAAGGGTTCAAGCGTGGCACACCACGTCACCGCATCCGTGTGTTTGAACTTGCTCGTGCTCAAGAGTTGACAGAAGGTATGCGTCAGCGTATGGCGCGTAAGGGTCAGGAGTACACCTACAACTACGAGCCTGAAGGTATGCTTGGCTTTGGATACTCGGCATTGATATCTGCATTGCAAAGAGCACAGATGTCTAACTCAACACTTGGTTATACCGCACAAGCAGCGAAGGCCGTGTTCGTTCCGTTTGCTCGTATCCTTGTGAACGTAGCCAACAGAGGTTATGCATATAGCCCACTTGGTTTCTTGAAACAATCTGCCGGTATCACTACTAAGTTGGTTGGAAAGGGAGCGCGTAAGATGGAGTCGGGTTCGTTCAAGTGGACTGAGGTTAACGACTATGAAAAGTCTCTTGCTCGTGCACGTGCTACAATCGGGACGATGATTACTATGGCTATCTACGGATTGACTATGGGTAACGATGACGACGAGGACGATATGCCGTGGATGACAATCACAGGTGCCGGGCCGAGCGACTACTCTAAGAGATATCAGTTGTCGATGAACAAGCAGTACAAGCCGTTCACGATTACAATCAATAGAGATATCAAGGGTGATGTGATACCGCGTAGCGAAAGAAAGAGTTATGAGTATCGTGATAGTATGGTGTTCTTGACACTTGCTGCTATCGGTACTATCCGTGACCACGAACGCTTTGGTAATCCTGACTCTGAATCAGAAACAAACAGAGCGTTGGCTACTGCTACGACTTATGGCGTGTCATTCTTGGCAGCGATGGGTGAGCAGACGTACGTAAAAGGTTTGGCTGATTTGTTTAGAGAGGTGCAGCCGAGCGGATTTGCAGCGGCTGAGAAAGACATCACATCTTCTACTGAAGAGATGGGTAAGATGATGGAGAAATACATCACGACCAATGCTCAGAACTTGCTCATTCCAAACATCGTTCGTCAGATTACACGTACGGGTAGAGGTTTGAGTAACCGCGCTATTCAGCAGAAGGTTGGTTCGATGGAGAACTTTGATGGTTACTTCAAAGACTTGACTCGCGATATGCATATGATAGAACCTGACTTCCCAATCGTGGATGTCTTTGGTAGACCTGTCGTTCCTACTTATGACAACTACCTACCGGTTATCGTGCAGCCAAGAGATGAGGAGAGAGGAGTACACTTGTTCTTCAGAGAGAACTTCTTAGACAAGAACATCTTTGTTCCTAAGCACAAGTTCCCTGAGTATATCAATGAGCGTGGAGAAGGTGTGCCAATGACAGTCGAAGAGGAGTTTATGTACTTCGCTTTGCGTGGGGCATTCATCTACGATGGATTGGATGAGTTGAGGTTTGACCCTCAGTTCGATGAGGCAGTTCAGCCAAACGTTGAGGCACTTGAAGATGAGTATCCGTTTGCTGATGCAGAAAAGTTAGAGACACTTTCTGCTACGGAAGGTAAGAAGAATATGAAAGCGGAGTTGTCGCGAATCGTAAGCGAGGCAAACGAGAAGGCTGAACGTTACGTCGAGGCAGTTAAGTTTGACTTGCCACTACCGGAAGGCTTTGAGTTACCTGTCTACATTGAGACTGCTCCGTACGCTAAAGAACTTTTTAAACTGAGATAATATGAAGAAGGTGGTTAGTTGGCTGAGTGGAATGTTGAAGGACGAGAAGGGCAGCCCCTCAAGTAAGAGGATAATGGGTATCGTGTGTACCATCACGTTGTGTATCACTATGTATCAGAACGCTTTTAGTGACGAGCACGTTGCTCCATCTGCTGCGTTGGTGAATGCAGTAGCGGCATTAGCGTTTGGTGCTTTAGGTCTAACGTCGGTTGACAAATTCACAAAGAAGAATGAAGACTCAAGCACAAAATAATATCATAGTAGGATGGGGGATTGCCTCTGTCCTACTTATACTTCTGCTCATCCAAGCGTTGGGTGTGCAGCGTACTGAATACTTCAATGAGATACGGGAGTTAGAAGGGAAGATTGCAGACTATGAAGAATATATATCGACACTTGATGCCGCGTATGATAGTCTGCTTGTAGAAGAATTAGAATTAATAGAGCGACACAATGAAGAGATACTTAGCATCGACACTCTTTCTGTTGATTCCATTCGCGGCTACTTCGCAAGTCGCTATGGATTCGTTAACGTGCTTCACGCCGACTCAACTGAAACTGATAGTTCAGGACATTGAGAGAGGTGAGCATTGCTTAGAAAAGATAAGCCTCAAGGATGAGCAGATACTCAACCTCGAGGCTCAAATCTCCGCGAGAGATAATATAATAGAAGAGGAGCAGAGAATTAAATCCCTAACTGAGAGTGCTCATCGAGCGCAACTGAGTAGGAGAACTCTATCGAGTTTTCTTCTTGGCTCAGGTTCGGGTGCTCTTCTTGTTCTTCTTCTTGTTCTATAATCAAGGCCATTCCTAAGAATAGATAGTTCAGCATATCAGCGAAGCGGGAGTCCATAGTCTCGCTCACCTTGTCAATACCTTTGACGTAAGTGTTCACACTATCGACGTGCTTGTTAAAATAAACTGACCACACTTGAAGCGGACTAAGTCCTAACCGACTTGCTATCCTTTTGAAATTAGTCAGCACATCCGCAGAAGCCCCTGTGTATTCAACACGTTTTGTTCCGGCAACTTCTTCTGCGTAAGCCAACATAGTTTCTTTCATCTGTTCAAAGTCTTTCGACTTCATTAGAACGGCAAGTCTGTAGTGGTAGAACCATCCGCGTTTTGGAACGAAGGTGCTGCCGCTTGGTTGTTGGTAGGTTGGGCTGCATCGGTTTCAACACGCCATACTTGCGGTGAACCCATACGAACCTTGTCGTTGTACACGAAAGACTTGAGGTTGAAATACAACTGCGCTTGTTTACCTTGCGTCAACTTGTTAACCAACTGAGTCTTGTCGTTGAAGAACTCGAAGGGAATATCCTGAGGATACTTGTCTCCGATTGTCAATAGAATTTCTTGTTTGGTAATCGTGTTTCCATCACGAGTCTGAATGGATTGTAACTGACCGATAGTTTTAATCGTGCCCGTTACGGATAATTGCTCTGTCATTTTCTTAGCACTTTTTAATTAATCATTTTGTCTGATGAGTTTGTAATAGTTTGGAGCCATCTCTCTTACCTCCCTATTTAACACGCTCAGACGGGCGTTCAAATCTCTCTTGGTCTTGAGGTCATACTTGCTACCGGTGCCGAACGCGGCGACAAGTTTAGCCATCTCCTCCAATCGAGAGTCTGTTTCTTTTCTTACTGCATCACACATCGTTGCGCGTGATATTGCTTTGCATACTTTCATATGATGTCGTTTTTCTTTAGCATCTCTAACAACTCAAAGAAATCCTTGAGTTCCATCATAACGTATTGGTCGTTGTCCTTTGGAACTTTCCACGTAATCACGTTGTAATTACTTGTGTCCGGCATCTCTTCAAGAATCTTCCTGATGTTCGGTGCTCGTTTGGTACACTTCGCTTGAACGTAGAACGGCTCAGTATTAACCAAGTCTACTTTCATATCGTCCATCATCTTGGATGCATAGCGTGAGGTGACTGCCTCTTCCCATCCAAGTTCTTTGAACTTCTTTACTAACTCACGCTCATACGCGTGTCCCTTTCTTCTATTCGCCGAGCCTCCCATAGTAGTTCTCTTCGTCCATTTGTACGTCGTATCCGTGGTACTCAAGTACCTCTAACATCTCGTCAGCATCGACGTGTTTATGCTCGACGATTATCCTTTGTGGTATTGGGTTACCGACTCTCAATGCCTCCTTGAGGATGATGAGGTCGTGACCCTCGGTGTCAATCTTCAGTAACTCCAATTCCTTATAACCCGTAAGATACAATAAATCTTTGTAAGTAATTGTATTTACCTGTAATCTATACTGCTTGTCTCCGTGGTGATGATAGAGCGAAGACATCCCGTGAAAGTCTCGGTCGTCCTCAGCGATAGCATCGTGGAACACGAACATATCTTTTGTGCCGCGCTCAGTATCGATTGCGTAGTTCAGATAATGCACGTTGTCTAATTGTGGCAACTTGTTGATGAACCTCTTGATTGGTTCTACAATTGTGCCGTGCCATCCAAGGCTCTCGGTCAAGTGAGTAAGCGTGTTAAAGTAACAACTGCCTATCTCAATATAATTTTTCATAAAGCATTCCGTGTTTTATGAATGACTTGATATCATTATAGTCAGCGTGTTGACTAAGATGAACGGGGCGATAGTTCTGCCCCACGCCATTCGGTCTAAGTAAATACCATTCGTTCGGCTTGACATCTTCAAGACTGAGCCGCCGGGTCAATCCCTTGCCGACGCGCTCAATCTCTTGGACGTACAAACCTCCGCCTGATTTGTTCTTTCTGAAGACGTTCTTCCAAACGACTTCGTCGCGTGGATTAATCTTCATCTAACTCGTTTCTAAACCTATTACGTTGTCGCTCTAATATCTGCTCCAATGATGTGGCCGACTCGTTCACTTCGGTGTAAACTCCGGTTGGAATATCGTACTCGAAATGTGATACGCCCTGTGTACCTGTGTATATCCATCTCACTTTCTTTGTGTAGATGTCCACGAGTCCTGTGTTGAAATTACGATACACCACAATCACGTTGTCTGCTTTGTTTGCAAAGTGAGCAGACTCAGCGATGTCATACATACCGGCGACGTCTACATTACCTTGTGCATCCTTAGATAGTTTACGAGTATGCGCTACGATTATCACCGCACACTTGTACTTCTCTTTGAATATCTTAAACTTCGTCAGGCTATCTCCGATGTGGTTGGTACGAGAGTCACCATACTTCGGCATCTTCAGTTCAACGAAAGACCAATTGTCTACAACGAAACAATCAATGCCGTATCGTCCTACCATCTCCTTTGCTTTGCTGATGAGGTGGTCGACCGTGAGTTCGTTCTTGTCTACCTCGAGGAACTTGAACCTGTCGTTAAAGTATTCTCGGTATGCGTGAATCTCTTCCAAGGTCATCTCATCCCAAAAGGTTTTGCCAAGAGTGCGCTGCATAAGTTCAGCGATGTGTAACTCTACGTTGGGTTTCTCCATCGAGATGATACCAAACTTCCAATCATTGTTCTGAGCGAGGAGCGACATACATTGGTCAAGGAAGGCAGACTTCCCTGAGTTGGGTGCTCCGGTCAGGATAGTCATCTCGTCTTTCTTCCACGAGAATATTCTATCGAACTCAGGATACCCAAGCATATCTCCGCGAGGTATACCTCCTTGCTTGAGTTGGATTAGTTTATCCATTACATCATCAAGGGATACGATACCCTCAGCCGGTACTTGCTTTGCGCCTCGCAAACACTTCTTGAGTTCTGCGGCTCCGTGATTTATCAGTACGTCGTTGGCATCCTTACAACCCTCCGGCCACTCGGCTATGTAAACGTTGGGGTTGCTCCCAAATCTACGTAGCAGTTCAGCCTTGAGTCCTTGACCGGCCTCGTCATTATCTAATGCGAGTACAATCTTCTTCTTGGATTGTATGGTGTCCCAACAATTCTCGATGTAGTTCAGGTTGTTGCTACCCTTGTTTGCTCCTGAAGGAACTGAGGTTGCACCCAACACACCGGCACTATGAATCGCAAGGCAATCCATCTCACCCTCCACGATGATAATGTGGTCTAAGTCTTTGACTCGATTGAGTCCGTAGAGGATTGGCTTACCACCGGAGAACATCTTAAAGTTCTTATCGGCAGAGCGATACTTGATGTTGACCAACTCACCATCTACATCGTAGTAGTTAAAGTTAATCACACGCTGCTCGGCGTTGGCCTGTGGCATCCACTCAGTCGATTGAGTAACGCCATAGTATTCTAATGACTCGGGTATGATAGACCTCGTCTCTCCGAACCACGTCACGACTCTGTCCTGTACGGGTTCGCTATTCATCTTGGGTTTCTTATAGTCTTTCATCTGCGACACTTTTCCTTTTACTCCACAATGATGGCAATGGTACGTGCCCTCTTGTGTCCATACACTCATTGACGGGTCTTTCTTTTTCTTACGCTCACCGCTACAAGAAGGACAAGCAACCTTGGCTACCTCTTGTTTCATCTGCCACGGCGTAAGGTGAACCCCTATCTCTCTGAAATCAATCATTGCCTAAGATGTTGCGCCACATAAACAACCTCTTGCCACGAGTGCGTGAGGCTTGGCGTGTTACATATCTTAAACACATCATATACTTTGAGTGGAATCGGTAAATCATATCCTTTCTTATACGCAATTTACCTCTATTGATTCTCTCTTGTACGTCGTCGGCAAGGTTCATAAACTTACTAATCTTGCCTTGGTATTCTGCATCCTCCATACCGAGGTAAATCTTTACCTCCTCTTCAGGGATGTTGTGCTGCTGACACAAGCCTACGAATATGATAACGGATAGCAACGAAGAATCTTCGTAGTTGTCATCACTCATTAACTTGTCGGCGCGTTCGGGGTCAAGGATAAAGTGATTGCGTATAGACTCTGCAATCAAATCTATCATCTCTCCATTGATTTAAAGAAGCGATTAATCTCATCGATGCGGTAGCGATTAGGTCTACCCTTGATGTATCTCAATCCCAACTTGTGGTATCGATTTAATGTTGACTTGGACTTGATGCCAAAGACCTCCATTACTTTGTCGGTCGTTAGATATTGTTCTTGTAGTTCCATTGTTATGCGTATAAAGTTTCTTTGATTACGTATTCGTGTACCTCTTCGGTCGGGTTCTCGCCGAAGAAATCCTGATAGTGCTGAAGCGCAATGTCCAACATCTCTTTCCCTGATTGGAAGAAACTCTCATCCAAATCATAGATGCCGATGTCACACGATGCTTTGTCAATCACAATAAACTTGAAGGTGTCGTACGGCAAACCAAACAACGTGCAGTAGATATAACTCTGCATATTGTATTTGTATTTCTTTGCCGAGTATCTGAACGCCCTCAAATCTGAGGTTGTCTTCAGGTCAAAAATCCCGTAGCCCGGGACAAGGATGTCTGCCTTGCAACGGAAGGGTACTCCCTCGAGCATACCAATCTTTGGTATCTCCGTCTTTGCTCCACGAAGGTGAGCCATCACTTGCTTGTTCTTTGTCAGGGCATCAGCCAACCTCTCGGTATCGTTCTGCTCTTTCAATGTCACGCACTCTTTGTCTGACTCTTTGCTCTGCTCCTTGAATGTCTTGGATGCTCTGCTCTGCACGTTCACCACCTCGTAGATATCGTTGTATCTCTCAGGCTCGAGAACCATATGATGCAGCATCCTCCCTTTCAGGAGCGCGGGTGTGTTTGTTTCACTACCATACTCTCGGTAGTTATGATATGTCTTGGGGGAGTCGACAAGGTCTTTAGCCGACGAAGAAGATAAGGCCGCCTTGCCGAGATATCCATAGTAGAAATCATCGTCAATCATCTTGGCCTCGAGTTCAGCCACGTCCCACGTGGTGCCGTCAAGTAGTGTAATACTTTTCATAGAAATAAAAGGGAGGGACATTCTGTTGGCATTAAACTAATCAGGTCAATGATTGGTGGTAGATGCCCCTCCCGTGTTTGTGATTATTGTTGGACTATCTCTTGTAGTGACTTAATCCAATTGTTCCAACCTCGGGTAGTGCCAAGGTTCTTGCCTTTCGATATGTAATTTAAACTATCAAAGGATTGACGAATGTGGGCGTTGGTGTCTCCCAACAATCCCAAGACCCCGAGTATTTGTTCGAGGTCAAACTTTTCTTGCTCAGACATAGAAAATAATTTTGGTGGTTAAACATAAGGTTTGATAATCTCAGATGCCCAACTCAATTGAGCGGCAGTCATCTGACTTTTGTTCTTGGTCATCCAATCCTTTACTTGAATTGGGTTGACCTCTCCTTTCTCCAACTTTAGTTTAGTTGCTTTCAGGATGTCATCGATGTTAGACGTGACAGGCGTGGGCTTTGGTTTCGAAATCGCCGGGCTGCTGCCTGTGCGGTCTTTGAAATCTTCTGCCTCATCCTCTCCGTACACACCGAGCGCATAGAATCCGGCAGCCTTTAGAACTACACGGGACAATGCTCTCTTCTCTGCCATCGCAACAGGATAACTCATCCGGTTATTCTCAGGCGTGGCTTCTCCATAGGACTCGACTAATGTTCCGTCCATCTTACCAACTGCTTTGATGACAACGAACTTGTGGTCATCACTCATTGATACCATTTCGTAACTCACGTTGAGTCCGATACCGGCTTGAATCTTTTCGATACCGGTGCGCGTGATGATGCTGAATCCCAACTTGTGTTTGAACACATCATCCTTGCTCAGATTGTACTCCGCGTACAATCGATTTAGTTTTTGCTTGTTTGTTTCTGCCATATGACAACGTTTAGAATTTTGGTTTCTTCTGCGAACTTGAATGCCGCCATCCAATCTACTACCCATCTTCGTTTGTGCCCGACGACAAAGTCCTCGAGTACATCAGCAAAGTTTTCAATCATAAATGATTTGGTTTCGGCGAAGGTCAGAACGTAACCCTTGCCACGGATAAGTTGATTGTCGGCGTCTATTCTCATTGCAGTTATGTTTCTCAAATATAACAATAAATATCAATCAATTACCATAGGTTCTCTACGAAACATATCTTGAGTGATACGAGTCATAGTGTCTCCGTGTGATACTTGCTCCATAAACCTGACGCCTAAGTGACTTAGTATCGTTTGGAATCTTGCTCGATAGGCAACGTTGCTCTCCATATCTTGGTCATTAACTTTGACCGCGTAAATGATTGTAGCGTGGTGCTTGTCAAAGCAAGAACCGATATGCATATAAGTCATACCAAGCCCGTGTCTGAGAACACTAAAGCACATATTCCTTGCGAACACAATGTGTCTGTCCCTACGGGATGACCTCATCTGATGTTCTTTAACTCCGGTAACTGACGATACCATCTCAACAACTTTCTGAATGTTGATGTCGGTTATGTCCAATGTTTCAATTATTTCAAGACTCATTGTTGTAGTGGTTTTTGATACGAGCGAGGAGGGCTTCTTCGGATATGCTGATAGAGTACTCTCGTTTAAGTCTGATGCGAATCGCCTTGACTTGCTTGAGCGCAACGTCTTTGGTAACTCCAAACTTATCGATAGTCTTGTTCACTATCCCCTTGATGTCGTTCTCGTTTGAGTCGGCAACGAGGTGGGTCAAGAATGCTTTCTCGATTTGGTTAATAATTGTTGTCACATCGGACAACTCTTCTTGCATTGCTTTGTGCCGCAGCCTTGGTAAGGCAGCGACACGCCTCCGTAAATCATCGAAGACTTTTTGCGTGGAATCTATTCTATCCATTGGCAGTCTTTTTCAGGGTTAATAATTTGTACTGATGAATCCTCCGTCAATGCTTTATCCCAAAGCCATTGAGGTATGTCAGCCAAGACAACATTCGGAGCCTTATCTCCACGCCAATTTAAAACGTAGATGCGAGGTATCCAATTGCCATCCGGAGTGGACACGGCTTTGCGCGTCCACCCACCGAAGGCTGCCCTATAAAACCTTACTCTATACATAAGGCTTCACTTGTGGTTGCTTGTATGCTCCGCAGTTGTAACACCAATATGCATCCTCGAAGTCATCGTAGACTCCCTCTTGGTTGCAGTCGGGGCAATCAATCTTCTCGTCAAACGTCATCACATTCTCTACCGAATCCTCGGGAGAATCAATCGTCTCCTGTACGTCATCGAACAGGCTAACGTTTGCTCTACCAACTTGGTAAGTTGAGAACGAGTATGTCGTAGGCTTACGAACATCAGCGAAGTCAGCGTAGTACTTGCCATCATCGTGACGAGCAACGTCGTTGATGATGTAAGTCTCTGCGCCAATGATGATGCCGTTGTCAAGACGAACACCAATCTTCTCACGCTTGTACCAAGTCGGGTGTCCCTCGAGTCGGTCAATGCTTTTGAGTTGGTACTCGCTGACTGAGTAAACCTCAACGCGTACGTTGTTTGCACCCTTGGCATTCTTGCCCTGAAGTAGGAACGGAATACCGGATGAAGTCATACGATACTTGTCAAAGGTTTTACCTGAGCCAATGAACTTGGCACCACCCAAGTAAGAGTGGTTGCCATAGCCCTTGCGAAGAGTTCCGTACACGGCAATCAACTTGCCGGTGAGTACATTGTTCTTCGAGTATAGAACGCCGTGGTGATTGATGAACATCGACTCGTTGTAAATCTCAACCTCACCATTGGTGACGCGGACAAATCTTGAGTCAGTAAGTTCGAGAACCTTGCGGCGTTTGACTGAGTCCATCGTACCGACAAGGTCGGCGATAACCTCAGAGTCAACTTGGTTCTTCTTTGTCTCGATACGAATCGTACCATTGTGGAACATCACGCCGTCACCTGATGGGAACGGGTGGCAGTTCTGAGTGTGCGTTGCACCACGCGTTGTGTAACGGAAGTGAGCAACGTAAGGTCGACCGGATTGTACGTGCTCGTACGCCTCGGTGTAGTCCATAGTTTTGACAACCTCTTGGTCGCCGTCAAGATATGCGATGCCGAAGCCATCAGGATTGATAGCCATCGCCTGTGCGACAATCCCGTTAGGGAGTTTCTTGCCGTCTTTGTTTACAATGATAACACACATAGTAATTGGTGCGCGGTGTTAGCCTCTTGCGCTCGTGAGTTTGGCCAACGACAACCCCGTTGGCTTGGGTCTTTTGATTACAAATAAGGTCTGCAAAGTTACAATAAATAACCAACGATTACAAGTCGAATGTTATCGACGGCTTGTAGTCTCGGTCATCATCAACCTCGTATTCTCCAACCGACCTTAGGTTGAAGCCGAGTGCATCGGCCACACGTTTGATGAGTTTGATTTCATCAGCGGTGAAGTCGTCCCGTGTTGCTCGGTTCAGATAGAATCCGTCACGGCGTTCTCCGGTGTCCGCGTTCGCATAGAACGAGGCACGTGGGACAGGCGCAACCACGCCCTCCAATTGACAACCCAATTCGTTGAGCATCTCCCACAACATCTTGATGCGTGAGTTCATCACAAGATTATCCATAGATAACATCTCCAAGGATTAGACATTGGAGGATGCAGTCGTGCGTGATTGCATCGTCTCTCTCATTCATCATCGCATTCATATCTCGGAACTGAATCGCCGGAACGTTGTTGCGAATGGTCTGAAGATTGACCTTGTACTTGGTGTCGTCCTCCACATCTACAAACGTGAGGTAGAATCCAAGGTTCAGAATCTCCGTGATTACATCCTCCCAACAAATGGTTTGGTCGGGCTTTCTTTCAAGCAGCACTTGCTTGGCCTCTTGGTAATCTTCTGAAGTGTATTCGATACGAAGTGAACCGAATCCAATTGAACCTGAGCAAAGGCAATCTCTGAACAGGTTGGGTACGTCATCGTTAGCAACGTGAACACGTACCTCGTAAGGTGTTTTTCTCATAGGGCAATTGTTTTTAATCGTTTGGTAAAATACTTTATGGTGTACCGCAACACATAAGCGTAGACGCTTTGGTTGTTGAACCATCTTCCTTGTTTATGTAATCTCAAAACGGACTTTATGTTTCTCAGGTAAATCTTCATAAGGCTATTTGTTTTGGATTAATCTCTCGAATCGTTCCATCTTAGTCAGACCATAGTTGATTGTCGAAGTGTACCGGCAAACAACCTCAACCACTTTCGCGGTCGGTCGCTTTGATTGGATATCAACACACTCCTCGAGTGTATCGAACTGCTTTGTCCGTCTGCTGAACTCCGTCCAATTGAACTTGTCATTCAGGAACTGACCCTTGCTATTGGTCAATAGATATCCATCGACCTTTTCCATCACGAACTCTTTCATACCTCCTCGATTGTTTGGTTGATAGAATCGTGCATCTGATTGTTGATTTCCTCAATCAGGCCATCAGAAATCTGCTCGAAGAATGCCTCCAACCAAGTGCGTAAATCGCGTTCGCTTTCACCGGCTACTTGGTAGAACTTTTCTCTTTCCTCGACGCTCATATCCTCCACCTTTTCTCGGAGGTCGTTCGTGTACCACGTCAACGCGTGGGATTTGATGTTTGAATCAGACATAACTCTTATGCACCCTCAGGTGACTCACTTTAAATTAGAAGAGCGGCGGGAATCGAACCCGCAGAAACCATTCGCCCTGTCCGAACAATTAGAGGATGCTCAATCCCGCGACCTTAGCCAAGGCATTCTTGGTCACCGCCTGTGAGGCAGTCAACTCCCACTTGGCATCCTCAGGCTTGAGTGCTCCG
>ERZ869936.1224-NODE-1224-length-19332-cov-6.537013_pt1 | contig 19332 bp, 24 predicted proteins | sample MGYA00520876_ERZ869936 | MGnify/ENA primary metagenome ERZ869936 (study PRJEB32218, sample SAMN09650985) | biofilter metagenome | isolation source: enrty point of leading RO module | place: Saudi Arabia: Thuwal, RO plant located on Red Sea | collected 2016-02-17 ...
ATAAGGTATAACTAATGGCAAAACCACAAGAAGTCCCTATTGTATCAGAGTTAGAGCAGCAGGAGTTTGCTCCGTTAGAGACTGAACTTCCAAGACTACAATCGGAAGCGGTTGAGGCTCAAAAAGAAAGAGATAGGCTTGACCCCATTGAGGACGCAGAAGAGAGACAAGAGATAGTCCAGCAGACGGGCGAGGTTGTAGAGGCTGATAGACTTGTTACTGGTGAGCGTGCTACGCCCCTGCCTCAGTTCCTTGATACTGTTATTAGTGTTACTTTACCCAGAGGTCCAGAGCAAGTTGTAAGGGCTATGCTTCCAAGGCAGATTCTTACACCACAAGAAAACGAGCGTGCCAAAGCAAGGTTTCGTCAAGAAGTAATACCAGAACTTTACTATGATTTTCTAAACGAAATAGACGACGGACTAAACAAAGGCATTATTTCACAAGAACTCCGCGATGAAGCCTATTCATCTAGTATGGATGACTTCGCTGAACTTGTGTATCGTGAGGCAGGAGAGCGTGGTCAGTTCATTCAAACTGACGACCAAGGCTATGTTTTGACTGGGCTTAACATTTTAGGCACAGAGATACTTGGTGATGAAGTAACTTTATCTGGTGATGTAAAGCCTGCGGTTGTTGAAGAATGGTATGGCGCGCTGCTTAGAGACTTCTTGATTGTAGAGTCTGGTGTTACAGCGTTAGGACAAGAAGTTCTTTCTTGGGTTCCGTTTAAAGGTTTTAGAGATACAGTAGGCGCAGACGATAGTATCTGGGAAAGATGGGCATCAAACCAGCAGCAAGGCTACGGTATTGAGGAGTTGGCTTCTGACTTAGGTGAAGCCCCTACAAGAACATTACAGAACGCAGCAAAGTTAGTTGTTGATACAACTGGAATGAAAGGTCTTACTGGACCTAACGATACATCCTTAGATGACTTTGCAAACGACCCAGAGGTAGCGCAAAATGTAGGCGACCTACTTTGGTGGGGTGGCTTAACTGCTTCTTTCCTTCTTCCCATGGATATGTATGTGGGACAGGTTGCGAGACTTGGGGCGAAAGGTGCGAAGTCCTTCGCCGGTAAAGTAGGTTCAACTTTTAGTGGCGGTGCTAAAAGCGCCACAGAACAGGCACCAATCATCGGCACTTTTCTTGGTAGAAGTGATTTAGGAGATGACCTAAACCTAAACCCTGCTGACATACGCCTTGACATTGTAGAAAGCAACGCTCGTTCATCGGAGATGATGGAAGTAGCCCAAGAGGTAATGACTGATAGCGTAAGCGAAACATCAGCCAGAGCGCTTGACGAGGCAGGAGTTTCTGTAAAAGGTGGCAAAGTTGATGACGGTGAGTTGCAAGATATTGTAAGAACCGCAGCAGAGCGAGGAGAAAAGTATCTTACAGACGAACAAAGCCTTCGCGCCGAGTTTGATGTGCCTGATGACACTGGCACATTAACCGGTGTTAAGAATACCGTTGCAGATTACAAGTCAGCCGTAGTAAAAGACGGGCAACTTTTAGTCAATGAAAACCCAGTTATTTTTACAACATTCTTGTTTGACGAGATTCCCCTTAGACTAAGGAAAGATGTCAGAGCCAAGGGTCCTACTGCGCGTATGAACGAAAACGAAATCGCTAATCGTTTTGTGCAAGAGCAGGTTGCTATTGAAATAGGAAAGCGTAAAGCCCAGCGTGCTCTTGAAACAGGCAAGGCAAGAGTAGGGGGCTCTTGGTTTGTTCCAAAAGAACTTACACTTCTTACTCCAAGAATAGCAGTCCCACGAAAGTTAGTTAAGAATGTTCTTAGAAAAGTAGCCAGTTTAGGCATTGATGGTGAGCCCATAGGAACCATTCTTAACGACATTACAGAAAAAGCAAAGATACTACAAAAAGAAGCCGAGTCTCCTACACCCAAGCCAGATGCACAAATAGGTGCAGCCAAAGATGCACCATCGCCCAGAGAAACAGCGAAGAGAGATTTGGTGGTCCGCCTTGAACAACTTAGAGTATACTTTCAGAAGTTAGGTAGCGACACATTAGCAGCCAGACAACTTATAGAAGACTTAAATAGTTTTGTTGAGAAACTTGAAACCAGACCACTTACCAACACAGAACTAACTGAACTTGGTATTATTCAGCGTGAAACCTTTGACCTTATAACAGAGCAGGTTGCTTACAATGTTGCTCCTAACAAGGTAATGTCTATTGCAGACTTAGAAAAGATTTTTGTTGAGTCAAAGAAGATTGTTGAAGAGGGCACAGTAGCCCCTTCTCCTGCTGCACCTACACAGGTTATAGGTGGTCAAAGGGTTCAACCAAGAGTAGAAGCCAGCCGCATTCAGCGTGTTAGGGCTGCTGCTAACATAGAAGACATCAACGACCTTGTGCGCCCACCAGAGTTAAAGAAGTCTGGCTTTACAAAAACTATTAAAACAGCAGTCAACTACATCACAGGTGGTAAAGGAGTCTCGCGTTTTAGGATAGGCGCAGTTGGTCAAGGTCCAGCGTATAACATTGCTCTTAAAAGACTAACAGATAGATTAGGAAACTTGGACGAGGAAGCAAGACTTTCTTTAAAAAGAACTGTTCAGGACATCAAGCGAAACCCAGAACAGTATGCTACGAAGTATGGTGTAGAGGTTGAGAATGTTAGAAAGAACGAAAACATTATTTCGTTTGGTGCTGTTAATGAAGGAGTGTTCCAAACCCCTACTGCTCATTTTGTTGAGTTTTTAAAAGTAGGACACGGTTCTGTTGACGACATTGGTGTGCTTGTTTCTACTCGCTATGGGCAACAGATACTTGGTAAAACAGACCAAGCAGCAATCAACAAAGCCATCAACGATGCTCTGGCAGACCCAGAAAACATCTTACACGCACTTGCAAGACAGGCAGAAACTTTTGATTCGTTCTCTCCTGCTTACTTTGAGTGGCTTGCTGGCGTCAATGAACTTCTTTCTGGCAAGCGTATGGATAGTTATATGACTACCAGACAGGCGCGCAGAGTGTTTGGGCAAGAAACAGTTACGCCTGATACACCCGGCAACTCAGCGTTTATGTTTAACCCTAAGCAGTTAGGCGAGAACCTTGGCATTCTTTACTTTAACGGTTTGAGAACGCAGGCTATTAACGATTTTGCTAAGGGTGTTACACGACGATACCCAGAGTTGTTCAGCCCTAACAACCTGCCTGATAGGCTTCCTGATGTTAGTATTGATGTATCTACTGCCTCTGTCAAAAACACTTTGGATTCTTTCGCCAACCAAACAGACCTCATTAGCGGTGGCTACTACACATTAGGGGATACATTTGGCGGGCTGGGCGGTGCTCTTTCAGAGGGCATCAACAAGAGTTTTAAAGAAGTAATAAAAGCAGACCCTAACTTTTATAGAAAACTTGTTAAGGCTGCTGTTGAAGACAGGATTGTTCTTGCCGAGGGTGGTGTTCCAAAAGCGGTTGATGAACTTTTAAGCGACCTTGTTACAGCAAACAACAGTAAGTTTGCCGAGGATGTTTTTGCAGAAGCGGTAAGGTATACAAATGACATCATAGACGACCCCGATATTTTAAAGTTTCTACGCGAGAGTCTTCCACCTCCATCAGACCGAGGCGCTACGGTTATCAACTTTGGCACCCGAACCGCTGATACACCAAGTCTTAGTGCATTAGAAGCGCTTTTACAGCAGGTTTTAAAAAACGAGTTATACAACTCTCCAAAAGTTAATAGAATACTGAATGAGTCTTACTACGCAGACGCAACCAAGGCTGTTCCGCCTGAGCGTGTTGCTGACTACTTTAAGGTTTTAAGGGAACAGTTAGAAGAAGCCATCAAAGAACCAACAGTAAGAACGGATTTTGAAAACAACCTGACCTCAGAGATTACTGCCGGACTTGACTTGCCTATTTATGTGTTTGATACACCCGGCGCTATACAACGAGATGTTGCAGGCTTCTTAGATAGTGGCACTATCAACAGTAGGTTCAGAAACTTAAACCAAGTTTGGACAGCCCCCAGTGGTTTAAACTACGCAAAACTTATCAACCGTGCTATTGTTGGGGACGGTGAAGGTATTGCTGTTGGTCCGGGTCTTGGTGATATGGGTCAGGTTCGTCGGACAAACGACCCACAACTATTACTTGACTTTGTTGACAACGCACAAAAAGCCTTGGCACAAGCAGGAGACGATGCTGGTTCTATTGCTTTTACAAGAATGTTAAACGATATGGGTGTGTCTATGCCGACTGCTGGTTCTTTATACAGCCGTTCAGCAAACATAGCCAAGTCTGGTGTTCTTGGCGGCAACATACTTCCTAACCCCAAATACCATGTAGTCAATGTGTTGTCTGCACCAGCGATTATGTTGTCTACTATTGGCACCAGAGCGGCTGGTAAGGCTGCGAACCCTCTTGCTCTTGGGCGCAACTTGGCGTCATTAAAGGTTCTAAGAGAACTGTATTCTTATGACCTACCGTTTGTTCCAAAGATAGATGACCCTAACGAAGTTATTGTAAAGATTGACGCAGAGAAACTGGAAGGGGACATTCCGTTTACCACCCCTCTCAAACAATACACCGTTGGTGATGTTGCCGACCTTATTATGAGAGCAGGTATTAACCAGTCCCAGTCAACAGCAGAGATTCGTATCAACATTTACAGAGACCTTGTAGAGTGGACAGGTCGCAATATGAGAGACACAGAGGGCAAAGTCCCACCACAGGTAAAAGAATACTTGCGTGTGTTAAAGGGGCAACTTGGTGGAGACAGAACTGTATGGTCTGACTTCGCTAATGCAATGGACTCTTACTTCCGCACAAATGTTTTGATAGATGCACTCAGAGCAGGCAAGACAGAGCGAGAGGCTATTGACTTGGCAAGAGAAGCCTTGTTTGACTACAATAACTTAACGAGAATAGAGCGCGACTATGTTACGCGAGGCATTTGGATTTATACTTTCCAAGCACAGAACTGGCGTAAGACAGCAAGCAACATCGTCAATAACCCAACAAGAATGCTACAAGCATACAAACTTGCGCGTGGTATGCCGTCTGATGATGAGGACGACCAGTGGAAACCGTTCATCAGCAAGTATAAAAACTCTAAGATATTCCTTGGCATTAAGAAGGACCCAGAGACCGCTAAGCGCTACGCTCTGTATGGACCGGACATTCCTATGGTTGATGCCTTTGCGGACCTTGTATGGGCAACAGAGGGCTTCTTAGGACTATCTAACAGCATTGTAAGAGCAGACGCGACAGGTGTCGGAGGACAGGTAAGAGAGAAAGGTATTATTGCGCTGGGAGCAATGCCACCAGAAGTGCAGTTGATTGGTGCTGCGGCTGGTATTCAGGTTCAGTTTGGAGACTTGGTTGTTGATGAGGAGAAGCAGTCTGGCTACATCAACCCAGCGTATATCCAGTGGCTTACGGCTACCGGCAACTGGGACTCGTTTAAGTCTCAGTTTAATGTAGAAGCCCGCCAAGCACGACCGGGCAAGGCTACATACGAAGGCTTTGAGTGGCGCATCAATCCAAAGGACGGTGGTGCAAAGAAGCGTTGGCAGATGTGGCAGAAAGCATTTATCTTCACTGGTGTTGAGCGCACCGCAAGAGAATACAAAGAACTTGTGTTTCCTACATTTACAGATGCTCCCGGCTTTGAGCAGCAGAAGACACTTAGGTATGACCTGCAAGGTCCTCTTGTAGACTTTGCCGTAGACATAGGTGCTCTTGGTGTGGAGCAACTACCAGATATTAAAGAAATGGAAGGAAGAATACTCCGCGAAGCAGAAAAGGAGTTGGGAGTTAGACAATGACTATTTTAGGACTAAACATAAAAGAGATAGCAATCATCGCTGGCTTCTTTGTCGCGGTGGCTGGGTTCTATTTCAGCACTGATTACAGGCTTACGGCGTTAGAGGCGCAGGCTGCTGATGTAGGACCGGAGGACAAGTTAGATGACTTGTCTGTAAGGTTGATACGCATTGAGGAGAACTTAGCATTTATGCGTAAAGACTTAGATAAGATAGAAAAACTAATAGAAAAAAGGAGATAGAAATGCCAGTAAGAAAAGTAAAAGGCGGATACGCCATCAAGAATACGAAAGGCAAGAGCAAGACTAAGGCTGCTGCCAACAAGCGTATGAAGGCTATTAAGGCTAATAAAAAGAAGAAGAAGTAGATGCCGAGAAAAAAGAAAGCACTGCCGAAGCGTTATGGAGCCCCACCCGGCTCCAAGCGTGAGAGTTTGATTCGTAAGGCTGGCAAACTTTATCGTGCAGGTAAAAAGAAACAAGCAGCCGCCATCAGAGAAAAGATGGAAGCCAAGGAGAGAAAGCGTGGCACTAAGCAAATCAACAAAAGACAAGTTAAGAAAAAAAGCAAAAGATAGTAAGTTTACCCCTTCGCAGTTAGAGCGCGTGTATAAGCGTGGTCTTGGTGCTTACACCTCTGGTGGTTCGCGCAAGGGTATGACTGCTCACCAGTGGGCTATGGCTCGCGTAAACAGTTTTGTTTCTGGCAAGGGCGGTGCCCGTAAAGCCGACAAAGACATTGCAACTGGTAAAAAGAAAAAGAAGAAAGCACCAGCAAAAAAGAAAAAATAGACAATACATTTATTAGATAGGAGACCTCATTATGTCAGATGTTAGAAGTCGCAAACAATATAAAAGCGTTGCTGGTGTGGTTACAGCCAGCACAAACATCGGCTCGTCCTTTGCTACGGCTAAGGCTACGACCTTTGCCATCCCAGTAACCGGGTCGCCCAGCGGCAGTATTACAATCCAGCCCAACTACTTGATAGTTCAGGGCTCTACTGTTGGCGATGCAACCAAACTTACTATTGCTATCTCAACCGATAGTGGCGGTGATGCAATCATTATTCCAGACACAGAAGCCACGCTTGCTCTCGGCAAGACAACGGCTACGGACTGTATGGCTGGCTATGCTATTGACCTGCCTTATGTAGACACCAGCGGTTCAGGTATTACTCTTTACCTGCACTACAAGGCTGACGCTGGTTCCACACTGGACATTGATTCAGCCACGCTATACTACACGGAAGGAGTGCGCTAATGCCTGTTGCCAAAGTAAATGTTGGCAGGGTCATTCCAGATAATACGATGCGCTCTCTTGACGGGTCGCAGGATACTACATCGTGGGCTCTCCTAACCACAAGCGACATCCAGTCTACTGATGACCCTAACAACTTAGAGACAAGCAAAGCCATGTCTGGCAGAGAGTTTCAGTTCCGTGGTGGGACACCATCCGGCTCTGGTCTTTCCAATCCTAATGATGGTTGCCTTTATAACTTTACCTTAAAGGACCCGGACACTGGTGCGACTATTGACCCGAAGGCTGGTAGTATTATTGGTGTTGAGTTTTATTTTAAGTTTGGAACAAATGTTCCAGACACGCAGAACGACCAGTTTCATTGTGCTGTTTGGAACGGCACGCAAGGTTCCTTTGGCGGATACAAACAAGACAACTCTGCGAAGCGTGTTTCTGCTGGAACTTATAGCAACACACAGGTATCCTCTCACACCAACTCGGCTGGTAATGTTTACTTAGTTCAGACGGGCGCGTTTGACAATGCTGGTGGCGCGAGTGCTGTTATGGGTCCTGTCCAAACAACTGCGTTTGATGATGCTGCCACTCCTGCTCGCTCTGCCGCTCGCACAATGAACACAGCACAGACGCTGCCAGGAAGCTTCCAGAGTGCTCTTGTGTTTGCTGGTGATGTAGATGTTGAGGTTTACTATCGTTTAGTATTGCCACCTTCCAGTCCGTTCTAAGTTGAGGAGGAAGAACCGTAGTCGTTTGACTTTTGCCTAACTATTTACTAATATAATAGTAAGCACATAGGAGGGCTTTATTGTTGACTAAACGAAAATACGGAACCAAAACGAGGCGTAAACCAAGACTTACTAACACAGATAGATTAAACAACTGTGATACTTGGGAGGATGTAGTTAACAGTCCGCTCTATGATGACTGGATAAAAGTTGTAAATACACCACAGGGTTGGTTAGAAAGTTTCCCAGATGAAAGTTATACAGAAAAGAAAGAGAGTAGAGTTAGATACGAAAACTTATGTGATTTGATTGATGGTGCCTTAACCGATTGGGAGAATACAATATTCTATGGTATCGCAGAAGAAGAGAAGTCGTTAAGAGTTTTAGCAGCGGAACACAGTTGTTCATACGAAAAGATACGACAGACCTTTGAAAGAGCAAGGGTCAAGATAAAGGAGCACTATGCCTTACGGAAAACCGAGAAAGGGAAAAGCCAAAGTTAAAACCTTTACGGACAAAAAGACTGGTCGTAAAAGGAAAGTATCTTATGGACAAGCAGGCAAAGCGAAAGGTGGGGGACCGCGTGTCAAACCCGGCACAAAGAAGGGGGACTCTTACTGTGCCCGCTCCTATGGGATTAAGAAGCGGCTCCCAAAGAAAAAGCAGAATGACCCCAACACACCCAACAATCTATCCCGTAAGAGATGGAAGTGTCGTGGCAAGAAGTCTATGAAATGAGCAAAGGGGTATGGAAAAAAACAAATCACTCTGGTAAGAATGCTCCCTTAGACCCAGAGAGAAAGAACGCAAGAATGTTATACCGGCACGAAGAATGGTGCTGGCACATTGAAAACAAACCTTATCATAGGTTTTACGATAGATACATAAACCAACTGTTTAATCAGAAGTTACAAGAGATTTGCTTAGACAAGTTTCTTGACAAACATTTTATAGTAGTAGAAGACACTGACTTGTCGCGGAAGGAAGAGAAACTTTTAGTCAATCTCTTACGACCAAAAACAAATACCGGAGAATCTAAATGAGTGCAAAGCACAGTGCGGGCGCAGTCCGCGAGATAAAGAAAGGCAACTTTGAGAAAAGTATTGCTCTTATTATCGCAACCCTTATTCAGAAGTTTGAGGCTGATGACTGGCGAGGAGCCAAGATTTCTGACCTTATCCAACTTCTTGTCCTGCTTCGCGGGGTAATGATTAAAAATACAGAAGGGAAAGCGCCCGTGGATGAATGGCTGGTATCGGTTAGCAAGCGAGTGGATGCAAAGATTCGCCAAGCCGAGGAAGCCGATGAGGAAAAAGCATAGTCTTGATGAGGTCCTAAGCGACCCAGTTCTATTCATTGCTCGTCTAAAAATAAAAGACAAGGATGGAAACATCGTGCCTTTCGGTGAAGTAATGACACAGGAACAGATACACATCATCAAGGCATTAGACAAGTATGACCGCGTGGCTATTGTAAAGGCTCGTCAGATGGGCATTACAACTGTCGTGCGTGCTTATATGTTTTGGAAGATTTATACTTCTCACCTTACACTTAACTCTGTTGTTGTATCTAACAAGCAGACATCTGCAAACGAGTTATTGAAAATAGACAAGCGTTTCTTTGAGACGCTTCCAAAACAACTGCGTAGAGAAGCAAGCAAGAGACAGGACCGTATTACTTTTGAAAGCACAGAGTCCTCCTGCTTGGCTATGTCTGCCCAGTCTGATGCATCTGACCGTGGTTATACTCTTAACTTTGTTCACGCATCTGAGTTTGCTTTCTACGACAACCCCGAAGAGTGGTTGGCTTCTACCATTGCTTCTGTTAACAAAGGTAAGATTGTATTAGAAAGCACAGCCAACTACTTTGGTGATGCACTGCACAAGATTGCTACTGCACAAGACGACGGTTGGCATACTATCTTCTTGCCTTGGTCATCCTTTCCCCAGTATCGTAAGCCTCTATACAACGGACCCAAGCGTCCTGTATGGTCAGAGGAAGAAGCAGCAATCGGTAAGAAGTATAACTTAGATGACCAGCAACTCTTCTGGCGTAGAAAAAAGATTAATGAAATAAAAGATGAGCGCCTGTTTAAGCGCGAGTATCCTCTTAGTATTGAGGAAGCCTATGCTATGGCTGATGACAACTACTTCTGTGATACTCACTTTGAACACTTAGACATTGTTAAGATAGGTGGAGGAACAGTTGAAACGATTATGCCTTATTCTACGAAGGACCAGTTCATTATGGGCGTGGACATCGGAGGCGGAACGGGAGGCGACTACTCCGTTGGTGTCGTGCTTAGTAAACTTACATCTTCTCCTGCTGCTATCATTTCCAGTAATAGTCTTAGTATCCACGATTTTACAGTTGCGTGTATGAACTTAGCAAAGAGATACAAAGCAACCGTAGCATTTGAAGAGAACAACCACGGGCACGCATTCAAAGAAGTTCTGCATTCGCACAACTGGAATAACTATCGTGCCTTTAAGACCACAGCAAAGTCAAAGATTACTGCTTACCAGTTGCTACGCACATACTTGGAAGAAGCAATGATTAACTTTGTTGATGACAAAACTCTTGCTGAGTTGAGAAGTTTGGTTAAAAGTCCAAAGGGACTTGCACCAAGCGCAGCAGAGGGTTTTCACGACGACCGTTGTATGGCATACGCAATAGGTCTTTACTATCTCAAAGATTATGAAATGCCGCTACCTGACTTTGAGCGTTGGACCAGAGAGGCAACCCGCCCAAGGCGCAGACAAATAGGTGCAGCGCACCCACTCAAAATAGGAAACTTTCGTAAGTAAGGAGAAACCCAATGAACGAGACAGAGTTAGAGTATCTGGTCCAGTTTCATAGAAACTACTGGCAGAGACAGCGAGACAGAATGACTGCATACAGCAAAGCCTATATGGGCGAGATGTTTGATAGTGCTATGGACCCGCTTGTAAAGTTAGACAATCACATTACAGTTAACACAGCAGACGGCTATGCTTACATTGAGGGCTTTGTTGCTTCTCTTTACAGCAAGTCTCCTGCGGTTGCTGTTGGTCCTGACCCCAAGGGCAAGGGAGACCCAGAGGTAATGGAGGCTATCACCAACCGCTTCTTGTATGACAAGATGGTGGTTGCAGAGAGAGGTCTCAGATACTCCCTTATCTACCCATACTCTTTCTTTAAGTTAGCACCGAAGGAGAACGACAGTATCCTTGACGCTGTGGACATTCGTGCTGTGCATCCGTGGGATGTTATTGTAGACTTTGATGCAGAGGAGTGGAGTGAGTCTCGCTTTGTTGGACACAGATACTTCCTGCCTATGAATGTCGCCAAGCAGAAGTTCCCCGGCATTAAGTTTGATGCCATGGTGAAAGACGAATACCTTAACACAAAGTATCAGGGAACCTCGCGTGATGAATACGGCAACTCCCAGTCTGCCGTTGGTTATATGGATGGCTCGCAACTCTTATCTTATGTAGAGATTTTTGAGTTCTATGACTTGATGAACGACAAACTTATTTTCTATTCGCCCTCTGCACAGAGAGCCAAAAAGATTATTGATGTCGCTGACCCCATTCCTTTCCGTAAGGCTGACGGTTCTCCTTGTCCTCCACTGGTTCCTGTGTATCTTTCATACGCACCTGACCAGCCCCTTCGTGGCTTCTCTGCATTAGCCAGAGTGTATGACCAGTTGTGGGAAATCAACAATATGAGAACGGTCTGGGCTAACGGACTGCGTAGGGATGCTCGTATCTATGTTACTCGTCGTGGTGCTATTGATGCAGAAGGCGCATCAATACTCGCAGAGAACAGAGATATGTCTATCGTAGAGTTGGATGTTCCACCAGAGATAGACGCACGCACCGCTCTTGTCCCGCTGGAAAGCGCACGGTTCAACCCTGACTACCAGATTTACAAAGCAGAGATTCGTGCTGACTTGGACAGAGGAACAGTGATGGCTCCCTTTACCAGAGGCGTAGCCACTAACGCTTCCGCAACAGAGGTCGCTGCACTAACACAGTATTCAGCCAACGAGATAGGTCGTATGGCTCGCTTCTTCCACAGGTCTATTGAGCAGGTTGCAGAAGTCTATCAGGCTCTTGTGTTCCATCTCTTTATGACCTCGGATAACGAAGACAAGAAGGAGGTAGTGCTCATTGATAGAAACCCAACAGTCCTCGCAAGAGAACAGTTTGAAGGGAAGTTTAAGTATGCGTTCGCTGACCAAGCGAGCACTCCTATTGCTTCTGCGATTAAGCGTTCTGCTGTTACTCAGTTACTTCCTATGCTGATGTCCCTTGGTGTGCCCAGTGAGGAAATACTTTCTTACCTTGTTACTGTGTTTGACTTACCCGAAGAGTTCTTGTCTGGCTTGAAGGAACAGTTGGAAGCAGCACAAGCACAGATGCCACAGGCAGGTATGGTAGCGAACTCTGAACCAGCACCCATCCAAGAGGATGCTATTCCCAAGGGTGGTGGTGAGGAAGCCAGAGCCATTCGTGGTGCAGCCAACCAAGATGTTGCGTCTGCTTTGATTGACCAGAGTTAGGAGATAGAGTATGCCACTATACGAATACAAGAATGCAGATGGAGTTATTGTAGAGCACCTTTGTTCTTACAAAGACAGACCTGAAAGTTTATTTGACCCTGATACTGGTGAAGAGTTTAAGTTAATGATTTCTCGTCCAAACCTTATGGCGTCTAACCTTGCTGATTGGCAGAGGGGACTGTCTGGGTTTGGTGAGTATGATAGAAACTTGAAGACCGTGGTGTATGGTGAGAAGCACCGAGACGAGATACTACAAAAAAGGAATCTTGTTAGAGAGTCTGACCTTCCAAAGCATTATGCAGCGGACAGGGCAGAACAATGCGCGGCAATCAACGAAGCCCAAGATAAGAAGTCCGATGAGTTCTTCAACAGAATGAAACACTACGGACTTGACAAACCCGGTGAGGGAAATGCTAACGAAAGAATCAAAGCCACTGAGGCATTCTGGGCAGAGCAAGTTCCTTCCGGTGATGTCAGAAGCAATCCAGAAAAGTATGGCGTTGGAAATACTAATACAAAAAAGGAGAATACAAATGCCAGTTAAAGAAGAAGAAGAGATGATGGTGGAAGCCATCGGAGAAACCACACCCGAGGGCAGAGCGCAGCGTGCAATGCAGGACATTGAGCCTGTGCTTGATGATGCTGCTGCTGTCGTTGACGAGGCTGTTAATGTGCAGTCCCCTGTTGGACGATACAGCGCTAAGCGTCTCAATGCTCTCGCCAAGGTTCTCAATAAAGTTATGAAAGAGATAGGTTCAGATGTAGAGTTTGACCCGTCTTATGTTGATGTTAAAGATGAGCCTATGCCCGATACCCTTGTCCGTGGACTGATGGGTGTGCAGGGTGTAGTTGAAGCCTTCTCTGAGTTAGAGCCAGAGGAAGTTGATTTTAGTTTTGTCATTGCAGACATCACCGACGACCGTGCTCTTGCAGTAGCAACAGCAAACTTGGACTCGCTGTTCAAGAACCGTCGTTTTAAAAAGTTCCTCAGAGAGGAGGAGCCAACCATCAACCTAACGGAAGAAGCGCCTGTGGTTGAAGAGGTTGTTAGTGTAGAAGAAGAAGCCCCAGCCAAATCTGATGACGAGGTTGAGGATGAAGAGTTAGACATCTTGGCTATGTTATAAAGGAGAAAACATTATGAGCGAAGAAGCCACCCAGAAGCCTTCTGAGGCGTTGGACAAGGCAACCCCTACCGACACCCCTAATGAAAGGCACAGCGTCTCAGAGACGCAACCAAAGCCCGCAGAGGCACGGTTATCTTTGGATGACCTACTGGACAAGCACCTTGCTGGTCCGGAGTTTGAGAAGCCTAACCATAAAGGGATTGATTACAACTCTGTGTTGGAAGGACTACCCTCTGATGCAAAGAAACTTATTCAGAACCTCCGTTCAGATTACCAGCGTAAGACGAAGGGACTATCTGATAAGCGTAAAGAGTTGGAGTTAAGAGAACAGTCTCTTCTTACTGACTCTGGTGAGAGACTGCGTAAGGCAATGGAACTACCAGACGACATTGACCTTTACAACCCAGACGGTTTAAAGAAGTATATTGAAGCCAAGGCAGCAGAGCAACTTAACTCTTTGCTTGAACCAGCCCGTAAGAAGTTGGCTCACGATACAAGACTGGAACAAGTTAGAAGGTTTCAGGCAGAGCATCCCGACATTGAGAACTACAAGGATGAGATTGCTAATCTTATCAAAGAGAAGTCAATGTCTATTGAGGACGCTTACTTTAACATCAAGGGTCATGAATACAAGAAGGCTATTGAGAAAAAGAATACTGAGATAGAGCAGTATAAAAGAGCAGCCAAGGAAGCAGGCTTCAAGGTGTCTGTCGGAACTCCTACATCAAAGGCTAAGCCTAAGTTCAACAGTGCTTACGAAGCCTACGAGTGGATGAAGACACAAGGTAAGACATAGAGATGTTCTATGTTACTGGGCTTCCTCGTAGCGGAACGACTTGGTTCTCCAACTTGTTGACTGCGAGGAAGTCCTTCTGCTTTCACGAACCAAAGATTAACTATTCTGAGAAAGACTTCTCTATGGTTCACTGGTTAAAGTCAAGGGACTATGACCACATAGGTATCTCTGATAGTTCTCTGTGTCTTTACTGGGATGAGATAGTTCAGCCCGGTGAGCCTATGCTTCTAATCAAAAGAGATGAGAAAGAAGTTATTCATTCTCTATCCAAACAGTTTGGCTTTGATGCTACTGAGATAGTAAGTAAGATGACAGAGATGTTGAATACTATCAAGCACGACAATGTGTATGAGTTTAACTATGAAGACATCAATGACTACGAGAGAGTCAAGGATGCTTGTAAGTTTTTACTGGAAGAGTCTTGGATGGACCCAGCAAGAATAAAGTTTCTGATACAAACTAATGTTCAAAGAAACCAAGATTACTTGGATACCATCAAGATGATGGCTGGTGTATAACGGAAGAGGTGAGGGGGAGGACAGAAACAAAGTGAGACTGTTTACACACAAGCAAAGGAGTGTCCTTCTACCCCTCACCTCTATTACATTATACTATCTATGAAGACTATTGTCAAGTCTTTTCGTCTCTGTATTCATACCAGTTCTTATAAAGACCTGAGACAGTATTACCTTCGTAATAACATTTGAAAGTATCCCACAGTGGTGAGACTAAAATCAAACAAAGACCTTGTTCTATGTTATACTTGTGAGCAACAGACTGAACACAGTATTTCTTTTTCCAAGGATGGTAAGTTTCTTTAACTTCATCCCTGATACTTTCCAGTTCTTCAACTGAGAGTCTTGTATAATCTTTCTTATGACCCACTACATTTCCGTCTGATAAGTTCCTTATTGATTTTGTAATGAGTTCTTTCAGGCTGAGTAATAGGTTCAGCAGAACCTTTAACAGGTAAGTCATACTTGACTTGTTTAGTTTTCTTACTTTCATTTTTCATTCTCTCTCCTTTTAGTTTAAGTTTGATTCATCTTCCAACAAAGCACGACAGATTTCAAACAGTTCATTTAAGATACTGTCTTGTTCTGTCTCAGTCATTCTGAAACAGTCACAGTAAAGATGAAACCAAGCAAACTTATTTTGCATTTGGTTCAGTGTGTATGGTGTCCAGTAGTCTTCCATCAACCATAAAACATTTTGTCTTTCAGTTTGCTTGGGTTCATCGTAGTCTGTTGTATTATACCTCTATAATATAATAGACGATTTGCTCACCCAAAAACACAAATCTTTTTTTTTCTTTTTTTTCTACTACTTTTTTGGCGTTTGGGTATGGGGCATACTATTTACTAATGAAAGCAACGAGGGATAAAAACATAAAAGTTTTGCTTGACACCAAGTTGGTTTCGGATTATAATGTAAATAGAGAGTGAGACCTCTAACAAACAAAGGAGTAAAAAGAAATGAGTAAGATTAAGAAAGGAGACTTAGTGAGGCGCAATATGAAGGCGCTTCGTGGTGGTCGGCACACAAGTATGACGCGTGAAGCAATCACCCACGCCGATGTGGACCTTGCAATCGTAACGATGGTAGGGCATTGCAACATCAACCAGCGTGATGAGGTTTGGGTTCATTGGTTATCTGACGACTTTGACTACCCCGGACCTATCCGGGCAGACTGGTTAGAGATAGTATCGGAGGCTAAATGAATGACTCCCACAGAGAACTACTGCCTTGCAGGGCAGGGTGTCGCAGGACACTATTACAGAATAGCAAAGAAGAACTACTGGGTAAAGGAGAACTATAAAAGAATAGTATACGCAATAGATTCAGACTTCAATATGGCAGAGGTTTCTTACCAGTTCTATGCCGAGAAGTATGAAGATGTAAACAAGTGGTCAGGTCATTCAGAACTACAAACATACATCATCAAGTTATTTAAGAACTGGTATACAGATAAGGTGAGACACCTTGATGTTCAGAAAAGAAACAAACTAAAAGTATCACAAGAAATAAAGGAGATAACAATGAACAATCACATTAGAGAGACAGAGTGGAGAAGGTTAATGCAAGCGCTTAGTTGGTGCTGTGAGACGAGGGACGAGCGAGCCCTTGTGATGTGGCGTCTGAAACTAACGAGCGCCCCAGAGACAGCAGCAAGGCTCGGCATCACCACACAGGCACTAACCTATCGGTGGAAGAAGTTGAGTCAGAAGATTAAAGAACATATGGATGGCGGTCAGTATTGGGACACAGCCTTTCGCGGGGAGGGCAAGTGAGATGGGACGCTTTTGTATAATCTGTGAAGAGGAGTTATTCGGCAGGCAAAAGAAGTATTGTTGTGAGGCTTGCAGAGAGAAAGGTAAGAAGAGATACAGTAGGGAATGGTATGAGAAAAACAAAGAACAAGTCAAGGCTTACAATAAGCAAGCCAATCAGTTGCCCGAGGGAGAGTATAAAGTATATCGTATTACTTGTCCAGATGGTCGCATCTACATTGGTTCTTCCAACACCAAGCCAGAGCAAAGACTTCGTTGCCACGCTAACAAGAATAGAAAGTCAAAGTCTAAACTTACGCACGCTTGCATAGAGAATGACTGGACGGCAGCAGATTTAAAACTTGATATACTATGCCACCGTAGCAACAAGACGCAGGCACGCGCAGTAGAGAATGCCTTCATCAAAACACTACGGAAGCAGTATCCGGACAAAGTTCTTAACAAGAACCTGAATAGATTAGAGGAGGCTAACATTGAAAGATAGGATACAGAGTATCCACCTACTATGCCCAGACCTCACAGATGAAGAAGCGATTCTAATGCTGTGGCGTCTGGGTGTTATTAGTGTGGAGGACTATACAAATGAATGTAATGTAAGCAGGCGAACTGCATACAATAGGTTAAAGAAGTTCAATAAAGATTGGAGGTTAGAGAATGACTGAACTATTACTTGGAGACAACAAGGAACTATTAGAAAAGATAGAAGATGAAAGCATTGATGCCCTCGTTACAGACCCACCATACCTTATCAACTTTATGGGTAAGGACTGGGACAAAGAGAACTCACCAGCAGGAGACGCAGACTTCTGGGCATTAGTATTAAAGAAGATGAAGCCCGGAGCACACGGTCTTATCTTTGGTCATAGCCGTCAGCACCACAGGGTAATGATTGCGTTAGAGGACGCTGGCTTTGAGATTAGAGACTGCCTAATGTGGATGTATGGAAGTGGCTTCCCCAAGTCCCACAACATTGGAGCGGCTGTGGATAAGTTGGAGGGCAATGAAAGAAAAGAGATTGGAAAGAACCCAAACCACAGAGAGACTGATGCTCTTTACAAGTTAGGATTTCAGGGAGGCAGAGGTTCAGGCACAATAACAAAAGGCGATAGTGAATGGGAAGGATGGGGCACAGCCTTGAAGCCAGCCTACGAGCCAATCATTATGGTGCGGAGACCAATAGAAAAGAAACTTACAATCGCCAAGAATGTATTGAAGCACGGGGTAGGTGGTATCAACATTGATGCTTGCAGGGTAGGAACTGATGAGGACTTCTCCAAGGTTCAGCCAAGGAACATACAGAAACTAAACTCTCTATCCCACGATGAGAACTCCGAGAGTCATAAGAAAGCAAAAGAAAAACTACAACAGTTAGGTAGGTTCCCTGCTAATGTAATGTGCTCACATCATCCAGACTGTAAGAAGGTAGGCGAGACAGAAGAAACTATTATTGGTGGGAACAAAGGTAAGTCTGGATTTGCCGAAGGCTATGAGAGCGGAGACTTCACAAAGACAAAAAGTAAAATAGATTTGTATGATTGCCACGATGACTGTGCCGTAAGCATACTGAATGAACAACAAGAGAGTGCAAGTAGATTCTTCTATTGTCCAAAGGTAAGCAAGAGAGAGCGCAACCTTGGATGCAATAAGTTGGAGGACAAAGAAAGAAAAAGAGTAAACTCTGGTGGGTTAGAGAACGACCCCAAGTGGGCACCAGTAGTAAGCAAGAACAACCACCCAACTGTAAAGCCGATAGCACTGATGAAGTATCTAATAAAACTTATCACACCACCCACAGGCAAAGTGCTTGACCCATTCATGGGTTCAGGTTCAACAGGTATGGCGTGTGTAGAATACGGTGTAAGATTTGTAGGTATGGAGAAGGATGAAAACTATTACAACATAGCCAAGAGCAGGATACAATACAGCATTAACGAAAATGCTAAAAGGGGTTGTCAAAATACAGAAGAGGTGGGAGACTAATAGAAAATAAGTTAAGAAACGAGGGGCTATTGTGGGTAGAAAGTAGTCCGAGGTCAATAAAATAAAAAGTGTATGGAGGTATAATGAGCAGAGTAATAGACAGAGGTATAGAGAAGATACTATCCAGAAAACTATTAGTGTGGATAACAGCAACAGCATTAGCCTATAATAATCTAATAACATCCGAAGACTGGGTTATAATCAGTGGTTTGTATCTTGGAGGTCAAGCAATAATAGATGCAGTAGTAAAGGTTAAAGGGTAGTTAAAAGGGTATGGGGGTAGTCCAAAGTAATAAGTATTATCCCCAGCCCAGAGGACTACGAGGACCGTCAATGGATAAGCACTATACTGCGCATTTTGTAAGCCTTGTCAAGTTTATACTCATCTTTTTACATCTCTAAACGCCCACTATCAGCGCGTCTACAAGGAAAACTTTCTTTTCTTTTTCCTTGACTTCTCCCCCCCGAGGGAGTATAATGTATATAGAGGTTGAGAGACGACCTCTGCTTATTTACACATACAAGGAGATTAAAATGAGCAAGATGAACGATAAGGGTCTATACCCAAATGAAGAGATTATTTGTAATGACGGTATGTATGCCGTCGTGGTCAAGTGTAGAGATAGTAAGGAGTGGGTGTTAAATACTTTTGGTTGTGGTGAGGGTGTCCTTGCCCGTATGCCCTACCACGGCTTACTTAACGGGTTGCATAGCAGAGGGGTAGATAATAAAACTATCCGTCAGCATCTACGCGTTGTGCAGGTAGAGGAGGTCCCAGCAACGGAAAGGTATTTGCCTTGCCTGCC
>ERZ869936.1225-NODE-1225-length-19315-cov-14.683904_pt1 | contig 19315 bp, 12 predicted proteins | sample MGYA00520876_ERZ869936 | MGnify/ENA primary metagenome ERZ869936 (study PRJEB32218, sample SAMN09650985) | biofilter metagenome | isolation source: enrty point of leading RO module | place: Saudi Arabia: Thuwal, RO plant located on Red Sea | collected 2016-02-17...
CGCCTCACCGAGGGATCGCCACCGAGCGTGAGCACCAGGGCTCACGCGTCCGCCGAGATCCCGATCGGCGCACCGAGCTCGCGTCCCTGCCGACTCCGCGCGCCGGTCTGTCTGCGCCTTACCGAGGGATCGCTGCCGAGCGTGAGCACCAGGGCTCACGCGTCCGCCGAGATCCCGATCGGCGCACCGAGCTCGCGTCCCTGCCGACTCCGCGCGCCGGTCTGTCTGCGCCTTACCGAGGGATCGCTGCCGAGCGTGAGCACCAGGGCTCACGCGTCCGCCGAGATCCCGATCGGCGCACCGAGCGCGACGAACGAAGTGAGGAGCGATGGTGGAGCCGATCGGGATCGAACCGACGACCTCTTGAATGCCATTCAAGCGCTCTCCCAGCTGAGCTACGGCCCCACGAAGCGTCGGAGTTTACCGATCCCCTTGGGCAAGCGCAACGCGAACCGGAGACGATTCCGTTCCCGCCAACCCTCAACCCCGCAGCGCTCTCGGCCCCCTGGGCCGCCGCGACCTCAGAAGTGGTACGCCAGCCCGAGGTGCGCGAAGGCGAAGAGCTGGGCGTAGTCGAGGTCGGCGTAGTGCACGGAGACCTCGGCCAGGAAGGAGAGCTTGCGGGTCAAGGGGAAGTCGCCGGTGACGCCGAGGTTGATGCCGAGGGAGGAGTCGTCGACGGAGGCGCCGCCGGCGATGCCCTCGAGCGAGTAGACGCCGAGGCCGAGGAAGACGCCGGACTCGTAGTAGGTCTCGCGGTAGCGGTACTCGCCGCCGATGGTCGCGTAGAGCAGCTCGGGGTCGAACAGGCCCTCGAGCTGCTCGCCGTCCATCGTCACCTGGCCGACGCGCACGCCGACCTGGGTCTTGGGCTGGGTGAGCCAGGCGAAGCCGAGCTGGAAGCCGGTCTGGCCGAGGCCGGGATCGTCTCCGGAGACGTCGAGCGGCCCGCCGACGGTGCCGAACAGGCTGGCGGTGAAGTTGTGCGACTCGGCGGCAGACGCCGGGCCGACAAGCGCCAGGAGGAGGGCGGCGCAGAGGGTGACGGTGACGGGCGCCAGCCGGCGCCGCTGATGGGGTCGTTTCAAGGCCTGAGGTTCCTCGCAGGGTTGAGATCGGCGCCGGGATCGGTGCGGCGTTGGGCGGGGCCTGGCGGAAGGGTCCGACCGGGATCAGGAGAGGCGTGCTGCTGGCGCTGCACCAGTCCCCGGCTCGCGACGCGGCGTCAGTATACGGGCCGTGGCGACGTTCTTCCGGGTGCGCGCCCGCAGGACGAGCACTGGTTCAGAGGAGCCACGGACCGTGGGCCGCCGGGCGACGGCTGCCGCCGTCGTGCATCGGAGGAGATACGAATGCAGAGGGCGCGGCGTCCAGGCGACGAGCCCGTCGCCGCCCCATCGCCCCATCGTCCCATCGCCCCATCGTCCCATCGCCTCATCGTCCCATCGCCTCAGCGCCTCAGCACCTCAGTGCTCCGTCCCGCGTTCCGGCAGGTGGCGCCCAGCCCATGTCCTTCCACGGCCCCCCACTCGGCCTCCCAGGCCGCCGCTCGGCGTATCCGGAAAGCGCATCCCGGCCCTCGTGGCGGGAGCATCCGCTCCTCGCCAGCGCCCTCGACCTGCTGCTGCCGACGCCCTGCCGCGAGTGCGGCGCACGGCCGGTGGGCCGCCTGCACCTCTGCCCACGCTGCGCCGCCCGCATCCGCTTCCTGCCGCGTAGCACGTGCCGGGTGTGCGCTCTGCGACCCGGTCGCGTGCCCGGTGCCGCCTGCGCTCCCTGCGTGCTCGATCCGCCGCCGTGGCGACGCCTGTTCGCGGTGGCCTCGTACGAGCCGCCGCTCGACGGGGTGATCCGCGCCTTCAAGCACGGCGGCGACGCCTGGCTCGCCGACTGCCTGGCCGACCTCGCCTTCGATGCCTTCGCCGACGAGCTGCGGCGCTGCGACCTGCTGCTGCCGGTGCCGATGCACTGGGCGAGGCGCTGGCGCCGTGGCTTCGACCAGAGCGCGCGGCTCGCCGAGCGATTGTCGCGCCGCCTGGCGCTGCCCTGCGCCTCGGGGCTGCGATCGCCGCTGCGCAGGCGCTGGGGGCCGCCCCTGTCGCGGCTGCGCCACGCCGACCGCCAGCGGCAGGCACGTCGGGCCCTGGCGATCCGGCAGCCGGCCGCGACGCCGGCTCGACGGTCGCGACCGCGACACTCCTGGTTGGCCTCCTTGCCCTCTTTGCCAGCTCTGCCAGCAGTGCCAGCCGTGCCAGCCGTGCCAGCTCTGCCGGCGCGGTCGTTGCTGCCGTGGTGGCAGCCGTGCGAAGTCGAGGGGCGGTCGCTGCTGCTCGTCGACGACGTCCTGACCACCGGCGCGACGGCGCGCCAGGCCTGCCGCCTGCTGCTGCGTCTGGGAGCGAGCGACGTCGCGGTGCTGGTGATCGCCCGCACGCCGGCGGAGCCGGGCGCCGCGCCCGCCCAGCTCTCCTGAACTCCTGCTGCTGCGCCCACAGCGGAGCTGCGACCTGACCGGCGGTGCGTCACAACCGCGCCGGCCCGATGCTCGTACTGTCTGCCATGGAGGAGGCACGGCTCCTGCGCGCCACCGGCGGGTGGGCTGGCGCCCGCGAGGGTGACGCTCTATACTGTACGGTGCTTCGGCTCAGGTCCGAGTCGCTTCTGCGATGGCCCGCTCCCGTCTGGACGGATCCGCTACCTTCCGAGGCCACGACATGAACGCTCTGCTGATCACCGCACTGCTGCTCGCGGCGACCTCACCGGGCACTCCGCCCGTCACAGAGGATCGTCAGGTCGACCTGCGCAGCGCGGTCGGGGGCTCGTCGATCGCGCCGAGCGTCTCGGGCTTCGTCGCCAACGACGGCGTGCCGCTGGCGTCCGCTGGGGTCTACGCCTACCGCCTCGCCGATCTCAGCATGCGCAAGGTGGTCACCGACGCGGCAGGGACGTTCTCCTTCGGCGCCCTGCCGAGCGGCATCTACAAGATCATCGCCCACAAACCGGGCTTCCTGCCGGCGATGGTCGTGGTGACCCGCGCCAACGCGGCGATCTTCCAGCAGATCGAGTTCGCGCTCTCTCCCGAGGAGGAGATCGCGGTCGAAGGAGAAGACGACTTCTGGTCGATCCGTGAGCGCATCCCCACCGACGTGCTGCGCGAGATGTCGGTCGCCGGGCTGTCGCACTCGCAGCCTGCCACCGCGGCCGAGGAGCTGATGGCGACGCGCATCCGCGCCGAGGTTCAGGCGCTCAGCGGTGCCGGGCAGTTCGCCTCGGCCGAATCGAGCACCCTGACCGGCGGCGCGGCCAGCGTGGCGGCGCAGATCGGCGCCCTCGAGGTCGGCGTCGAGGGCTCGTTCCGCGACCTGCAGGCGAAGTCCGGTCGAACCTCGGCGAGCGCGCTGGGCTCGACCAACGGCCTGGCTCTCAATCTGGAGACTGGCGACAGCGATCCGCTGAACTCCAGGCTGCAGGTCAGCGGACACCGCGGCGAGCTCGGAGCGCCGTCGACCAACCCCACCGCCGCACCGCTCGAGGTCGACTACGAGCGCTATGGCGTGCGCTGGGCGGCCGACGTCGGCGGCGGTACCTCACAGCTGAGGGCCGACTTCACCGAAGAGGCGAACTTCTACCGCGATCCGCGCCTCGCCGAGCTCGGCATCCCGATCGGCTCCAGCACCCTGAACGTCGTCGGCCAGTATCAGCGCCCCCTCGGCGACCGCACCTCGGTGCGCACCGGCGTGCGCTACTCGAACCGCAGTACCGAGGGGCTCAGTCCCGCCAGCCGGGGCGGCGAGCTCGAGCGCTTCGAGCTCTTCGGCGTCGCCGACATGAAGCTCGCTGACGATCTCACCATCGAGTACGGCCTGTTCACGACGATGAACGACGGCGAGGTGGCCTTCTCGCCGCAGGCCGGAGTCATCGTCGGTCTCGGTTCGCACTGGCGGGCCGGAGCCAGCGTGCGCCAGCGTATCCACCAGGACGAGAACGCCTGGCGGGTCGGCTTCGCGCCGCTCTACTTCGGCAGCACCGAACGCTGCTCCTCGGCCGAGGAGGGCTGCTACCGGGTGCACCTGACGCGGACCAGCGCCAACGGCGACCAGATCGAGGTCGCCGCCACCCTGCGCGAGTTCGCCGACGTGGCGCGGCTCTACTTCAGCGACGACTTCTTCGATCAGTTCGAGAGCCTGCTCTTCGTGCCCGGCGATCGCATGCCCGAGGTCAGGCTGAGCATCGACCAGCGCCTCAGCCCGTCGATCAAGACGCGCTTCGAGTCGACCGTCGCCAGCGGCGGCGGCGGCGTGCTGCTCGGCCCTGTTCCGCGCGAGAATGCCGTCGACTACCTGGTCACCTCGCTCGACACCCGCTTCGAGTCGAGCGAGACCGGCCTGCTGGTGGCCTTCCATCGACTGCAGCAGTCGCTGACCGGCCTCACCCGGCTGGAGACGGTCGACAGCTACGACATGGACCGCCTGCAGCTGATGGTCACCCAGGGGCTCGGCGGACTGCTCGGCGCTGCCGGTCTGAACTGGGACCTCCTGCTCGACATGCAGGTGAGCCGCGGCTCGGATCCGTTCGAGCTCGCCGACGCCGACGAGCTCCGTCGCCGCGTCGTCGGTGGCGTCGCGGTCCGCTTCTGAGCCCACCGACCGCGGACCACGCGGCGGCCGAGGCACAGAGGGCAGAGCCCGGGCTCCGTTCCAGGGCGACACGCTGGCGAGGAAGGGCGACGCGGCCGCTGCGGGCCACGGGGCCGAAACTCGTCTTCCTCGGGAACCGTGCGACGGTTCCTTGGATCCATTCTGCTGAGCGCGATCCAACAAGCAGGATCAGGAGGGCTCACCTGCACCTCTGGAGGGTCGAAAACTCGTCGAAACCCGGGCACGAATCCTGCTTTCAAAGATTTGGACGCCGGTTCGGGAGCCGCGGGGACCAGCCCAACGCCTGCAAGCTCCCCTTCCGGTCCTCCGAACCGCCGCTCCTGACCTCAGAGCCCCGCTGAACTCAGAGCCCACCGCGAACCCGCATGCTCCTCCACCACGCCGTTCGCCGCCGCCTGGTCCTGGGCGTCCTGCTCGTGGCAACGGCACTGGTCGCGGCGGTGGGGAGCTTCTCGTTCGCCCACCGCGTCCAGGGCTTCCGGGAGTCCGGCATCGAGCTGGCACGCGGCGCCGAGGGGTGGCGCGTCACCGCCGTCGCCGCGCCGCTCTCCGAGCTGAGCCCAGGCGATCTGCTGGTCCTGGTCGACGGGCTCGAGATCCCGCCCCGCGTCCGCGAGGCCGAGGTGCTCGGGGTCGGCGAGCGCGAAGTGGTGGTGATCCGCAGCGGAGAGCTCGCCTCGGTGCGCCATCTGCCACCGCCGCCGCGGATCGATGTCGCCTACCTGCTGCTGGCGGGAATCGCGGTGTTCTACCTCGGCATCGGCATCTACACCCTGCTGCGCACCGTCGACCGCCAGACCTGCCTGTTCCATCTCTGGTGCCTGGTGTCGGCGACCCTCTACGTGGTCAGCCCCGAGATCCCCTTCCGCGACTCGACCGGGCGCTTCTACTACGGCCTCGACCAGGCGGTGCGTCTGCTGCTGCCGCCGCTGACCCTGCACTTCTTCCTGGTCTTCCCGCGACCGCTGCGACAGGTGCGCAGCGGTGCCCTGAGGCTGCTCATCCCGGCGCTCTACGCACCGCCGATGGCGCTGCTCGCGTTCCTGCTCGACCAGATGCTGACCGGCGGATCGCTGTTCGCGGGGCCGGCCACGGCGCTGTCGATCCGGGTGCTGGATCGGGTCGAGCTGGCGCTCATCGCACTCTACGTGGTGGCCGCGGTCCTGGTGCTGATCGCCCAGGGCCTGCGCTTCGAACCGAAGCGCGAGGAGCGCCAACTGCTCTGGATCGCTCTCGGCCTGGCGATCGGTTACCTGCCGTTCCTGGCGCTGCACGCGGTGCCCTATGCCGCTGGCATCGAGACCCCGCAGCTGCTGCGCGCCCTGGCGGTGGCGCCGCTGGTGCTGGTGCCGCTCTCGTTCGCCTGGGCGATCCTGCGCTATCGGCTGTGGGACATCAGCGTCATCCTGCGCGATCTCGCCACCTACGCGCTCACCCTCTCGCTCGGCGGCTTCGGCTTCGCCGTGCTCAGCCTGCTGGTGCAGCGCGGCATCCCCGATTCCCTGGCGGTGGCGCGCGGCGTCACCACCGTCGCCGGCGGCCTGTTGATCGCCGGGCTGCTGCTGCCGACCAAGCAGGGGATCGGCGCCACCCTCGAAAGACTGCACTACCGCGGCGCCCTGACCCGTCGCCGCGCGCTCGGCGAGCTGGGTGAGGAGCTGCTGCTCGAGCGCGACCTCGAGCAGCTCTGCCGAGCGCTCCTCTTCCGCCTCGAAGAGGCGCTGGCGGTCGAGCGCAGCAACCTGTTCCTGGTGCGCGGCGAGGCGATGACGCCGGTGAGCCCGGAGCCTGACCTCGAACCGCTGCGCAGCAGCGAGATCGACTCGCGGATCTGGGGCAACGAGTACTTCCATCTCGAAGGCGTCGGGCTGCCGGGCAGCGAGCCCCACGCCGAACGCCGCCTCGCCGCGCTCGGCTACCGCACCGCCTTCCCGCTGTCGGTGCGCAGCCGCCGCATCGGGCTGCTGCTGCTCGGCGACAAGGCGAACGGAGCCTCGCTGAGCTCGGACGACGCCATGCTGGTTCGGCAGCTGCTCAACCAGGCGGCGCTGGCGATCGAGAACGCGCAGCTCATCGAGCACATGCAGCAGCAGCTGCAGGAGGTCGTCGAGCTCAAGCAGTTCAACGAGGAGATCATCGAGTCGTCTCCCGCCGGCATCGCCGTGCTCGACGGCGACGATCGCGTCCTCACCGCCAACCTCGCCTTCGCGGCGCTGTTCGGTTTCGAGCGCGCAGCGCTGCGCCGCCGTCGTATCGACGAGGTGCTGCCCGGCCTCGACCTGCCGAGCTCCGAATCGTCGCTGCTCGACACCGAGTACGTCGACGGTCACGGCCGGCGACGCCAGCTGCAGATCAGCACCGCCGGCCTGCTCGGCGAGCGCCGGCAGCGGATGAAGGTGGTGGTGGTCAACGACACCACCGAGATCCGCGAGATGGAGCGGGCGCTGCAGGAGAAGGAACGGCTGGCGACGATCGGCCTGATGGCCGCCGGCGTGGCGCACGAGGTGAACACGCCTCTCACCGGCATCTCCAGCTACGCCCAGATGCTGCTCGGCTCGACGCCGCCGAGCGATCCGCGCCACGAGCTCCTGCGCAAGGTGGAGCGGCAGACCTTCCGCGCCTCGAACATCGTCAACCGGCTGCTCGAGTTCTCCCGCTCGGCGCGGCCCGATCCCGAGCCGGTGCCGCTGATCGCCGTCTGGCGCGAGGCGGTCGACCTGCTCGACACACCGCTGCAGAAGGCGGCGGTCGAGGTGCGCTGGGCGGGCCGCGCCGGTGCAACCGAGGGCTCGCGAGGCGAGCGAGAGGAGATCTACGTCAACGCCGGCAGCGAGGAGCTCCAGCAGGTGGCGACGAACCTGGTGCTCAACGCCTGCGAGGCACTCGACGAGCAGCGCAGCTGCCGCGGGCAGGACGAAGACGGTGCCGGTGAGAGCGCCGGCACCATCACGATCACCGTACAGGCCGACGAGCACACCGCGACGGTCTGGGTCGACGACGACGGACCGGGCATCTCGGACGAGGTGCTGCCGCGCATCTTCCACCCCTTCGTATCGACCAAGACCGAGCGCGGCGGCACCGGCCTCGGGCTGGCGATCAGCTACGAGATCGTGCGCCGCTACGATGGTTCGCTGTCGGCCGAGAACCGGCCGCAGGGCGGATGCCGCTTCGAGCTCCAACTTCCCCTGGCCGCCCGCCGACCCCGCGCCTCCGGGCGACGCGAGGGGGCGGGCGACGAAGAGGAGGTCGTGCACTGAACATCCTGATCGTCGACGACGAAGAGGTGCTCCAGGACATCCTGACCTCGCTGGTGCGCGAGGAGGGGCACCACCCGATCCGCGCCTCCACCGGCCGCGAGGCGCTCGACGCCCTCGAGCGCGAAGAGGTCGATCTGGTGCTGCTCGACCTGATGCTGCCCGACATGCGCGGACAGGAGGTCCTGCGCCTGATCCGCGAGCGCGACCCGGACCAGGTCGTGGTGGTGATCACCGCCTACTCGTCGATCGAGGGCGCCATCGAGGCGATGCGCGAGGGCGCCTTCCACTACCTGCCCAAGCCGTTCAAGAACGAAGAGGTCTGCATCACCCTGCGCAAGGGCCTCGAGAAGCGCCACCTGACGCTGGAGAACCGGCGGCTGCGCGAGCAGCTCGACCACCGACTCGGCTTCGACAGCATCATCGGCAAGAGCAAGCCGATCCAGGAGGTGTTCGAGCTCATCCGGCTCGCCGCGCCGTCGAAGAGCAACATCCTGATCCTCGGCGACAGCGGCACCGGCAAGGAGCTGGTCGCCAAGTCGATCCACAACCACTCCAAGCGCAAGGACGGCCCCTTCGTCACCGTCAACTCGGGCTCGATGCCGCCGGACCTGCTGGAGAGCAACCTCTTCGGTCACGTCAAGGGCGCCTTCACCGGCGCGGTGTCCCACAAGAAGGGCCTGTTCGAGGCGGCCGACGGCGGCACCATCTTCTTCGACGAGATCGGCAACATCCCGCTCGACACCCAGGCCAAGCTGCTGCGGGTCATCCAGGAGAAGGAGTTCATGCGCCTCGGGGGGCTCGAGACGCTGAAGGCGGACACCCGCATCGTGGCGGCGACCAACGCCCACCTCGACGAGCTCGTCGCCGAGGGCTCCTTCCGCGAGGACCTCTTCTACCGGCTCAACGTGATCACCATCCACCTGCCGCCGCTGCGCGACCGTGCCGAGGACATCCCGCTGCTGGCCCAGGCGTTCCTGCAGAAGTACGCCAAGGAGAACGACAAGCAGCTCTCGTCGATCTCGCAGGCCGCGATGGAGCTGCTGATGGACCACGCCTGGCCCGGCAACGTACGCGAGCTCGAGAACGTCATCGAACGCGCCGTGGTGCTGTCGTCCGGCGAGCAGCTCGGAGTCGACCTCCTGCCCTCGGCGATGCGTCGGCCCGCCGCCACGGACGCGACCGAGATCCCGCTCCCGGCCGAGGGCGTCTCGCTCAAGGAGGCGGTCACCGAGTACGAGCGGCAGCTGGTGGTGCGGGCGCTGCGCGCCAGCGGCGGAGTGCAGAAGCGCGCCGCAGAGATGCTGAGCGTCAAGCCGACGACGCTGCACGAGATGATGAAGCGGCTCGGAGTCACCGTCGAGAGCGTCGCCAGCTAGCAGCCGCTGCCCGCCGCTGCCCGCTTGCCGGCCAGCCGCCGCTTCACTACGCTGATCCTCGGGGTGCCTCGAGGCGCGGCGCGCCGAGCGTTCGATCGCGAACCGCGGCGCGGCGGCCGGGCGAAGGCATCCCTGCCCCTGCGAGAACCAACCATGAACGAACGCCTGCGAGAGCTCGAGCGCACCCACCACGAGCTGATCCTGCGTCTCGCCGATCCGGCGGTGCTCGCCGACCCCAAGGAATACCGCGAGACCAACCAGGCCCTGGCCGAGATCACGCCGGTGGTCACTCTCTGGAAGCAGCTGCAGGAGGTGCGCAGCGAGCTCGAGCAGAACGACGAGCTGCTCTCCGAGCTGCAGCGCGGCGACGAGCTCTTCGCCCTGGCTCAGGAGGAGCGCGAGGCTCTCGAGCAGCGCCTCGGCCCGCTCGAGGAACAGCTGCGCCAGGAGCTCCGCCCGAAGGACCCCAACGACCAGCGCAACGTCGTGCTCGAGGTGCGCGCTGGCACCGGTGGCGACGAGGCGAGCCTGTTCGCCGCCGAGCTCTTCCGCATGTACGGACGCTACGCCGAGGAGCAGGGCTGGAAGGTGCAGATCATCGACCTCTCGGAGACCGAGGTGGGCGGCTACAAGGAGGTCTCGGCGATCGTCGAGGGTCGCGGCGCCTACAGCCGGCTGAAGTACGAAGGCGGCGTGCACCGGGTGCAGCGAGTCCCCGCCACCGAGTCGTCCGGCCGCATCCACACCTCGGCGGTCACCGTCGTGGTGATGCCCGAGGCCAAGGACGTCGAGGTCGAGGTCGCCGAGAAGGACCTCAGGGTCGACCGTTTCTGTGCCTCGGGGCCAGGCGGACAGGGCGTCAACACGACCTACTCGGCGGTGCGCCTCACCCACCTGCCGACCGGGCTGGTGGTGCAGTGCCAGGACGAGCGCTCACAGATCAAGAACCGCGAGAAGGCGCTGCGGGTGCTCAAGAGCCGGCTGCTCGAGCTCGAGCGCGCCAAGGCCGCCGACGAGGCGTCCGAGGAGCGGCGACGCATGGTCGGCAGCGGCGACCGCTCGGAGAAGATCCGCACCTACAACTTCAAGGAGAACCGGGTCACCGACCACAGGATCTCCCTGACCCTGCACCGGCTGCAGGCGGTGCTCTCGGGAGAGCTCGATCCGCTGATCGATCCGCTCGAGAGCCACTACCAGGCCGAGCGGATGCAGGAACGTGCCTCCGACCAGACGGTTTGAGCACTCCGCCGGGCAGTGCGCCCGACCCCGGCGAGTCGGCGCGAGCAGCCGCGCAGCGCGGCGAGCCCGAGGCCGGGCAGGGCGACGGAGACGGCGGCGGCGGGCCTCCGACTGACGTCGCCTCCCTGCTCGCCGCTCTGCGGCGCCTGCTGGAGGACTCGACGGAGGAGATCCAGGCGCGCGAGGCGTCGTGGCTGCTGGCGCACGCCAGCGGCCTCGACGAGAGCCGCCTCATCGCCTTCCCGGAGCGACGACTCGATCCTGCGGTGGCCGCACGGGCTGTCGAGCTGGCACGCCGGCGGGCCGCGGCGACTCCGTTCGCCTACCTGGTCGGCGAACGGGAGTTCTACGGCCGCACCTTCCGCGTCGACCCGAGGGTCCTGATCCCCCGGCCCGAGACCGAGCACCTGATCGACGCGGTGCTCGAGCTCGATCTCCCCGAGGACGCCCGGGTGCTCGACGTCGGCGCCGGATCGGGCTGCATCGCCATCACCCTCCAGCTCGAGCGGCCCTCCTGGCGGGTCGTGGCCTGCGATCTCTCGCTCTCGGCGCTCGCCGTCGCCCGCCACAACGCCCGCAGGCTGGGCGCCCCGGTCGGCTGGTTCGCCGCCGATCTCCTCGCGCCGCTGACCCGCCGCGGCGACACGCTCGACGTGGTGGTCAGCAATCCGCCCTACGTCGACCCGGCGGATCGCCAGAGCCTGCCGCGGGTGGTCGTCGAGCACGAGCCCCACCTGGCACTGTTCGCTGACGGCGGCGGGCTCGAGGTGTACCAGGGACTGCTCTCGGGCGCTGGAATAGCCGCCGCGAGGCACCTCGTTGTCGAGCTCGGAGCCGGACAGCTGGAGGCCGTCCGGGCGCTGGCCCGAGAGGCCGGGCGGAGTGACGCCGCGAGCGTTGCAGAGTGCGAGACCGAAGACGGGAAGAGAGCCGACCAGCCGCGCTTTCGCGAACGGTCCGTGCACCGAGATCTCGCCGAGCACGCCAGGGTCTTGGTGCTGGAGGCGCACGCGCCGGGAGCCGGCTGCGAGCCGGTCGACGTAGGGGACCGCGAGCGCGGTGGAGCGACGAGGCAGTGAGCGACGAGGCCCGTGAGCATCGGGCCGCGGCGTCCGACCACGCCGTCAGCGCCAGAGCCACCGGGGCGCCGCCGACCTGCCCGCCGGTTCCACGAGGCCTGCCGACGGGCCGACCCGACCGGCGAGCCGTGGCCTCGCCTCTGCGATCATCCACGAGCCCGGCGCCCGTCAGGCGACCCGTCAGGCGACCCGTCAGGCGACCCGTCAGGCGATAGGAGTTTCGATGCACAAGTTCAGGATCAACGGCCAACGACGCCTGCGCGGCAGCGTGCAGATCTCGGGGGCCAAGAACGCGGCACTGCCGGCGCTCGCCGCGACGCTGCTCACCGAGGACCCGGTCATGCTGCGCGGTGTGCCCCCGGTGGCCGACGTGCGCACGATGTCGAAGCTGCTGGGACACCTCGGCTCCACCGTCCAGGTGCTCGAGGAGACGCCCCAGGGCGGCCTGACCGTCGCGCTGCGTGGCGGCAGGCCCGACTGGACCGCTCAGGCCCCCTACGAGCTGGTCAAGACGATGCGCGCCTCGGTGCTGGTGCTCGGCCCGGCGCTGGCGCGCACCGGTCAGGCGAGAGTGTCGCTGCCCGGCGGCTGCGCCATCGGAGTGCGACCGGTCGACCAGCACCTCGCCGGGCTCGAGGCCCTCGGCGCCCAGATCGACCTCGAGCACGGCTACGTCACGGCGCGCGCCGATCGGCTCACCGGAGCCAACTTCCGCTTCGCCCAACCGACGGTCGGCGGCACCGAGAACGTGATGATGGCGGCCACCCTGGCGCGCGGCACAACGCGGCTCGAGAACTGCGCCAGGGAGCCCGAGATCGTCGACCTCGCGGCGTTGCTGGTCGCGATGGGCGCCGAGATCGAGGGCGCCGGCAGCGCGACGATCGAGATCGAGGGCCGGGAGAGTCTGCACGGAGCCGACCATCGCATCATCCCCGACCGCATCGAGGCCGGCACCTACCTGATCGCCGGGCTGCTCGGCGACAACGAGGTGCGGGTCGAGGGCGCGCTCGCCGCCGACCTGCTGCCGCTGCTCAACGAGCTCGACGCGATGGGCGCGGACCTCCAGATCCTCGAAGAGGCGATCGTCGCCCGCGGCTCGGAGCTCGGCCCGCGCGAGGTCACCACCGCGCCCCACCCCGGCTTCCCGACCGACCTCCAGGCCCAGTTCCTGCTCCTCGGCACCCAGGTCGACGGCGTCTGCAAGGTGCACGAGAAGGTGTTCGAGAACCGCTTCCAGCACGTGCCCGAGCTGAACCGCATGGGGGCGGCGATCGAGCTGCGCGAGCGCACCGCGATCACCTCGGGGCGCCGACCCCTGTCGGGTGCGGCGGTGATGGCCACCGACCTGCGCGCCTCGGCCTGCCTGGTGCTCGCGGGGCTGATCGCCTCGGGCGTCACCGAGGTCGACCGCATCTACCACCTCGACCGCGGCTACCAGGACATGGAACTGAAATTGCAGAAATTGGGTGCTGAAGTGGAACGGATCGGCAGCAACTCCCGACGCGGCCTCGAGCGCGCCAAACTTGCGCCCGCGTGACGTGCCACACTGTCGTTCACTGTCGCGGCGGCGACGCCTTCGTCGGCGCCGCGGACGACCCGGCGCCGCCGAACGACTGAGCGCCTGAACCCTCGTCCGCGCGCCGGCCGGCCCCTCCCTTCCATCGTGATCCAGCTCCAGCTCCTCGTCCTGCTCGGCGCCGTCGCCGTCAACGATCCACGGATCGAGCTGGTGGAGCTCCAGGCCGCGGACCACGTCGAGGAGGCCCTGGCGCTCACCGAACGCCAGCTCGCCGAAGATCCCGAGCTCGCCGCGCGCCGCGGTCTCGCCTACCTGCAGGGCCACCTGTTGGAGAGGCTGGGACGCAACGAGGAGGCGGTGCAGGCCTTCGCCTCGGTGGTGGCGACGACACCGGCGCTGGCCAACCACGCCCGCTACCGAGTCGCTCGGAACCAGGAGCGCCAGGGTCATCCCGAGGTCGCGGCGGGACTGACCGCCACGTTGCTCGGGCGGCAGCCGCCCAAGGCGCTCGTCGAGCCCGCCCTCGACCTGCTCGAGAGGACCCTCGAGCAAGGCGGCGATTGTCGGCTGCTCGGAGGCCTCGCCGAGAGCGGGCTGCCGAAGTCGGCACGAAGACGGGTGATGCTCGCCGACGCCCGCTGCGCCCTGCGCGGCGGCGAGCGCGACGCCGCGCGGGAGTTGCTGGCGGCACTGGTCGAGGAGCAACGCACCGACCTCACCGGTCTGCTCGCCGCCGAACAGCTCATGGCGCTGCAGCAGGAGCAGCTGCAGATCGAGCTCGCTCAGCTGCTCGGCGAGGCGTTCCATCACCACCGCCGCTTCGAGCACGCCGAACCGCTGCTGCAGATCGCGGTCGAGAACAGGCCCGCGATCCGTACCGAGGCCGACTTCCAGACCCACTACCGACTGGTGCGCGGGCGTTTCTGGACCGGGCGATTCGAGCTCGCGGCAGCAGACTACGGCCAGCTCGCGCGCATCGCCCGCACCCCACAGCAGACCGCTCAGGCTCTCTACCACCGTGGCCGCGCGCTCGAGCTCGCCGGCCACTGGCCGGCGGCGATCGCCGCCTTCCGTCAGGCCTTCCAGGGCGAGCCGATGGGCAACTTCGCCGGCGCGTCGCTGCTCTCGGCCCTGCGCCTCGAGTGGCGGCTGGGCAGCGAGGCGACGGCTCTCGAGCTCTACGATCAGCTGCGCCGCATGCCCAGCGCCAGACTCGAGCGAGCGCGCGCCGCCCTCTTCCTCGCCAGCTCCGAGCTGGTGCGCCAGCGCGAGGAGAACGCGGCGCGGGTGGAGGGCTGGCTCGATGACGCGCTCGCCGCGTCGCGACGCGCCAGCGTCGAGGTCCTCTACTGGCGCGGCCGGCTGCGCGAGAGCGGCGGCCGCCACGTCGAGGCGCTCGAGGCCTACCTGCAGGCGGTGGAGATCGACTACTACCATCCCCTCGCCGGCGAAGCGATGGCTCGCATCGATGCACTGCCCGAGAGCGCCGGGCGGCGCCAGCGAGCGCGCCAGGAAGCCGCTGCCGGGCGTGCCTTCCGTGCCTTCGTGCTCTACGGCCCGCGCTCCAGCGAGGGAGCCCAGCAGCTCGAGCTGATGCGGCGCGATGTGCGCCGGACCTACGGCCGCGAGATCGCTCCGGTGCGCACCGTGTCGCCTTCGGCGTGGCCTCTGTGGAACGCGCGGCTGGAGCGGCCGGAGGATCTGCTGCTCGCTCTCGGCCTCTGGCACGACGGCGCTCCGGCGGCGCGTCGTCACTTTCCGATCCATCAACCCGAGCTCGCCTTCACCGCCGCCCTCGAGCTGCAGAAATCCGACCGTATCCGGGAGTCGCTGCTGATCAGCGAGATCCTCGCCCGCGCCGTGCCCGACGGCGTTCCGGAGCCGGCGATCGAGGACGTCTTCAGGCGCTCGACACATCCGTTCGCCTACCGCTTCCTGATCGAGCGCTCCGCCCATCGCTACGGCGTCGACCCGAAACTGCTGGTGGCGTTGATCCGAGAGGAAAGCCGCTTCGATCCACGCGCCGCTTCCGGCGCCGCGGCCCGCGGCCTGACCCAGTTCGTGCTGCCGACCGCGACCCGCCTGGCCGCGGAGATCGGACTCGGTCCGATCGGCCCACTCGACCTCCAGGAGCCGGAGACGGCGATCGAGCTCGGCGCCGCCTACCTCGCCGAGCTCCAGGAGCGCAGCGGCGGCAACCAGCCCGCGATGGTCGCCTCCTACAACGCCGGTGAAGCGCAGGCGGACCTCTGGCAGCTGCACTGCTTCAGCGAGGAGAGCTCCGAGTACCTGTCGAAGGTCGGCTTCGTCGAGACACGCAACTACGTCGATCGCGTGCTGCGCAGCTACGCCATCTACCGCGAGCTCTATCCACCGCCGCGGGACCGTCGCCTCGCCGCCCGCTGACGGTGCGCCGACGACACCCCGACGACTCGCCGGTGGCGGCCACCACGAGCAGCCGATGACTCCGGCAGACAGATCCGCCGAGCAGGACGGAGAGGCCGCCACGGATCCGACCGACCGCGCCCGCCTGCTCGTCGTCTCGACCCCGATCGGCAACCTCGGCGACCTGTCGGCGCGCGCCCGCGAGGCACTCCAGGGGGCCGATCTCGTGGTGTGCGAGGACACCCGCCGCACCGGCCGCCTGCTGGAGGCGCTCGGTGTCGATCGGCCGCTGCTGTCGCTGCACGAGCACAACGAGCGCTCGCGACTGCCGCGACTGCTGGCGGATCTGGCGGCCGGGCGGCGGCTCGCCCTGGTCAGCGATGCGGGCACGCCGCTGCTCAGCGACCCGGGCTTCCTGCTGGTGCGCGCCGCAGCAGCAGCGGGAGTGCGCGTCGAGCCGGTTCCCGGAGCTTCGGCTCTGCTCGCCGCCCTGGTGGTCTCGGGGCTGCCGCCGCAACCGTTCACCTTCCTCGGTTTCCCGCCGCCGAAGCGCGGTCGGCGGCTTCGCCTGCTGCAGCAGTCCGCCGAGCTCGGCCACACGCTGGTGCTCTACGAGTCGCCGCACCGCCTGCTCGCCACGCTCGGTGACTGCGAGGAGGTGTTCGGCAAAGAGCGCCTCGCGGTGGTGGCTCGCGAGCTCACCAAGCTGCACGAGGAGGTGGTGCGCGGAGCGCTCGGTGAGCTGCGGGCGCAGTTCGAGGAGAGGGCCGCCCGCGGCAGCCTCAAGGGGGAGTTCGTGCTGCTGCTCGCCTCGGCCGACTTCTCGCGCCGGGCCGGCTCGTAGCAGCACCCCGGGCGGGCGCTCGTCGCGCGTGCCGGCGCAGGGATCCGTCGCCTGCACCGCCGGCGGCGCGCGCCACCCCCGAAGGCATCGGCGGATGGCGCCGACTCAGCCGGTCTGTGGAGCCTCGCGGGCGCTGCGGGTCAACACGCCCTCGAGCAGCACCTTGACGATGGCGTCGAGGTGCTGCTCGTCCGAATCGCCCGTCGGCACGAGGTGGGCGAGACCGGTCTTCTTGGCGGTGAACCAGTAGGTGCACAGCGAGATCATCGCCACGATCAGGCTCCTGGGATCGAGGTCGCGCCGGATCCTGCCCGCCTGCTGCTCCTCGCGCACCCGCTCGACGCCGACCGTCACCAGGTCCGGGTAGTGCATCGTCGAGAGCTTCGGATCCTCGAGGTTCATCCAGGTGTTCAGGCGCACGTACTCCGGGTTGTCGCGCAGGAAGTTGAACAGCACCTCGATCGAGCCGCGCAACGCCCGCTCGCCGCTGTCGGCCTCGGCCATCAGCTGGCGCTGCACCTCGGCGTAGTGCGAGATGCGGCTCTTCTTCACCTCGTTCCACAGCTCCTCCTTGGAGCCGAAGTGGTGGTGGATGAGGCTCTTGGTGACCCGGGCACGGCGGGCGATGTCGGCCATCGACGTGCCGGCGAACCCGTGCTCGACGAAACACCGCTCCGCGGCGCGGAGGATCGAGGCCTTGGTCGCCTCGGGGTTGCGGCGTCTGGCTTCTGCGATGGCCATGGGGATCTCGCTGTGTGGTTCGGGCAGTGGGGATGTCGCGAAGCCGCTGAGTGCTGCCGGGGCCATTCGGCCACGGTGCGGTTGCGAGCGGTGCCCGTCGAAGAGGATAGCGGGTCCGCGCCGCCCGATCAGCCGACGCCCCAACTGGCTGCGCCGGCGGCGAGCTCCGCGCCGCGCGCGGCGCGCTCGATCCAGCAGCCGCCGAGCACCCGGCTGCCGCGGTAGAAGACCGCCGCCTGGCCCGGCGCGACGGCGGACTGGGGAGAGGCGAAACGCACCGCGACCCGCCCATCGCCGAGCGGCCGCACCCGCGCCGCGACGCCTTCGTGACGCGAGCGGATGCGCACCGTCACCTCGTCCCGGGTCGCCGCCTCGAGATCGCTGCCGATCCAGTGCAGCCGCTCGCCCAGCAGACCTTCGGCGAGCAGATCCTCACGCCCGCCGACGACGACCCGATTCGCCCGCGGCTCGACGCCCAGCACGTAGAGCGGCTCCGGCGCGGCGATGCCGAGGCCGCGGCGCTGGCCGACGGTGTAGCGGTAGTAGGGCTCTGCCCGCCCGAGCACCCGACCGTCGCGGGTGCTCACCTCGGCGCCTTCGTTGGCAGGCTCGGCGCCTTCGCCGGCAGCCGACGCGGCGAGCTCCGGCCGCAGGCGCACCTGCTGCTCGACGAACTCGCGCACGCCGGATCCGACGAAGCACACCTCCATGCTCTCCCCCTTGCCGGCGACGACCAGACCGGCCCTCGCCGCCAGCGCTCGCACCTCCGTCTTGGTCAGCTCGCCGAGCGGGAACTCGACTGCCGCGAGCTGCTGCTGGTCGAGCTCGAACAGGAAGTACGACTGGTCCTTGGAGAGATCGCGGGCGCGGTGCAGCTCGAGCTCGCCGCGGCGGCTGCCGTCGCCGGGCACGATGCGGGCGTAGTGTCCGGTGGCGACCTTCGCGGCGCCGAGCGCGGCGGCGCGCTCGAGCAGCAGATCGAACTTGACGAAGGTGTTGCAGCGCACGCACGGGCTCGGCGTGCGCCCTTCGAGGTAGTCGCGCACGAACGGATCGACGACGCGCTGCCGGAACTCCTCGTCGAGCCGCAGCGTGTAGTGCGGGATCCCCACCTGCTCGGCGACGACGCGGGCGTCTCCGAGATCGAGGGCGCCGCAGCAACGACCGTTACGCGGCGTCTGCACCGCGTCCCAGAGCAGCATCGAGAGCCCGATCGCAGGCCGACCCTGCTCGGCGTAGAGCGCCGCGACGACCGAGGAATCGAGCCCGCCGCTCATCGCGATCGCCACCCTGGCCGCGGCCGGGACGCCGGAGACCGCCGCGCCCTCCGGCCGCTCCGCTGCGTGGTCGGCGTCGACGGTCGGCGCCGGGTTCCAGTTCCAACGGCTCACGACGCCACCCGCGCGGTGGCGCGCCGCAGCGCCTCGCTCTCGCGTCCGAGCGCCGCCACCAGGGCATCGACCTCGTCGACGGTGTTGGGCAGGCCGCAGGAGATACGCAGGGTCGCCAAGGCCTCTTCCTCACTCAGTCCGAGCGCCAGCAGGGTCGGGCTCGCCTCCACTGCTCCCGAGGAACAGGCCGACCCCGTCGACACCGCGAAGCCGGCGAGATCGAGCCGGATCAGCAGCTCCTGGGCGCGCACCCCATGGAACCGAACACTGGTGGTGTTGGGGAGGCGGGGAGTGTCGGTGCAGTGCAGCGTGCACCCCTCGATCGAGGCGAGCAGGCCGCGCTCGAGACGGCGTCGGAGCCGGCTCAGGTGGTCGGCACGATCGTCGAGCTCCTCGGCCGCCAGGGCACAGGCGACGCCGAGGCCGACGATCGCCGGCACGTTCTCAGTCCCGGCGCGGCGTCGGCGCTCCTGGCTGCCGCCGACCAGCAGGGGCTCGATCTCGATCCCGCTCCTGATCCAGAGCGCGCCGCTGCCGAGCGGGCCGTGGAACTTGTGACCACCGAGGACCACGAAGTCGGCGCCGAGTGCAGCGACGTCCACCGGCACCTTGCCGACCGCCTGCACCGCGTCGCAGAGCAGCAGCGCCCGGTGTCGCCGGCAGCGCTCGGCGACCTCGGCCACCGGCTGCAGCGTGCCGATCTCGTTGTTCGCCAGCATCAGAGCCACCAGCACGCTGCGCTCGGCGCCGCCGCGCGCGCGCAGCCCGGCGAGCTCGGCCTCGACGTCGGCAGCGGCGACGCGGCCGTCGCTGCGCGGCGGCACCC
>ERZ869936.1227-NODE-1227-length-19309-cov-20.384907_pt1 | contig 19309 bp, 17 predicted proteins | sample MGYA00520876_ERZ869936 | MGnify/ENA primary metagenome ERZ869936 (study PRJEB32218, sample SAMN09650985) | biofilter metagenome | isolation source: enrty point of leading RO module | place: Saudi Arabia: Thuwal, RO plant located on Red Sea | collected 2016-02-17...
AGGAAGCGGAGGAGCCTGTCGAGCAACCCGTCTTGGAGGAGGATCACCACGACGACGCCGAAGATGTGCCACCAAGCGATCGCGAGCCGGTCACGGTTGGAGTCGCTCCGATAGACGGACGTCAGTCGACGCCGGCGCCGCAGCAACCTGCGTTCACCTCGAGCGGCCCGCGGTTTCTCTACACGACACCCGCTCCGCCCTTGCCTGAGCCCACCTACATGGAGGACGAGTCACAGCGCCAGCTCTATCGGATAAGGAACCTGGCCACCCTCGTGCTTACCGTTGGCCTGATCGTGTTGTTTGTCTGGGCCCTTGGCAACGGTTGGCAGAACTTCACCGAATGGTGGGACGACTTCGTCTCGTATCTGCAGATCTGATCAAAATCCGTGTCGATTGAGATCGTTTTGTGGCAAACTGCCTCTACCAGAGAAAGGAGGTGGTCCGAACTTGTATGAATGTTTCAGGACTCTGGAGGTGGTCGAGCGCTGAGCGGCGCTGACTGCGTGCGCCGCTCGCCCTGAGCAAGGGCCGGTGGCGACTCCAAACTCGGACCACCCGGTAATGATCTCTGCGGGCCTAGTCCACCTGCAGCATCGAGGCGCCTTCATCGGTGCGCGTTGAAGTGGATCTTTGCTGATTTCGAAGAGGGCCCCGGACCGGGGCCCTCTTCACGTTTCGAAGCCTTTCTCCCTCAGCCACTCGTCGTTGAAGATCTTGGATAGGTAGCCGCGGCCCGAGTCGGGGAGAATCACTACCACGAGCTTGTCGTGGTCTTCATCGGCTACTTGCAGCGCTGCTTCTGCGGCCATGCCGCATGATCCCCCCACCAGGATTCCCTCTTCTCGAGCCAGCCTTCGGGTCATCCGGAACGACTCGGCATCGGTCACCTCGATGAAACGGTCGATCAGGTCGAGGTCGACCGTCTCCGGATAGAAATCCTCACCGACTCCTTCGACGAAGTACTGATGCAGGTCGCCATCGGGCCCCTTCGTGTAGATGGAGCCCTCGGGATCGGCGCCCACGATTTCGACAGAGGGCTTCTTCTCCTTGAGGAACCGGCCTGCGCCACTGATGGTGCCCCCGGTGCCGACGCCGGCCACAAACACGTCGATCGTGCCGTCGGTCTGGTCCCAGATCTCGGGACCGGTCGTCTGATAGTGGGCTTGGGGGTTGGCCATGTTGAAGTACTGATTCGGCTGGAAGGCGCCTTCTATATCCTCCGCGAGCCGATCGGCGACGCCGTAGTACGACTCCGGGTGGCCGGGCCCGAACTCCGTGGGCGTCTCGATCACTTCGACGCCGTAGGCCCGCAGCAGGTCCTGCTTTTCCTTCGAGACCTTGTCGGGCACGGTGCAGATCACGCGGTAGCCACGAACCGCGCCAATCATTGCCAGGCCTACGCCGGTGTTACCCGAGGTCGGCTCGATGATGGTCCCGCCCGGTTTGAGGAGACCTCGCCTCTCCGCGTCGTCGATCATCGTCACCGCAATGCGCTCCTTCACCGAGCCCCCAGGGTTCATGGACTCGATCTTTGCGACCAGGTTGCCCGGTGGGTGGATTCGAGCCAGCCTGATCAGGGGTGTGTTCCCGATGGCGGCGACTACGTCGTCGTGGATCTCCATGCAGCGTGCAGGCTAGGAGTCCACGTCCAACCGCGCACAACCGCCTGGATTGCCGAATCGAGGCGAATTCCTAACATCGGGATATGCCCCGTCTCGCCCGCTACGGCTGGTTCACTCTCATCTTCAACGTCGGCGTGATCCTCCTGGGCGCCTTGGTGAGAGCCACCGGGAGCGGCGCCGGGTGCGGCGACTCCTGGCCGACCTGCGAAGGCGAGATCATCCCGGAGCTCTCCGGTGATACCGCCATTGAATTCCTCCACAGGTCGGCGAGCGGAGTGGCACTGGTTCTCGTCTTCGTGTTCGCTGTCATGGTGTGGCGCGCATTCCCCGCAGGAGAACCGGCGCGCACAGGGGCGGTCGTGTCAGTCCTGGCGATCGTCGGCGAGGCCCTCATCGGCGCGATGATCGTGCTGTCGCGGTGGGTTGCCGACGACGACTCGGTGGCTCGGGCGGTTGCGGTCCCACTGCATCTCGTCAACACATTTCTTCTGCTCGGAGCTCTGACACTCACAATCCATTGGGTCTCCGGCGGCCGGAGGTTGGACACGGTCAGCCATCGCAGCACTTGGAGGTGGCTGTTGTTGGGGGCGGCGGCGATAGTGCTCATCTCAGCCACTGGCGCCATCACCGCCCTGGCTGACACCCTCTTCCCCAAAGACGGCATCGGGCTCGACCTCGAGGCCGGCTCACACTTTCTGAGCCGCCTCCGGGTGATCCATCCGATTCTGGCAGTGGTTGTTGCCATCATCGCATGGTGGAAGGTCGGCGGCAGCGTTCGCTCTGGCGACGCCCGGCTGATCGTTTGGCTCGTCGGAGCGATGCTCATCAGCGGTGTGGCCAACGTGGCGCTAGGGGTGCCCGTCTGGATGCAGCTCGTGCATCTTGCGCTGGCCGACTCGCTCTGGATCGCGTATGTCTTGATGGGAGCGCGCGCTATCGGCTCCGACCGGCCACTACGAGCCGGGGCGCTCGTCCCCGAGTAGGTATCGGGGTCCTGTCCCCTTGGCCGATATGGCATCGGCCGGGTTGAAGATCGCGCATGACTTCAACGACAGGCAGCCACATCCAATGCAGTCGGTGAGCTCGTCGCGGAGAGCCTGTAGCTCGTCGATTTGGCGGTCGAGCCGGGCTCGCCAGCTGCGACTCAAATGCTCCCAGTCGGACTTCGTCGGGGTCCTGTCGTGAGGAAGCTGCTCGAGGGCCTCGGCGATCTCGCCGAGAGTCAGGCCAACTTCTTGGCCCGCTCGAATCAGGGCGACGCGTCGCAGGGTGGGGCGCTGATAGCGGCGTTGGTTTCCGTCGGTCCTCTCCGAGGTGATGAGGCCCTTGGTCTCGTAGAAGCGGAGGGCGGAAGTCGCCACGCCCGATCGTTGTGCCAGCTCGCCGATGCTGAGGAGATCCATGAGCTCAGTGTAATCGACTAGTTAAAGTTGACTTTAACTATTTCGGGCGAAGGGACTCTGCGAGCTGGGTTGGCTCGGTGACCGGCAAATCGCAAACGAAGTCCCTACAGACGTATGCCGTGGCCTTGCCTTGCTGAGCGGTGCGGCCCTCGAGAAGTGGGACCGTGTCCGTCTCGCCATCTGCCTGCGCCATCACGACTCCAGGACGGAAAGACGACCAAAAGACCTCGGTCATGGCCGACCTATCCGATCCGACGATGGCGAGCTCTCTCGTGCCGGTTTCCATGGCCACGGCCACGGCGAGATGGTGGCCGACCATCGATGGATATTGGTTGGCTATTGCACCGACCGCCTCCAGAGCCTTGATGCTTCGATCGCGCTTCGCTTGGTCTCCGGTGAAGAGGCTCGAGTAGAGGAGCGCCTCTGCCGCGAGTGCGTTGCCTGAGGGTTGGGGGTTGTCTGTCAAGTCCTTTGGCCTCTTCACCAGACCATCGTCGGGTCGCGTCGTGAAGAACTCACCCGGCGCCCGCTCAAAGTCGACGAGACCGTCGACCAGGTCCTCCGCCACGTCGAAATAGCCGATCTCTCCGGTTGCCTCGTAGAGCGCATAGAGGCCCATGGCTGCCGCCGCGTAATCGTCGAGGTATCCGGGACCCGAGTGGCGGCCATCCCGCCAGGATCGCATGAGCGTTCCATCTTTGATCATCGACGTGATGAGGAACTGAGCAGCATCCCGTGCGGCCTGAAGATACGTCTCGTCCGATAGGGCCGCTCCCGCCTCGGCAAACGCACGAATGGCAAGGCCATTCCAAGAAGCGACCACCTTGTCGTCGAGTCCCGGGCGCACCCTCCGATCGCGACGCTCGAGCAGCTTCTCGTTCATCGACTCGAGGTTCTTGGGAGCCTGACGCCCGGGTTGTAGGTGAAGTATGTTCTTCCCCTCGAAGTTGCCTTCAGGCGTGACCCCGTAGTAATCCATGGCGGCTGCCGCGTCCGACCCCAGCACCTCTTCGATCTCTCTGACGGTCCACACGTAGAACTTGCCCTCTACGCCCTCAGAGTCGGCGTCCTCTGCCGAGTAGAACCCACCGCCCTGGTCACGCATGTAGCGGATCAGATAGTCGAGTGTCTTGGTGGCCACGCTGGTTAAAGGTGGGTCACCAAACTCGATCCCGGCCCATAGATAGATCCTGGCCAGCTGGGCATTGTCGTAGAGCATCTTCTCGAAATGTGGGACGAGCCATCGCTCGTCGACCGAGTAGCGGGCGAAGCCGCCGGCGAGATGATCGTGAATGCCCCCGTCGGCCATTCGCCTGAGGGTGGTCCTGATCGCAGAGTCGACGCTGGGGTCGAGCTGACGGTATCTCAGCAGAAACTCCAGAACCGGCTGCTGAGGGAACTTCGGGGCCCCGCCAAACCCGCCGAACGTGCTGTCGAACTGAGTCATGATCTGACGGGCTGCGGAGTCGAGGTCCTCCCGCGCCGCCCTGTCACCTGTGGGGATCTCACGAGTTATGGCAGCCATCAGCTGGTCGGCTTGATTCTCAACCCCTTCGCGCTTGGTGGCCCAGGCGTCGGAGACTGCGGCCATCACCTGGCGAAATGACGGCATGCCCCGATGCGGATCCTTCGGGAAGTAGGTGCCCGTGAAGAAGGGCCGCCGATCGGGCGTCATCCAAACGGTCATCGGCCAGCCACCCCGCCCGGTCATGGCCTGGACCGCTTCCATGTATATGGAATCGACGTCAGGTCGCTCTTCGCGATCGACCTTGATGTTGACGAAAAGCCGATTCATCTCAGCTGCGGTCTCTTCGTCCTCGAAAGACTCGTGAGCCATCACGTGGCACCAGTGGCATGCCGAGTAACCGACGCTCAACAGCACCGGGACGTCCCTCTCACGAGCCTCTTCGAAGGCTTCGTCCGACCACTCCCACCAATGGACCGGGTTGTCCTTGTGCTGGAGCAGATAGGGAGATGTGGACTCGGACAGTCGGTTGGGCACGTTCCGATGGTAAGTCGTGGCCAGGCTTGGGCGACAGGGCCACCCTCTCTTCTGCCAGAATTCGTGGTGTGTTGGAGGTCGTCACCATTGCCCACATCGCCGTGGCAGCAGCGTGGTTCGGCCACAAGCTGCTGTTACCTCGTGACATTCGCGTCTCGGTGCGAGAGCCTGCGACAGGTGCGCACTTGATAGGCAGGATGCGCCGAGCCGAGATGTTGGGAATCACCTCCGGGGTGCTCACTCTGGGCACCGGGATCTGGCTCATGCTCCTCACAACTGGTTTTGCGGACGCGCCCGTGGAGATCCACATTGCCCTTGGGGCAGTGATCGCCATGTTCCTGGTTGGGTTCTTCGTTGCCCGCCCTGCGTGGAGGAACATCCGCTCAGCCATCGAGAAAGGGGACACCCCGGGAGCGGCCGGTGGCGTCACCGCCTTCAACCGGGCATTGGGCTTGGAGAGCCTGCTTTGGATCCTCGCTCTCACCATGATGATCATCTGAGATGCAGCTCGTTCTCATGCGTCATGGGAAGTCTGACTGGGACGCCAGCTACGGCCCCGATCATGACCGCCCATTGGCGGATAGGGGTGTGCGCAGCGCCCGCCTGATGGGGAGGCTGCTGAGCTCGGTGGACCAGGCGCCCGACCTCGTGATCACATCGAGCGCAGTACGAGCGCATCGCACGGCAATCCTGGCCGCCGAGGCTGGTGCCTGGGACTGCGAGGTGATCACCGAAGGCTCTATCTACGGAGCCGGGCCGCGAAGCGTCCTCGACACTGTGAGCAGGCGAGCGGGCTCGGCCCAACGCGTCCTGGTTGTGGGCCACGAGCCCACATGGTCCAACCTGGTTCATGAACTGGTTGGCGCGCGTGTCGAGATGAAGACCGCCTCGGTCGCCGGAGTCGGTCTCATGATCGACGAGTGGGCGTCTTTGGCCGATGCCTCGGGCTGGCTCGACTACCTCCTCCATCCGCGAATGTTCTCTTTCCTCCCGCATTAGGGCGACGTGACCGGCCCGAGCGAGGTCGCGGCTTGTCCTGTAGTTAGCCTTGGGCAATGACCTGGAAACTCGACTGTGGCTCGTTCGCACTGTTCGTGATCGAAGATGGCTACTACTTCCGGGATCCGAAGACCTACCACGCCGAAGCATCCGAACACGATTGGCGCTTTTATCCACGCAACGACCAGGGCCAGGTGAGGCTGAATTTCGGCTGCTACCTGATCACCAACGGCGAGCACACAATCATGATCGACGCAGGGATGGGCAAGGCAAGGACGTCGGGCCCGCCCGGGATGGTCACAGGGTTGATGCCGGACGCCGTCGATGAGCTCGGTATCGACCGCGACTCGGTCGAGACAGTCATCTACACCCATATGCACTATGACCACATCGGGGGAAGCCGGGACCCATCGGGAACTCCCGTTTTCGCCAACGCTCGCCACGTCTTTCACGAAAAGGAGTGGGCCTTTTGGTCCACCGAGGACACCGACTCCGCTCGGGCAGCCCAGGGCATCGTCCGACCGTTCATAGACGCCGACCGGGTGGACCTCATCGACTCGGACGCCGAGATCCTCCCGGGGGTCACAGCCGTCGAGTCCTTCGGGCACACCCCCGGACACCTCACCATCAGCATCATCTCCGACGGGACGAGGACCCTTGTCGGCGGCGACGTGTCGAATCATCCGTTCCAGGTAGAGCATCCCCATTGGTCCCTCCCCGTTGACAACGACCCGGTTGCCGCCGGTCGCACCCGTGACCGGGTGTTCGAGTCCATCCGTGACACCGGGACGGTATTCGTGGCCGGCCATTACCCGATGCCCGGAATCGGCCAGGTCGTCACCGACGACGGGGTCAGGGTTTATCGGCCCATGGCGGCGAAGTCGGCTCGCTGAGAGGCTCGGTTACCCTGCGATCATGAAGCGGATTCTGTTCGCGCTCGCTGCCCTCGTCCTCATCGCGGCCACGACTGGCGAAGTCGTCCCCGAGCTCGAGACACGCGGCTACTTCATAGAGACGGGATCCAACGCCACTGAGGAGGTCGTCGGCGATGCCGTCGCCGAAGCGGGCTTCGCCGGAGGCAGGCTTTACATCGTCGTATTGGCGGAGGAGCCGCCGAGTGGCGCCACCTTCTTTTCTGATGCCGTCCTGGACGAGTTGGGAGAAGGGACGGTGCTCACCGTCGCTCCCGAGACTGTCGGGTATGCATCGGATGGGGGCGCCTGGTCGCAGGACCAGCTGGACGCAGCCGTGGATGCCAGCCTCTCCGGGTCGTCGGACGACGACGTTGTCTCCGGTTTCGTGGAGTCGTTGACAGGAGCGGACATCGGGGGCGGCCCCGGCCCGGTTGAGCAGCCAGGATCCAGCGGTAGTGGCAGCGGCTGGGTTTGGCTCCTCGTCATCGGAGGCGGCTTCCTTCTGCTCTTCCTCTACTTGAGGTCTAGGAGCAACCGGGTCTCCTCGGTTGCCACAGCGGGCCGGTTGAAGGAGTTTCGCAGTGCCGCCCAGGCCAAGCTCGATGCCGTGGCCAATGACATTCTCGAGATGGAAGACGAGGTCCGGCTCTCCGAGAACGCCGAGATTCAACAGCACTACAACAGCGCCTCGGCGAAGTATGCCGAAGTGATCGACTCGATCGACAAGGTCTCCGACCCGGAGAAGCTGCTCGATCTCACTTACGTGCTCGACGTCGCGATCTGGGAACTGGATGTTGCCGAGGCCCTGCTGGACGGCAAGAAGCCGCCAGAGAAGCCGGAGAAGCCCGAAGTGAAGATGCCCACCCCGGGCCCCGAGGGCCCTGATGAGCCCGTCTTACGCCAACCTCAGCCTGCGACGTACGATCGCCGGCCCCAGCGCCAGTCTTCGCCGGCCGGACCTGACCTGGGAAGCATTCTCCTGGCAATTCTCGCGGCAAGAGGAATGGGGGGCCAGCATCACTCAGGCGGCTGGACCGGTGCACCCACGCCCGGCGGCGGCGGCCTGGGAAGGATGCGTGGTGGTGGAGGCCGTATCAGGGGCGGCGGCCGCCGCCGGGGATAGCCCGGTTCTGGAGGCCTAGACTCCCGGTACCGATCCTCGATAAGGAGATGAGATGCTGAAGAGATGGTGGGAGTACATCAAGTCGTGGTTCAAGTCCACATCTGAAGACTTGATGGATCCTGAGGTGGAGATACAGATGGCTATCGATCGGGCCAAGAAGAAGGACCAGGATCTGCGGAACCAGGCCGCAAAGGTGATCGCGCACAAGACTCAGCTGGAATCGAGGATCGAAAAAGCAGCTGATGACGTCGGTGAGGCGCGGGAGATGGCGAAGCAAGCCCTTCTGAAGGCCGAGGATGCGAAGTCCTCCGGCGATCAGGCAGGAGTGTCCAAGTGGACCCAGGCGGCGCAGTCTCTGGCCATGAAGTTGCAGGCTGCCGAGAACAATCTGGGCTCACTCAAGAGCCAGTTCGAGTCTTCAGTCACGCAGGCGGAGCAGGCGAAAGAGGCCGTCCAGGCCAATGCGATGAAGCTCCAGGAGCTCTCGGCGAAGCGCATGGAGCTCCTCGGCTCCCTGGAACAGGCGAAGATGCAAGAGACCGTCAATGAGGCTGTCGCCTCGATCTCGAGCGCAGTAGACGACTCTGTTCCCAGCCTCGATGAAGTGGAGACCAAGATCGAGCAGCGGAAGGCCGAAGCCATGGCGAAGGCCGAGCTCCACGAGGCCACCCCGGAGGGCGCCGAGGCCGAACTGCGCAAAGAGGTGGACATGGCCCAGGCCGACCAGAAGCTGAGCGAGCTCAAAGCCGAGCTGGGCCTGTAACCGCCATGGCCGTGCGGCCACCCCTGATCACATGGGCGAGCAGGGGGGCCGGTGCCATTGGCCTCGTCACAGCAACGCTCTATCTCGGCCTCATCATTGGCCAGGACAACGCGTCGGACGTGCCGGCGGCCATCCTCTACTTCGTGCTGATGGCCGCGGCAGGTCTCGCGGCATGGTTCGCCGACCGAGTGTCCACACCTACTGGCCGCCGCATGGTTTGGTTCGCATTTGGCGTCTTCTTCATGATCGGGGTGCTCAGTGTCCTCACCGTGGGCATACTCTTCTTGTTGGCCGCGGTCCTCTCCGTGTTCTCGTTGTCGCGTTCCCGTCCCGGCCAGCCCGGCAATGCCATCACCAAAGATGCCGACGACCTTTGACGGCTATTGGGTTGCGGTGCTGCTCGAAGAGGCCGGGCAGTTGGCGCCACCAACCGACGAACACTGGATCACTCTGGTGATCCACGGTGACCAGGTCTCTGCGGATGTCGAAGGAGCCAGGTTTTCCGGGAAGATTTCTGACGGCCGCGTTGTTATAGATACTGCAACGGCGAACCCGCCCGAGGTAGTTCTGAATGAAAATGGACGCCGCTTCCTGGAGCTCTTGGGAGTGTCGCGTCTCGAGATTCAATCAGACTCCCTGCTGGCAGTGGATGACGATCACCCGGTGATCCGCTTCGAGCGGTTGACCCGGAGCCTCATCGGCAGTTGGCAGGTCATTTCACTTCTCGACGAGAGAGGGCAAATGCGGCCGCCGCTGAGCGGGACTGTGATCTCGGCGGAGTTCGACTCCGAAGGTCGTGTCACCGGCATCGCAGGCTGCAACAGGTTTCGCTCCGAATACACCACCTACAGGGACAACATCGAGTTCGGAGCCATAGTGTCGACGAAGATGGCCTGTCGGCCGGAGGCCGTGATGACACAGGAGCGGACATTCCTCGACCGCCTGCAGCAGACAATTGAATTCCGGCTCAGCCGGGTAAAGGCCAAAGACAGACTCGATCTGTTCGACGGTTCCGGGGCTCGAACCCTCGAATTCGTCGCAGGTACGGGTCAGACTGAAGAAGTGACAGAAGTTGAGACAATACGGAAATGAGGGGTTCACAAAATGGACGCAATGTGTCATAGTGGGAGACCCCGGAGTTTCGACCCCCAGACGTTCGCTCTGCGGTGGTTTATGGAGGACTTGAGATAGATGGCGTCGACTGAAACGCGCAAAGACCAAACCGAAAAGCCCCGCCGCGTTCGGCTTCACTCGAAGCTGACGGACGAGCGCGGCCGCCTGACGACCGATCTCGTCTCGCAATACCTGACGGCGATCGGTGAGTACGACCTGCTCACTGCCGAGCTCGAGGTCGAGCTGGCACAGAAGATCGAAGCCGGCGAAGAGGCCGCCGAGAAGCTCGAGGAGGGCAACTACAGCGGCAAGCGCGAGGAGATGGAGCTACGACGCATCATGCGTAAGGGCCAGCAGGCCAAAGATGACTTCCTCACCGCGAACCTGAGACTCGTCGTCGCCAATGCTCGACGATACGCCAATACATCTGGCATCGACTTCCTGGACCTCATCCAGGAGGGCAACCTCGGCTTGATTCGCGCTGTCGAGAAGTTCGACTGGCGCAAGGGCTTCAAGTTCTCGACGTATGCGACCTGGTGGATCCGCCAGGCCATCACCCGCGCCATCGCTGACAAGTCGCGCACCGTCCGTATCCCGGTCCACCTCCACGACACGCTGGCCGCCGTCCGCGCTGCACAGGCCTCCCTCAAGGCCGAGTTGGGCCGCGACCCGCGTCCTGACGAGATCGCCGAGGAGGCCGGTGTGACGACCGACAAGGTGGAGTTGGCGCTGAGCGTGGCCGACACCGTCTCGTTGGAGCAGCCGATTGGTGAGGATGGTGCTCAGCTCGGTGACTTCATCGAGGATGAGGACGCGGCCGACCCGGTTCAGATGACCGAGGAGATGGACGTCGCGAACTCGCTGCGTGTCTCTATCGACCGCCTTCCCGAGAGGGAGGGGCGCATCCTGGCGCTCCGCTACGGCTTCTACGACGGCGTTCCCCGGACACTCGAGGAGATCGGTGATGAGTTCAATCTCACCAGGGAGCGTATCCGTCAGCTGGAGAAGCTGGCCTTGTGCCGTCTTCGCCATCCGTCGTTCGGTATCCGTGAGGCCGACCTGGTCTGACCCGGCCGCAGCCGGCGCTGCCGATCGATTCGCATCGTCACCGCTCGTCTACGCTGACGCACGATGAACCTTCAAGACCTTGTGAGCGGTGTCGCCCATCACTGTGGTCCCGACACGACGTTGCGGGAGGCCGCCGCTGCCATGGATTCGCAGGATCATGGTTCGTTGGCGGTCGTCGACGGATTCGACCTCGTCGGACTGATCACCGAGCGCGACCTGAGGCGAGCGATCTCGAGCTCGGTCGATTTCGACACCACAAAGGTCAGCGAGGTCATGAGCAAGGACCCCGACACGTTCGACCCGGATCTCGATGTTTGGGACGCCGCGGCCTGGATCGCGGAGTCGGGCTATCGGCACCTTCCGGTCATCGACGAAGCGGGTGAACTGCTCGGCGTCGTATCTATCCGCGATCTGCTGCGGGCCCTGATCGACACGGTGTGATCCGGCTCAGACCGGGATCCACACCGCCTTCACCTCTGCGACCCGCACATCGCTGGCCTCCAGCCCGATCTCGACAGGCTCGCTCTCGGTAGCCACGTCTTCGTACTTGGCGGCGATCGCGGCCACGTCGTCTTCCAGCTCGTACTCCAGTTCTTGGAGGGCGGCCGCCTTGTCCTCGAGTGACTGCTCCGCCGCCTCCGCGCGAGCCTCAGCGCTCCGGGTTGCCGTGCGTCGCGAGGCTGCCCGCCCAAGCGTCGACGAGCTCCGTCTCCCTCCAAGCAGCCCACCAAGGAGGTCGCCAACGCCTGTAAGGATCTCCTCCTGCTTCTTGGCGTCGGCTTTCGAGCCCAGCTCGATCACACGGGCTTCGGCCTTCGAGATCTGGTCCTTCACCCTGTCGATGCGTGCTTTGTACTTGTCCTTGAGCTTGGCCATCTCGGCGTCGGCCGCTTTGGCGGCCTCGGCCTCGCAACGCGCCAGGAAGTCCTCCTCCGACTCGCCCACCCTGGAATAGATGCCGAGGTGGCCGTTCTTGAGGATGCGCACTGTGCGAGAGGCCACCAGATGGTTTTTCAGGTCCTTGCCCAGCCCAGACCAGAAGGACGAGGCTTCGATGTCGGCTCCCGGCACCTCATAGGTCGCGGCAGGTGGGGGCTCAGCGCCGAAGTCGCGCTCGTCATGATCTACAGAGACCACACTCGACGGATCGAGGACCGTGGCGAGGGGGAAGATGATGGCTTCGTAGGTCTCCTGGTGGTTGAGGCCTGAGGACCGATCGTCGTACAACGCTTGAACCGTGGCTGCGGCACCGATCGCAAACGTATCGGAGGTGGGGTTGGCGTCCAGTGCGGCCAGCCACTCCGCTGCTGGATCTGCATAGACGGTGGAGACAGAATCAGACACCGGCGGCATGACCGGCACTGATGAGTCATCGTCACCGGGAGGTGTCGTGGCCGCCGCAACGGCAGGAGACTCCGTTTCAGTGGGTGCGGAGAGTTTCGATCGCGAATCGCCCATGAGCACGGTCACCTGGTCCCTGGTGAGGGGCCCTGCCAGATAAGACTGCGCCCATCGAGTGCCGAAGATGCTGGGTCGGTCCGAGCCAGTGGAGTGGAGGATGAACTGCCTTTTGTCGAGCGCCGAGATCAGGTCGTCCATCTCGCCGGTGTCGACACCGCCTGAGGCGGCGTTGAGCCCATCGAGCAGACGCTTCTTGTCCGTCTCCGTCTGGAGTCGTCCGATCATCCACGTGCCCGCGTTTGAAAGCGCCTTGTAATCGAGGTCGACCGGGTTTTGCGTGGAAAGGACCATCCCGACACCGAAGGCGCGGGCTTGCTTGAGGATCGTCAGGATGGCCTTCTTGGTCGGAGGCTCCCTCACGGGCGGGACGTATCCGAACACCTCGTCCATGTAGATGAGTGCCCGCAGGTCAGATGTCCCCGACTTGCTGCGTAGCCATGTGATCATGCGCGTCAGCAGCAGCGTGACCATGAACTGGCGCTCTGTCTCGGAGAGGTGCGCTAGGTAGACAACGGCGGCCTTGGTGCGATCGCCCCCGCCGATCATGGTCTCGATGTCGAGCGGCACGCCTTCGAGCCAGCTGGCGAAGCTGGGCGAGGCGAGAAGTCCGTTCAGTCTCATCGCGAGCTCCATTCGGTCCTTCTCCGGAAAGAACGTGTCCAGCTCGAACACACCGAGCTTGCGGAAGGGAGGCTTCGGGATCTGGCCTACCAGTGATGCCAGGTCGAGGTCTTTCCCGGCGGACCAAGCATGCTCGATGATCGTGGCGATGAGAATGTGCCTTGGGTCGGAAACGGGGTCTGCCTCGATGTCTGCGAGGAGCAGCAATGAGGACACGAGGCCCTCTATCTCATCTCTGGCCACTTCGCCCTCGCTGCTCCAATCGAGGTCCGGGGCAGACAATGAGCCGAGGACGTTGAGCCCGACCCCTGCCCCTGATCCTGGCGTGTAGATGGTGATCTCGGTGCTCTCGTTCAATTCACGGAGCCGGTCGCCGGTGATTCCGGAGCCTTCGAGCCCTTTCTTCCAGAGCTCGGCCTTCTCTGCGGCCAGTTCGTCGGGCGTGACACCGCCCTTTTCGGCCTCTGACTCGTCGATCCAGGGCCGGAAGTCTTCCGCTCGGAACTCGGGAAAGCTGAGCAAGAGGTTTCCCATGTCTCCCTTGGGGTCGATGATCAGGCACGGGACATCGTTGAGTAGTGCTTCTTCGACGAGGTCGATCCCAAGTCCGGTCTTCCCTGATCCGGTCATCCCGACGATGACTCCGTGGGTCGTGAGGTCGGAGCTGTCGTACAGAAGCCGGTCGTCGCCTTCGATGTTGTCGCCGACCAGCTTGCCTAGGTAATACGTGCCTTTTGGAAGATCCATTCGGACCAACTTAATTCAGCGATGTGCGGGCTGGCCAAGTCGTATCATGCCGGTTGAACGCCACTTGACCTCAACCATGGTTGAGGTTGTACGTTGTCCCGTCATGAGATCTGGTGAGCTGACTCCTTGGTCCGTCCTGCGCGACGGAGCGCGCCTCATCGCGAGGTTTGTTCGACGCCACCCGATCGCCTTCGTGATCGCCGTCTCAGGCGCAGCCCTGTATGCCAGTGCGATCATCGCTGCCAGCCGTGTCATCGGGTGGGTGACCGACACCGTGGTGGTTCCAGTGCTCGACGGCAATGAGTCTTACTCCGGCTTGCTCCTCCCCGCTGCCGTGGCCATTCTCGCCGTTGCGATCCTCAAGGCGGTCGGCATCGTGGTCCGGAGGACCGGGGCCGGCTATCTACAGCTCCGCACCCGTCAGGACCTGCGCAATGATCTCTTGGATCATCAGCTCTCGCTCAAGATGTCCTGGTTCGACAAGCAGTCGATCGGGGATCTGCTCGCCGTGGCCGACGCCGATGTCGACCAGGGCACCGGCGTGCTTGGGCCTCTGCCTTATGCCAGCGGCGTGATCCTCCTTCTCATCGGATCGTTCGTGATGATCACGCTCATCGACCCCTGGATCGGATTGGGGGCCTTCATCGGCCTCATCATCGTGATCGCCATCGACATCCGGGGCAGTTGGATCACCTACAAGATGTGGGAGGAGGTCCAGGAGGCGAGGGGCCGGGTTGCCTCAGTTGCCCATGAGAGCTTCGACGGGGCCTTGACGGTGAAGTCTTTGGGACGCGAGGAGTATGTGTCCAAGCGATTCGGCAGGGAGTCCGATCAGCTTCGCGACCGACTCATCGACGTCAACTCGACCTGGACGACATATCAGACCGTCATCAGGGCGCTTCCTCAGGCCATCAGCATCGTGCTGATCGTTGTGGGTGCTCTTCGCATCGATGCAGGTCTGCTCACACCCGGGGATCTGGTGACCGTGGCTTACCTGCTGGCATTGCTCGCCTTCCCGGTCCAATTGATCGGGTTCGTGCTGTGGGATCTCGCGGGATCGCAGGCTGGTTGGCGACGTATCGAAGCGATTTTCGAGGCGGAGGACTTCATCTCTTACGGCGATAGGGAAGCAACACCTGAGGTGGGCCCGGCGCCTGTGCTCACCGATAGGGTCCACTTCACCTACGACGGAAGCGAGCCGGTGTTCGAGGGTCTCAGCTTCGACTTGCGGGCGGGTGTCACGGTCGCCGTGGTCGGCCCGACCGCATCAGGCAAGTCGACCTTGAGCCTCCTGCTGGCGAGACTGTGGGATCCAGCCACCGGTGACATCCGCATCGACGGGAGAAGCCTGCGCAGCTTTGCCGCCTCGGAGCTCCCGCGAGAGGTGGGCTACGTTGCCCAGGACGCGTTTCTGTTCGATGACACGGTCGCGGGGAACATTGCCTTGGGCGGCGGGTTCTCCCAGCATGAGATCGTGCAGGCTGCGAGCCTCGCCGGCGCCCATGAGTTCATCATGGAGCTTCCCGCAAAGTACGAGACGGTTCTCGGAGAGAGGGGAACCACCCTGTCTGGCGGCCAGAGGCAGAGAATTGCCCTGGCACGGGCCCTGATCAGAAAGCCGAGGCTGCTCATCCTCGACGATGCAACATCAGCGGTAGACCCATCGGTCGAGGCTGCCATCCTGAGAAGCCTCAAAAGCGCTGCTCTGCCGTCGACCATCGTCGTCGTGGCCTATCGCCCCGCGTCCATCCGACTCGCCGATGAGGTGGTCTACGTAGACGAGAAGCGTGTTGTGGCCCACGGCACTCATCACGAGCTCCTGGCCAGCACACCGGGTTACGCACGTCTGGTGCAGGCTTATGAGGAAGATGCCCGTCGCATGGAGCAGGAGGCTTCATGAGTGATCAGATGACCACCGGGAAGCTGATACGGCGAGCCTTGGCAGAGTCGCCCGTCCTCGCAGAAGGATTGCGGCTCACTCTCGTGATGGCCATGGTCGGCCAGGCCATAACGATCGTGACTCCTGTCGTGTTTCAGCAGATTATCGACGAGGAGATCCTCAACCCTGCAGGGATCGACATCGGAGATGTCATTGTCAGGGCGGCCGTGGCCTTCGCCGCTTTGATCGTCGGCATCGTCGTCGGGCGTGCCGCCTTGCTTCGCTTGGTCCGCACCTCGTCTGCCGGTCTGTCCGACCTCCGGACGATGACCTTCAATCATCTGCTTCGCCAGTCGGTGCTCCACGTGCAGGCGGAGCGCCGCGGCAATCTCGTGTCCAGAGTCACCTCGGACGTGACAACCCTCCAGGAGTTCATGGAGTGGGGAGGGGTCAGCCTGGTCGTCGCTTCTAGTCAGGTTCTCCTGGCTACCGCTGTCATGTTCTATTACGAGTGGCGCCTTGCCCTGATCAGCCTGGTCGGAGTGACCCTGTATCTCTACTTGATGCGGTGGTTCCAGAAGATCCTGAGACGCAACTACGACAGCGTCAGGGTGGAGGTCGGGAAGTCCCTGGGTGTCTTGAGTGAGTCGATCTCCGCGATTCCCGTCGTCAGGGCATATGGAGTGGAGACCGAGACCAAGGAGAGGGTTGCCGATGCTCTCGAGTCCCGGTTCCAGCGTGAATACAAGACGAACTGGTTCGGCAATTCGCTGTTCTCGTCGGCTGAGGTCTTCGCAGGAGCAATGACCACGGCGATCGTGGTTGGGGGAGTCGTCATCGGAGTCAGCCAGGGAATGACGGCGGGCGAGCTGATCGCCTTCTTCTTCCTGACCAATCTGCTCATCGAGCCGCTGCAGATCGTTGTGGAGACCCTCGAGTTTTCACAGAGTGCAGCGTCCGGTTTGCGGCGCGTTCTCGAAGTACTCGATAGCGAGGTGGAGATAGAGGACCCCGACAATCCTGTAGACCTTCCGGATAGCGGGTTGGCGGTCCGGTTCGATGGCGTCGGATTCTCATACCCGACCGGCGGCAACGTCCTCACCGATGTGCGCGTCGAGATCAAGGAGGGGTCGCGTGTTGCTGTCGTGGGAGAGACTGGCTCGGGAAAGACCACATTCGCCAAGCTCCTGGTGCGCCTGCTGGATCCCACCGAGGGCGTCATCGAGGTCGGAGGGGTTCGACTCGACCGGGTGCCTCTTGCCCAGCTCCGGTCGAGAGTCGCTTTCGTCCCTCAGGAGGGGTTTCTCTTCGACGACACCATCGCAAACAACGTCCGATATGGGCGGCTGGACGCAACCGATGCCGAGATCTTCACAGCCTTCCACGAGCTCGACTTGGGGGATTGGCTCGATGCCCTTCCCGGCGGTCTGGAGACGATGGTCGGTGAGCGAGGCGCCGGCATGTCTGCCGGGGAACGACAGCTGGTGGCGTTGGTCCGGGCCTGGATCGGCTCGCCAGACCTCCTTGTCCTCGATGAGGCGACATCCGCAGTCGACCCGTCGCTCGATGTGGCCTTGCGCCATGCGATGGATCGACTGATCAAAGGAAGGACCTCGGTGACGATTGCCCACCGCCTCGCAACCGCTGAGGCTGCCGATGACATTCTCGTGTTCGAACGTGGCTACGTCGTTGAGCAGGGCCCCCATCGTCACCTCATCGAGCGTGGCGGTGTGTATGCCGACCTATATGCCGACTGGTCTGCGGGCACCAAGACCGTTTGACGTCTGCTTGGTTCCAAGCAGTCGGCGCTGGCTCTTGCCTCTGGATCCCGCCCCTGCGTGATGAGGCCTGCGACGGCCGGTCCGGTCGCGACGCCGGCCATGTAGTCACCGGGTTTGATTTCGATAACGTGCACGCATGGCCCTGACGCAACGAAGGCTCAATCGCGCCACCCTCGACCGCCAACTCTTGCTCGAGAGGCAGCCTCTGTCGGTTGTAGATGCGGTGGAGAGGGTGGTCGCCATCCAGGCGCAGGAACCGGCTTCGCCCTATGTAGCGCTCTGGAATCGAGTCGCCGGCTTCGATCCGACCGATCTCGACTCGGCCTTCTCGGAACACGATCTGGTCAAAGCGAGCTTGATGCGCATCACCCTTCATGTCGTTAAGGCAAGCGAATACACCACGTTTCACGAAGCGATGCTGTCGACTTTGCGGGCCTCGAGGCTGTTCGATCGGCGCTTCAAGGAGAGCGGTCTGCCGATCGACGAAGTCGATGCGCTCGTGCCACACCTTCTCGAGCTCACGGCGGAGCCGAAGACCAAGTCGGAGATCGAGTCGGCTTTGGGGGAGCGACTCGGATCCGATCACCACGAGAGGGCCTGGTGGGCACTGCGCACGTTCGCCCCGCTGGTTCATGCGCCTAGTAGCAGCCTGCCATGGACATTTGGCATGCCTCTGACGTACAAGGCAGCTCCCACCACGCCCGAGCGCACAGATACATCCGAAGCAGTGGCGCAGCTCTTCCGGAGATATCTGGAGGGATTTGGCCCGGCCACGGCCCAGGACTTCGCTCAATTCGCGATGTTGCGGCAGGGAACCATACGCCCGGTCCTCGAGGATATGGCGGACGAGCTCATCGTCTACGAAGGAAGCAGCGGCCCCCGGCTCTTTGATGTCCCTGGCGCTGCCCTACCCGACGAGGAGACGACGGCCCCTCCGCGCCTGATGGCGATGTGGGACAGCGTCTTGCTGGCCTATGCCGATCGAAGTCGGATCATCCCGGAGGAGTACCGCAAGATCGTGATCAGGAACAACGGGGATGTGCTTCCTACTTTGCTGATCAACGGGCACGTCGCCGGTGTGTGGCGGCACGTGGAATCGGGGATCGAGGCGCGGGCATTCCGGCCGCTGGCGAAAGACGATTGGTCTGTGCTCGATCGAGAAGCAGCCGACCTCATTGGAATGCTCGGAGACCGCGACAAAGCCGTATATGGCAGGTATCGGCGATGGTGGGAAAAGGCATCGGAGATTGCAGGTGCCGAAGCTCGCATCCTGGGAACCTGATTCTCTCCCTCAGCTCATCGACATCGAATGTGTGGCAGTCCGTTCCTCCACCTCTTCGAATCCAATAGCCACGTAGAACGCAGATGCGACAGGGTCGAAGGTGCGGAGGCGGAGGCGCCGAAAGGAGCCTCGGCCGTGGTTTATGCAGCTTTCGACAAGGGCGCGTCCGACTCCGAGTCGGCGGACGTTGGGCGCGACGTAGAGATGTCTGATCCTGCCCACATCTGGCCCAGCGATGAAAGGGTCGATGTTGAGGCCGCACATCCCGGCAAGCGCGCCATCTGTGTAGGCAACAAAGAAGGCCTCGCCCTCTTGTTGGAATCGGTTGAGCCCCGACAGCCATTCGTCGTGAGTTAGCGCCACGAATCCGTGGCCCTCCGCTGCTGCGACAGGGATCAAACCCGCGATCGGCAGCTCATCTTCACCCCAGACTCGCTCCACGCGCACGTCGGTCACGGCCTCGATCGTATCTAGGCTCGGGGAGTGGCCGACAAGATCCGATATGAGATCGACCTCACAGCCCAGATCGCG
>ERZ869936.1228-NODE-1228-length-19272-cov-8.981579_pt1 | contig 19272 bp, 27 predicted proteins | sample MGYA00520876_ERZ869936 | MGnify/ENA primary metagenome ERZ869936 (study PRJEB32218, sample SAMN09650985) | biofilter metagenome | isolation source: enrty point of leading RO module | place: Saudi Arabia: Thuwal, RO plant located on Red Sea | collected 2016-02-17 ...
CAATAGCTAAATTATTTCCAGTTCCATTAGCTTCTGAACCAGGAGCACTACCTACCATATCTTCTATATTACCTGTATTAATACCATTACCATCTTTACCTCCTTCTAAGTCTCTTACCACCCAGTCAGTTCCATCATAATAAGAGCTTCGCTGATCCATTGGCCACCAACCTAATATGTTGTTACTAAATGAGGATGTATCTTGTAAATCTTGTGTAACGCCGTTATTATAAATTTTTAATATTTCACTTTCTGTCAAAGCCCTATCAAATACGCAGAAGTTAGAAGTTCTACCATTAAGTAGTCTTGCACCAAAATTTTGTTGATCTCTTGCTATTTCTAATTGCGTAGAAGTTCCAAGATTAGGCATTGTGCTAGGTATAGTACCAGTAGGTGTTCCAGCTCCTTGATCTACTCCGTCTAAATAAAGTTTTACAGTTCCAGAAGCATAAGTTAAACATATATGTTTCCATTCACCATTTGCTGGATTAGGAAGTATTCCATTCCAATTCAAGTAACCATTTGCACCTGAGTCTACAGTTTGAAACATAAGCCCATTAAAAGGAGAGGTAAAACCAAGCTTTAATGTTGCTCGATTATTTGTATCTTGAAATCTAGCAAATATACCATCTTGATCTGAATAAGCATCTATGCTAACCCAACCTGAAAATGTAAAGGCAGTTTCACCATAAGCAAATATAGAACCTGGGTTAGGGATACTAATATAATCGCTAGCAGCTGCATCAAAATTAAAACTATAGTTACTATATGGCTGTGTTCTACTAATATTGCTAGTCACAAGATTAGTAGAGTTCATACCTGAACTTTCACCATTTAATACAGAAACATTATTATTAACTAAATTTTGTTCTGTCATTCCTGAACTTGTACCTGCTTCTGTACTTACAAAAGTGTTTACTTTAGTTGCTCCGTTATTAGTTCCGTTATTACCAGCAGAACCTGCATCCTCAATCCCAGTAGTGGTATTATCAAGTTTGTACCAATTGTTTGGTGTATTAGTGTATGATGTAGCTGGTGTGCCGTTGTTATATATATTAGAAACTTCTGTTGTTTGGTCAGTATCCCAAACAGCTATATTAGAAATTTGACATTCATTATGGTTTGATGAAAGATTTACGTGTGATGCCCAAGCAAATAAACCAGTAACATTTGGAGTATTACCACTTACGCCTGTATCTGTGTCTACAACATCTCCATTCTGATATAACTTTAAAGAACTTCCATCATAAATTAACATAAAATGTTGCCATTCATTTTCATTAAAAGTATTACTACTTAGTGATTTACTTGTAAAAGTGTATATACTACCACTAAGTTTTCTATTTGTAGTTGTACTAAATCTTATACCATTATTTTGATGTAGTACAGTTCTATTATATAAAAAATCTATTTGTTTAAACCAAAATGAAAGTGTAAAAGCTGACTTATTTGCAAGTGTAGAATATGGACTTGCAATACTAAAAGAATCACTTGTACCATTAAAATCTAAAGCACTATCAAAATTAGCAGGATATTTCTGATTTTCTACACTCCAATTAGTACCATCAAATAATTCTGTATTATCAAGTTTATACCACGCTTGAGAGTTAGCTATAGCAGTTGTACTAGGTACACCATTATTATATAAAGCTTCTACAGCAGCATTGTCTAAATAACTATTAAATCTTTGGTAATTTGAAATAGCCCCATCAAAAGGTTGTAATCCATTACTCACATTACCAATCATATTTGTTGTAGTTATTTGTGGCTGTGCATATGGATTTCCAGCTATGTCTTGAGAAGCGTTGGTGCTAGTTAATGAAATTGCATTTGTATAATCACCATTAAATATTGCTTCTGATCGATTAGTACTTGCATCGTGTCTCCATATAATGTGTAGCCATTCAGAAGCTTGCTGAGCACTTGTTAAAGTTATAGTTTTAATTCGAGCGGAATATCCGCTACCGCTGGTAGCACTACCTTGTAAATAAAATTGTAATTTACCAGCTGAACTTGGATAAGCTATTCTATATTGTATTGTAGAACCAGAAGTACCATATTTAGAAATTAAACCTTCAAAACCAGTGCTAGACCAGTCTTTTTTATTAATCCAAAATGAAAAAGTAATTTCATTATTATAGTCATTAAACCAGTCGTCTTTACCTAAATCTATATACTCTTGTGGTGTTTTTGAAAAGTTAAAACTTTGTGGATATGCTGAAACTGCATCTGGTATTTGCCATACGGGATCTATATAGTTACCTACTTGGCTTTGATTAAAAACATTTCCATTGTTATAACCTATTAAACTACTATAACTATTAAAGTTTTGCTCATAAAAAGTTTTTGCACCAGCAGCTATTTTTATATTGTAAAATTCTATATAAGATGCATTAAACAATCCACCTGCTCCTAAAACCCTAACTCTTATATTATTATTACAAGATAAACCTGTAGCTGAAGTTATTGTAAAAGTAACTGGAGTTGTACTAGAAGAAGATGGAACTAACTCATTGTGATAAGTAACCCAACCTCCTCCATCTTTTTGATACTGAAATGTTAATTGAACTCCACTACTAGCTCTTACATATTCACCACCTAACGTATGTGTTATATCTATAGTACCTTGACAAGATATTAAAGGAGTTAACCATCTAAAATAGTTTCCACTGCCCGTTGTTTGATCGTTTGTATCTGCATATCTTAAAGCAGTTCCAGTAGTATAGCAGCCATCTGCTGTTCCTGAATAATTAGGTGTACCAACTATTTCTATATCCCAAGGACCAATACCTGAATCATAATTAGCTGATTGATTTAGTTTATACCAAGCTTTTAGGTTAGCTTCTTGCGGTTGCGTACCTGTCATTAATGGTTGACCGTTATTGTAAATAGTGCTTATTTGTGAAGAAAGATCTGTATCCCAAAGCTGCACATTACAAATTTCACCATTGAAATGTGAATTTGCATATTCACCTATAAAAGCATTTTGGTTTACACCTGTATATTGAACACCTGTAACTGTTTCAGTGTCAGCTTGTAAATCTCCATTAACATATAATTTTATTATAGAACCATCATAAATAGCAGTTATATTATACCAACTATCATTAACTATTGTAGTATCAGCTTGTGAAACCTTCCAATTTGAAGTTCCAGAATCAAAAACATAAAACTTCCATCTATTAACATGTTCACAAAGAATATAACCACTTTGGCCTTGTGGATTTTTAGGGCTGTTGAAAAGTGTAGGTAAAGCTCCAGCTCCAGTACCTGTTTTTTTAGCCCATGCTGACAAAGTAAAAGGTCCTGTAAAATTAAAATCTGTTTTTGATGCCGTTCCTAAATCTATATACGTACTATTTCCATCAAAATCAAAAACACTATCTGCTCCAACTGAAATGTTAGGGAAACTACCAGGTGCATTTGGATTTGAGTTGTCACCTAGTGGTAAATATTGTATTGGCTCACCGCCATCAATAATCATTGGATTTTCTAAGTTGTATAAGTCATCTACTTGATCTGTAGACAAAGCATAATCAAATAAACAAAATTGACTTAACTCACCATCCCAATATCTAGTACTACTAGTATCTACACCTATTCTCCAAGGAGCTGTTTGAGTTCGTATTGGACCTAAACCAGCGTCAGTAACTGGAGTATTATTATCGTGATAAAAACTTATTGTAGATCCATCAAAGGTTACAACTATATGATGCCATTCATTAGTGGTTGTTGCAGTTCCCCAAATAACATCATAAGAAGTAGTTCCATTATTCATTAAAAATCTCCAACCATCTGGATCATCCCAATATAATAACATTTGTGTAACTCCGGAACTCCAAGCTCCTAATATAGCTTTATCTTCGAATGGAGAACCATCAGTAGGTAAGGTACGTGCATTATACCATACAGATATAGAAAAGTTTTCAAGTCCACTCAGTATATTATTAACACCGACACTATTTGATATCTCAATATAGTCAGTACTTCCATTAAAATTAATACTATAATTACTTAACTTGTTATCTACGTTGTTAGCGTTTCTTGGCATTCGCCATATTGGTGCTATGTAATTTGTGCTCATAATTAATCTCCCATTCTATACCAAGCGGCAGGTGCGCCTTCAGGTGTTTCACTTAAGTCAGCTACCTTACCAGGGTTATTTGCTGTAGTATCGTATATAGCTTGTATTGTTTCTTCAGAAAGAGTTGTGCTCCAAACAGCCGCTTCATCAGCTTTGCCAAGATAAAAAGCGCTTGTACTTTGATATGAACCAATAGTTAAAGGTAAACTTGCTGCTTTAGTTCTTGTTGTACCTACTACTGTTTCTGTAAGTTGTCCATCAAAAAATTGCTTAATTGTATTTGTTGATTCTTCATATATAAAAGCTATATGATGCCAAGTGTTTTCTGTAAGTCCTACATTATTAAAACCTGTATCTGCTGTTAAAGTTCTTGTTTTTCTTACTGTGCTAACCCTACCATATCTATTAATAATAATATCAAATCCTGCTTTTGTACTTGAACCAGAATTACTAAAAACATAATCTGTAACTGTTCTTGTATCTGGTGTATTAACCCAAATACAAGCTGATAAGTCACCATTATCTAGATCATTAAAAAGCCCAGCATTAAACGAACTAGCCGCGCCATCAAACTCCATTGAAAAATTATTATCAATAGCAGTGTATTCAAAAGCGCCTCCGCCTCCGCCAGCTTGACCTGGTAGGTTTACTATATTAGGAACTGTAAGGCTGTTACCTAAAAACATATCTTAGAATAATGCTACAATATCTCCATCTGCTAAAGTACCACTATCTGGAGTAGCTGCTGTTACTGCTGTAACTAAAACTGGTAGAAAAGATCCTGCAGCAATACCTTTTAACGTAACTGGATTACCACTTTCCATTGTAACTGTAATCTCAGTCATTGCTACACCAACATATAGGCAGCATCCTCTTTTGCCTGTGTTAGCTATTGTATTTCCTGCTGTTATATCAGCTGCTGTTAAAGCAACGGCATCATGAGCAAACACCCTAGGCTCTTGTTGCATCTTACCATTTACGGGATCTAATACTGGTTCCCAACTATTAAACGACATCTTATTTATTTTTTATTTATTAATACTTTTTCAGCGCCTCTGCTTCCAAAGTACGCTACATATACTGTTATCAACAATGTTTTTAATAATTCAACCCAAGCGTTATCTACATCAAACATTGTATGAAATGAATCTATAATCATTAATATAGTAGAAGCTAAAGTTAAATATATTAGAGCTAATGGTCTTGTATTCTTAGATAACCAAGAGTCACTTTTCATATCACTATCCCATCTAGCAGATACATCTTTCATTTCTTGTATATCTTGCTCTAATAATTTTAAAGCTGTTTCTTTGTCTTTAGGCTCAATATCATTATCACTTGTTATAAGGTTTTTTACTATACCAAGTGCACCTTGATCAGGCAAGAACTCACCTACTTGTGAAACTATATTAGGAGCTCTTTCAGTTAAGAAAGCCCCTACTTTAGTTTGTTTAAATTTTTTCTTAGGCATTAACTAAAAGTTGGACAGTCTCCAGGTCTACAAACAGAAGACTTTATTATACCATCTCCTTTAACACGTGTCTTTGTGCTTTTAAGTTTTTTCTTTCTTTTCTTACCTCTTTCTTTGTAGTATTCCTCCATTTCTTTCTTTATCTCCGGATCCCTAGGTTCTTTTACTTTTTCTATGTCTATAGTTTTAGGTTTAGGTTGTGTTATTATCTCAGCTTTTCTAGTAGGTATTTGTTCAGATACTTTGACATCTTTTTGTTTATATGCTTTTGCTGCACTAATAAATTCATCTAATGTAGGATATTTACTTTTATCAGCTTTTTTATAAGCTTCAGAATAAGGTACACTACCTCCTGAACCACCTGATCTAGTTGTAGTGATAGTAAGACGTTTCATACCTGTTTCAGGATTTATATCTCTCTTGTGTTCTCTAGTTTTCTTTTCGTCACCTTCGGCTAACATGGCATGAGATTTAATTAAACCTCTTTGAGACATATTAGCAAACGCTGGATAATTACCGCTTCCGTTTCTTAGTTTCATATTTACTGGGCTTTTGTCGTATATTTCTTTTTCCCAAGGTAGATTATGAGCGCCTTCTGGCATATTTGCCCTTGGTATTTTTTGTCCTTTCCAATATACATATTTATCGTCGTAATCCATATCTCCTCTAGCCATTTGATCTATATGACCATTCTCGTGTTCTACAACTTTTAAATATGTTGGAGTATCATTTATATTTTGATTAACGTGTATATTGAAACCTGAGTTGGATGATGTATCATTATTAGCTTTACCATATACACCTTTTTCCATCGGTACTTTAAACACGGGTACTGTGTTATCTACGTATGGAGATTTTAATTTAAAACTCATTTTTTACAGATCTCACACTTAGGTTTGATAGAAAGTAAAAATTCTCTGGCAGCGAAACCAAATGCAATACCTGAATAAAAAGGATGTGACTCTGCAATAAGAGCTACACCAATCATACCTATCGCCAGTGATTTAAACCAAGACGAGTTAATTACTTTTATAACTTGTTCCATAAACATTATTTATTCTTATTTACTTTTTAAAACTATAGCTCTAAACTTATCGTTCATTTTAGATTTAGGATCTTTCGCCTCTGCAACTAATGTAGGGTTAAATTTAGATGGACTGTCTTTTTTTGAACAACCAAAGTTATTAGCATAGTTAGCCATCTTAACTACATTTGGCTTATAATTCTTTTTATTTTTCATTACTGCACTAGCAGCTTCACAAGTAGATTTACCTGGCATATTCTTTTTTACCCAAGCAGTAAATTTACCTTGATCTTTTTTATCTATTGATATATCACTTTTTTTTGCCATTACTTATTTTTTATATGGGAAGTTTTTATTAAACCAGTCTTTGCGGTGATCACAACCACAACCGCCAGGTATGCTATCAGCTAGTTTTTTTATTCCTGTAAACTTTGTGAATCGTTCTATTGTATCGCCTAATCCCTTGTCTTTCATTACCATTTAACTTTATTAGCCCAATATGCAGCACTAAAAACACCTCTTTCTATATTCTTTTTATGTCTAGCTTGAAATGATCTTTTACGTGCTTTATCTTTTTCTGTCTTAGGTTTTTTACCAGCACCTTTAACACCTAACTGTCCAAACCTAATAATTTTTTCTTTACCGCCTTTACAAGCTTTTACAATATGTGATTTACCCGATGGTCCAGATCCATGAGCTTGTTTCTTTGGTTTATTACAAGGTAATTTACTTTTATCTACTCTTCCTGCCACGTTTACTTTTTTTATTTGATTTAGCTCCACAAGGTTCACCTGTTTCTACATTAATCCAGTTTTCTTTTTCAAACCAGTCACGCAATGTAGCTCCTGGTTTACGAGCGCCTTTAACATTGCTATCTTTAGATCTTTTATATTTACCTCCTGAAGCTGCAGACTTTTTAGCATTAACTACTTTCTTTTTTTCAGCAGCTGACATTGATCTTACTTTACTAGCAGGTAAACAAACTTTTTTAGTACCACCACCTTTTATTTTACTTTTTGCCACAGTCATGCATATTTATAAACCAATTAGCAAGTTGCACATCTCTTTTAGTAGCACCTTGTCTTGATTTTAGTTTTTTAACTTTAGCACAGGTAACATCACCTCCGTATAATTTATTTATTCTAGCCTTTAACGTACCGCGATACTCACCGCCTCGTTTCTTCATTTCTTTTTCTTCTTACCCATTTTACCAGGTCCACCTGCTCTAGTACATCTTACACCCCAACCGCTAGCATAAGCTGAAGGCCATACTTTAAATTTCTTTTTCGCTGCTGCTTTACAAGCTGCTGATATTTTAGTTCTTTTTATTTTACTTCGCTTAGTTGCCATTACTTACGTTTTGATTGTTTCTCTAAACATATACCAGCTTCTAGCTTGCCATCAACTTTTCTAGCCCAGTATAATAATTCATCTACTTTCTCTTCTAGACCTTCTATATGCTCTGTCTGCCATTTCTGTTTCAAATCATATTCTATGCGATCTATGACCGCCTCTGGCATCTTCTTAGCTTCTTCTATGTCTGACTGTAATGTAAAATACATTGTCATAAACATTGATGTAATAACTATAATACTAACTACAGTTTTTAAATCTATTTTAAATTCTGTAGATTCAGATATTTTCATATTCTTTTGTAGCATTAAAAGATGGACACGCTTTGTTCGCAAAGTCATTATGCGAATGTATAACAGCGTTAGGGTACATAGCTTTCAAAGTTCTAAGTACAGCAACTAACGCTTCCTTCTGACATTCAAGTCTAGTATCTTTCGGAGTCTTACCATCTGCTTCAACGCCTCCGCAATAGCATACCCCTATCGAATTACGATTGTGCCCTTTGCAGTGAGCTCCGATTTTACTTATATCTCTACCTTTGTGTATTTCTCCATATAGGTCGATATAAAAATGGTAGCCGATATCATTGAAGCCTCGAGCTAAATGCCACTTCCTGATTTCAGCTACGTCAAAGTTTTCTCCTTCTCTTGTTGCAGAGCAATGAACTATAATCTTATTTATCTCACGCATCTTTACCTTTTCTTAATAAATACCATTTATGAGCTGTATAACCTAAAGTTGTAACTAATAATAATATTTTTAAAACTGGTTCTAACCAATCAAAAGAAGCTATAGTAAATGAAGTTATATTTAAACAGTATAACTTTAGGTCATCTAAGCCAATCATTTGTTCGCGTTTAAAACTGCGTTTCCTTTATATGGTACTTGATCTATTTTATCCAAAGTTGGAATAATAGTAGTATTGTTACTTCTCATAACTCTTGTTCCAGCAATTGGCTTACCACCTTTTAATACTAAACCTGCTGGTTGTTGATATTCTCCTTGACTTGGCATAATTATTTTTTATATTTGTGTTATTAAAGTTTTAGTCTATAGTTGGCAAATTTTTTAAAGTTTTTTTAACTTTGTTTGTATTTTCTTCTTTTTCTTTATTCGATCTATCTACTCTCTGATCCCAGATTTTATCTTCTAAATATTTCATAGTTTCTTTACCCCATCCTCTCTTATCGCCAGTAACATATAGTTTTTCAGTAGATGTAGAGTCTCTTCCTACAACTGGTCCAATTGCTACACTAGGTGGAGTATGTGGGTTATTTCTCATAAACAAAGCTCCTTTGGTATCTACATTAGGATCTGCTACAGCCATTATTCGATCAGCTGTTTTTGGATTAAACGTAGGGTTTTTACCACCAGTATTATTTGACACAGGCGCTTGCTGCGTTGTACTCATGAACTCAGAAAACTTAGCCGGTGTAGCCATAGCTAATGGTGCTGCTGCTGGAGAAGTAGTAGATATATCAGGAGCACCTGTACCGTCATCAGCTCCACCTAAAGCAGCAATACCACTTATTATTTCATCTAACTTTGAATTAATTTCTTCATTTCTGTTTTTAGCAGTACCACCAGTAAATTCACCAACTGTGCCTTTTATAGCGCCTTTTAAACCGCCACCATATTCATCTCTATTTTTTACACCTTTAACAATATTAGTTAATGCACCTCCTCCAAATATATTAAATTCCGATGGTGAATCTTTTTTATATCCAGCCATGATTATTTGCTTTGTGCTATATTACGCATCTTTAATTTTGCTACAGCATCTTTAGCTGAGTGTTTTCCAGTTTTAATTACTGGACTAGTCATTAGCATATTAGAGTTTAATGGGCGACCTGCTCTATTAGGTTGCATTTCCATTGGAGTATCATCTTCCATATTCATAAGTGATAGTTTAGATTTAGATAAGTTACTTGGATCTAGTGTAGGAGTATTAAGTGTTAATGATTTATTTTGTTCTTGTTTTTCATCAAACTTATCTTTAAACTCATTAAATTCTTTTTCTTTAATTTCATCTTGAGTTAAACCTTCTTCGTTACCAAAGTTTCTTAAGTTTATATTTTTTGCTCTTTCAGTTTGCCTTTTAAGTCTTTCACTTTGTCTAACTTTAGTCTTTTCCTTTCTAGCTTTTTTTCTAGCAGCTTGTGCAGGATTAAGAGATCTTTCTTCGCCAGGTCCTTCTATCTTATCAGCTAAAGAATCATATAAACTAGAACTGCTACCTTCATTTTCTATTATAGCACCTGTGTTAGAATCTATAAAATCAGCTCTTCTATCTACCAATAATTCTTTATCTGAAACACCTTTTAAGTTAGCTTTAATATCACTTGGGTTCTGAATGTTTAATTTATTTAGTGGTGATCTCATTTTAAATGCCATATCCTCTAGTTTTATCTTTGTTTGCAAACCTTACAGCTTTTGCTGTAACTTTATAAATGTATTTATTATTATTATCTAATGCTTTAGTGGGCATGTCTTCTTCGCCTAACATAATACGGTACATACGACTTATTAGCTGTTTACACTTTACGGATACTTTGTATATGTTATACTTTTGGGTTGTGCGGTTTCTTTCTCTCCACACTTTAATCCACCCTTCCTTTAACAACCTGTTCCAGCGTCTGTTGTCCCAGCTATACGAGTACGTACCTTTCTTAAAATCATCTTTTGTAAAGAAGTTTATAGCATCTAGATAAATTAAAAGTTCAAGGTCTGCTTCTTTAAGATCACATGTTTTGCATGCCCATTTACGTATTATGCGATAATGTTTTAATAAACCTATTTCTTTTAAGTTACTAGCTTCTATCCTCATAATACAATAACTACATCCATCTCTTTTATAACCTTGTATTCTTTATCTTTTATATCAACATCAAAGCCAGCGTGTCTATCATAGTAAATGTTGTCACCTTTTTTTAAATAGTTAACATCATTTCCTACTACAACTACTTTAGCTTCTCTGTATCTAATATCTTCTCTTTGCTTATCACCCAATAGTAAGCCACCTTTAGTGGTGGCGTTTACTTTGTCTATTGGATTTATTACTATATATTTACCTACTGCCTTCATACTCTGATATTATTTACAACACAATCAGTAGACATTATAGTTGTAGCCACAGAAGCCGCGTTTTGTAAAGCGCTTTTAGTTACAAGCAAAGGATCTATTATTCCGGCTTTAACCATATCCACCGTTTTTCCTGTAACCACATCTAATCCTTTTCCTTCCATATCTGGAGTGTCGTAACTTACACCAGCATTTTCAAGTATAACATTGAATGGTTTTTTAATAGCACAGTACAATACTTCTTCACCTACATTTTTAGGTTGTAAAGCTTGTGCTGCATTTAGTAAAGCTATTCCACCTCCTGGTACTATACCTTCTTTAATCGCGGCTTTAGTAGCACAAATAGCATCTTCAACTCTATCTCTTTTTTCTTTCAACTCTATATCAGAGTTAGCACCAACTTTAACAACAGCCATCTTAGCTTTTAATTTAGCTAATCTTTTTTCTATATTAACAATAGTTCCAGGTCTATTAGTTGATTTTAATTCTTCTTCTAAAGTTGCTATTACTTTTTGTACTTCTTTGTTTTTAGAAGTATCTATTTTTATTATAGTGTTTTCATTATTGGTTATAGACTTAACACATTCACCTAAATGTTCTACACTAATAAGATCCATATCATCTCCTAAGTCTTCGTTAATTAACGTAGCTCCAGTTATCATACATAGATCAGTTAATATATTCTTTTTATTTACACCATATGTAGGTGCGTCTAATATATTAACTTTGATATTACCTTTTATTTTATTCATAGCTAATGCAGCTGATACTTGTGTATCTACATCTGCTATTACTAACAAACTTCTTTTATTTTTTATAACATACTCAAGTACGTTTTGAATCTTTCTAATGTTTTCTATCTTTGACTCAACTATAAGTACTAAAGGGTTTTCTAGCTCAGCAGTACCTTTATCTGTGTCTGTTATAAAATGATGGCTTTTTAATGAGTGATCATATTCTAAACCATCAACAAGTTCAACTGTTGTTTCTGGTTGATCATTAGTTTCCATCATGACTATACCAGTTTCATCTACAAGTTTAAAAGCTTTAGCTATAATCTTACCTAAATCTTTGTCATTGTTAGCTGATATAGTCGCAACCTGATCAATCTTTTTACCACTAACCTTCTTTCTTTTCTTTTGAAGATATTTGACAACATTATCCACAGCAGTATTAATTCCATCTTTTATATTCCTTAAATTGTCTAACTGATCGTGTTTCTCAGCTTCTTCTAGTATTGCTTGCGCAAGTACAGTAGCTGTTGTAGTACCGTCACCTGCGTCGTTAACCGTGCGTTGTGCCGCTTGTTTAATGAGCGTGGCACCAATATTTTCTAGTGGATGTTGTAGTGTAACACTGTTTGCTACTGTAACTCCGTCTTTGGTTATAACTGGTTTTCCATTATGGTCTTCTATTATAACACATTTACCGCTAGCACCAAGAGTTGAACTAACTGCGTTAGTCAACTTACTTACGCCAGCTAGTATCTGGCCTCTAGCATCTTCGCCAAAGGCCAGTTCTTTTACTAGCTTAACTTCTTCCATATTAAATTAAATTAAATTTTATTTGTTTTTATTCAAATGTTTTTACAACTTTTGGTCCATTTGCAAATTCAAGCTTTTTAGTATAATGTTCTATTGAACTATCTATTGCTTGTTCTGCTCCATCCATGGTTTCTCTCCTTGTAACATCGACCCAGTTATCTTCTAGATCTTTATACTCGGTTTGATAGTATCCATTTGGTAGTTGTACAATTCTCCAATTGCTTTTGGTTACGATATGTTTCCAAAACTCAATGGTTTTTTCATTTGGTTGTGGTGCATTACTCCACGATTTATGCGCGTAATAAAACGTCATGGTTTATGTTTTATAGGTTATTAATTATACTATCACTCAAGATAGTTGGTTTCTACATTGGTTGTAGAATATTTTATGGATTAGGATCGTGTAATGGAAGATGGTATGAAGTTCCATTTACAGATACTACTAAATATGTTAAAACACCTCCTGCTGTTGGTGAAACTTCTAAAGCGTAAGTTGTAGAACCTAAAGCAAGTTGATTATCTGAGGCTTCAGCAGCTCTACCTATTGCTATTGCGCCATCTCCCGCGGTAGCACTTGCTCCAATAGCAACACCACTTCTATTACCAGCCGCTGAAGAATCTGCACCAGCGCCTATGCAAGTGTTAAAACCTCCAGTAGTTAATAAGTCTCCAGATCTTTCACCTACAAATGTATTAAATTGACCTGTTGTAAGAGCATTTCCAGATGAACTGCCTATGACTACGTTTGATTCTGGATCCCCAGACAAACCACTAGGTACATTACCTAAATATAAAGAACCATTAGTAGCTGTACTATACTGAGCACTTGCTAAATCATTTATATCTCCACTACCTGTTATTGCAGAAGTGCCGTTACCAACTAAAACACCTGTTAGTGTAGTAGCACCAGTACCTCCATCACCTACAGCTAGCGTACCAGAAATATTACTAGCACTTAAGTCTAAACTTATTTCTGATCCATCTATTATTATACCACTATTAGCTTTTACGTCTACGTCTACTTCAACATCACCTGTTTGTCCAGAAGGTAAACTTATACCATCTCCAGCTATAATACTACTAACACCTGAAACTGTAGCTCCTCTTATATCTGCTATAGTTACTTGCTTAGTTTTATTGTTATCTTCAGAATCAGATATTAAAATTAAATCATCATCTACAGGATTTGTTTTTTCTGGATATGTATATATTATTGCCATTTTTTTTATTTAAGGAATTACTATGTATGAAATAAACATGTCTAAAGTACCAGTACCACTTGTGCCTAAATCTGCTGTACACGCGAGATTCCATCCAGAAGAGGAACTTACTGGCCTATCATTAGGTCCTATAGTGCTAGGATCCATTGGGTAAAAAGTTCTTGCGCCTCCTGATGTTGATTGTAAAAATTCATTACTTTGAAGTATAGGAATACCGTATGTTGCATTTCTAATTTCTAATCTAACTCCAGCGTTATAACCTACAGTAGGTGACTGAAGAGCTACATAAGATTCTAATATCATAATATATCTACCACCTATACCGCTTATTAAATTAATAGGAGTTGTAAATAAACTTTGCAGTTGAGCTGAACTTACTTGTACTCGCTTGATTTGTACTCCTGGATTATACCTTAATCTACCATAGTTAGAGTTAACTATTGAATTTACCATTAGTACATCTCCTACATCAGGACCAGATGAAGTTGACACTTCAACATCTAAGTTTACAGTACTTAAAGTTGTTATACTAGGGTTTATATTTAATTCTGCTAATTGACCTGCACCAGAGTCACTAGCTTGTAAAGTAATATTACTAGTACCACTACCGGATGTGTCTGTTAAAATATCAACATCACCAGCTGATAGTGATAATTCTTTTGAATAATCTTCAGCAATTACATTAGGTGTACTGTTATCAAAAACATCTTGCATGTCTCCTGAACCTCCACCGCCTGTAAATAAAACCCAGTCTGCATTTGTAATACCGTCTTGTAAGATATACATTTCGTTAGTGTCATTTACAAATACAGCCATACCTTGCTTTCTACGTTCTGTAGTAATAGCATCACGCTCTGTAGTATTTGCCACTGTCATATATCCACCTTCACCATATATGTCTACATGTGTCGCAAATGTATCTGTCGTATCTGTCGGCGCTACTTTTCCTGTTAAGGGTACTGACCCTGGTATTTGTGCCATGTTAACTTACTATAAATGTTGCAGAACCGTTTAATTGGTTCAATGATCTATAAACCCTGTAATCAATAGTTTGGAAATATGTATTCTCTACACTAACTGTTTTATAATTATATGTACCAGTGCCATCACTATATCCTTCTGCTGGACCTGCCATTGCTACTGGAAAACCAGCAGATACTATTGAACTAGGTTCTGGAAAACTTACTGGTATACATAAGTATTTATAACCACCACCAGGAAACACATAAGAACCACTTAAACTACTAGCTAAACTACTATTAACTGATAACGCCTTTATCTGCGACTCATTTATAGTGGCAGCAGTATTGTTACCTATATATCTTCGCCATAGCCATGTTATAGTATATATAGATGGTGATATCGCGCCACCTTGCGTGTTCTCACCGGCTATTGTCCATTTATGTACTGTGTTACCAGTTGTCTTTTGTATATTACTTGGTAATGTAACTGAAGTAGTATTTAGTGTTTTTATGTCAATGCCAGTTGCTAATTCTACTGAATCAGTAACATCGTTTATAACACCTGAGTTAGGTTCTATATTGCCAGCATTAGATTTGCTCCAATTAAAATCATAAGCACCCGCTGGTATTGTGTAACCAACTTCTACAGTAGGACCTTGTCCACTTATACTTAAACTAGATAATGTAGGAAACTGATATGGATATAATAACTTATCCCACATTTCTTGCATTGTATATCCTGATCCATCTGATTTAACTGGAAACGTAGTACCAACACTTATACCACCTATTGTTTGCGTAACTGGATCTGGATTAACATATTCAGATGAAGCACCACTAGACGGATTACTAGAATGCAGTTGAAATATATTTCCGTTCCACGTTAAAAAATATTCTACATTTGACACTATGAAATCAACAGGTACATCTTCTAAACCGTCTAAAGTTCCTGTTTGTATATCATAATCACCATAACTATTTATGTTTAAGTTTACTGGTGATACGGTATTTGCAGCATCAAATGTAGTTTTATATATTACATCTTGACTTAAACTGCTAATGTCACTTACGGTAGCTACGTAATTGTTAGCTACCGTTGTTGCTGTGACATTTATTATTTCTGTTGTAGCTGTACCAGGAGGGCCTGGCACCCACTCTGATCCATTATAACTTATAGTATCCCCATTACTAGGCACACCGTTAGGTTCAAATGGATCACCATATAGATTAAAATCATCTAAGTCTAGTTGGCTAGGAATTAAATTAATTACATCTGATATCCTAACATTTGCAGTTTTGTTACTATCGTCTCTCTTAGATACTAAAAAAAAATCTGCAGTACTAACTTGAGTTAGTGGATATGTGTAAATTATAGCCACGTTGTTATGATTATTTTCTGGATATTAATCCCCATTCAATAGTTATAACTTGTGATCCTGCTCCATCAGCAACTTCTTTATCAGAATGTGTTATTTTATAACCAGCTCTATCTAATGCTAATAGTTGTGTACCTGATAATTCAAACTGCTCAAAGTCTAAACTAGTCATACCTTGTCTACAAGCAGCTTTTATTTTTTCATTAACATCACCTATAGATAAATCAAATAATGAAGTTCTAGCTAATAAAAAAGCATCAGAAGCTTTAAATATTTTTTCATTATCAATTAGTTTATCTATTTCACCATTTACTAATGACTCATTAACATTAAGTTCAGTTTTTATATCTTCCATGAATAATTTAGAATCTGACTCAAATGCTTTTTTCTCTTCATCAAGATCTGGATCCATTTCATCTCTTACAAGAGGTTTAAGTCTGCTAACATCTTTAAACATTGATCTAGCGTGTTCTCTTCTTGAAGCTACTTGGTTATTATAATCATTAAGTAAAGTAGAATTTTCTAAAGCTATTAACTCGTTTTTAGCTTCATCTTCTTCTTTTTGAGTGTTAAATAATTCTTGATTTAATTTATCAAGTTCAGCTTTTCTTTGGTCAACATCAGTTTGTATTTCTTTTAAGCTTGCTGTAACGTCGTCTAACTCTCGCTCAATATCACTTTGATCTGCTTTAGTTTGCTCTACTTTCGCTTTAGTCTCTGCGATTGTTCTATCTTGTTCTTTTATTAATGAAGTATAGTATTTTGCTTTTTCATCATCTCCTGCTTCTTTAGCTTGATCTGCAGCTTCGGCAAACTCTGATTTTCTAGCTTCAGCAACAGCTATAATATCATCATAGTCTTTTACGTTGTTTACAAGTTGATTAACTAAAGCTTGTTTTGATTTTTGCTCTTTACTTATATCTTCAAGTTCTACTAATTTTTCTTCTAAATTTTTCTCAGTCTCTTTAATTGAAGTTTGTATACTTGATATTTTTTCTTGTATAGCTTGTATCAGGTCTTTTTTCTTTTCTATACCAGCTTGTAATTCAGATATATCTTCTTGTGTTAATAATGCCATTTCTTTATGTTTATTACATTCTACTTTTACTGTGCTTAAGTACTTTCATTGCACCCATATGAGATAATGCATTACCCATTTGGTCAATTACTGGCCCACCATAAGTAAGTTCTTTACTCATTTTACCAGCTCCGTCTTTATACATTTTACCAGGAGCATCATACATTTTAGCGTGTGATCCATGTTTCATTTTACCAGCTGCTTCATTCTTACTAGCATGTACAGCTTTTCTTTGTGCGGCAGAAGAATATCCACCATGTTTACCTTTACCCATTTTTTATTTTTTTTTAAATATTTTTTAATATATTACTAGCTTTTATAGCAGTATTTATAACTTTTTTCTTTTGCTGTTTAGTAGGTTTTTTATCTAGTCCTGCAGTTGTCATGTTTTTAGCACCTACAACTTCATTACCAAATATTACTTCATTTTTTGCTCTTCTATTTCTTTGGTCTAACACCACGGAAGAACGATCTAATCCAGAACCACTGTATTTATTGCCAATAGGAGCGCCTTTAATGTCCATAGTTTCTGAAACAACTATTGGTTTTTGCTTTTTCAGCCTTGCTTGTGGTTGTGAACTAGTATTTTTTATAGTCGATGCAGATTTTGTAGGTACTAAATTAGTAGAATTACTTTTATCTCGCTGCATTTGTCTATTTGTACGCTCTGTTTGCCTAATATTTTTTATTTGCGCTTTTTCTTGCGGCTTATTTCTGCGATTTCTTAGTCTTTCAGTAACTCTTGCAGTTCTAGCCTCTTGTCTTCTGCGTACTCTACCTACTCTACCGCCGCCACTAGTGTTATTTTTTATTAAATCGTTGCTAGTGGATCTAGCCGCGTCTACTGTAGCTTTAACTTTGCTAATATTATCGCTAATAGAAGCTCTCATAGCGTCACCACCTAGACTTGCTTTACCTTCCATAGGTTTAATACTTGTACTAGCTGTAGATTTTGTGGTAGTTTTAGTCTTTTTATTAGTAGTATTAGGCTTATTAACTGATTTCGGTTTCCTTTGACTTGGTGGAACATAGCCTTTGGACTTAGCGTTGTCTGCTACTTTTTGAGAATCAGCTTCTGTAGGCTTTTTCCATTGAGCCCTTGGTATTCCAGTGTAAGTTAATTGTTGTCCTTTTGAATTTTTTACTACACTAAAGTTAGGATTAGTAGCTTTTACAGGAAAATTTCTACCATAATTAGTGTTAAACAATTGTAAGTTTTCTCTTTGACCTTGTGAATCAGTTCTTCCAAAACCATATGCTTCAGAATAATCTGTTTTTTTCTTGTTTTTGTTAACGTCGCTGGTAGTTTGACTTAATTTTAACGAATCTTCTCTATTAATCCTAGCTTTACCGTCTTTAACAGTTACACTAGGTGTAATAAACATAGGAGAAGCTGCCATCATACCTGCGGCGTTTTTGTTTTTATGCTTATATGCCATTTTAAAATATTTTTCGTACGTACTTAATTTACTTTATTACAGGTAAATCACTCTTTTTACTTATATATAGGGTGACATTTGCCTGTTATTCTAATACTCTAACTACCTATTGTCACTATACGATTAGAAATAGAGAAGTATAGTTCTTTACCCTAACCTGCTGATAATCAATACGTTACGAAAACGATTTTATATTTAGCGGGCCCCCTTGCTTTATTTTAATTTTTTTCCATATATACGAATTTTTATATATATTTCATTAAAACGATCAAGCTTTTACAAACTAACTACGATGCATCATAGATAATATAATGTAACAATTAAATAAATAACTTATGTTAGTATCAATAATCTTTATAACAACAACTTACTTACTAATTAAATTATGTCAATTAATTTTTACAAACTAAATACGAATAAGTAAAGATAATAAATCAAATGTTAAACTAATAAAAAATAAATAATATGTCAAATAAACTAACAACTAAAAGATTTGTAATTAGAAAGTCACTAATTGGAAATAACACTGTAATCACTTTTACTAACAAGAAAGATCAAACTTTCACTTATGATCATGATGTAATTTACTCAACATTTCAAGAAAAGTTTGAAAGTATGCCTTGCTTTCAAGAGTATGGAA
>ERZ869936.1229-NODE-1229-length-19256-cov-13.507578_pt1 | contig 19256 bp, 31 predicted proteins | sample MGYA00520876_ERZ869936 | MGnify/ENA primary metagenome ERZ869936 (study PRJEB32218, sample SAMN09650985) | biofilter metagenome | isolation source: enrty point of leading RO module | place: Saudi Arabia: Thuwal, RO plant located on Red Sea | collected 2016-02-17...
AAGAACATCTTGTGATGACTTTATTTTATCTTGTGATATTTTTTGTTCTTCTGCGGCTTGTCTCATTCTTTCTTCATGATTAGCCTTTTCAGTTGCCGCTATTTCTCTAACGATAGAGTTAATTTTATTGTTAAGCTCTATTTGTTTAGTGCCAGATTCTTGTCTAAGGTTTGCAACAGCTATTAATAGTTCCGCTTCTCTGTCTAAGTCTGCGGCTGTGTTTTCTCCCATAGCCATTTTCTCTTGCTGTATTCTTAGCTCCTCCTCTGCGTTTTCTACTCGTTTGTCTAATAAGTCTTGCTCTATTTGAAACGCCTCTCTAGCGGCATTTAGCCTTGTTTCCTCGTCTTTTGACAAGTCTTCTGCAATCAACTTCAACGCTTCAACTTCTGCTCGTCTTTGTGCTGTTTCTACATTCAGCTCTCTTTGGCTATCTCTTATTCTTATTGTTGCGTCAGCTAAATCATTAGCTAGCTTTATTTCTTCTTTTATTTCTTTGCCAATTCCTTTTAAAGAATTAGTCATGTCTTTAGCCGCACCCTTAAAGTCTCCTTTAAATACTTTCATAACGCCTCTACCAAAACCAGCTATTCTGTCTGTAACTACTTTAATTCCAGCTCCTAACGATGTCAAAACTTTTTCTAGTATTTCTGCTCCGTCTTTTGTCTGCGTAAAGTATGTTACAAGCGAGCCTATGGCTACAACAAAAGCTCCAATTCCAGTTGATATTAAACCAACTTTAATACTAGCAAACATCTTTTTAGCTGTTCCAGCCGTAGCCACAAAAGCCTTTTGAACACTGCCTAAATTAGTGCCTAAGATGTTAACTTCTCCCCATGCGTCTGTTAAGCTAGACGAAAGACTGTCTGCTTCTTGTTTGCTTTTCTTTATATCAGAGCCGAGCTTGTCCATTTTCTTTCCACCATCTGACGCTCCTTTAACATTAATATTTACATTTATTTCTTCCGCCATATTATTCGTTTTAGTTCTTTAAACATTCTTTTAAAACTTGTGTGTTTGTAATTTAAGCCATATAAAAAGTCGTACTCTTTATTCTTTAGCTCTATTGTGTTTATTATTTTTAGCTGTGCCAACATAGTTATTGTACACAATTGTATGTGATTTTTTAGTTCCATATTAAATTATCATCGTTTTGAAAATATAAAAAGCCAGCGTTTTGCCATAACGCATAACTTACGTCATAGCCACCTCCAACTATGTTTGGCAATTCTTGAACGTTTAACTCTACTGACAAGCTCCATGCTCTAAAAGTGTTGATTTGAGAATCTACCAAAGCAAATTCTAACTGTCCGTTATCGTGGCTAATTTCAAGAGTACAAGAACTAGCTATTCCGCTTTCTGTTATTGCAAACTCTTGCACTCCTCTTATTGCTCCAACTTGCGTTATTGTTCCGCCTACATTTTTAAACGCTGTGTAATATGACACGCTTTCCGTTGTTCCTAAAACATAAGTTGCATTAGTTCCACCAACGACAGAAACAATAGCATTAACTCTAATCATCATATTGCTATTGAAAGGTATTTGCAAACGCTCTAAACTACTATCTCCTTGAACGTAAGCATAACCCTTTGTAGTTCCTTCTGTATAACCAGACAAAGCTATTCTATGTATTTCGCCACTTATTTGTGGCTTACTAGCATTATTAGACGCGTGTTTTATTACTATGTCGTTGCCTAGTTGTGGTAGTATAGGCTTTGAGGTTTTTGTGTTGTTTGTTCCAGTTACTAAAATTTTATTTTTGCCAGTAAATTTATTATGTGTTAAACTTTTATATCCAGATTGACTGAAAAAATTAACAGCTGAATTATAGCTTTTAGCCACTAATGGCAAACTCCCAGTATTTGCTAAACATGGATATAATGGAGCGTATGTAACTATACTTGTGTCTGGCGTTCCACCATAAGCGTAGCAACTTTCTTCGTCCACAAATGGTGTTCCGTTACCACAAGCTGTTCCGTCATTTGGACAAAAATTAAAATAAAAACCAAACACCAAACTTGAGCCTAAAACGTCAGTCAGCACATAATCTCCAGTATAAGTAATAGTGTCTAAAACTTTAAGCAATGTTACTTTAGTAGATGCTTGAGAGCCTATTTGATAGTTTTGTATTTTAATAATACGCCAATATGAATTTCTTAAAAATATCTCGTCACTAAATGAAAAGTCAAAAATGTCTGTTGCATCTAAATTTAAATAACACTCTAATACTCTAGCGTCTTCGCTATACAAATTGTCTAAATATTGTTTCCAATAATTAAAATAAAGTGTCTTGGAAGTCCAATTGACTGATGCTGGCACATAGTTAAAAACTGTTAACGATGGTGCTGTTGGAGGTGCAAAATTCCAGAACAAACTTTTATTGCTAGATGTTAAAGTATATTGGTGTGATGTTGCATTTGGCACAATGTCCCATGCTGTGCAAACTGGATATTTTGTAAACTCTAAAGCTATTGGCGTTTCATCTGTTAGTGTAAATCTATGAAAATAATAAGAAGTAGTTGTTGGCGAAGAAGGATCAACGTTTGTGGTTACAGATGTTGGTGTGCCACAATAATAGAATAATTTTGGATTTGTTTTTGACAATTTTGGAACACTTACTCCGTCGCTATCTGTTTCGTAACCAATTTCAAAATGAACAGCCATGTTTTTTAAGTCTGTTGAATTTATGTTGTTAGAAGTTTTGCCAACCATTGTATTGATAAATGGAGAAAACAAAGAGTCGTTTTTAAGCTCTCCGTTTGCAAACTCGTTCAAAACTTCGTCAAGATGTAGCTTTCCTAACACACTAAGTTCTGGCATTTCTTCTTTTATGACTTTATTCATTAAGTCTTCGTCTTCTAAGTCTGTCAGATTTATTGTTCTTTTTTGTAGAGAAGTTGTATCTGATATTATAATTTCCTTTTCTGTGTCTAATTTGTCTGTCCAGAACTTTGTCTCTCCAGAGCCTATATAGTCGTTGTAAGGCTCTATAATTAGGTTTGAGGGATCATCTGGATTTGTAGTAACTATTAAGTTAAAACGTTGTATAATATCTTTTAAAAAGGCTTTCTGTGTAATAGTGTCTGGAATACAAGCTGGAACATCTACGTTTGCACTGTAAATACTTGTAAAATTACTATCATAATTTATTGATAAAAAACCATATAAATCGGACGGAAAACTGTCAATACCTAAATTTGTCGGATAAAAGCTAGCACTAAAAAGTGACGAAAAAGACACATCATTTTTTTTCACATTGCATGGACGTATCATTATAATTGCTTTAGCTCCAACTGGCATTTGGTATAAATCAAAGTTTAAAAAAACTAATTGACTGCTAGCAAGTACAACATTATCAAAAATAGTGTCTGTTTCAGCGTAGATTGTGTCTGTGTCTGGTGTGTTTGTGTCGCTATCCCAACGCACTAATTGAGTTTTTACAAAAACATCTACATTTGAAATAGCTTGCGTTACATTAGAGAACACAAAATGTGTATTACACATAATAGACGTCATGCCTAAACTAACTCTAGTTATAGTATTATATGTAGTGTCATAAACTCCATTCTGATTAAATTGATTACTGTCTCCAAAATAATTTGACTCCCATAGAACAGCTGGAAGCACGTCAACAACATCTGTGTTTGTTATTGTAATGTTTCCCCATTGTGCTGTATTGCTACCAAAAAATTCTTCTAATGGAACAGTAGACGATGTTTCAACAGCTGGGTGTGCTGTTTCTAAGTCGCTTCCAGTTGTCATAAATAGCTTACTAAAATACTTTTCACTAGCATATATGCCAGTTCCGTCAATAAACGCTGACGTATAGCTAAAACCAGATTTAGCAAATATCAAATTAAGTATAGCTTTAAGTTGCAACGCTGGACGAAATTGTTGCATAGGTGTTGCTTTTTGTGATGCGTTTTCTGCATTTGCTGGAGTAGCCATGTTCATAAAAGCATTTTCTGTGTCTTTCCAATAAGCACCCTCCATAGTAAAAGACAAAGGATAGAGAACTTTAGAAACGCCAGCGTCAGTATCTTGCAATGACACTCCACTTTTGTTTGTTAATGTGCCAGCCCATGAATTGTAAAGCGTGTTGTTTGTTGCGTTTGTATATGTAAACAAATGATTAAATTCGTCCGAGTAAGTTCCGTCATCATTCTTAAAAACGTCTTTAAGTTTATTCTCTCCAATGACATTAAATAAATTAATAACAGTAGAAGCAATCACAACTTCGTATGTTCCAGCCTTTTCGTGTACTGACTTTAGTTGCAATAGTCCTTCAAATTGCGGTGTTGTGCCATAATACAATACAGCTTCAAATCTTGTTCGAGAATTATAAACTAATGTTTGTAGATTTACTTCGTACCAATTTTGAAAAAACTCATTGTTGCGGTCAGTGAACGGCAATTTAAACGTTTGTGTAAAACTTGCTTTTTTTGTTTCTGGATTTTTAATGTCGTCAAACTGATAATTAACAGAAATATTAGGCTCTTTTTGCAAGTCTAATTCGTATGGCTTAACAGCCGACACGCCCACTGATTCTTTTCTATATGCTACTAATCTTAGCTTTGCCATTATGAATTGGTATTTATAGGATTGCTATATTCTATTTTAATAGTGTATTGAATTTTAACTTTATTGTTAGCTCCAGTTTTTTTAACTATCTTATTGTCTGTAACCATAACTGGAACAGTAAAGTCTGTGTCTGCATTTTGTACCATAAAGACGTCTGTTGACATTATAAGATTTTCTAAAAGCTGTGCGTCTTCTTCTGTGATATAATCAGTGTTAAGAGTTTCGCTAAGTGTTGCTTGTACTTCTCTAACTTTTTTAGAGCTTTCATAATTTTGATATGAATACTCTGTGCTGTTAAACTCTCCTATTAATTTGCCATAAGTGTTTCTTGTGACGTTTAACGTTTGTGTTGATTTCATGTTGAAAGTGAAATAATCATATCCGCCCTTGCTATTTGTCCATGCTAATCTCCTAGATTTAAAGCCTTTGCAACTTGCTGTTTGTTTTATAAAATAGTAAATAGCTGAACGAGTAACAGCTCCATTTGTGTTGCTGGCTTGTATTGTGTAATACGCCCAGCCAGAGTGATTAGACGGACGATGTGCGTTTGAGCCTCCGTCGTCGTAACCTTCTAAATTAGCAACACCACAACCAAAATATAACAAGTGTTCTGCTAAACTTATAGTTGCTCCAGAATCCGGAACAGCACCACCAGCTGTTGAACTGTTAGTAAATGAAGACGGAGAGCCATTTGCTGTGCCGTCTGCATTATAGTATTTAACTGTAATTTTTTGGACTGCACCATTAAACAAATCAACGCCATTTAAAAAAGCTAGTGTGTGATAGTCTCCGTCTTGTATATGCGTTCTAATTATAGTGCTGTTTGTTTCTTCGCAAAATGTAGGCTGTAAATCACTTAAAAACTTAGAGTTGACGTTTTGCATTTGATACGTTTGGAACGCTGTTCCTTGAAAATAAGCTCCAGTTGTTCTTGCTGTTTGCAAAGGCAAAGAAGCCGCTATATAATACAAAGTATCAGTAGCGTTAGGCGTATCGTCAAAAGACGGAACAATTGTTGCTGATGACGCATAAGACTGATACGCTTTAACAAATACTTTTTTAACTTGATTAGAGTTTTTACTATAAATTTTAGTAGTCGCTCCAGTGTTTGCTCCTAATGTGTGAATTGGATATGCCGTAGCGTTCTGGTCTGCGTAAGTCTTTTCTATTTGTGTGTTTACTATGTTTCTTATATCAAACGTAGTGTAAACGTCTGTTGTGCCAGTAGTATAGCCATTCTGTCTTTGTTTTAGTCTACCTAGCAACTTTCCAGTAGCGTCGTCTAGTCTTATTTCTAAAACAAACTTAAAATAAAATAAGTCAGTAATTTCTGTTTGCTTTATAGTGTATGGAACAATAGGCGTCCAATTTGTTATAACTGGAACTTTGTCTGATGTTTGGACTGGCTGTTGTTCTATTGAGATTGATCCTAGTGCCATTGTTTTTCTTTTTTATATTATACTAAATCGTCTTTTAAATTATTTGCTAAGTCATGTGCATAAGCTCCTTCTAAGTTTATATACATCTTAGCTAAGTTTTTTGCTAGTGGTTTACTAAAGAATCCTTTACCAACCGCTGATTGATAGCTTCCACCTTGTCCAAGTCCTCTTTGATATATCTTTTTAGCAATAGCAAACTTTAAGCTATTACGAGATACAAAACGTCCAGCGTCATCTCTAGTTCCTTCTATTCCTTTTTTTACTACCCATTTGTCAATTGCTTTAGGCGGTATCATTGTATAGTTGCCACTAAAAGCTGGCTGATTTCTAAAACCAAATATAGCATTTGCAAAAGGACTATTCAATTGTCGCCTTTCATTCTTAACACCTTTCACACCAGTATCGACAAAACCAGCATAGTCTGGCATAGTAAACCTAACAATAGGCGTCTTGTCAAAGCTACCTATGACAGAGCCTTTAATTTTAGACGCAAGGTCTGTTGAGCCTCCAAGAATCTTTTGTGCGTCTGATACTTGTTTTCTAGCAAAGCCTTGCAATACTCGTATGGAATTACTAAACGCCATCGTTCATAGTTTGTGGAACATCACAAAGATTGTTCGTGTTTTGACAAGTAATATTAAACGTCGTACCCCAGCCAGTTAAACTATTAGCAAAACGAGCTGTAAATGGTGTGCAACTTAAAGGCATTTCAATATCAATTCTAGCATCGACATAACTTCCAGTCTGTATGTTTTGCCTAAAGTTTGCTATAACATCTTTTAACGTAAGTAGTGTTTGAGAATAAGCGTCGATTAATGGACGTCTAGTTTGTGATAATTCAGCAACCTCAATGTCCTCATTGACTTGGTCTGCTATTAAAACGTCTATTGAATAAGTTATAGTTTGTTCATCTACAATTGCACCGACTGGTGTTGCGTGCATTAATGGAAACAGATTTAAGTCCATTTTTACAATGTCAACTTCTTCTAAACTTCGTGTGTAAAAACTATGTATGTTTTTATGATTAAATTGTATGTCGTACAATATCGTCATTATTTGACGTATTGTCATATTCCTATAAGTTTGATTTGCTGATGTTGCCATGTCTTTCCTTTTGTAGTATAAATTTGTCTTGCTTATATGCAAGAAACGTTAGTGCTTGATAGATGCCTATTTTAGTGACTGCATCTATTTTAGTTATATCTCCTCCAGCCATTTCGTAAAGCAAAGCATACCAACCCCACTTGTCAGTGTATCTGTCTTCTGTTGTTACCCTCCGCTCTTGCTTCGTTCCTTTATTCTGGACAATGTCTGTTTTCTCAAATAGTTGCGAGAATCTTGTATAAGTGTTTTTTCTAAATGAAAAAAAAAATTAAGAACGCCTAGTGCTTCTCCCATTGGAAACTGCAACATTGCTTCTTGTTTTTCTGGCGTCGGATTATAGTCCTCCACATTATACCTTCCCCATCTATCTACTTCGGCTGTTTGTTTTCTATACAATACAGCCATTATTTTGTGTAAATTTTCAACAGCATCTAAAACATAATTCTCTAAATCTACAAACTCTCCAGTTGTCATTTCTGACATCTTAGGCATAAGAGAATAAGTAGTGCCATTGAAGTCTAAATGTTTTTTAACTTCTATTTTTGAGGGATCATCTTTTGTTAGTTTCATTAGTATAGAGCTAACCTTTTCTAAATCAGCCAACGCAAACGCTCTCAAATCCTCTTTCTTTACATTGCAAAACAACATTATCATTTCAAACATCTTTTGCTTTTCTTTCTTTTTACTATCTACTAAAACCATGAATTTTTGGTATTGCTCGATAGTGATGTCGTTCCAATTTGTTGGAACTTTAAGTTTTATCTGTTTCATTTTTTATAAATATAAAAGTTAGTTTTTTGTTTTAGCTTATATAATACTTTCCAGAATAAGACACCATGAGCTTATTCAAACAAACGTACCTAACCGCGTCGATAGCGTGATTAAAAGCGTCTATTGGCTTGTTAGTGATTTCGTTGTTCTTGTCTTTTATCCATTTGTAGTTCCTAAATTCTTTTATAGCATTGACACTTCTTTTAGTAATATTTAGCTTGTGTCTTTTCATAACGTCTATGCCTATTCTAATAGAGTCTGCTCCCTTTCGTGCTGGCTTTATATTTATGCCAGTATTCATTCGATATAGTTCTTCAATACTCTTAGGCTCGCTGGAGTCGGCAAAACACTCAGTCCCTCTTTCTATTTCCATGTCTTTTATTCTCGCTCCTATGTCTTGATTTGTTAGTCCTCGTTCATATAATAGCTCATCAATATATAAATCAAGGTCGTGTTTATACACGCTTATAATTGTAGTGGGATCAGCTGAATAGCCAAAGTCAAGTCCTAAAGCGATAGGCTTTGCATTATCTGGTACTTTGTCCACTATATTAAATGAAGGGAAAATGGTTTCAGTCGCTACCCCACGTTGACCTTCCCCAAAAACCCTCCATAAATTTTCGTCCACTTCTTTTAGTCTTTCAATTTCTGCTATTGTAGATTTTTCTAAAAATGGATTGTCTTTATAAGTAGACACAAAGAAGTCTACGTCCTCTCTGTCTGCGTCTATTATTTGTGTGTATAACCAGTGATATTCGTCACTTGGATTAAAGTCTATAATGATTTTAAATGATGTTCTAAGTGCCAATTGAGTGTAACTATCAAAGTCAAACTCATTGCACTCGTTTAAAAACAATATCTCTCTTTTACGACCACGCACTCTCATTGGCTGGTCAATGGATATAAACTCAAAATGATTGCCGTAAAGATGATATAAAGCACTAGACTTGTTGTGGTTTCTCTCATCGTATAAATTCTCTTTTTTAAGTATGTCAAAGAAATCACGCATTGCAGTTCCTCTTAGTGCTGGAAAAGTCTTTCTAGCTATTGTTATGTATAGTCCTTTTCCTTTGTTCTTATACGCAAACTCTATTAGTGCTAACAATATAGAATAGGTCTTTCCGCTTCTTGTTCCGCCTTGTAGAACGCATATTCTTTTAGTTGAGCTTTTTACATCATAATATGGCTTAGCTTGTTTCTTCATCGTCATTAATCCAAGACGGAGGACTAGCACTCACATTGACGTTTTGGTCTGGCAATCCTTCTATTCTGTCTAATATTTCTTTTATTGCTTTTAGCTTTTCATTGTTATTCGAGTCTTTGTGGAACGCTATTTGTATTAACATCTTTGCTATTGGCGAGCCAAAGTCTCCAACTCCTCCCATGTTAGTATCTTGTGTTGCTAGTAATTCTTTCAATACAGTAGCTACATTTCTTCTTCCTTTAGGACGTCCACGTTTTTCTGGCTGATTCTCAGAACTAAATTGTGTTGCTTTGTTTGGAAATTTATTCATAATTCATTGTTTATTCTTTGTTCTGCTATTTTAAAGTACTCTTTGTCTAATTCAATTCCTATAAAATCTCTATTAGTATTACAACAAGCAACGCCTGTTGAACCACTACCCATTGTAAAGTCCAAGACAGTTTCAAATTCGTTGGTGTATGTTTTAATTAAGTATTCCATTAAAGCAACAGGTTTTTGTGTTGGGTGTAAACTTCCTTTTCTTATCTTGTCAAATACCAAGTGTGTTGTTGGATATTTATGAGTATAAGTTTTTTTAAAATAACCCTTTATTCCTTTGTTTCCACCGCTAATAGACTCTTTATTTCCACCGCTTTTGATAGGTTTTTTCCTTAATGTCATTTGTGGATAATAAAAATTTTTGCCTTTAATAAATACGCTTATTAATTCAGATTGTCGCATAGGCATTATTTTTGCGTTACACATTCCACTAGGTATTTTTTTATCCCAAATCCAATCATATTTATAGTTCTTTATATTACTCATTCTTAAAGCACTTGAAAATGGTTCTGAACCAAACAAAACAATTGCACCATTGTCTTTAATAATTCTGTTTAATTGTTCCCACATCAAATCAAAAGGAATAACGCTATCCCATTTACAAGCTGTTTTTCCGTATGGTGGATCAGTAATAATAGCATCAATACTTTTGTCTGGTATTGACTTCATTACTTCTAAGCAATCTCCATTATAAAGTTTCATTGATTCCGTTTTTATACCGATTTTTCGTTGATTAATATTTCTTTTATTAAATAAGCCATCACATCTACTGTCATACTATTTCCTGCTTGTTTATATAGTTGTGTATCGCTTATTCCTATTTCTCTACATTTGTCTACAAAAGAGTCTGGAAAGCCTTGTAGTCTAAAACATTCTATTGGTGTTAGTCTTCTTATTCTTTTTGTGTTTATATTGTGACTTCTTTCTCCTCCCAATTCAGCTTGTAGAGCTGGACTTAAACCATTAATGTCATATACTCTATTCTGTTGATATGGCTGAACTTTATTAGATTCTTTTGAAAAATTTAATTGTCTAACCTCTATTGCTTGAGAGTTAGCCGCATCTAAACAATAGCTAGTGCCGTCTTGTTTTATAAGATGTCCTGTTCCTCCTGCGTTTTTATTCTTTTTTATTGAAGGTCTTTTTGCGCTTCTTTGTTGTAAACAATGTACTTTTATTAAATCGTCAGAGTGTGTTCCTTTAACTTTTAAACTACTCATCACATCTTTTTCTATATTGTGAAACTTAGCTCCAAAGTTATTGCCTTTTGCTTTGTTTTTCTTTGTGTATTCTTGTAGCTTTTTTACAGTTTCTTCTTTTAAATAATATTTACAATCAGGATTATCTTGTAATATATCTTTTAGCTTTAATTCTAATGGTATTTTTTTAGGAAATTTAAAAGAGTGTTTTTCATCACGAAAACCTACTATAAAAACTCTTTGTCTATTTTGTGGTATTCCATAATCTTTAGTATTTAAAACTTTATAATAAACATAGTAATTCAAGCCGTCTTCATAGTTAGTAAAACTGTATTGACCATTAACTGCTTTTGCAAGACAGTCTAATATCGTTAAAAATGTTCTACCTTTATTGTGGCTTAATAATCCTTTAACGTTTTCTAATACAAAATACTTAGGCTTTTTAGCTTTTAAATATTGCAATAAATCAAAGAACAATGTTCCCCTAGTGTCTTCAAATCCTTTTCTCTTTCCAGCCATGCTAAAGGCTTGACAAGGAAATCCAGCAACATACAAATCAACATAAGGAGCTTCATTGTGATTTCTTGTAGTAATATCGTCGTAAAAATGTTCTGTGTCGTAATTAGCTAAATAACTTTGTTTAGCGTATTTGTCCACATCACAAGCAAACATGGACTTGTGTTCTACTCCTAGTTTAATCAATCCTTGTTCTGGAGCGCCTATACCACTAAAGTCTGTTCCTATTGTTATCATAGCTTTATTTTAACGTCTAAACCTCTTTCGTCTAGTTCTTTGAATAATTGATTTGCTTTGGCTATGTTAGACTCTTTTATTGTTATAATATATTCGTCTTCTTTTTCTTCTTCTATTTTGTCTATATTTAGTCCAAGCTCTATTTCTTTAAACCCCCAGTCCTTTAGTTCTTCTATTTCAAAGTTACTTAATAAATCAAAGTCCCAGTCTCCACCACTTTTGTTTAGCCTTATGTTAAGTTCTCTTTCTTGTTCTTTTGATAAGTCTAATATTACACAAGGAACTTTTGGAGGATATTCCCAGTCTACTTTTTTAGATGCTTCGTTTAATATAGCAAATCTTTGATGTCCTCCGATGATTGTGTTGTCAGAATTTATTATCAAAGGATCAACTATTCCAAACTTTTCTATTGACTCTTTTAAGTCTTTGACTTGCTTTTTAGTTATCTGTCTAGGATTATATTCCGCTGGCTTTAACTTACTTAGTTCTATGTCTTTTATTTTCATATATTTTTTTGTATTCTATTTTAGCATATACTTGATGACATACATTTTCTAAATGTTTTATGCGACAAAACATATTAAACATCGAATCTTTTTCAGCTTTTATATGACACTCACGACACAAAGCCATTAAGTTTTCAATGTAATTTCGCTGACTATTTTTGCCAGCTCCCATTCCACGCCTTTCTAAATGATGAATATCAGTAGCTTTAGCACCACACATCATCTCGCAAATAATTGTGTCGTCTAACACATAGTCAAAGAAGTCCATATATATTTTAGTATGCTTTTTCAACTCTCTTTGGCATTTTATGTAAATCATCACTAGGCAAAGACAATATAAAATCGCCATCGCAAAAGAAACATTTGCCTTTTTTAATTAAACTGACTCTAGTACAACTTATACAGAATCTAAATATTTGCTCTTGCTTTTTCATACTTCGCAACTTTTTTCGTAAACTCTTTTTAAATTATCAAGTGTCTTTCTATTGCAAGAGCCACAACTACTCCACTTGGCATTTGTTCCAAATACTGCTCTATATAGTGTGCCAAGAACTACTTGGTTTTCTCTATTGACTCTTTGCACTTTTTCTACTTCTGGAATAATTGTTTCGTAGACTTTCTTCTCGTCTTTAGTAAAAGCTCTTATATTTTTAAAGTGTGGGAACATAGCGTTGAGCTTGGACTGTCTCTCATCACAGCCACAATCCTCTCCAAAAATAGTTTTGACAGCTTTAGATATTCCAGTTTTGTCTGTAAAGGCTTTTATGTCATCGCCTAGTCCTCTTGATTTTTTTACCATATTGCAAAGATTAAAAGTGTTAGTAATATTAATGTTGTAATTCCAACAACAACGTTGGCTATAAAGTCTTCGTTAAATTTCATTTTTTAGAATCTTTTTTACTTTTACTATTGACTTATAGAGAGTGTTCCTATTGATTCCACATTGCTTGCTAAATTGATTGAGTGACATACCAGTCATCGTGTAAATTCTGAAGCATTCGGAGTCAAACCAGTGTATCTCTTTAAGCCTTTTGTTTATTCTTTCTATGTCTTTTTCCATTTGTTTTTTTAACTTTACGCCGTCTTCTTCAATTATCCGATGAAGTCTGTCTGGCGTATTGTTTATGTATTGATCTTGCCACGTTCCTAAAACAAATCTCTCGTCCATTATTTTATAATACTTTCTATATTTTTTATAAAAAGGAGATGTCTTGCTATGGTATTGATTTACCATTATTCTAGCTATCCAAAATATTAGCTCCTTTTTGTCTATTAGCTTTTCTATTTTTTCTTTGTCGCTGTCATATAACGCAACAATTGTATCATGCAATAAGTCGTCGCTATCATACTGTTTGCAACTCGTAATCTTGTCGGACACTTGTTTTAGCTTCCGATAGTTCTTTTCTAAATATTGGTTTAATTTTGACACAATTATAAATCGTTGGCGTTCCTATGTTTTTAAGCAAATCGTATTCTATTTTAGACATCTTATTTGCCTCAATTTCAACAACATCAAACCTCTCGTGTATTTTTTTATATATATAAGACAAATTTATATTGTCTTTTTTTAGATAACGCAATATATAATTTTGTTCTCTATGTATTTCCCCTTGTTTGTAGTTTATTGTAAACAACCAGTTGTTAGTATCTGTGTAATCCCAGAACAATCTTTCGTTTCTACTATTAAAAAATGTTGGCTTTCTTTTCATTCTATAAATCCTCCTAAATATGTTTCTATTACACTAATAGCATTATCTAAGCCATGACATATTTCAGCAACGTAACCACGTTTATTTAACTCGTCACGCCATTTTAATTGATCTTTAGTAGCTCTATTCTTTCCAACCTTTAATTCTATTGCTAAGCCATGAAATTTACCAATAGGCTCATAAATAAATAAATCTGGAAAACCACGTTTGTAGCCAGATTTCTTGGCTCTCATTCTAACAGAAACGTGTGGCTGATAATTACCCCCCATGCTTCCACAATATAAATATCCTTGTAAATCTAAGTATTTACAAACAGCTTTTTGTAGTTCGTATTCTTTCATCTATAAAATTTATATATTATATAACTAATAAAAGGCGTAGAAAATAATAGTGTAATAATGTTTAAATGTGGCTCTCCACATATTCCTAATATATGTTTTATTATTTCCATTATTTCTTAACCCATTTAGCACCAGCATTTGGATTGTATTCTGTCACATATCCAAGATTTTTTAGGTGCTGTTCATATTCTTTTTGTGCTGACACGTCTAGTCTTTTCATAAGCAAACTATCATAATGGTCAGGAAAACGGCTCTTTTGTTTATTAAATCCATTATTAATCCAACGTTTAGCTCTTAGGCTCAATGACCATGTGCGTTCAGTTTCCCATCTCATCTTACTTTGTGACTTATTTAACTCTGACCAATAAAAGAAGAAGTCTTTTTTATCGTCTTTATTCATAAACTCTAAATCGTTTATGGCGTTTTTAAACGCAACTATTCTATCTTGTATTTTACTTTTATTTACTTTATTAATACTCTTATTTACTTTACTAGTATTACTATCGTATTTCGTTTGTAATACGTTCGTATTATTCCACCTTTTGCTAACGCTTTCTTTTGCTTTTTTTGACTTCAAATTTATTTCTTCAATATGATTATTTAAACGCCTAGAATAAAAACAGCCGTCTTCAATGACAAATAAGTCAAAGTCTTCTATAACTTGTTTTAACATAGCTGTATCACATTGTAAGCCATAAGCTAAAATGTCATACTGGCTAGTGCATATTTTATTTTCTTCTGTGAATAACAATTCTAATACCGCCCAAAACAAACCATATCCAGCATAGCCAAGTTTACTACGCAATTTTATGATTCTAATATCTAAACGTGCCGAAGAATCGTGATTGAAATAAGTTTTTTTCATATTGTATAAATAATGATAGTGCCTATGCTAACAGAAAAGTATAACATATAAAACAAGCAATAACATAGACACTATCGGAGTTAACTAAAATGGTGTGTTTTCTGTGATTTGATAATTTATGTCGTCTTCAACTCTAATATCTTTAATCATTAAAGTTGTGAAGAATTTATCTTTCCATTGATTACATCTAATATAGAAATCAATTTGAGCAAATTTATCAACCTTTATACTTTTTCTTCTAACATCTATTGATGCTTTGCCAAATATTTCAAAATGATATTTGTTTTCAAAGTTTGTGTCGTCTTCTATTGTGATGTACATTTTTTCAGCTTGATCTCCACTTTTAAGTGTAATCATTTCAGTTTTTATGTCTATTATTTTTCCTCTTATACTATACATATTAATTAATTTTATTGATTATTATTTCTTTTAAATGATTCTGACTCGTCCTCTCCAAAGCAACCTAATGAATAAAGTCCAGCTAATTTAAGGACAGCTCTACTCATGCAACGCTTCTCCGCCATTTCCATTACATACCAAGTGTTTGTGTTTCCATCTTGATAGCTAGTTCCTTTTAAAGCACTACCAAAAGTCTCTATTATTGTGTACTCATTATTCTCATTTAGCTGTGCTTGTGCTTTTACAACAGCAAAATTAGGCTCACACTTTATAACACTATATTGTATTCTAATATTTTTGTTAGCCATTATTTTCTCAATACCAGCTCTAGTAATGATTTTATAGTGCTGATGTGAGAATACGTCTTCTGGAGCTAGATTGTTTTCTAAAAATAATCTATTTAATAATTCTTTTCGTGTTTCTTTCATAATTAAAATGGTTTTATAAATTTAACAACATCTAAATTAATTAATTCACAAAGTTGCTCAAGCTCATTAACACGCATGGTGTCTGGCTCTTTAAGTCTTTTTAATGTTGTTGGATAGCTCCAGCCAAGTCTATTGGCTAAAGTTCTCTTGTTAATTTCTATTGCTGACATAGCTATTCTTATAACTTGTTTGCGTTGTTGTTTACTATTCATGTAATAAGTTTTTAAATTATTTCACAATTATAATCATTATTTTAACACAAAATAAAAATAAAGACAATAGTTATTAACAATGGCTGTGTTAATAAATTAATATAAACTTTTATAAAAAGTAAAGATTTTTTTACATATATTTGTGTCATACAATTAAAACAAGTATTATTAAAAATTTAGAAATTATGTTAGTATCAATAGAAAAAAAGAAATTTATATTTAATGAGTATGTAGAGCAATTAGACTATACATCTGCATATGATTTAGTAATGGAATTATTAGACAACTCTTATTGTGAGCAAGGAGATATAAAAGAAATGATAGAAATATGTGAGTTTTGTTTTTCAGATTCACACTATTACTCAACTGATTATGATAATTTAGAAGATGATGTAAAAGAATCTCATAATGATTGGGTAGAGAATAATTGCTAATACCTATAACAAGTCGTCTGAGCGACTATAAACAGACATTAGGCTCAGAGCGTTCCGTAGCAATACGGAAGTTGTATTAATTTTAAAAACATATAAAATGACTGAGACTTATAAAAACATTAAATTCAATACAGAACAACGTTCAATAACTATAACACTTTTAGAAGAACAAGTTGAAAAAGATAACGAATATATTAATTTTTATTATGAAAAACTTAATGGAGCTGGCTCTACTAAAGATGTTAGAGAGTGGACAGATTACATAAGAGAATTTAAAAATAGGATTAATAGTGTTAATGAGATAATTAAACAGCTCAAACACAATGAATATATAATTAAACACACTTTATAATGATAAAAGAATATATTATAACTGGCGACGGCTATTACAGCTCAAGAGTAGCTAGTCCAATATCTTTAGAACAAATTGGCGACGTAGAGTGGAAGAAAGGAGCTATCCATTTTAAAGGCACAGAAAAACAATTAGAAGCCTTTATAGATACTTTATTTGAAGACGAAACCTATTTTAAATATAGAGATCATTTTGAAAAAGAAAAATATAATAACCTTAAAAGAATATCAATATTATGAAATCAACACACTTAACTAGAACACTAGACTATTTAAATGAATTTGGAAGCATAACAACATTAGATGCTTTTAGAGACTTAGGAAATACGAGATTGTCTTCTACCATATTTTTACTTAGAAAAAAAGGATACAACATTGTAAGTGATGAAGTAGAAGTTCCAACAAGATTTTTGCTAGACAATGGAGATAGGAAGTTTACGCAAGTAGTTCGTTATCGACTAATTGCATAGCCAAGAGAATATATATACCCCCTTTTATTTTTTCTTTAAATTCTTTACTAAAACCTTAAAGTCTTCTCGCATAGTTTTTATGTCATAAACTTTGTTATTGTTTTTGTCATAAGTATAATATGCACCGAGTTTTAGTTTCTCTTTATAAATATTCATATTACAAATATATTAATTTATTTTACCATTCCAACGTCCTCCCTTTTCTAGTACCATAGGCAATAGCTTTGGCTGTCCGTTTATTATTATTCCACAACCTAAGATCACTCTAGCACTATTTACCTTATTATAGGCATAGGCTCTGGAATTATCGTCTATTAAACAACCTACCATCATTGACCAGTTCAAAGCCATAGGATTACTTGTATAGCCTATGTTAAACTCTGTGTGGTAGTGTCCTTGTATCACACACATTCCCATCTCTTTTGCTAAAGCTAAGCCGTTCTTTTTCATTCCATGTGTCATAAATACTGTCTGTCCATTGTTCATTGTGTGCTTATAGTCTGCGTACCATTTCCAGCCTTTACCTACGCCAATAACTTCGTTATAGTCTTTCAGCATATAGTTTGGTATTCCATGCGTCTTAGAGCGTCTGTAAAGCATAGAGCCATGATTAGAGTGGACAAGTGTCATTTCTGGAAATATGTCTTCTAGCTCTTTAAAAACCTCACGAGCTTTAAGAGTTTCGTTGTGTTGTGTGTCTAGCTCTTGTTCCTTCTCATGATATGAAAGTCCATGAAAGTCAGCTTCATCTCCCACGTTCCAAACTAACGTAGGCTTGTAGTATTCTTTAATAGCTTTTAAAAAGCGAATTGAATCTTGGTGGTGGTATGGAATATGCAAGTCAGAAATAACTAATATTATCTCATTTTCTTTTTGTCTTGATTGTTTAACCTTGTCGTGTTCTGACTTGGTTAGCCTTAGACGATATGTTTTTTTATCTTTTATTTTCTTTTGATTTTCTCAAATGACCTTCCAGCAAAATAAGCTGAATAGCAACACAATAAAAGCGTTTGATAAATTGGAAGATATGCTGACGAGATTTGAAACTCGCCAATGTTTCCGTCAAACACTGATATAACCACAAACACGAAGGTCAAAAAAATTAATGTTAGTGGTCTAATATTTGCTGGCAACCAACCAGCTTTGGCGTCAGCCTCCCAACGCCGTGTGACTTGCAATTGTGCGTTAGACTCAGCGTTAGCTAATATTTCACGCATCTTATTTTTTAAAGCCAGCTTCTCCTCTTTAGTTGTCACTACCTCGTCAATAACTTCTGAGGCGTTTCCAATTAGTGATTTAAAGATTCCTTGTAGCATTATATTGATTTATATTCTATTAAACTTCTATATTTAGTCTTATTGTTTTCGTCTTTGTAAGCTACTAAAGTCTGTCGTCTATTGTCTGTAACTTTCCAACTTATGTGAATCCATGCTGGACAGTCTGTGTCTTTTTTTGCTGTTGGTGCTGGTGTTCCAAATTCTAAGATGCACTGGTCATAGTCTAAGTCTAATTCTATTAGTGCTTTATAGATTTTAAGATTGTCCATTTTGCCACGACTAACGTGTTGACAATCAATAGCCTCATACCGACAATGTTGTGAGTTACTACTAGAGCCAATAGCTTTTGAAAGTTTTGGACTTCTATAACCGCTCGTAATTCTGATAGAGCCTATGTGATTCCTCAATGGCTGTAAAAGATGAGCGGCTAGAAGTCTTAATTTTATAATACCTTCTTTTGTAGGCGTGTTGTCAATTCCAAGTCTTAAAGCTGTGTCAGACTTAGTTAATTCATGCAATGTAAAATTTTTAGTTAATCTCATTCAAATTTAGCTAAATAAATTTTATCAATTACCTCTTGCAAATCATTAATAGAAACGTCAAGCTCCATCATAATATTTGCTTCATACCTTGCAACTTCCAAATTATTGTCAAAAACTATAATTGTTGGAACAGCTAGTATGTCGTGTTTTTCTTGTTTGTCTGCATTGTGACATATTACAACGTCTTCTTTTTCGCAATCTTTTAAGTCTGCAATGTTGTAGTTGTTGTCTGCGTTCCATTCACTATTAAAGTGTACAACTTTAACTTGAGCCATGCAAGAGCCTATTCCAAAAAATAATATGCCAAGTAATATGTAAGGTAGATTTCCCATTAGTCCATTTTATCTATTTT
>ERZ869936.1230-NODE-1230-length-19246-cov-5.792038_pt1 | contig 19246 bp, 16 predicted proteins | sample MGYA00520876_ERZ869936 | MGnify/ENA primary metagenome ERZ869936 (study PRJEB32218, sample SAMN09650985) | biofilter metagenome | isolation source: enrty point of leading RO module | place: Saudi Arabia: Thuwal, RO plant located on Red Sea | collected 2016-02-17 ...
CTTTCCGATCGAGGAATCGCTGCGGGGCGGGCTGACGGTGGTCGTCGGGCAGGTCACCGCGAACCGCCATCATGAGAGCACGCACCGGATTTCGGTGCCGTGGACCAACAAGGATCTGAAGCTCCGCTGGGAGCGCATCGTGTCGAAACTCGAGCCGGGCGCGAAGACGACCTGGTCGGCCGTCATTGAGGGTGCGGGCGGCGAGGCCGCTGTGGCGGAAATGGTGGCGACGCTCTACGACGCCTCGCTCGACGCCTTTGCGCCGCACCACTTCGGCGGACTTCAGGGCCTGCTGCGCAGTGAGCCGGGGATCTGGCTGGGGACGCAGTTCAGCTCGCAGCAGCACGGCTTCCAGCGAGTTTCGAACTATCCGAGTCCCGAGTGGTTCCATCTCTCCGACCCCTACCGGGACTTCGCCGTGGGTGGCTTCGGGTTCGGCCGGCCGGACCTGATGCTCTTCTCCGACGCTAACGGGGGTGGCGGTGGTGGCTTCGGGGGTATGGAAACGCGCAGGAATCGGTTGCTTGCGGGATCAGTGATGGGAGGCGCGGCGCTGGAGGAAATGGCCGACGCCGCACCCATGGCAGCGATGGCAAAGAGCGACACCGCCGATGCCTTCTCAGACCCGGCGCAATCCGAGGGCGGCGATGGTGGCGGCGGCGATGCTCCGGTCCCGGTGCGGACCAATCTCGAGGAAACGGCCTTCTTCTTCCCGGATCTGGTGAGCGACGGGGAGGGGACGGTCACGATGAGCTTCACGATGCCCGAGGCGCTGACGACCTGGCGGTTCCTCGGCATGGCGCATGACAAGGACCTGCGCAGCGGTCTGCTCGAAGGCGAGACGGTGACCTCCAAGGACCTGATGGTGCAGCCGAACCCGCCGCGCTTCCTGCGCGAGGGCGACGAACTGGAATTCACGGTGAAGATCACCAACCAAAGCGACGGGGTGAAGAGCGGCACCGCGCGGCTGGACCTTGCCGACGCCGCGACCGAGGAGGATCGCAACGCGGCACTCGGGATCGGGAAGGTCGAGCGTCCCTTCGAGGTGCCCGCCAAGCAGAGCCGCACGCTGAGCTGGCGGATCAAGGTCCCCGACGGTCAGGGTTTCCTGCGCTACCGGGCGACGGCTTCGAGCGGCGATCTCACGGATGGCGAGGAGGGCTGGCTGCCGGTGCTTTCCCGGAGGATCCTGGTGACCGAGTCGATGTCGCTGCCGATCCGTGACGAGGGGAGCAAAGAGTTCACCTTCGACAAGCTGGTCGAGAGCGGCGGCTCGGACAGCCTCGAGAACCGCTTCGTCCATCTGCAGGTCGTTTCCCAGCCGGCCTGGTACGCGGTGATGGCGCTTCCCTACCTCATGGAGTATCCGCACGAGTGCTCCGAGCAGACCTTCAACCGCTACTACGCCAACGCGCTGGCGCAGCACATCGCGGGGTCCGATCCGAAGATCCGCCGTATCTTCGACCTGTGGAAGGGCACCGAGGCGCTCGACAGCCCGATGCTCAAGAACCAGGACCTGAAGGGCATCATGATCGAGGAGACCCCGTGGCTGGCCGAGGCCAAGGACGAGTCCGAGGCGCGGCGGCGGATCGGGCTGCTTTTCGACGAGGATCACATGTCGCTTGAGCTGGACAAGGCGCTGCAACGGCTGGCCCGGATGCAGGGCGCGGACGGTCTCTGGCCGTGGTTCCCGGGGGGCGGCGGCAGCCACTACATCACGCTCTACATCGCGACCGGCTTCGGCCGACTGCGGGCGCTCGAGGTGCCGACCGACGTGACGCCCGCGCTGAAAGCACTGCCGGCGCTGGATCGCGAGCTGACGGAAGCCTACGAGTCGATTTCGGAGAAGGACCGGGATGCGAACCACCTGAGTCCCTGGATAGCCCCCCACCTCTACACGCGGACATTCTTCCTCACGGACAAGGCGCTCGCGCAACGCGACCAGGTGGCCTTCGACTACTTCACCGGCCAGGCCAGGCAGTACTGGGCGGATCTCCACAGCCGGATGTCGCGCGCCCATGTCGCGCTGGCGCTTCACCGGTTGGGCGAAAAGGAGGTGCCGAAGCTGGTCACCCGCTCGCTGAAGGAGAACGCGGTCGTCGACGAGGAACAGGGAGTGTTCTGGAAGGACTCCGAGGGCGAGGGCTGGTGGTGGTGGCAGGCTCCGATCGAGACGCAGGCGATGATGATCGAGGCATTCCGCGACATCGACGGCGATGACGAGGCGGTCGACAATTGCCAGGTGTGGCTGATCAAGCAGAAGCAGGTCGCCGACTGGAAGACGACCAAGGCCACCGCCGACGCGGTGTATTCGCTGCTGATGGGCGGGCGGAACCTGCTGGGGTCCGACGCGCTGCTCCAGGTGTCGCTCGGTGGGGAGAAGATCGAACCGACCAAGGTCGAACCGGGCACCGGCATGTACGAGGAGCGCTTCGTCGGCCCGGAAGTGAAGCCCGATCTCGGCAAGGTGAAGCTGACGAAGACCGACGACGGCGTGAGCTGGGCGAGCCTGCACTGGCAGTACCTCGAGGATATGGGCAAGGTGACCTGGGCCGAGGGCGACCAGCTGAAGTTGGAGAAGCGTCTCTTCGTGCGCCGCAACACGGACAAGGGTCCGGTTCTGGAGCCGGTGGAAGGTCCGCTGGAGGTCGGTGACGAGCTGGTGACGAGGCTGATCCTGCGCAACGACCGGGCGATGGAATTCGTCCATCTGAAGGACCAGCGCGGCAGCGGCACCGAGCCAACGAACGTCTTGAGCGGCTATCGCTGGCAGGACGGCTTCGGCTACTACGAGATGACCCGCGACACCGCGAGCCACTTCTTCATCGACCGGCTCCCGCCCGGCACGCACGTTTTCGAGACCAGCGTGCGGGTCCAGCACCGCGGCGATTACCAGACCGGCATCGCCGACATCCGCTGCATGTACGCGCCGGAATTCGCCGCGCACAGCGAGAGCGTGGGGGTGGTGGTGAAGTAGATGCGTCGAGATTGCCGTTCTCGCTCCGCGCGTTCTCCTGGACTGCAATCCCGCGATCTTGATGTTCAGATAAGGGTAGTGCACAACCAGCCACATCCAATCCGCTGGAGCTCTCTTGTTTGGATTCAGCGCTTGAGATGGGCGGATCGATGTGATTTGCGGAGGATAGAAAATGTGAGGACGATTCAGGTATTGCTCACGATAGTCGGAGGCGCCGGGTCTTTCGGATGTATCCTCCTGCCATTGCTGGGGCTTCTAGGGTTCTCCCGCGAGTTTGATACCGCCTTATCATTTGGAGATTCCCTGCGGGTCGCTGGTCCTCAGCTCGTCGGTCCCGTCTTGATGCTCTCGATCTCGTTGTGGACTCTTCTGGCCACCGCCCGAAAGCGGCTCATTCCGTATTGGACGATTCTAATCGGTCTACTCGCGGTGTTCTACACTCCGCAACAGGTTGGCGGGCTATCCCACGATTTCAGTCACGCGGTCTTCAACCAATGCTCGGGGATCTACGGGAGCTTCGTCCTTTGGCTTTGCGTGACCACCGGACTCGCGTTCGTCGGAGTATGGTGCCTCGACAGCCACCGCAGACGTCGCGGAGGCATGATACTGGGTGGAGCCGGTAAGGCCCCATCGGGTAGGTGATGGGTTCTAAACATACACCGGCATCGATCCGCAGACCCAGGGGGGCAACGGCCCGTGAGATACCAGCCCGGCCTGCATGGCCGGGTTCGGGAAGACCCGGATTCGAGGGCCGGAGGGCTGAAACATGCCCGGCACGCACCTCTTTCGTCTCGCCGCATGTACCGGGCTTTCAGCCCTCGGGGGTCTTCCGGTCGGGTGACCCGGGCGTCGCCCCGGGCTGGTATCTGGCGGGCCGTTGGCCCTCCCGGGCGTCTCCAAGATGGGCGGGCCGTTGATCCTCCCGGATGACCTTTCACACGAACCGATTCCCTCCGCTTCCATTTGCACCCCAACCCACGCTTGCGCCGGAGGCTGGGAGCGGTCATGGAAAGGGCCGTGTATCTCTGGTTTCTGGTCATCTCGACGCTGCTTGCGGCGATCGGCGGGGCGATGGGGATGCGGGCGCTCCGGCATGGACACCGCAGCCGGTCAACGGTGCTGTGGATGGGCGGGGCGTTCCTCGCGCAGATCGCCTTCCTGGGGATCCGCGGGGAAGCCCGCGGGGCCTGCCCGCTGATCGGACTCGGCGAGATCCTGGTGTTTCTCGCGTGGTCGCTGACGCTGATCTACCTGCTCGTCGGGCCGACCTACCGCCTGTCCCTGCTCGGGGTGTTCTCGGCGCCGGTGGTCGTCGTGTTCCAGGCGATCGCGCTGATTCCCGGCGTGCTCGAGCGGAATCCCCAGCGGGTGATCAGCACCGATGCCTGGCGGGAGACGCACGCGGCGATGTCGGTGCTGGGCTACGGTGCCCTGGCGCTGGCGGCGGTTTCGTCGGTGATGTTCCTGGTGCTCGACCGGCAGCTCAAGGAGCAGCACCTGAGCTCCGGCCTGTTCCGGAACCTGCCGCCGGTTCGCGAGCTGCTGGTTTCCGGGCGGCGGCTGCTGTGGCTCGGGTGGGCCATGCTCACGGTGGGTGTCGCGGCGGGCTTCCTCATGCCCCACGAGGACGCCGGAGCCCATCTGGTGGCGGCGGTGCTGGTCTGGCTGGCCTACGCCGCACTCGTCGGCGTGGCCCAGTTCCGCGGTCTGACCGGTCGCCGGTTCTCCTTGCTGACCGTCGTCCTGTTTCTCGTTTCCCTCTCGGTCTTCGCGTTCATCTGATGGAGCTTGTTTGTTTCGGCCTCAACCACCGCAGCGCTCCGGTCGAGGTCCGGGAGCGGTTCGCCGTGCCGCCGGTGCGCCTGGGCGAGAAGGCGCGCGAGCTGACCGAGGCGGCCGGGATCGAGGAAAGCGTGGTCCTTTCCACCTGCAACCGCACCGAGTTCTACCTGGCGGGCAATTCGGCGGACGAGGTGATCGCCGGCTTGCGGGGGGCGATCGACCTCGGCGTGGAGGATTGCTGGTACGAGATGCGTCGGGCGGAAGCGGCGCGGCACCTGTGCCGGGTGGCCGGCGGGCTCGACTCGATGGTGCTCGGGGAGACGGAGATCTTCGGCCAGGTGAAGGACGCCTACCGCCGCGCCCATGCGGCCGGCGCCACCTCGGGTGTGCTCAACCGGCTGTTCCAGCGGGCCTTCAGCGTGGGCAAGAAGATCCGCACCGAAACCGCCATCCAGGAAGGCGCGACCTCGGTGGCGGGCACGGCGGTGGAACTGGCGGAGAAGATCTTCGGCAAGCTGAAGGGCTGCCGGGTGATCGTGATCGGGGCCGGAGAGATGAGCCGCCAGACCGCGCAGGCGCTGGTGTCGCGGGGCGCTTCGACGGTCTTCGTCACCAACCGGTCCTTCGAGCGGGCCGAGGAACTGGCCAACGACATGGGCGGCCGCGCGGTGCGCTACGACGACTGGCAGGCGACCCTCGCCGGGGTGGACGTGGTGATTTCCTCGACCGCGGCGCCCCACGCGGTGGTGAAGCGCTTTCACGTCGAGGCGGTGCGGCGGGTGCGGAAGTTCCGTCCGCTCTTCTTCATCGACATCGCCGTGCCGCGTGACATCGATCCGGAGGTCGCCCAGATCGAGGAGGTGTATCTCTACGACATCGACACGCTCGAACAGCTCGCCTCCGAGGCGCGTGGCCGGCGGGAGCGGCAGATCGAGGAGTGCGGGAGGATCATTGACGAGGAGCTGGAGAAGCTGAATCTGCCCGGGACATGAAGCGGCTGAGAATCGGAACACGGGGCAGCAGGCTGGCGCTGGTGCAGGCGGCGGCAACCGAGGCGGCGCTGGAGGCGGCGTTCCCCGGCTGCGAGGTCGAGCGGGTGGTGATCAAGACGACCGGCGACCGCCGCACCGACGTGGCGCTGGCCGACGTGGCGAAGGCGGAGGGCATCTTCGACAAGGGAGTGTTCATCAAGGAACTGGAGATCGCGCTGGCGGACGGCCGGATCGACGTCGCGGTGCATTCGCTGAAGGATGTGCCGACGGTCCTCGACGGGGCCTTCGAGATTGCGGCGGTGCTTCCCCGGGCGCCGGTCCGCGACGTGCTGGTCAGCCGCGCCGAGACGGGCATCGACGGCCTCGACGATGGCGCGATGGTGGGCACCAGCAGCGTGCGCCGTGCAAAGCAGCTCCAGTGGCTGAGGCCCGGGCTGGAGGTCCGCGACATCCGTGGCAACGTGCCGACGCGGCTGCGCAAGCTGGCGGCGGGCGAGTTCGACGCGATCCTGCTGGCCGAGGCCGGCCTGGTGCGGCTGGGGCACGCGATGGACGAGGCGGTCGAGGTCGATGGGGTGGAGCTTCATTTCCATCCGCTCGCCGAGGACGCGTTTCTCCCGGCGGCGGGTCAGGGCGCGATCGCCTACGAGATCCGGGCCGGCGATGACGCGGCACGGGAGGCGGTGGCGGCGATCAACGACGCCGACACGCTGCTGATGGTGACGGCAGAGCGGGAGTTCCTGCGCCTGCTCGACGGCGGATGCCACACGCCGGTCGGGGTGTTCACGCGGTTGGAGGACGGCGTCCTTGCGATGATCGGCCGGGTGTTTCCGGAGGAGGGGGGAGCGCCGCGTGAAGGAAGCGCCCGGGGCACGGAGCCGCTTGAAGTCGCCCGCGAACTGTTCGAGTCATTGTCATGAGCGAGAAGGGAATCTGTTATCTGGTGGGTGCGGGTCCGGGGGACCCGGGGCTGGTCACGCTGAAGGCGAGGGAGTGTGTCGGGCGTGCCGATGTCGTGGTCTACGATGCCCTTAGTAGTCCTGAAATCCTGCGCTGGATGAAGCCCGGGGCGGAGAAGGTGTATGTGGGCAAGCGGGCGAAGGACCACGCCCTGCCGCAGGACCGGATCAACGAGTTGATCGTCGACCGCACCCGGAAGGGTCAGACGGTGGTGCGGCTGAAGGGCGGCGACCCGATGATCTTCGGCCGCGGTGGCGAGGAGGCGGCGGAACTGGCGGAGGCCGGAGTGGCCTTCGAGATCGTGCCCGGGATCAGCTCGGCGATCGGCGGGCCGGCCTACGCCGGCATTCCGGTGACGCACCGCGACCATTGCTCGCAGCTCACGCTTTTCACGGGGCACGAGGACCCGACGAAGGGCGGGAGCTCGATCGACTATGCGCAGATCGCGAAAGCGCCGGGGACCAAGGTGTTTCTGATGGGCGTGGCCCGGCTGCGCGAAATCACCGGGGCGCTCATCGACGGAGGGGCCGCCCCCGGCACGCCGATCGCGCTGGTGCGGTGGGCGACGACCGGCCGGCAGCGGACGATCGAGGGAACCCTGGCGGACATCGCCGACGTCGCCGAGAAACAGGACTTCAAGAGCCCGGCGGTGGCGGTGATCGGTGAGGTGGTGAAGGAGCGCGCGCGGATCAACTGGTTCGAGTCGCGTCCGCTCTCCGGCAAACGGATCGTCGTGACCCGCACCCGCGAGCAGGCCGGCGCGCTGAGCCGGGAGCTGGGTTCGCTCGGAGCCGACGTGATCGAGCTGCCGACGATCCGGATCGAGAAGCCCGACGACAAGGAGGGCTTCGCCTCCGCCGTGGCGCACGCGCACGAATACGACTGGCTGGTGTTTTCCAGTCCGAACGGCGTCGAACGATTCTTCGACGCCTTCTTCACGATCTACGACGACGCCCGTAGTCTGGGCAATCCGCGGATCGCGGTGATCGGGCAGGGGACCGCGAAGAAGGTGGCCGCGTATCGCTTCGGCGTGGACCTGATCCCGGAGCGGTTCGTCGCCGAGGGACTGGTCGAGGCTTTCGAGAAGGAATCGATCGAGAACCTGACGGTGCTGTGGGTGCGGGCGCAGGAGGCGCGCGACGTGATCGCCGACGGACTGATCGCGCAGGGTGCGATCCTCGACGAGTGCATCGCCTATAAGACCGTGCCGGAAACCGACGACCCGACCGGGGCCGCCGCGCGCTTCACGGAAGAAGGCGCGGACGTGGTGACCTTCACCTCCAGTTCGACGGTGGAGAACTTCTTCAAGCTCGGCCTGCCGTGGCCGGACGGCTGCGCGGCGGCGAGCATCGGGCCGGTGACCAGCGAGACGCTCCGCAAGCACGGCATCGAGCCGGCCTTCGAGGCCGGGCAGCACGACATCCCGGGCCTGGTGGCGGCGATCCGCGAGTGGGCCGCGGGTCAGTGATCCTCCGGGCGGGCGAAATCCGCCGCCATGAGGAGGGCCTGCCGGTCGGCCTCCGACAGCTCGCTCAACGGGTAGCGGACCCAGCTTTCATCGACCTTCAGGTGAACGAAGTCCGCCCCGACCTGATAGACGGCCTTGGCCTTGACGGTCGAACCGTTCTCATTCGTCCAGGTGCGCTCGGGAATCGGGAGGCCCTCCGGATCCGGCGGAACCCCGGGTTCTTCCGCTGGAGGATCGTCCTCCCCTGACGGAGAACGCTCCAGTTGCCGGAACTGGGAGAGGTCGAGCCTTTCGGGATCGATCGTCGCGCCGGTGACGAGGAGCATGGCGTCGTGGCGCACCTCGTTGGCACCGAGGTACATGCCCCAGCGGAAGTTGGTTTGGCTGCCCGCGGGGCGGGGGTAGGTGCCCTCGCCCTCGAGCCTGCCATTCAGGTAGAGCATGTAGTCCCGGCCATTGTCGCGGACGAAGAGGTGGAAGGGCTTGCCGACCATCCCACGGGCGATGGTCTTGTCCGTCCCCCGGCGGTGATTCAGCCTGATGTCACCGTTGTCGCCGAGCCCCACGGAAACGGCCCAGTCGCTCTTGTCGTTCTTTACCTGGAAGATCATGCAGCCGTGGGGCTTGAGAATGGTGTAGATCCCGCTCCATTCGTGCCAACCGCCCTCGCCCCAGTCGATGTCGCTGAAGGCTTCGATGCGGGCCGCCAGTTCGCGGTCGTTGCGGACGTTCTCCTCGTCCTTGAAGAGCCGGAACACCTGGGTCGTGCCGTCCTCCTGGTACCACCTGGACCAGCGATCGAACTCGGGGCGGCGGATGGCGCTGTTGCCGAGGGTGTGGATCAGGATCCGCTCCGGAATCCGGTGATCGGCGGTGGGCAGATGTTTCAGGAGGTCGCGGTTGACCTTGATCCGCGATCCCTTGACCCCTCCCCGGCTGTTGGCGCCCTGGGGCAGGAGGTCCCTGATTTCCTCGAAGGGGGGATCGGTGCCGCGCTGCTCGTAGAAATCCCCGGCAGGCGCGGCCGGTCCCGGTCCGGTTCCCGCCACGAAGGCGAGGACGCTGGCGAGGATCGTGGCTGCGGGGCGGATCATGAACGAATCGATACGCGGCTTGCAGGCTTCTTTTACCGCGGAAACGTCGCCGCCCGGTCGCCGTCAGTAGCCCATCAACGAGCCCATCCGCGCGTAGAGTTCGCGGCGGCGGGCCGAGTGTTCGAGGAGATCGGGCGCGAGTTCGACGGTTCCGGGCTCGAAGAGGGTGATGGTCGATGATCCGCCAAACGCGAAGTAGCCCTTCTCGTCGCCCTTGGAGACCGGTTCGCCCGGCCGGTAGGTCTGCTCGATCGAGCCGACGCAGGTGGCGCCGACCTCGATCATGAGGACCAGTCCCTGGGACTCGGTCTCGATGGGGGTGATGCGGCGCTTGTTTTCCCACAGGTAGGCCAGTCGCCGGCGCAGCGCGATGGGCGAGACGGAGAACAGGGGGCCGTCGATGAGCCGCGACTCGCCGGGGATGCCGTCGCAGGGGAAATGGAAGCGGTGGTAGTCGACCGGACACAGGCGGGACAGCACCAGCGGCCCCTTGGCGAAGCGGGCGGCGAGGTCGGCGTCGCCGAGCAGGCGCGGCAGATCGAAGCTCTGCCCCTTGACGAAGACCGAACGGATCTCCGCGGCGCGCTCGAAGCCGAAGTGGCGTCCGTCGGCGGGGAAGACGACCGTCGCCTTCGGGTCGACCGGCCGCGCGCCGGGCTTGAGCTTGCGCGAGAAGAAGGCGTTGAAGCTCGGGAACGAGTCGGGCGGATCGGCGAACTCGGAGGTGTCGAGACGGTAGCTCTCGATGAAGGGGGCGATCTTTTCCCGCGACGAGGGGTCGTCCATGCGGCGGCCGTACCATTCCGAGAAGAACGGGCGTTTGACGAAGGCGTGCAGGGGCAGCCGGCCCAGCGGGTTGTTGTAGGCGAAGGTCAGAAAGCCCTCGCCGTAGACCTGCTCGTTCTCGAGGCGGTTGCGGTGACGGTTGAAAAACTCGATGGATGGAGCGGGCATGCGGGTATCGCTTGCTTGGACCAGTCAGCAGGGCTATCGGGCGGCGGATGAAATACGGAGTGACGCTGCTGTCAATCCCACTGATGCTCGTTTCCTGCGGCGAGCGCGAGGAGGTGGTGGCCGAGGAAACGCGCCCGCTGACGATGCGCGACGCGAATCTGGACCTCGATACGGACAACGACGAGCGTTTTAGTCAGGGTCGTCCGGCACCCGCCACGACGCTCGAGACGCCTCCCTCGCCGGTGGTCGCCTCCGCGGTGCCCGAAGGCTGGACCGAGCTGGAATCCAGCGCCTTCCGCCTGCTGAACTACAGCTTCGGCTCGAAGGGCCAGGCCTACGTGTCGGCCAGCCGGGGCGGCGTGCTCGACAACGTGAACCGGTGGCTGCGGCAGTTCGGTGCCGAGCCGCTCGACGCCGCGGGCCTGGCGGCGCTGGAAAAGGTGGAGACGGCGGGCTACCGCGGGGTGTGGGTCGAGGCCGACGGCGATTTCGGCGGCGGCATGGGCCAGGATCCCGGGAAGGGCTGGGCGCTCCGCGGGGTGGTCGCGGAGAGCGGCGGGAACATTCTGACGGTCAAGATGCTCGGCCCGCTGGCCGAGGTGGTGGCGGAGGAGGAGCGTCTGCGGCGTTTCGTCGCAGGATTGAAGGCGGCAAATTGAACGACCGGCCCGCCCGGCCACGTAAGGGCGGGGCCTCGCAAGCACCATGAGCAAGTCCAAGTCACCCGCGCAACGGATCTGGCGGTTCCTGTCCGGCCTCGGACTGGCGACCGTGCTGCTGATCCTGCTGGGCGTGCAGACCTGGCTGGCCACCCTCGAGATGGTCGAGGCCGGCCTGCTCGACACCCTGCAGAAGTACTTCCACTGGACCTCGTGGTACGTGCTCGCCGAGCTGCCGCTTCCGTTTTCCGACGGTCACCTGATCGTCCCGATGCCCGGCGGCTACTGGGTGTGCGCGTTGCTGCTGCTGAACATGACGCTCGGTGGCTTGATCCGGATCCGCAAGGGCTGGAAGACCGCGGGGGTGATGCTGGCGCACTTCGGCATCATCTTCATGGTGGCGGCCGGCGGGGTGGCGCAGCTTTTCGAGAAGCGCGGCGTGATGTTCCTCTTCGAGGGCGAGCAGGCCGACTACGCGGTGTCGCTGACCGATCCGACCATCGAGGTCGTGGAGGTCAAGGACGGCGCCGCGGTGGGCGAGGTGCATGTCGCGGGCGAGCGCGAGCTGCACGGCATCGGCCGGAACTCGTCCCGCATCATCCGCTTCCCCGATCTCCCCTTCGACCTGGAGCTCAGCGGCTGGGCGAAGAACGTGGTGGTCGTGCCCGAGCAGAAGGGCTCCGGCAACCCTTCCATCGACGGCTGGACGCTGCGCGAACTGCCTCTCGAAACCGAGGGCGAGCTGAATGCCGCCGGCTGCTACGCGCGGGTCGTCCGGGAGGACGGCGAGACCGGCATGCCCTTCATTCTGGCGGTGCCGCCGGCAAGGAGCGGGCTTGAGAGCTTCGCGCCCTATTCCGTCGAGGCGGACGGCCGGACCTTCGCGGTGCGGATGGTCAAGGAGACCATCCCCGTGCCCTACGCCGTGAAGCTCGACGATGCGATCGCCGAATACTACCCGAACTCCGCGCGGCCGAAGTCATTCATGAGCAAGATCGAGCGGGTGGAAGGGGAGTCGGTCCCCGTGGAGATCCGGATGAACGAACCGATGCGCCGGGGCGGATTCACCTTCTTCCAGCGCACCATGAGCAGCGGCCCGCAGCCATCCGGCGGTCCCGAGTTTTCCGGCTTCGAGGTCGTTTCCAATCCCGCCGACAAGTGGCCCGAGTGGAGTCTCTACGTCGTGACCGCCGGTCTCGGCATTCACTTCCTGATGATGCTTTTCACCTCGGGACGAAGGATGAACCGCAAACCCCAGGCCTCATGAACCGCATCGCACGCTGGATCCTTTTCGCGGTCGGGTTGATTCTTTTCGGCCTGACGCTCTCGGTGGTCGTGCGCGACGCGCGCCCGCCGGTCGATGCCCGGGTGATCGAGGGCTACGTGCCATGGGACGAGGAGACCCTGCGGATCGCCGAGTCGATCCCGGTCCAGGACGGCGGCCGGATCAAGCCGCTGACGACCTACGCCGGCTTCACCATGCTGCGTCTCTACGGGGCGCGATCAATGAAGGTGAAGCCGGGCGAAGACGCCGAAACGGTGAAGCTGAAGCCGCTGGCGTGGATGATGGACGCGCTCTTCCGGCCGCGGCTTTCGGTCAAGCAGCCGTCGTTCCGCATCGAGGACTCGGCGGTGGTCGACGCCATCGGGGTCGCCGCGAGGGACCGCCGGGACCGCTACTCGTACGAGGAACTGGAGCCCGGGATCGACCGCCTGATGAAGCTGGCCGGCGGCTATGCCGAGATGGACAAGAAGGAGCGCTCGCCGCTCGAGAACCAGATCCTCACCCTGGCCGAGAATGTCCGAAGTTACGAGCAGTTGATCGGCGTCTTCGGCATGGCGCGGAACGGCCTGAAGATGATGTCGGTGGAGGGTCTTCCCGACTCGGCGCCGACCCGGCGGGCGAACGCCAGCGCGGCGATGGCCACCGCGCCGGTGATCCGCCGCGTGCTCGCGGAGAGCGAGCAGCAGAACCAGCCGATTCCGCCCCACGTGCAGGACCTTCTCCAGCAGATCCTGCACGGAGCCAATGCCTCGAAGTTCGGCCTGTTCCTGTTTCCGCCGAAGTCGGCGAAGGACGATCACTGGCTGAGCCCGGGAGAGCGGGTGATGAACGCGATGTCGATGCAGACGCGCGATCTGGAGGGCTCGATCGAGGACATCGCCGCGATCGAACGGCTGTCGAGGACGCTTTACGAAACACCGGAATCGGGCGAGGCCCTGGCGGCGCGGATGGCGGTGTCGCTGGGTCATGAGGACCTTGCCGCGACACCGGATGAACTGAGGACCGCATTGGTCGGGAAGGCTGGCGAACTGCTCGCGGAGGAGGGCGAGGACGAGCTTCCGTACCTGCGCCGCCTCGCATTCCAGCACGAGCTCGAGTCGCTGCGGACCGATCTCGTGGAGCGGGCGACCGAGCGTGGCCAGTACGCGACGATCGAGCTCGAGGCGGACTACTACCGGAAGAACTGGTTCCTTCACGCGCTGGTCTGGTTCCTGATGGGAACGGTCTTCACGATCGCGATGTGGATGGTCCGCGGAAGAGGTCAGCGCTACCTTTCATGGGCGGTGTGGGCCACCTCGCTGGCCGGGCTGACCTACACGGTGATCCCGATCGTGAAACGCTGCATCATCATGCAGCGGCCGCCGGTGGGGAATCTCTACGACACGATCATCTTCATCACCGCCGCGGCGGTCATCTTCGGCGCGATCGTCGAGCTGTTCAGCCGTCGACGGCTGGCGCTCGGACTGCTGCCGATCGCCGGGACGATCCTCATCACCCTCGCCCGTCTGTTCGAGGTGGGCGATGGCAGCGACCACATGGACCCGCTCGTCGCGGTGCTGCGCTCGAACTACTGGCTGACGACCCACGTGATCACCATCACACTCGGCTACGCCGGCGGCCTGGTCGCGGCATTGCTGGGAATGGTCTATGTGCTGCTGCGAGGGTTGCGGCTCGACGGCGGCGACCCCGGCCTGCGGCGGTCGCTCACGCGATCGGTATACGGCATGGTCTGCCTGACGCTTTTCCTATCTCTCGTCGGCACCGTGCTCGGCGGGATCTGGGCGAACGACTCATGGGGCCGCTTCTGGGGCTGGGATCCGAAGGAGAACGGCGCGCTGATGATCGTGCTCACCACGCTGGCGATCCTCCATGCCCGCTTGGGAGGCTTCATCCGCGAATGGGGTCTTCACCTGGCATCGATCTTTCTCGCCGCGGTCGTGACCTTCTCGTGGTGGCACGTGAACCTGCTCGGGACCGGACTGCACAACTACGGCTTCACCGAGGGAGGCGGCTACATCAACCTGCTCTACCTGCTGGTGTTCTTCTTCATCGGATTCGGCTTCGTGGCGATGATCGTGGAGAAGGCGCAAGCGGCCCCGAAACCGGAACCCGCACCGGCCAGGGATCAGGAACCCAGTGGGGCCTGACGCCGTCAGCCGCCGGAATCATCTCCGGTCCATGATGATCGGTCGGGTGACAGTACGTGGGACGATCTCCGCGATCTCCCGCAAAGCCAGGCGCGTGCCGTCCGGCATCGGGATGAATGCCTCTTCGCATGACTCCGGGGAAGTGGGCTCGACGTTGGAGCTCCGGTTGAATTTCTCGATACTCTCCCCGACATCCTGGGCCGTGAGGCCAAACTGACGGAGATTGTCCGGATCGATGGAGATCGTGGTCCGCGTCTCTGCTCGCGATTCGGGAACGATGGGCTCCTCGGCTTTCACTGACTCGGAAACGCTGAAGCCGTGCTCCGGTCGCACGGATGAGGCGGCAGCCAACTCGGAACCCACCTCCTCGATCGTTGCGTGGTGATAGACGACGGCTTCTTCGTCACGAATGACGGCGAGACTGAAGCCGGGAGCGACCGCCTCGATGGTGTCGGCCAGTTGCTCCGCCGTCGCGCCTTCCCATCGAAGTTCGGTGCGGGTGAGAGGCTTTTCTTCCATGCGACACGAAACGCCAAGGCAGGCAAGTAAGAGGGTGAGAGTGCGATACACGACTTCATCGCATCACGAGCCCCCAAACCGGCTCAACGGAAAAAACGTCGTAATATCACTTCCGACGCGTCGTGTCGCAGCCACAGTCGCCACCGCATCCTGTCCGCCGGCGCATTGCGCGGCGGACGAGGAGGATGATGGCGATCGCGACAACGGCCAGCGCCGCCCATGACTGCCAATCATGCATGTCAGAATCCGAGGGCCGAGCCGATTTGGTAGACCAGCAGCGAGCCGATGGCGGCCACGGCGGTCATGAAGACGAACTGGCCGGCCGCCCATTTCCACGAACCGGACTCGCGGGCGGTGACCGCGGAGGTGGGGAGGCACTGCAGGGCGTAGATGTAGAAGATGAGCAATGAGATCACCGACAGCGGGCGGAACATCGGCGTGCCGTCCTCCCAGGTTTCCTCGGCGAGGCGCTGGCGGAGCCGGTCCCGGCTGCCGGCCTCGTCGTCCTCGTCCTCCTCGACGTGGAAGAGTTGGAACATCGAGGCATTGAAGACCTCGCGGGCGGCGAAGGAAGTCAGGACGGCGGTGCCGGTGCGTCCGTCGAAGCCGAGCGGACGAACGACCGGTTCGATCACGGCGCTGATGCGTCCCATGGCGCTGGCCTGCAACTGATCGCCGGGATCGTCGCTGTCGGACTTCGGATAGGTGCTGAGCGCCCAGAGGATGATCGAGATGCCCATGATGACCGTCCCGGCCTTGCTGAGAAAGGACCAGCCACGGCTGCCGAGATGGCGGAAGACGTAGCCCCACTGTGGGGCCCGGTAGGGCGGGAGTTCCAGGGTGAAGTGGCGGACCTCCTCGTCGGCGCCGAGCCGGCCGCGCATGATGCGGGCGACGACGAAGGCGCTGAGCGTGCCGAAGACGTAGATGGCGAGCAGCACCAGGGCCTGGGTGAGGCCGCCCTCGCTGCCACCGAGCAGCATCGGGATCAGGAGGAAGTACACAGGCAGGCGGGCGGTGCAGCTCATCCACGGGGCGACGAAGATGGTGGTCAGCCGCTCCTTGGCCGAATCGATCGAGCGGGTCGCCATGATGCCCGGGATGGCGCAGGCGTAGGAGCTGAGGAGTGGCAGGAAGGCCTTGCCGCTGAGACCCACCTTCGCCATCAGGCCGTCCATCAGGTAGGCCGCCCGCGCCATGTAGCCGGAGCTTTCAAGCAGTCCGATGAAGAAGAAGAGGATGAGGATCTGCGGCAGGAAGATCACCACCGATCCGACGCCGCCGATGATGCCGCTGACGATCAGGTCGCGGAGGTCGCCCTCGGCCATGGCTCCCTCGATGGTTCCCTCCAGCCAGCCTTGGAGCGCCTCGACCCAGCCCATCGGGACCGCGGCGAAGGAAAAGATCGACCAGAACACGCCGAACATGATCGCGATAAGGTAGACCCAGCCCATCACCGGGTGCAGCAGGTGGGCGTCGATTTTGTCCGAGATGGTCGTCTGGTGGACGCCGGGGCGGCGCGCGGCGAGCTCGCAGAGCCTGAGGGCGAACTGCTGTCGCGCCTCGATGGGGCTTCCGGGATCGGACCAGGAGGCGTCCGAGGCCGGCGGCAGCGGATGGCGGATGGCCTGCTTGAGTTCGACCAGACCCTTCCTCCGGTTGGCCTGAATCGGCACGACGGGCACGCCGAGTTCCTCCGAGAGCAGCACGGGGTCGAGCCGGATGCCCGAGGCCTCGGCGACATCGACCATGTTGAGGGCGACAATCACCGGCAGGCCGGTCTCGATCACCTCGAGGGCCAGCACGAGGTGCCGCTCGAGATTGGAGGCGTCGAGCACGCAGATCGCGAGGTCCGGACGCCCGATCTCTCCGACTTCGCCGAGCAGGGCGCGCCGGGCGATCTGCTGGTCGGGCGACTCGCCGTTGAGCGACAGGCAGCCGGGAAGGTCGACGACCCTCAGCCTGCGCCCGTGCGGCGTGAAGGTTTCGCCGGTCTTGAGATCGACCGTGACCCCGGCGAAGTTGCCGACCTTGCCGCTGGCGCCGGTCAGTCCATTGAAGAGCGTGGTCTTGCCGACGTTCGGATTGCCGGCCAGGACGCCAGTTTCGACCTCATGAGCGCTCATGGTCGAAATCAGGCGGCCGAGAGGGGAGTCACCTTGACCTGGTGGGCCAGTTCGCGGCTGAGCGCGAGACGGGTGCCGCAGACGGTGCAGATCAGGTTGCGGCCGTGGGCGAGTTTGCGCACCTGAAGGGTCTCACAAAAGCCGAGGCGGCGGAGCTGCTCGCAGGCGGGGCCCTCCAGGAAGCGAATCCGGAAATCACAACCCACCGTCGCCTGAGCGAGCGTCTGCAGGCTGTCGTTTTCGAGTTCGGCGGCGGAGGCGAGGGCCATGGGCGGAATCTTCAGCAGTTGAGACTGGTTTGCAATAGGAAACGACGACGAATCCTCGCGTTCCTTCTGAAAACCTTCTCCCGAGCTGCGACCCGCGGGTTGGGACACCGCTCGTGGGCGAACGCCGCTGTTCCTGATGGATTCCGCCTTACAGGCGAACTCTTCTCCTGTCCGGATGGTCCACGCCGTTGACCGCAGATTAAGGGGATCAAACGAATTACGCAGATTTCCGGATCTCTGAATATCTGCATAATCCCCTTAATCTGAGGTTTTCAAACCACCAATCTGGGCACTAGAGAAATGATCGGTCTTCCTCGGTGGGAGGGTGCTTCAGGGCGTCTTTCGCCGCGATGCTGAAACGGGCACCGACGATAAGGCAGGCCACCGCGACGCCGAGCATCGCGATGAAGATCAGGTAAACCCACCACGCCTCGCCGGGCAGGTTCTGGTCCGAGAGCCAGACGATCCAGCCGAGGATGCAGGGCGAGGCGACGATCCCGAAGACGGCGGTCATCGCCCAGCAGATGCGCTGCCAGCGGGCGTCATTGCGCTTGAAGAACAGCAGCGAGAGCGCGCACCAGGCGAGCACGCCGATGCTGGTGCTGCCGACTGCGGTGATCAGAAGCAGCATCTCTTCGTTGCCGACGCCCGATCCCGGAAAACCGCCGTTGAAGGAGATGACGACGACCAGGGCAATCATCACGTAGGCCGCGGGGATCAGCATGACCGTGCCGAGCGAGACCAGGGTAATGTGGGCGACCTTGCTGGCGCGCCATAGGCTCGGCCGCAGGTGGTCGAAGGGCGTCGGCTCGGGAATGGCCAGGTCGGGCGGGGGCTGCTCGAGTTGCATGAGGGTCACGTCCGCCATTCCGGACAGGGTTCGTGAAGAAGGAATGAAGCGCTTGGGAAATCCAAGCCGTTTCGTGTCAGGCCAGTGGTCCGCCCGGGGCGGAGAGTTCGTCGCGCAGGCCCGCGCAGGCGTCTTCGATCAGATCGGCGACATTCTCGAAACCCTGTTGCCCCCCGTAATAGGGATCCGGGACGTGGTCCGCCTGGTGCTCGCGACAATAGCTGGTGAGCAGCCGGATCTTTCCATGCGTGGCGCCGCCGGGGTCCAGGGCCCGGACGTCGTGGAGATTGTCTTGGTCGGCGCAGAGGATCAGATCGTGGATCTCAAGATCCCGGCGCCGGACCTGGCGCGCCCGCCCCGTCACTTCGTAGCCCCTTGCCGTGAGCGTCTCGCTCATGCGGGGATCGGGGGGATTTCCGGCGTGGTAGCCGATGGTGCCGGCCGAGTCGATTTCAACGCGGTCGTCGACACCCGCCTCGGCCATGATCCGGCGGCAGACGATCTCGGCAGCCGGTGAGCGGCAGATGTTGCCCATGCAGACGAACAGGATGCGGAAGGGAGTCACGGCGCGAGACTCGGGAAGCGGGCCCGCTCCGCCAAGCGCAATGCCTCGGCCCCGCTTTTCATGGGCAGGGTGATCAAATCAGGAAGGAATGGGTTGCTTGATGGAGAGGATTCAAAGGATGGCCATGATGAGATTTGAAATCTGTCGATCCGACGGCGCGCAGATCCTCCTGCGAGAGCCCGGAAGCCGAGAGTGGATGCCATTCATCCTGCCCATCCTGTCCATCATGCTCCGAATTTCCCAGCGCCCCGCATGATTCTATCCCTAGCTCGATCAGCCTGTTTCTAGGAGCGCGAAAATTTCCGCGACTTCGCCCGCTGCGGGGGGTTAGGTTCGAGGATGAACCAGAGCATTGTGATCGGGTTGGCGGCCTTGCTTGCCGGAGCGGCCGGGGGTTTCCTGATTGGAAAGTCGGGAGGTGGAGAGGATGCGGATGTTGCGGGTGGCGGTGCGAACCTCCCCCCGGCGAAGATCCAGCGGGACGGCGTCGGCGGCACGGCCGCTGCCCGCGATCATTCGGGGCGGACCGGTGGCAGGAGTTTCGACGAGGTCAGGCGGGAACCCCGCCAGACGGAAGGGCGGGCGACGGTGGTCGAGCT
>ERZ869936.1231-NODE-1231-length-19245-cov-19.087233_pt1 | contig 19245 bp, 26 predicted proteins | sample MGYA00520876_ERZ869936 | MGnify/ENA primary metagenome ERZ869936 (study PRJEB32218, sample SAMN09650985) | biofilter metagenome | isolation source: enrty point of leading RO module | place: Saudi Arabia: Thuwal, RO plant located on Red Sea | collected 2016-02-17...
GCCGCCCCGCAAACAATGTCAAGAATCAGCCCTACGAGGTCGGGTCCGAGATGGGTGACGCCGCTGTTCGCGATCGGAGTCGGCTGAAACCCACTCGACGACCAGGGAAATCCCGATTCCGGTGTAAATGAGTCCGGCCGGTATCCACATCACCAAACCTGCGATCTGTTGGTCGGTGAGAGCGTCCAACCCCCATGCGGGAGCGCTGATCATGTAGGTCGGGTACCACGGTGAAGGGGCAAAGGTCATCAAGGCTGCCAGCAGCACACCTTGGAGGGCCATCGTGAACACCATCAGGACGCGGAAGCCGGTCCCGGGACCAAACCTCGGGTGTGGTCGGAGAACAACCGACCAAAACAACACGGAGCTGCCGAGGAACATGGCGTGCTCGAGCAGATGCGCTAGGGAGTTCTCCAGAGCGAGCTCATATGGCCCCGCTGCGTGCCAGAACCAGATCGACCCGGCCAGGACAAGCCACACCATGGCCGGGGCCAGCCCGGTGACTCGTGCCGGGGTCAGGCCGAGTTGGCGTCGCAGCCGCCCGGTTGTCTTGCGGATTGAGCGAGGGACGCTTTCGAGAATGGAGGCGACTGGCTCAGCGGTCGCGAACAACGGCCCGGCGATCATCACGAGGAGCACATGCTGCACCATGTGTGCCGAGGCGAGAGCGTCGGCCATGAGGTCGAGTGGTGATGCCACTGCCAATGCCGTCACGCCAAGTCCTAGCCAGAATCGAAGGCTGTTCCGGGCTTTGGGCCCCGAACCGGATCTGTGCACGGCGAGCCAGTAGAGCACTCCGATCGCGCCCAGCATGACCAGGCTGGTCACGTCGACCGCCCAGGCGCCAAATACATCGTGCGGTTCCGGTGTCTTTCCGGTATGCGCGACGATCCCTTCAGCAGACATCGAGCACCGCTGCAGGGACGCCAACGAAGAGGGTGGCCACCAGGAAGAAGGCTCCGAGTAGTGCGCCAAGCGCATAGAGGGAAGCCTCCCGTGTCGGTTCGATCAGGTCGGGATTCGATCGCGCCGCGGAATACGCGGTGAAGGTGAAGTAAGCAAGCAGGCTGCATGCAATGACTGTCAGGAGGAGTGTCGCGAGTGCGACCCACGAGACCCCGAACCACTGCGTCTCCGGGAAGGCCCGGCTGCAGCCGGCCTCGGCCAAGAGATACACCACCCAGAAGTAGAGGTACCAGATGACCGGTCCAGCCAGTACAAGCACATGCCAGGTCAGCCAGCGGGGTTGGTCCGTGGTCGCGCCCTTCATGTCAATGCCGGCGTCAGGTAAAGGACACCGAAGCCGATGACCCAAACGATGATGGCGGTCGTCCAGAAGAACCCGACGTTGGATACCGGGACGTGACGGCGCTCGGAGTATTCGCCACGAACCGTCCAGTAGACGATCAGTGCCGTCATCACGATTGCGGCTGTGGTCACGACAAGTATGAACCAACCGAGCGTGTGGAACACCGAACCGTAGGCATGATCCTGAGACGAGAACTCGAGCCCAATGAAGTGGGAACCTGCGATGACGACACCCCCGAGGGCCGCGAGGAGAGCGACGCCTGTGCCACGCAACAACCCGTCGCCGTCGCCCTCACGTATGCGGCGTAGTCCGCGGCGGAAGCCCCAACCTGCAACTCCGATCAGTGCCGTGGCCGAGATGATCGCTAAGGGCGATGGGTTCTCGATACCTGGCGGTGGCCAGGCCGGGTTGTCGAGGCGCAGATAGAAATATGCGAGAAGGATGCTCATGAAAGCGATGCCGACGAAGAGGTTCATCAGCCCCATCCCCCAGCGTGCGACTGTCAGGCTTCCCCCGACTCGAACGGGGATCTTGTGAGCCATCTCGAACTCGAGCTCCTCCTCCTCGGTTATCGGAGGTGAGTCGGGCCAGTTCCAGCCAATCGCCCCGATGACGATCACTGCCATGCCGGCGAGAGCCCCAAGCCTCAGCTTCAAGAGTTCGGCGGCGAAAATAGTCACGGTCCCAAAGGCGGTGATCAGAGGCCAGATAGATGGCCCGCCCACACGGAACACTTCCTCGGGCTCGGCGTCCGCAGTCGACGTCGCCAGAACGGCTCTCCATCTCAGCGGCCACTGGCCGAGCGCTTCAACCAGTGCCTCGTCACCTTCGCTCCCGCTGTACAGGTCGTCCTGGTCCCAGAGAGGGTATCTGCTGGTGACGATGGGTGGGATGCTCCAGGCATGCTGAAGCGGTGGAGACGGCGTCGCCCACTCGAGGGTGGGGGCGTCCCAGGGGTTGTTTGCCACCGGGACCTTTCGCCGATGGCTCAGAATCAGGTTGACGACGAACACGCCGATGCCGGCGACGATGATGAAGACACCGACAGTTGAGATGAGGTTGTAGGTCTCCCAGCCAAGGCCCTCCGGGTAGGTGTACACCCGTCGCGGCATGCCCATGAGCCCGACTATGTGCATGGGGAAGAAGGCGACGTTGACCCCGATGAACAGGATCCAGAAGTTCCACTTCCCGAGCCGATCGTCGAGGCTGTAGCCAGTCATCTTGGGCAGCCAGTAGTAGACGCCCGCGAACATCGGGAAGCCGACCCCGCCAATCAGGACATAGTGGAGGTGCGCGACCACGAAGTAGGAGTCGTGCGCCTGGAGATCGAAAGGAACCGAGGCGACCATCACCCCCGTTATGCCACCCAGGACGAAGAGGGCTAGGAATCCCACCGTGAATAGCAGGGGAGTGCCCCACCTGGGCCGACCCGCCCAGATCGTGGCCAGCCACGCAAAGATCTGGACTCCCGCCGGTATCGCAATCACCATGCTGGCCCCAGCGAAGAAGCTGCCCACGATCGGCGACAGCCCGACGGTGAACATGTGGTGAGCCCACAGCCCGAAGGACAAGAACCCGATGGCCACCATGGAGCCCACAATCCATGTATGACCCACCATCTTCTTTCGCATGAACGTAGGTATGACCATGGAGATGATCCCGGTGGCGGGGAGGAACTGGATGTAGACCTCGGGGTGCCCGAAGATCCAGAAGAGATGCTGCCAGAGCAGCGAGCTCCCTCCCGCGTCGACATTGAAGAATTGGGTCCCGAAGCCGCGATCGAGCTCAAGGAGCATGCTTCCGATTATGAGAGGGGTGAAGGCGAAGAGGATCATGAACGCAGTCACGAGGAAGGCCCAGGCGAACAGTGGCATCCGGCTCAGCGTCATGCCCGGGGCCCTCATCTTGAGGACGCTGATGATTATCTCGACGGCGGCTGCAATCGCCCCCACCTCGGCGACGCCCAGGCCCAGCACCCAGAAGTCGATGGCAAGGTCTGGTGAGAACTCGAGCCCGCTCAGTGGCGTGTAGGCAAACCAGCCCGCATCAGGGACCGCGCTGAACAGGGTCGCCGAGTAGTAGAGAAGCCCACCCATCAGGAAGGTGAAGTAGGCGAAAGCTCCCAGGCGGGGGAACGGCATCTCTCGCGTCCCGAGCAGGAGGGGCAGAAGCAGGATGGCGAAGCCTTCGAAGATCGGGAGGATCACCAGGAACATCGTGACCGAACCGTGATTGGTGAACAGCTCGTTGTAGAGCTGGGGGCTGACCAGGTCGTTGTTCGGGACGGCGAGCTGCAGTCTCATGACGACTGAGTCGACGCTGCCGCCAAGCAGCAGGAAGAAGAACCCGGTGAGGATCAGTCGCTTCCCGATCGCGTCGTTCTGAACCGCTTTGAGCTTGCCGAGCAGACCGGGTGGGTCCGACCACAACTCGTCGAGCACAGGATCTGTGGGCGGGGTCCTGACGCGGGGCAGGTTCGGCCGGCTGACGTCACTCACTCCAACGTCTCCAGGTAGGCCACCAGGGCTTCGAGCTCGGCCTCAGTCAGCTCGACATCTTCCATGTCGATCCCGGGCTTGTGGTCCTGAGGACTCGAGATCCAATCTGCGAGGTTCTCGGTGTTGTTGTCGAGCACTCCCGCTCCGAGTGTGTACCGGGACGCAAGGTGGGTGAGGTCGGGCCCTTCGTCACCCGATGCCGGGGTGCCCCGGATGGAGTGGCAGTCGGCGCATTCCCGAGAGAGGAACACTTTGAGACCCTGTTCGGTCAACTCATCGGAGGGCGCAACAGCTGGTGCCTGCTGGCCCGAAACCCATTGATTGAACGAGTCGGGTGTGGTCGCTCGGGCCGAGATGGCCATGTTGGCGTGCTGCAGCCCACAGAACTCGGCACACATCCCGCCGTAGTCACCGGGCTCATCGGCTTGGAGGATCAGCGTGTTGGTGTAGTCAGGCAGGAGATCGAGCTTGCCTCCCAGCGAGGGGAGCCAGAAGCTGTGGATCACGTCTGCCGACGTGAGTCGGAGCTCGACCTCTCTGCCGAGGGGGATCTGGAACTCATTTGCTGTGCGTATCCCGAGGTCCGGGTACTCGATCTCCCACCACCACTGATGACCGGTGATCTCGATCACGATTGGGTCTGAGGATGCCTCGGTGGGAATCGCTCGCATCGCAGCGATTGTGAATGCGAACACCACGGTCACGATTACGGCGGGGAGCACGACGCCTCCTCCCAAGAGAAACCAGCGGGAGCCCGTCTCCGCCTCTTTGTCGTCGCTTCTCATCAGCCCGCGAATCAAGAGGTAGAGGAACAGAGCGAAGACTGCCGTGCCGAGCGCGAGCATCAACCACCAGAGATCGGCGATCTCCGACGCGACGGGGCCACGAGGATCGAAGCTCCCTGCAGACGCGAATGACATCGATTGGCGATACCCCTCGATTCGAGTCGCTAAACGCTCCAGATCGCCTCGCTTGTTGCTGAAGTGCTCTGGAAGGGTCGACCCCCCGCAGAGCGTCCGGTATCTGCCGACTGTAGAGGTTTGGCCGCGGCGGCACCGGGGTAGGCCCAGAACATGGACCAGATTGACCTACCAAAGATTCTCGGCTCCGCACTTGCCGGCGCTATCGGCTTTGGGGTCGGGTACTACGCCGCGTTCTTCGTGGTGCTTTCCATCTGGGGACTTGACTTCGACGTGTCCTGGTTCCCGGTTGTCGGAGGCGTCGTGGCCAGCCTCGGGGCAGGGCTTGGCATCGCGCTCACTGTTCGGCAGGGTCGCAAGGCTGCGGCTGTGGTCGCCGCCCTCGTCTTGGGCGCCGTGCTGGTCACAGTCGTCATGGCTTTGAACGCCGACTTTGGATTCATGGCGGTCGGTGGCCTCGTCTTGGCCGTTCTGACGGCTCTTGTCATCCGGACCGGCTTGAGCGACGGGTTCACCGGAGTGACTTCATGATCGTTCGCGACCAGACCACAGAACGTCGGTCCATGGCCGACCTGGTCCCATTCGCTCCCGCAGCGCTCCTCGTCGTCTGGGCCTTGATCAGATCGCTTTGGTGATAGCTGCCATCAGGCGGCGAATCGAAGTCGACTGAGCCAGGTGTCCTCGGACACAGGAGACTCTTTGGTCAGGAGGTACCAAATTCCGGCAACGGTGCCTGCGTAGACCAGGTGATGCCCCATGTCGATCGCCACCTGCTTCAGGCCCCATTCGGTCGGAGGTGAGGTTATGTCGAGTGCCGGCAGGTAGATCATCGGGGCACCCCAAACGCCGGCGAAAAAGGCGACATCGGCGATGGGAGACTTCAACGGCGTCGACCCGAGCAGCCCTCGCACGGCGCCGAGTGCGGTCCCGTAGCCCCAGTGGGCGAGGTTGGAGAATCGCTCTCGCTTCTGGTCGTCGTCGGGTGCGATGCCCATCACTTCGTCGACCGTATCGGCCGGAGTGGTGCTCGAGTCCCTTCCGGTGATCTTCATCTCGATCTTTTGGACGAGGGTCAGTGCCGCAGTCCCGGCGGCACCCGCGACTATTCCGATCCCCATCCGTGATGCGGTTCTTCCGATGGACTTGAACATGTTCGCTCCTGAGTTTGGGGCTTCCTTCTCCCTTACCCGACCCGAACCGGGGTCACACCTGAGGTCAGCCCCTCACCATCTCATGCAGCACTTTGGCGTCTCTCGGAGCGTGACCTCCCTCGTCGTTGTCGAAGTAGACATAGACATCACGACCTTTGCGCTGGGGCGGCTCCACGTCCGCAAACCTGGACGCATCGGCAGGCTCGTCGGCGTCTCCCCAGAGTTGAATACGCTCGGCCCACGTCCTCAATTGGTCTCTTCCGTATGGGCTTGAGTAAAGCCTGCCGGGTCCGTGCAGTCTGACGTAGACGAATCCCGCCGTGATCTGCTCGAAGTAAGGCCATTCCGAGGAATGGGAGAATGCCAGCGTGACGCCATGTCTCTTTGCGATCAGAGCGGTCTCTTCCCGGAGCCAACTCTCGTGGCGTAGCTCGAGCACGTGTCGTAGCCGGTGATTCTCGCCTGGGCCATAGCTGACCTCCTCGACCCGTTCGTCGTGGTGACGAGCTAGCTCGGCAGCCGATGTCGTGTCTTTAGGCAAACCGCCCAGAAACCGGTCGATGCGCTCCTCGTCGAAGTGCAGGTTCTCCGACACCTGCCACAGAATCGGTCCGAGCCGCTCGCCGAGGTCCAGGACACCCGAGGCGAGGAAGTTGGCGAGCGCGCTGCCCAGGTTCGCCAGCTTCTTGTTGTGTGTGATGAAGCGACTGCCCTTGATCGAGAACAAGAAACTGGTTGGTGTCCTCTCGCCCCATTCTCGAAAAGTCGGAGGCTGCAGCAGGGAGTGAAACGTCCCGTTGACCTCCACCGTGTCGAAATGGCTGGAGATGAAGGACAATTCGTCTTTCCTGGGGAGTTCGCGGGGGTAGAAGTCCCCGCGCCAGCCGTCATAGGCCCAGCCCGAGACTCCGATCCTCGTCACCATCGCCGTCGTGTCTCATTACTCGAGAGTTCGTAACTGATGCCTCCAGCATTAATCATGATGCCTCCACTGTCCGTGGAACGTTGGTCACGTACCCGAGCCTCCGGGGGCGGAAACGGCGGTCTCGTTTCGCGCCCTTGGACCAGGGGTATAGGCCTGATGCGCTATCCAAAGGGTGACAATGACTCAATCGACGAATGTGGAGACACTCGACACCACTATTCAGAAGACGAACGAATGGCTTTCCACGTTGGCCGAGCTTCTCGAGTCGGACGAGAGCACCGCCTACGAGGCTTTGCGTGCGACTATCTCCACGGTGCGCGACTCCCTGCACAGAGACGAAGCTGCCCATCTCGCTGCCGAGTTGCCGATGCTCATTCGAGGCCTCTATTTCACCGGGTGGACACCCGCCCAGGACCCGATTCGCCTGGACAAGGAAGAATTCCTGGAGGAGGTCAGGCGCAGAGGTGGCCTCGGTTTCGAGAGTCCCGACCCGGCCGCGGCTGTACTCGCGGTCTTCCACCTTCTCCACGAGCAGCTATCTGAAGGCGAGATGGACGACGTTCTCGGTCAATTGTCTGGCGATGTCCGCGACCTAATCTCGCCGGCCCTGTTATGACCGAGCGAATCGAGGAGCCCGCTCCTACGAACCCCGAGGATCTCGAGATCAACTTCGTGATCGACGGCCCTGTGCCAGACGCGGCACGGGATCGCGCCCGGGACATGATTCAGGGTCTCGCCCGAAAGGCACCCCGGCCGCTGCTCTTCGCCAGAGTAAAGATAAAGATCGATGAAGACCGCCCGCCCAACGAGGACACCATCGTCCAGGCGACAGTGGACGTCAGTGGCGAGCTGATCAGAGCACAGGTGGCGGCACCAACCCCCGGGGAAGCACTCAACACACTCGGCGAGAGAATGGGGCGCCGGGTGCGCAGAGTGGCGGAGAAGAGGCGCACCGCCCGGAAGCGCCCTCCCAGGACGCCCGAGGGCGAGTGGCGCAAGGGCGATCTTCCATCGTCCCGCCCTGGCTACATCGAGCTGCCCCGTGATCAGCGAGTGGTGATTCGACAGAAGACGTACGCACCTGAGAAGGCCTCCCTGGAGGATGCACTCTTCGACCTCGACGTGCTCGACTACCGGTTCCTCCTATTCACGGATGAGCTCGACGGAGAGGACTCTGTCGTGTACGAATCGGATGAAGGTGTGATGCTGCGTCGTCTCTCGGGCGGCGAGCGCCCCGATCTTCCAGAGTCACTCCCCATAGAGATGAATACCGCACCTGCTCCGGAGTGGACGGTGTCGGAGGCAAGGGCAGATCTGGACGCCTCGAATGAGACATTCCTGTTCTTTCGGGACGCGTCGACCGGCCGTGGGGCGGCGATGTACCGCCGCTACGACGGGCACTACGGAGTCATCGAGCCAAGCGTCTGATCCGTATCGGTGATTTAGCTCACATCTCCAGGGGAAGGTAGCCGGGATCTCACCTTCCATGGTGGGCTTCACCGACAACGGCTTGAGAGCGCTGGAGTCGTCGAAAAAGCAGTCGCCCTCTACTGCCACGAAGGAGAAGCCCCGCTCCTCGATCAGCCGACGCGTCGGGTGCTCCCATATGTAGTCGTCGGCAGTTCCGTGGGAGGCCTCGCCAAGCAACACCAAACGGTCACGGATCCGATCGATCAACGGGTCGAAGTGCTCCACTTCCTAGAGGGGTCGGGGGAGGCGGCTGATCTCGGCGAGCTCGACTCAGGCCGTTTCCCGCCGGAGGGCGGTCATCGACCGCCGGCCAGGTCGAGCAGCTGGCGAACGGTCTGATCGGAAGTCTGGTCGAAGTCGACGAACCATTGGCCGACGGCGGCGAAATTCGGCGGCGTCAGGACACAGATGACGTCGTCTGCCAGGGTCTCGAGCTGTTCCAGCGTCTCCTTTGGAGCCACCGGCACGGCGACGATTATCTTCTTTGGGCCACGCCGACGCAAAGCCCTCAATGCGGCCTTCATCGTCGAGCCGGTAGCGACGCCGTCGTCGACCACGATGACGGTACGATTCTCGACTTCAGGGGCCGCGCGGTCGCCTCGAAACTTGGTCTCGCGATAGCGCAATTCCCTCTTCTTGGTCTCTACGGTCGAATCCAGCTCGCTCTCGGAGACGTCGGTCAGCCTCAAGATCCGATCATTGGGAACGAAGATTCCCCCGGAGGCAACGGCCCCCATGGCCAACTCGGGATGGCCCGGTGTGCCGACCTTACGGACAAGCAGGACGTCCAGCGGCGCGTCCAGGGCGGAAGCCACCTCGGCAGCCACCGGGACGCCACCTCGAGGCAGTCCGAGGACTATCACGTCGTCCCGTCCAGCGAACCGTTGGAGCTGGGAGGCGAGCACGCGACCGGCCTCAATTCGGTTCTCGAAGACTCTCGGCGTGGTTGTTCTGGTCGTCATAGTCGTTGATCCTTGTCTATCGAAGATCACCTACCCGACGCGTGTGCTGGTGAAACGCCCGTAAGGTAAGCCGCCTTTTCCCGGCACGTTTCACACCCTGGGTTGCTGGGCATTGACCATGCATGAGACCCCTCTCGCTTCGGACCCTCGCCCTTCTCTCCTCCTTCCTCCTCGTCTTCTCAGCCTGCACTTCGGTGGAGACGACGGACACGACGGCCGTCGACGGAGGCGACCTCTATGACGTCTCCGGAATCGTGGAACGCGTTTCCTCCGGGGTGGTGTCCGTCATACAGGAGCAGGTCCAGCTCGACCTCTCGGGAAATCCAGAGGAAGTTCCGGCTGGCTCGGGTACCGGCATTGTGGTCGATGAGGGCCGGGTCATAACCAACGCTCATGTCGTCTCGGGGGCCGATTCGGTGTTCGTGGTGTCTGAGGATGGGCGGCAGCGAGATGCGGAAGTCCTCGCAACCTCGGTGCGTCGCGATCTCGCCTTGCTTGCCGTTGAAGACACCGAGGGTCTGGAGCCGCTGGCTCTGAGCGATGAGGAGATCGAGGTGGGGAACCCAGCCATCGCAATGGGTAATGCCCTCGGCCTCAACGCCGCCCGTCTCACCGTCTCGGCGGGAATCATCTCTGCCCTCGGTCGAACGATCACGACTCAGACCGCGACTATCGAGAACCTGATCCAAACAGACGCGGCGATCAATCCCGGAAATTCCGGGGGACCGCTTCTCAACGGTGACGGTGAGGTGATCGGGATCAACACTGCCATTGCTGGAGGCATAGCCCAGAATGTCGGCTTCGCAATTCCGATCAGCGCTGCAACCAATTTCATCGCGCAGTTCGACGCCGGCGAAGGGGAGCCATTCCTGGGAGTTGTCGTGGCCGACAACTCCGCCCTCGTTGCGCAGAGGTTGGGTCTCGAGGCGACCGAGGGTGCTGTCGTCATCGAGGTGGAACCTGACACGCCTGCTGAGAGAGCGGGCCTGGTTCAGGGCGATGTGATCATCTCTTTCGCTGGGGAGCAGATTGAAACGGCACGTCAGCTCACCAACGCTGTCTTCGAATCCCGTCCTGGCGAGAGCGTCACAGTAGAGATATTGCGGCCCGAGGGAACCACAAGCGTTGAGGTCACCTTGGGGGAGAGGCCACTGGGTAATTGACCAACACCTCGGCTCTCTTCAGAGGTGTTGGTCGGTCTGATGCAATCGTCGGAGCTTTCTCACCTACACCGCTGTCAATTGCTCCGGGCTGGGCCATGCGGCCTCTGATCAGCCAGCAGGTGAGTCGTGAACCAGTCGGCGGCGAGTTCGGAAACCTGATCCAGGGCTCCTGGCTCCTCGAAGAGATGTGTCGCTCCTTCGACGATCGCAAGCTCGCTCTGCACCGGCCTGAGTTCTCTTTGTGCTGACCGGTTCAGGTCGAGAACGGTGAGGTCCCTCTCCCCGACGATCAAGAGCGTCGGTGCCTGCACGCGCCGCAAGGACTGTCCTGCAAGGTCGGGTCGCCCTCCCCGCGAGACGACTGCGCCGACTGAATCGGGGCGCTTAGCCGCGGCCACCAAGGCAGCGGCCGCCCCGGTTGAAGCTCCGAAGACGCCGATTGATGCTCCCTCGCCGATCTCCCGCAAAGCCCAATCGATCACCTCGGCTACCCGTGCCCCAAGAAGCGGGATATCGAACCGATGCTCGCGAGTCTCGAGATCCACGCGCTCCTCTTCGGGGGTGAGTAGATCGAGCAAGATGGTCCGGAGGCCCTTCGCGTTGAGAGCCTGCGCAACATGCTGGTTTCTCGGGCTGTGACGACTGCTCCCACTTCCGTGAGCGAATACCACAGTCGGGGCGCCGTCGGCCGTTGGGCCCCGGATGAGAGCCTGCAATGCTCCCGACTGAACAGGAATTGTCGTCTCTCTGTGACCGGCCGCCATGACACAGAGTACCTATGCGAGTGAATCTCCAAACCCGAACCGGGCCGCCATGCAACTTTCAAGGTGCGCTCTTTGTTTGCCGATCATGCAAGGACATGGACGGCAGAGTCAGAAGCGGCATCGAACATCAGCCCGGGGTCAACTAATGGGTGGATTTGGGCTGGAGGGCCGCTTGCTCAGGGACGTGCTCGACGAGACGATCCGGTCCTGGGATTCACATCCTGACCGCAGTTTCGCTAGACCATCTGGGCGGCCCAAGCGTGAGAGCGACACCCGCCCGGCCGGCGAGAGTAGTTCCGCTAGAGCTGTGGCGGCCGCGCCATCCCTGAATCCCGAAACTCGCCGCCGCGTCCTGAAAGCAGCCAAGGCGGCGACCGTACGCCGAGCCGCGAGGAGGTTGGGAATCGATCCATCTGACCTGTCGTTCCTTGCGTACGCCCTCTGGGGGAGGACCCTCGCCGAAGAGCGCAATTCACGGGCTGACGCGATGGCTCCCAACCAGCGGAGTTCGGCGTCGCTGCGTGCCTATCGTGGTCACGCGACCCGTCAGCTCCTCTCTGAGCTCGAACGTCACACGGGCCCATACAGCGTTTCGGCGCCTCTCGATCTCTGAGCACCGATCCCATGCCCCCGCTGGCGGCCTATGGTGGAAACCAACACATCGACTTGGCTCTGGACCCTGGCTAGGCGCGTCAAGCAGGGGTCCGAAAATGATCGACAGCCAAGAAGTCTCCGAAGCCGGCGAAAGCCCCGGTTTCGCCATCACTGCCCGCTGGGTTGGCACCACGCTCACTTTCTACGTGAAAGGTGACTTGGATCTCGCCACCGGGCCGTACGTTGTCGAAGGGATCGAATCCGCCATGTTCTCACGGCAAGTGCCTGCATGCACGGTTCAACTCGACTTGGCGGGCGTTGACTTCTTGGATGCCAGAGGGTATGCGTCACTCAGAGCTGCGGTGAGGGCTGTAAGGCTCAATGGGGCCGATTGCACCCTCACTGACTTGTCCGAGCCAGTCGCTCGCTTGTTTCGACTCGTCGATGACGAGGACCTGTCAGCGATTATCAGTGATGCGGGGCTTCGTGTCTGACTCGGAGTTTCCCAAACGGCGCGGTGGGTAAGGCCTTGATGAGTCGGCTAGGAGCTACCCATCTTGCGCACACAGCGCCCCCGCACATCAGCATTCGCCGCCAGTAGAGGGACTCTCCTCCTTGCGTTCTTGATCATATTTTCGCTGCTTGTTGTTGGATGTGGCAACGACTCGGCCGACATCTCTGACCAACCAATGCCCGACTGGGTGGAAGAAGTCGATCCGCCGCCTGGCTCGGTGTCCTTTGTGCCCGACCATGTGATTGTCCATCACAACGTGACCGGTCCGGACGAAGAGGTTCGCCTTCTGATCGATGGTGTGGATGTCACCACCTATGCGACGTTTGACGCCGCCAAGCTCTCGTACGAGCCGGAATTTGGTCCCATCGAGCTGACGCCCGGGGTGCATACAGCCACGGTCCAACTCACCTCCCTACCGGTGGATGGTGTCGACTACGCAGTGGTGGACTCATGGACGTGGGAGTTCACGGTCGACTGAGCAGCGGAAGGCATCAACAGTCAAGCGCCTGGAGTCGCGCCTGCCACGGCAACGTGATCAGCACGTAGGACGGTTCATGCTGAGCCCGAAGCCTCGTCGATGAAGTGGGAGAAAGCCGCAACGAACTCATCCCAAACGTCGGTGGGCAGCGTGGCATCCTTAGATTCGGCAACCATCTTTGCGAATGAGGCCACACGATCCTTCATCCCCTCGGCGTCGACGCTGTCGGGGTCTCGCATCAAATCATCGACGACCGATCTGACATCGCTCTCCAAGTCACTCCAGGCCAGCCCCACATCGCCATCGATCGATTGCGCCGAGATCTTCTTGCTCAACAAGGCCAAGGTATTGCGCACGGACTCGGCAGGTTCTGAGAGTGCTGCCGCACGACTCGTTGGAGACTCTACGGTCGAACTCGTTGTGTCGAACCCGGCACAGCCGACAATGAGTATCCCGATCAGGATCGAAGAAAGCAGTTTCATTCTCGGCAACCGAAAGATCACGCCCAGCTCGTTTCTCACGGACTCTCGTTACCCCTTTTGCGGTGTCATCAAACGAGGGGAACCCGGCGAGCGGCTTGATCCCGGCCGGTAGGAAAGGTCGTTCACCGATCGTGGTAAGCCGCTCAGGCCGGGCCTTTCGTGGCCTTACCCGGACAGGGCTGTGAGAAACGGCCTCTGTGCAGTCTTAATGGTCGCGTAAGGGTTTGCCCACGCGCGGCCATGGGTATGAGCGCCCCAGACACGGATCTCGGAGAACGACATGAGCGACAATCAGATGACTTTGGTGGGCAGCATCCCTCGAGGATCAGGTCGTAGGCCTGCTTCCTTTCAGGCTGGCCGCGTCTGTGCAGATGCCGACTGCGCCACACAACTCAGCCGCTACAACCGGTTCGACAAGTGCTCGGTGCATCAGAAGACCCGATATCCAAGGGTCCGGGGAGTTCCTGCCGACAAGCGTCCTGCCTGAGCCGGCTTTGACGCTTTCATCCAGAGGTCTCGACGCTCTGGAGGAGACTCGAATACCGGGCTCCCACCGGTAACCTGACCCGGCAATGGTCAGAGTCCGTCCCCTAGTCCTTTTGATCGCGCTCGTCGTGGCGGTCGCGGCCTGTACAAACGAAGGCACAACCACTACCACTTCGGCTGGTGGGACAACGACGACTTCGAGCACGCTCCCCGGGGAGACCACCACAACGACGGCTCCTCCTCTCGATCTCACGGAGCTTCCCGGTACCGAAACCCTCCCTCAAGAGGTCAGAGACGAACTCATCGAATTGGTGCAATTGACACAACAGGTTCGTGAACTCAATTTTCTCGAGGCGCCGATGATCTCCGTGGTGTCCGACGCGGAGCTCGAGGCGCGGGTCCGAGAGCAATTCGAGGAGCAGGTCGACGATCTGCCGGTAGACGAGGCGCTGTACGAGTTGCTCGGCCTGCTCGATGAATCCGCAGACTTGGCTGCCCTGCTGACCGACCTCTATGGAGAACAGGTTGCGGGCTTCTACGACGGCGAGACTGGCGAGCTGGTCGTACCGATAACCTCAGATGGATTCAGTGAGGTACAGCGGGCCACACTGGTTCACGAGCTGACGCACGCTCTCACCGACCAGCACTTCGATTTCCATACGAAGTTCGAGGCTATGTTCGACGAACAGCGCTACGACCTCGCGTCCGCATATCAGGCTCTCATCGAGGGTGATGCAAGCCTCGCCGAGGTGTTGTATCTGCGAACCCTCTCCCAGGAACAGCTTGGCGAGTTCTTTGCAGAGGCTCTGCAGGTGGGTACCGACCAGCTCGACGCGGCGCCCCAATTCATCCAGCAAAGCCTGATCTTCCCTTATGACACCGGCCTCACATTCGTCCAGGAACTCCACTCGACCGATGGGTGGGAAGCTGTCAACGTCGCCTATGAGACGTTCGTCGAGCTCCCGGCCTCGACTGAGCAAGTGATAACACCCGATGACTACGGGAGGGACCTGCCCCAGGAAGTCGTCATGCCTGAGATCGATGTCCCGGGCTATGAGGTGCGAGAGAACTCGGTGTGGGGGGAGCTTGGCCTGCGCATTCTCTTCGACGAGGTGCTCGGCGAGGAGGCGACCCTGGCTGCGGCAGATGGCTGGGGGGGTGACAGCTACACCGTGTGGTACGACGGTGAAAACGTTGTCTTTGTTCTCGTGTACGAAGGCGACACAGCTACCGACGAGGCCGAGGCAGAGGAGGCGATGCTCGAATTCGCCCGCAATTCGGTGCCGGATCCTGCGTTTGTCTGGGTAGAGGTGATCAATGATCAGCTCACCTTCATCGCCAGCGATGTCCCTTCTGTCGGCGAGTCGATAAGAGACGGATTGAAGAGCTGACCCTATAACCGGGGTGGCCCGGTGCTTAAGTTGGGAACAGTGAGAACAGTCGAACTGCGTTCAGGCTCGTGGTCGGCCGGTGCCGTTGCCTGGGCTGACACCTTCTGGGACAGATTCATCGGGTTGTCCCACGCCCTTTCCCGGGACGGAGTCGTTCTCCCGGTCAGGAGCGTGCACACGCTGGGCATGAAGGCGGTCGATCTCGTGGCTCTCGATCGGGACCTCGTTGTGGTGGATACCCGGCGTCTTGGGCGCAATCGTGTTGCCTGGTTCGCCGGGGCTCACTACGTGCTCGAGCTACCCGCCGGCAGGCCGCTCCCTCCTCCCGGGGCCAAGATCGAGGTGGTTGGATGAGCGGCGACGGCTACCTGGTGGTTTGTGCCACACCTCTGGGGAATCTGGGCGATGCCTCATCCCGCCTCGCCGAGACCCTGAGCTCAGTCGACATCATTTTTGCCGAGGACACTCGGCGCACCGCCAAGCTCCTCGCCCATCTTGGTGTCGACACCCCGATGCGATCGCTGTTCGTGGGCAACGAGGCTGCAAGGGCGGACGATCTCGTCGAAGAGGTCGTCTCTGGGCGGAAGGTTGCCCTGGTGTCGGATGCTGGGATGCCGACGATCTCGGACCCGGGGGCGGCGACTGTTGCGGCGGTGCGGAAAGCGGGTGGACGGGTGACTGCATTGCCTGGTCCCAGCGCGGTGACTATGTCCATGGCTCTATCCGGCATGCCCGGTGATCGATTCGTCTTCGAAGGATTCCTTCCCAAGAAAGGACGAGATCGGGCCGAGCGCATTGCCTCTATCGGGAGAGAGTCCAGGCCAGTGGTTCTTTTCGTTTCGCCCCATCGCCTGACTTCCGATCTGGTAGATCTCGTCGAAACGCTCGGCGGCGAGAGGCGTATCACCCTCAATCGCGAGCTCACCAAGCTCCATGAGGAGGTCTGGGAGGGATCGCTGGCGGAGGCTGTGGACGAATGGACCGAAGATCGCGCCCGTGGCGAGATCACAATCGTGGTTGCTCCCTCCGGCGATCGGACGTCCTCGTTTTCGGACGCCGTGGCAGGGGCTGCAGAACTGGTCGCGCAGGGGGTGTCGGTATCGCAGGCAGCCAGGGAGATGGCTGAGCTCTCCGGCCTGTCGAGGCGTGAGCTCTATCAGGCTCTTCTAGAGGATCAGGAGCGCAGTTGAGATCTGCATTCCGAGCACACGCCCTTGTCCTTGAACTGGCGGACACTGTCGTCGGAGCCGCAGAACGTACAGGTGTCGGTGAGCTTTCGCATGACGATCGAGCCACCTTCCACAGAGATCATGAGATGGTCCCCCTCCCTGATGTTGAACAGCTTCCGCGTCTCGGCAGGGATGACGATTCTTCCCAGATCGTCGATCTTCCTGGCTATGCCGCTTTCCATCCGGGGAAACCTCCTTGGCCGCGGAGACTACAACGGCTCCAGGGGCATATGCACTCGAGATCGATCGTCTCGTGAGCTGGGTCGACACTCACTGTCATCTCCAGCTCGACGAAAGAGAGCCGGCGACTCTGCTTGGTCGAGCCGAACACGTCGACTGGCTCGTGGCCCCTGGGGTTGACGCCGCGACGTCATCCGCGTCGATCCGACTTGCCGAGTTGTTCCCGGGCCGCGTCCTCGCGACAGCAGGCCTGCACCCCCACGATGCGGCACGGTGGCCCGAGGAGTCCGAGGCCATTGTCTCCCTGAGCGATCGGGTCGTCGCAATTGGCGAGACGGGTCTCGACTTCTACCGGAACCTGTCACCACGAGACGAGCAGATTGCAGCCTTCTCCGAGCAGATCGACCTTGCGGTCGATCGCGACCTGCCGATCATCGTGCACTGCCGCGACGCCTTCAGAGATGTTCACGAGGTCGTCGACCGGAAAGGAGCTGGTGACCGCACTGTTCTCCATTGCTGGACAGGCGGCCGGAAGTGGACGAAGAGATTCCTCGAATTGGGAGTCATGTTCTCGTTTGCCGGTCCGCTCGCGTTCGAGACAGGTCAGACCATCCGCCTCGCCGCCGAGCTAGTTCCGCCCGATCGCGCAATGGTTGAGACCGACACCCCGTATTTGACGCCGCCTCCTCACCGAGGCCAGCCCAACGAGCCGGCTTGGGTGTCACTTGTCGGAGAGGCTCTAGCCGAGGTCTGGAGTGTCGATCCCGCCGAAGCGGCGAAGGTGACATCCGCCAACGCCGATAGGGTCTTCCGATCGTGACGGCGCAGACGAGATCGGAGATAGCGGAGCTCCTGCAGCGTCATGGATTGGCGCCCCGGCACCATCTGGGACAGCACTTTCTCGCCGATGCCAATATCACGCGGAAGATCGTCTCGATGGCAAGAGTGAGGCCCGGAGATCGAATCATCGAGGTGGGCGCCGGAACCGGGACCCTCACCAGGGCGCTGGCAACTGCCGGTGCCCATGTCGTTGCCTACGAGGTTGACCGGGGATTGCGCCCCGTCCTCGAAGAGCAGACCGAGGATATGGATGTCGACCTTCGTTTCGAGGATGTGATGTCGGTCGACTTTGCGGTGTTTCCTGCGGATGGCGAGTCATGGAAGCTCGTGGCCAACCTTCCCTATAACGTCGGGACCCCGTTCTTGCTTGACGCCATCCAAAAGTCGCCTGCGATCGAGCTGTTTGTGGTCATGGTCCAAAGAGAGGTGGCAGAGCGACTGTGCGCCGGGCCGGGAAGTCGGGATTATGGCCTGCCCTCCGTGATCTCTCAGATCTTCACGACACCGCATCTCGAATTCACCGTGCCTCCACAGGTTTTCTATCCGCGACCGAGGGTGGAGTCAGCAGTTGTTGTGATGGAGCGAACTGAGTCTCCACCTCACGCAGAACGGGCTGTCGAGATAGCCGCCGAGGCGTTTCGCCAGCGCCGGAAGATGGTGCGCGGATCGCTGAAGGGAACCTTTGCTGAGCCGCTGGATGTGCTGCAGCGAGCAGGGATCGACCCGAAGAGTCGCGCTGAGGAGTTGAGCCCGTCCGACTACTTGACTCTTGCCGAACTGTCATGAGATACGAGGCCCCGGCAAAGATCAATCTGAATCTCCTCGTGAGCCCTCGCGACGAGTCCGGGATGCATCCCTTGAGCTCCGTCGTTCAGACGGTCGAGCTCTGCGACACGCTCGACGTCACGCGGTCCGACAGTGACGAGCTAGTTCTCGAAGGCATAGAAGTCCCCGCTGGCCCGGAGAACCTCGTAGTCCAGGCACTCGAGGAGCTGCGCCGTCTCGTCGAAGTCCCCCCGGTGAGCGTGAAGCTCGAAAAGATGATCCCAACCGAAGCTGGGCTTGGCGGTGGATCGGCCGATGCGGCAGCGATGTTGGTAGCGGGAGCGGATTTGGTTCCCTCTCAGCCCGTGGAGCTGGGAGCCGTCGCTCCACTCGTGGGCTCCGACGTTGCCTTCCCTTTGAAAGGAGGCACGGCCGAGATCACCGGCTATGGCGAGAGCGTTCGGTCGCTCTCTCCGCTTCGCACCTTCGCAGTTGCGTTGGTCGTCCCGTCGTTCGGCCTGTCGACTCCGGCTGTCTACCGGAAGTGGGACGACCTGGGTGGTCCGGCCGGCTTTGAGGTTCCCGATCGGTTTCTCCCCCCTGAGTTGCGACACGGCTTTCCAGTGCGAAACGACCTATACCGAGCAGCTGTCGAGGTCGAGCCGGCCTTGGGCGACTTCGTCCGCGATGTCGGACGCGCCTGGGACGCCGCAGTGATCATGACGGGATCCGGGTCTGCTTGCTTTGGCTTCTTCCCGAGCTCAGACGAGGCGGAGGAAGCGGCGCGATCCATCCCTGGCACGAGAGCTGCTTTCGGAGCCGATCTTCGCACTCGCGGAGTCGCTCGTATCAACGACTGAGGACTGGTGGTCGCGGAATCGGTCGCGTCCCGATTCTGGTCACCGAGGTCTCGCTCCCCTTCCGGCTATCGCAACCGAGTGGCGAGGGTTTCGGCGGAGCCGAAAGCTCAAACTCTTGGCGAAGCCAAGAGGCGGCCTCCTTCCCCATGCGGCTCCGCCTTTGGGGAAGGAAGGATTGGTGTGGTAGTTCTGTTGGGTTCTGAACTCGCTTCGTTAATCTGGCGTTGCCCTGATTTGGGGGCGTTGCCCTGATTTGGGGGGTGG
>ERZ869936.1232-NODE-1232-length-19228-cov-5.623637_pt1 | contig 19228 bp, 18 predicted proteins | sample MGYA00520876_ERZ869936 | MGnify/ENA primary metagenome ERZ869936 (study PRJEB32218, sample SAMN09650985) | biofilter metagenome | isolation source: enrty point of leading RO module | place: Saudi Arabia: Thuwal, RO plant located on Red Sea | collected 2016-02-17 ...
GAATGCCGGGGCAGCGGCCAGGCAGGCCAGGGCCGCAAGCACACGCATCTCAGTGCTCCTTCTGCACCGTCTGAAGCCAGGCGGCGATGTCGACGATGGCCTCGGGCGCGATCACCTCGCTGCCGTCAGGGGCCAGAATGGCCTCGGACGGCCCCTCAAGGATCAGCCCGAACAACGGCATCGCCCCGCCATGGGCCAGCACCTCGGTCGTCCCGTCGATCCGCCGCACCACCCGGTCGGTCGGGAAATTTCCGCCGTTCCCGGCGCTTAGCGCCGTCAGGTCAGCGGGCCGCACCGACAGAACGGCCGCCATGGGACCGTCACCCTCGGCCCCGATGCCGTGGCATGTCGCGCAGTGGTCGGTGAACAGCCGCTGCCCGATCTCGGCATCTTCGGACAGGGCCGGTGACGCGGCCGCAAGTGCCGCAAGGATGAGGACAGTTGGTCTCATGGGCGGTGCTCCTTTTCGATCAGCCTGCCCGAGATGACGCAAGTCGCCTTGATCCAACGCAAATTCCGCTTCCACGTCAAAGGTCGGGCAGGCATAGTCGCGCCCATGTCGCCGAATGTCGCCTATGCGTCGATCATGTTCCTGGCCGGGATCGGCATCCCCGTTCTGGCGTCGCTCAACGCCACTCTCGGCGCCCGTATCGGAAGTCCGGCGGTGGCGGCGCTCTGCCTGTTTCTCATCGCCTTCCTCGCCACCGGAGCGGTCGTGGCCTCGACCGGGGCGGGGGCGGCGAAGCTTCTCAGCGTGCAGCCGAAGCATCTGTTTCTCGCGGGCATCCTGGTTGCCTTCTACGTGTTGTCGATCACCTACATCGCGCCGCATTTCGGGGTGGGCAACGCGATCTTCTTCGTGCTGCTGGGCCAGCTTGTCGCCGCCGCGCTGATCGACCATTTCGGGCTTTTCGGGGCGCGCGTCACGCCACTTGGCTTGACCCGTGCTGCGGGAATAGCCCTCATCGCGGCGGGTATCGCACTGACCCAGAAGGGCTAGACCAGCCGACCGTCCTCCAGCCGGACGATCCGGTCCATCCGTGCGGCCAGTTCGGGGTTGTGCGTGGCGATCAGCGCCGACAGACCCGTCTCGCGCACCAGCGTCATCAGCGCTTCGAACACCGTATCCGAGGTCGCCGGGTCCAGATTGCCGGTCGGCTCATCCGCGAGAAGCACGCGCGGCTTGTTGGCCAGCGCCCGGCAGAAGGCGACGCGCTGCTGCTCGCCCCCCGAAAGTTGCGCGGGGCGATGGTCCGCCCGGTGATCGACGCCGACGTTCTTCAGAAGCGTCATGGCATGCGCGCGCGCTTCGGCCTCGGGGACGGCATTGGCCAGTTGCGGCAGGATGACGTTCTCGATGGCCGAGAACTCGGGCAGCAGGTGGTGGAACTGATAGATGAAGCCCACATCCTCGCGCCGTGCCGCCGTCCTGCGCGCATCCGAAAGCCCGGTCATATCCGTGCCGGCGATCAGCACGCGGCCCGCATCGGCGCTGTCCAGAAGGCCGGCGATATGCAGAAGCGTGGACTTGCCCGCTCCCGATGGCGCGACCAGCGCCACGACCTCGCCGGTCTTCAGCGCCAGCGATGCGCCCTCCAGCACGCTCAGCGCATTGGGCCTGCCCTTGTTGTAGGTCTTTGCGACCCCGTCCAGCACAAGCGCTTCACTCATAGCGCAGCGCCTCGACCGGGTTCATGCGTGCCGCCCGGCGGGCAGGAATCAGCGTGATACCCCATGACAGAACCAGCGACAGACCGACGGCGGCCAGAACGTCGTTCAACTCCAGCTTTGCGGGCAGGCGATAGATGCCGCGCACCGCGCCGTCCCAGACGCCGCCGCCCGAAGCGCCGTTCACGATGGCGAGGATCTGGTCGAAATAGATCGCGAAAAGGCATCCCAGGATCACGCCGAACAGCGTGCCGATGGTGCCCACCAGCGCACCGGTCAGAAAGAATACCCGCATGATCGCACCCTCGGTCAGGCCCATGGTGCGCAGGATGCCGATGTCGCGCCCCTTGTTCTTCACCAGCATGACCAGGCCCGAAATGATGTTCATCGACGCGATCAGCACCAGCACGCTCATAAGGACGAACATCACCGTATCCTCGACTTCCAGCGCGCGCAGGAACCCGCCCGCCGAATCCTTCCACGTCCAGAGCAGCGCCCGTTCCCCCGCCGCGCTTCGCAGGGCAGGGGCCATGTCGTCGATGGCCTCGGGATCCGAAACGGTCACGTCAATCTCGTCGGCCACGCCGTCACGGTTGAAGTAGGCCTGCGCCTCGGCGAACGGCAGGTAGGCCCGCGCCCGGTCGATGTCGTAGCGGCCGGAGTTGAAAATATACGTGACGGTGTACTCGTTGATCCGGGGGCTTGTGCCGAAGGGGCCCTTCACCCCATTGGGGTTGATGAAACGCACGACATCGCCCAGCGATAGCCCCAGGGCGCGGGCGGCTTCCCGACCGATGGCCACGCCGTTCGGGAATTCGTCCAAAGCCCCCTGAGCCGTCTCTGGATCGGCGATCCGGGGAATCTGCGCCAGATCGTCCGGCGCAATGCCGAACACCTCCAGCCCGGTGTTCTCGTCCCGGAACACGGCCATCACCTGGCCCTTCACCAAAGGCGCGACACGCTCGACCTCTGGTATGTCGCGCAGCCGTTCCGTCCAAGCGGCATAGTCGGGAATCACGTTGGTGATCCGCCCATCCGCGTCCTCATAGGCCTGGCTGTAGACCGTCACATGCGCGTTCGCCCCCAGGATGGTCGAGACAAACTCGTCCCGGAACCCCGACCGGACGGCCAGCGTGATGATCAGCGCGGCGACGGCCAGCGTGATCCCGATCAGGCTGATCCAGGTCATCACGCTCACGCCGCCCTCGGCGCGTTTGGCGCGGAGATATCGCCAGGCGATCAGGAACTCATAGCGTGAGAATGGCGCGGGGGTGGCCATGACTGCTCCCGTTTTTTGTCCTCAATGGCGGGGTGCGGGGCCGGGGTCAAGCCGCGCCTTCGCCGCCTTTCGGCGGCGACCGGCCGGGGAGGCGCTGCCTCCCCTGACCCCTCCGGGATATTTCAGGGCCGATGAAGCGTCTATTCGGCCGCCTTCAGCGTGAATCCCTTCTCGATTTGATCCGAAGGCGCGACCGGGTACTCGCCCGAGAAACAGGCGTCGCAATAGGCCGGTGCCGCGGGGTCACGCCCCTTGGCCTCGCCCACAGCGCGGTAAAGACCGTCGAGCGAGATGAACTTCAGGCTGTCGACCCCCAGATGCTCGCGCATCTCGTCCTCGCTCCTGGTCGCGGCCAGCAGCTTCTCGCGCTGAGGCGTGTCCACGCCGTAGAAACAGGGCCAGGCGGTCGGCGGCGAGGCGATGCGGAAATGCACCTCGGCCGCGCCCGCATCCAGGATCATCTCCTTGATCTTCCGGCTGGTCGTGCCGCGCACCACCGAGTCGTCCACCAGGATCACCCGCTTGCCCCGGATCAAGGCGCGGTTCACGTTCAGCTTCAGCCGCACACCCATGTTCCGGATCTGCTCGGTCGGCTCGATGAAGGTGCGCCCCATGTACTGGTTCCGGATGATCCCCATCGCATAGGGAATGCCCGATTCCAGCGAATAGCCGATCGCCGCGGGCGTGCCGCTGTCCGGCACCGGGCAGACCAGGTCCGCGTCCACCGGCGCTTCCTTGGCCAGTTCACGACCGATGGCCGAGCGCGTCTCGTAGACCGAGCGGCCGCCCAGCGTCGAATCCGGGCGCGAGAAATAGACATGCTCGAAGATGCAGAACCGAGGTTTTCTGGGCTCGAACGGTCTGTGGCTGGTCACCGCGTCGTTCTCGATCACCACCATCTCGCCGGGTTCGACCTCGCGCACGAAATCCGCACCAATGATGTCCAGCGCGCAGGTCTCCGAGGACAGCGCCCAGCCCTCATTACCGATCCGGCCCAGGACCAGCGGGCGCACGCCCAGCGGATCGCGCACGCCGATCAGCTTGGTCCGCGTCATCGCGACCACGCTGAACGCGCCCTCGACACGGCGCAGTGCGTCCTTCATCCGTTCGGGCACCGTCTTTTGCAGCGAGCGTGCCATCAGGTGAATGATGCATTCCGAATCCGACGAGGATTGAAAGATCGACCCTCGCTCGATCAGCTCGCGGCGCAGCGCGTCGGCGTTGGTGATGTTGCCGTTATGCGCAATCGCTGCCCCACCCATCGAGAACTCGCCGAAAAATGGCTGTACGTCGCGGATCTGGGTATTGCCCTTCGACCCGGCGGTCGAATAGCGCACATGGCCGATCCCAAGGGACCCGGGCAGCGAGTCGATTACGTCCTGTTTGGTGAAATTGTCGCGCACCAGCCCGAAGCGGCGGGCGCTGTTGAACCCCTGTGTCGGCTCATAGGTGACGATGCCGCCCGCTTCCTGCCCGCGATGCTGCAACGCATGCAGGCCCAGGGCCACGAAATTGGCGGCGTCCGCCACGCCGATCACGCCGAAGATCCCGCATTCTTCGCGAAGCTTGTCGTCGTCGTAAGGGTCGGTGGTCAGCGCGCGGGTGGGTGTCTGATCGGGCATCCGTGTCAGGCTCTGAGTGGCAGCGGCGTGATTTACATATAGAACGCAGGAACCGGTGTCACGGGGCAGCTTGCACACAAGGCCCCCGAAAAGAACCGAAGGCCCGCGACGGGACGACGCGGGCCTTCTTGGGGCGGTATGTTGCACCGGACAGGTGGGACTCGCTACAGGGCGAACTCGTTAACAAAACAACCTGTCACCGCCCGCACTCAGGTGGCGCCGGGTGCCTCGCGGCCAACCCGGCGCCGAACTCACTCACTCGCTACACGGAACCTCGGACAAACCGCGATCCCGTTCACGAAGACAGGTATGCCTGCGTCCCTTGTCGCGAGTTGGGCGCAATTCATCAGCATCTGGGCGGCATTGTGATTATGGTGACTTGGCGATTGTGGCGGGAACTGCGCCAGCCCGCGTCTCCGTGGACAATCAACGGCTTTCGGCCCCTGGTATCGGGCGGTTTCCCTTATTCCGATGCACGATTGTCATCCTGTCGGCGACAATGCACCGTTTACCTTTGTGCAGACATCGGGGGCAGAAATGCCCAATTTTAAAGGTTTCCCAAGCGGAAACGGTATGTCTTTCACTAAATTCTTTGAGAATTCCGCTTTTCGGTGCAGCCGCCTTCGCCGCAAACGAAGGGAATCAGCGCGAATCGGGCCGAAGTCGCCCTGGTCCGGAAACCGTTTTCCCTGTCTTCAGGTCGGTGCACCGGACGAGCACTTGCCGATCAGCTCGTCGTAGCGTGCGGCGATCCAGCCGGGCGCATCCTCGGGGATCTGCTCGTCGATGGCTTCGGACACCTGGGCAAAGACCACCGCCGTCCGGCTGTCGTCGACCATGGGGATCGGATCCGAGACGATCACGCGCTCGTATACGATGAAGGCGATGGCGACCAGCACGACGCCCCGCAGCGCGCCGAACAGAAAGCCGAAGCCCTGATCGATGCCGCCAAGGGCCGAACGCTGCACGGCACCCGCGAACAGCGGCGTAAAGACCGAGACCACGATCAGCGCCAGCGCGAAGACGGCGGCAAAGGCCGCGATCATGGCCAATTCGCAGGAATTGCCCAGGAAGTCGCGCAGGATCGGCACTTCCTTCATCAAGGGTTCGACCGTGGGCGCAAAGACATAGGCCGCGATGGCGGCCAGGATCCATCCGCCGATGGACAGGGCCTCGCGCACGAACCCGCGCGAATAGGCCAGCACCGCCGACAGGATGATGATCACGGCGACGATGCCGTCGATGATGGTAAAGCCTTCCATTGCTCTGCCTCGTTGTCTTTCGCCTTTGTCCGGCCTAACCCGCGCCGAAAATATCGCCCACCAGCGTCGCGAGATCGGGCATCTTCTGCACCTTGAGACCCGCGACGGTCCCTGTACTGCTGCGCTCGGGAAGAAGCGCCTGATCGAACCCGAGTTTCCGGGCCTCTTTCAGGCGCGTCTCGGTCTGTCCGACCGGGCGCACCTGCCCTGATAGGCTGATTTCGCCGAAAACGACAGTGCCCTTGGGAAGGGCCACGTCTTCGCGCGCCGAAAGTAGCGCAGCGGCCACAGCCAGATCCGCGGCCGGTTCGCTGACCCGAAGCCCGCCCGCGACGTTCAGGTAAACGTCAAGACCGGCAAAGGGAATGCCGCAGCGCGCCTCCAGAACCGCCAGGATCATCGCCAGCCGCCCGCCATCCCATCCGACGACCGAGCGGCGCGCCTGCCCGGCCGGGGCGGGAGAAACCAGCGCCTGGAATTCGCACAACACCGGCCGTGTTCCCTCGATCCCCGCAAAGACCGCCGACCCGGTCGCCGGCGTCTCGTTGTCGGACAGGAACAGCGCCGAGGGGTTCTCGACCTGCGCCAAACCCTTTCCCGTCATCTCGAAGACCCCGATCTCGTCGGCCGGACCGAACCGGTTCTTGACGGCGCGCAGAATGCGGAACTGGTGGCCGCGCTCGCCCTCGAAGTACAGGACCGTGTCCACCATGTGCTCGACCACGCGCGGCCCCGCGATCTGACCTTCCTTGGTGACGTGGCCGACCAGGATCACGCTGATCCCCCTCCTCTTGGCGAAGGTCGTCAATTCGTGCGCCGCCGCCCTGACCTGGCTGACCGAGCCGGGCGCGCTGTCGACCGTGTCCAGCCACATCGTCTGGATCGAGTCGATCACGGCCAGGTCCGGCGCTTCTTTTTCCAACGTCGTCAGGATGTTGCGCAGGTTCGTCTCGGTCGCCAGACGGACCGGTGCATCACCCAGGCCCAGCCGAGCGGCCCGCATGCGGACCTGGGCCGAGGCCTCCTCGCCCGAGATGTAGACCGCGTTCAGACCCTGGCGGGCGAAAGCGGCGGCGCCCTGAAGCAAGAGCGTCGATTTGCCGATGCCCGGATCTCCGCCCACCAGCACCGCCGAGGCCGGCACCAGTCCGCCGCCCAGCACGCGGTCAAGCTCCGCCATCCCCGACGCGGTTCGCACAGGCGGCGCCTCGGCCGCCGACAGTTCGCTCAGCGCGACCGCGGCGCCCCTGGCCGCGCCCAGGCCCTTGGCCGACGGGCCCGCCGACAGCGGCACGTCCTCGGTGATGGTGTTCCATGCGCCGCAATCGTCGCAGCGCCCTGTCCACTTCGAGTGAACCGCGCCGCAGTTGGAACAGGTGAAGGACGGTGATCTGGCCATGCCGCCTTCTTGGCCCGCAAGTGCGCGAGCCGCAAGCCGTCAGACCGATTCCCCGGTCCGCAAGAGCGGGATGTTCCGATCCTCCTTGCGCGGCGGCGGCAGAAGCTTGGGCCGCCGCCCCTCGGACGACGAGTTCCGCCTCATGCCACGCGCGATGCCCAGAAGCGTCCGCGTGGCATCGGACACGCGCTGACGCGCGGCCGTGCCCTGTGCCGGAAGCGCGTTGGTCAGAAGAAGCGGTCGTTTCGTTGCGGGTGGTTCAGCTGGGCGCTGCGGCGCATGGCGGAAGACCGGCTGCGGGACGTCCGCCCGCAGTGTCTTGTCCAGGATCAGCGGCGATTTCGCCGCAATCAGGCTGGCCAGGCCGGCGAACCTCTGCACCGTCCGCTCCAACTCGCTGTCATAACGCGCATGCCGTGTGGCGTTGCACATCGTCACGACGCCATACCAGATCGCGGGCGCGGCGGCGGCCAGAACGAAAAAGACCGGATGGCTGCGCCCGATCCCCAGAACCCACGGCAACAGTCCGAGAAAGGTCAGCAGCGCAAACAGCGCGGTCGCGGCATAAAGCCAGGCATTGGCGGATTTCGACATTAGAAGCCGACGCACGGCCAGAAAGAAGATGGTCAGCGTCAAGGCCAGCAGAAGGGTCCTGAAAACCAGGTATAGCAGCAGTCCGAGCATGCGACGCACGACTCCCTTGGCAGCACCTCGCACCCCACCACGAGACAAGACGGTAGTTTGGTAAACAAAACCTTGAGAGTCTCGTACTGTTTCCAATTAAGGTACAAAGTGTTGCCAAGTTGCAAAAGCGCAAGCGGCTTGGACTTACTCGACCCAATGGATGCGGTCGCTCTCCAGAAGGGCAGCGACGCTTTCGGGCAGGACAAGCCCGTCCGCAACGGCGCGCTCGCCGTCCTTCTCCATCTTCAGTATCCGGGCGCATCGCTCGGCGACGCTGTCGATCTCGTCGAAGGGCACGGCGACCACGCCATCCAGATCGGCCACGATCATGTCGCCCGTATCCACAGTCTGCCCGCCGATCTGAAGCGGCAGGCCGATGCGTCCGGGGCCGTTTTCATAGGGCGTCGAAGCGATCGTGCCTGTGCACCAGATCGGCAACCCCAGCGCCATCAGCCCCTCCTTGTCGCGGACCGGCCCGTCGGTCACCACGCCCGCGACACCGGCATTGCGCATCATGCCTCCCAGCGCGTCGCCGAACACGGCGCAGCCCTGATGCGCGTCCACGCCTGCGATCACCACGTCGCCCGGCGTGACGAACGCCTTGCACGCATGAAGCGCCAACAAATCCGCCGCGCCCGACCAGGCCGTCAGCGCGGGGCCGACCACCGATGTGGGCAGGCGCATTCCGCCGTCCAGATGCCGGATCGAACCGGCCAGCGCGCCGCGCCCGTCCATGGCATCCGTCGCCACAGCTGAGGGTACGCCACGGAGCGCAGCGATCTGCGCCTCGGTGGGCCGCCGCGACGGGCGCTTGATGGTCAGAAGGGGGGGCGTCTCGTACATCGGATTACCTCAGTGTCTCGATCGGGCCGTCCGGGCTGCCCGTGATGAACTGTGCCAGATAGGGGTCGCCGCTGTCATCCATTTGCGCGACCGGCCCCGTCCAGCGGATCTTTCCCGCGTGTAGCATCGCCACGTCGTCGGCAATGGCGCGCACGCTGGTCATGTCGTGGGTGATCGTCATCGCCGTTGCGCCCATCTCGACCACGATCTCGCGGATTAGGTCGTTGATGACACCCGCCATGATCGGGTCCAGTCCCGTGGTCGGCTCGTCGAAGAAGATGATCTCGGGTTCCGCAGCGATCGCGCGCGCCAGCCCCACGCGTTTCTGCATCCCGCCCGACAATTCGGCCGGAAGAAGGTCCGCCACATCCGGCGTCAGCCCGACGCGCCGCAGCTTTTCGACGGCGATCTCTCGCGCCTCGGCCTTGGGCCGCTTCAACGAACCGCGCAGCAGCCGAAATGCAACGTTCTGCCAGACGGGCAGCGAGTCGAACAGGGCGCCGCCCTGAAACAGCATGCCGAACTGCGCCAGAAAGGCGTCCCGCTCTGACGAGCCTTGGCGCAGGCGGGTGACGTCCTGTCCGTCAACAAGGATCTCGCCCCTGTCCGGACCGATCAGCCCCAGGACGCATTTCAGCAGCACCGATTTGCCTGTCCCCGAGCCCCCGATGATCACCATGCTCTCGCCCTTGGGGATCGTCAGGTCGATACCGCGTAGAACCTCTTTGGGTCCGAAGGATTTATGAACGTCCCGAAGCTCGATCATGCCGCGAAGAACAATTCTGTCAGGACGAAGTTCGCCGCCAGGATCATCACGCTGGCCGCCACCACCGCGCCCTTGGTCGCCGCGCCGACACCTGCTGCGCCCCTCGCGCTCTGCATCCCGAAATAACAGCCCATCAACGCCGCCAGAAATCCGAACACCGCACCCTTGGTCAGCGACGACACGATGTCGGTCGCCTCCAGGAAATCGACGGTGTTCCTCAGGTAGGTCGCCGCGTTGAAGCCCAGCCGCTCGGTGCCGACCAGGTAACCGCCCATGATCCCGATCACGTCACCCACGCCGACCAGGACCGGCATCACCACCGTAGCCGCCAGAACGCGGGGCAGGGTCAGATACTTCATCGGGTTGGTCGACAGCGTCACCAACGCGTCGATCTGTTCGGTCACCTTCATCGTCGCGATTTCGGCAGCGATGCTGGACGTCACGCGCGCCGCGATCATCAGGCCCACCAGAACCGGTCCAAGCTCCCGCACCATGCCGATGGCCACGATTTGCGGCACCACGGCCTCGGCCGAGAACCGCGCGCCGCCCGCATAAATCTGCAAGGCCAGGGCGCCGCCGGTGAAGATCGTCGTCAAACCGACCACAGGTAGGGAGAAATATCCGATATGCAGCACCTGAATCATGAACTCGCGCGGATACCACGGCGGGCGCGCCAGGTGGCTGACGGTCTCGGCCGCGAACAGGACGATGCGCCCGATGGCCGCCAGAACTCCCAGAAACGCCCGCCCGATGGCGGCAAGGGTCGTCACGCGGCCCCCAGGTAACTGCGCTCGTAACGCGATCCCAGCGCGGTCAGCACCTCGTAGCCGATGGTGCCCGCCGCTTCGGCCAGATCGTCCACACCCTGATGCGGACCGATGATCTCCAGCGTCTCGGGCACCTCGTCCAGGTGCGAGACGTCGATGGTGATCAGGTCCATCGACACACGACCGACGACGGGGCACGGCGTATCTCCGGCGAACACCTTCGCCTTCGGCCCCATCGCGCGGATCAACCCATCGGCATAACCTGCGGAAATCGTAGCGATAACACTCTCGACCTTCGCTTCCCAGGAATTGCCGTAGCCCACCGTCTCGAAGGGGCGCACGATGCGCGTCTGGATCACCGGCGCGCTCAGGCGCACGACGGGCGTCGCCTCGTCGAACGGCGACCCGCCGTAAAGCCCCACGCCCGGCCGCACCACGTCGAAGTGATATTCGGGTCCCAACAGGATACCCCCGGTCGCTGCCAGCGACCGCCGGTGCGCGATACCGTCGGTCATTTCGCGGAACGCGCGCAACTGAAGATGGTTCATGGGGTGTCCCGGCTCGTCGGCGCAGGCCAGATGGCTGGCGACCAGACGCGGCCCGGCCTCCATCAGATCGCCCTTCAGGTCGTCCCAATCGTCGGGTTCCAGCCCCAACCGGTTCATGCCGGTGTCAAGCTGGACGCCGAATGAATGCCCCGGCGCGTCGCGGAAGTGCCGCGCCACCTGCTCGGGTGCGTTCAGCATCGGGATCAGGTTCGCCGCTTTCAGCGCATCGGTGTCATGCGCCATGTGGCCCGAGAAGACATAGATATCCGCATCCGCGCCCACCGCGGCACGCACCGCCTTGCCTTCGGACGCGACCGCGACAAAGAAACTGCGCACACCGTCCTTCGCCAGGCGCCGCGCCACACGGGCCGCGCTCAGTCCATAGGCATCGGCCTTGACGACCGCGCCCGTCTCCACATGGTCCGACGACATGGCATCCAGCGCCGCCCAGTTGGCGGAGACGGCATCCAGATCGACGGTCAGATGTGCGGCACCCATGTGCGCCGGTTTCCGTCAAGGGGCGCGAAGCGTCAAGTCCAAACGCGCGGATTGGCATTTGGCCGCGTGTCGGATACGCCCTCGGCGAAGGAGACGCGCATGGGCGACATCATTCTGGTCCGCCACGGACAGGCCAACAGCCACGCCACCACCGAAGAGGACTACGACCGCCTGAGCGACCTCGGGCGCACCCAGTCCAACTGGCTTGGCGACTGGCTGCGCGCGCATGACTACGCTTTCGATCACGTGGTCTCCGGCACGCTCAGGCGGCATCGTCAGACCGTCGCGGGCATGGGGTACGACGCCGACGAAGACCCGCGCCTGAACGAGTTGGACTACCACACGCTGACCGACGCGCTGCACCGGGTGAAGGGCGAGCCGCTGCCCACCGGCGACACCTTCGCCGATCACAGGCCAAAGGTCTTCGCCGCCTGGCGCGAGGCCGAGATCCAGGGTGCCGAACCCTACCAGGCGTTCGAGGACCGCGTGTCCGCGCTTCTGGCCGACGCGGCCAGGCCCGGCCGCCGCGTGCTCTGCGTCACATCGGGCGGCGTCATCGGCATGGTGCTGCGGCACCTTCTCGATCTCGACATCCTGAAGATGAGCCGCGTCATGCTGCCGATCTGGAACACCTCCGTCCACCGCCTGCACGTGCGCGACACCGAGACCATCCTGGCGGGCTTCAATGCGATCCCGCATCTCGAAGAACCGGGCCGCGCTCATGCCCGCACCTATTACTGAGGCCAAACCGATGCTGAAACTCTATTGTGCCCCCCGAACGATCTCGGTCGCCGTCGCCGCCGCGCTCTACGACAGCGGCATCCACTGGGAGCCGATCCGCGTCGACATCGCGGGCGGCGAGCAGACACGCGAGCCCTATCTGTCGCTCAATCCGAAGGGCAGGGTGCCGGTTCTGATCACCCCCGAAGGTACCCTGACCGAAACCGGCGCCATCCTGGAGTATCTGGCCGAGACCGCCATGCCCGGCTATGTGCCCGCCGACCCCCTGGCGCGTGCCCGGATGCGCGAGGTGATGTTCTACCTCGCCTCGACCATGCACGTGAACCACGCCCACAAGATGCGCGGACGCCGCTGGGCGAACGAGGACGCCTCGCTGGCCGACATGACCGCGAAAGTGCCCGAGACGATGACCGCTTCGGCGACCTATATCGAGCGCCTGTTGACCGGCCCCTATCTGTTCGGGTCCGCCCCCACGCTGGCCGATTTCTACCTCTACGCCATCTGCACCTGGCTCGAAGGCGACGGTGTGGACGTCGCGCAATTCCCCGGGCTGACCGCGTTTATCCAGGCCATGGAAACGACGCGCGGGGTTAGCCGCGCCCGCGCCGAGGGCCTTGTGGAGTGACCTGACACCGGATCAACCCCGCGTGATATGGGCTGTGCGGATGGCCCGCCCTCTGGCAGGCTGGTCAGATCAAGGAAGGAAGCCCCTCATGCCCGTGTTCCGCCTCGCCCTGGCTTTGATCGTGTCTCTGTCCGCCACCGCCGCCTCCGCCGACCCGAACTTCTGGCGGTACGAATGGCCCGATACGGACTTCTCCACCACGACGATCGACAACTGGACCGAGATCATGTCGGGCGGCCCGCCCAAGGACGGCATACCGGCGCTGGACGATCCGTCCTTCATTCCCGCCGCAGACGAGACCCGCATCGGCGACCGCGAGGCCGTCATCACGGTCGAAATCGACGGCCAGACGCCCAGGGCCTACCCGATCCGCTACCTGACCTGGCACGAGATCGTGAATGACGAGATCGGCGGCATACCCGTCGCCGTCACTTTCTGCCCCTTGTGCAACTCGGGCATCACCTTCGACCGACGCGTCGACGGCCGCACCCTCAGCTTCGGCGTCTCGGGCAAGCTCAGGTTCTCGGACATGGTCATGTACGACCGCGAGACGCAATCCTGGTGGCAGCAGGCCATCGGCGAGGGCATCGTGGGCGAGATGACCGGCGTCCAATTGACCGCGCTGCCCACCTGGATGGAAAGCTGGGCCGAATTCACCGCGCGCAACCCTGACGGCCTGGTCATGGACCAGCCCGCCTGGCCCCGCCAGTATGGCCGAAACCCCTATGTCGGCTACGACAGCTCGACCCGACCCTTCCTCTACTCGGGCGAGATGCCACCCCACGACGTGCCCGCGCTGATGCGCGTCGTCCGCGTGGGCGACCGCGCCTGGACACTGGAACGTCTTCGCCAGGAAGGCCAGATCACCGAGGCTGGCGTGACGATTTCATGGGCTTCCGGCCAGGCCTCGGCGCTCGACCACTACGGCATCGGCGACGGCCGCGACGTCGGCACCGTCCGCGTCCGCGACGCCTCCGGCAACGACGTCCCCCACGACGTCATGTTCGCCTTCGCGTTCCATGCGTTCTACCCGCAGGGGACGTGGATGCTGGGCGGCTGAGCGAGGGGCCAGCCCCTCGCGCTCCCCGGAGTACTTTCGAAAAGAAGAAGCGAAAATTCGACTTAAATTGTCTTCTTCTTTTCCGAAATACTCCGGGGTCCGGGGCAGCGCCCCGGTTCGCCGATCACGCCCCCTGCAACGACCTGACCCCCAGCTCCCCGTCCGCCCGCGACGCCATCGCCAGCGCCGCCGCATGGGCCGCCGCGGCTGTGGTGAAATAGGGGATCTTGTCCATCAGCGTAACGTTCCGCATCGAGCGGGAATCCTCGATCGCCTGCGCCCCCTCGGTGGTGTTCATCACCAGGTGCACCAGACCGTCCTTCATCACGTCGACGATGGTGCGTCCGCCCTCGTAGGCCTTATTCACCACCTCCGACGGGATGCCGTTTTCGGTCAGGAATGCCGCCGTGCCGCGCGTCGCCAGAATGGTCAGGCCCAGGCCGTGCAGGATCCTGGCCGTCTCGATCAGTTGCGGGGTCTTGTCGTCGTCCTTGATCGAGAAGAACACCGTCCCCCCCTCGGGCAGGATGCTGCCCGCACCCAGTTGCGCCTTGAGAAACGCGCGGGGGAAGGTCCGGTCCCAGCCCATGACCTCGCCCGTCGAGCGCATTTCGGGACCCAGAAGCGTATCGACGCCGGGAAAGCGGGCAAACGGCAGAACCGCTTCCTTCACGCTGAACCAGGGCGTGCGGAAATCGGCCAGCGCCATTGGGTCGCCCATCGGGATCGTCACATCGTCGTCGACCGGCTGATGCGGCGCGGCCTGGGGAAATGCCGACAGCTTCTCGCCCGCCATCAGCCGCGCCGCGATGGACGCAATGGCGGAGTCCGTCGCCTTGGCCACGAAGGGCACGGTGCGGGAGGCCCGCGGGTTCACCTCGATCAGGTAGACCGCGCCGTCCTTGATCGCGAACTGCACGTTCATCAGGCCCACCACGCCCAATTCGCGGGCAAGCGCCTTGCTCTGGCGGGTCAGCTCCTCGATGATCTCCGACGACAGGGTATGCGGCGGCAGCGAACAGGCGCTGTCGCCCGAATGGACGCCCGCTTCCTCGATATGCTCCATGATGCCCGCCACATGGACCGCCTCGCCGTCGCAAAGCGCATCGACGTCTACCTCGGTCGCACCCGCCAGATAGCTGTCGAGAAGCACAGGGCTATCGCCCGAGACCACCACGGCATCGCGGATGTACCGCCTCAGCCCGTCCATATCGCGCACGATCTCCATCGCCCGGCCGCCCAGCACATAGGACGGGCGGATCACCAGCGGAAAGCCGATCTCTCCGGCGATCTCCAGCGCCTCCTCGTCGGAATGGGCGATGCCGTTCCGGGGTTGCTTCAGCCCCAGCCGGTTCACCAGGTCCTGGAACCGCTCGCGGTCCTCGGCCAGGTCGATGGCGTCGGGCGTCGTCCCCAGAATCGGGATGCCCGCGTCATGCAGCGCATTGGCCAGCTTCAGGGGCGTCTGCCCGCCGAACTGGACGATCACGCCGTGCAGCGTGCCGCGTTCCTGCTCGACCCGCAGGATCTCCATCACGTGCTCGAAGGTCAGCGGTTCGAAATACAGCCGGTCAGAGGTGTCGTAATCGGTCGACACGGTCTCGGGGTTGCAGTTGATCATGATCGTCTCGTAGCCCACGTCCGAGAGCGCGAAGCAGGCGTGGCAACAGCAATAGTCAAACTCGATGCCTTGCCCGATCCGGTTCGGCCCGCCGCCCAGGATCACGACCTTCTTGCGATCGGACGGGCGCGCCTCGCACTCCACGTCGCCCATCACCGGCGTCTCGTAGGTGGAATACATGTACGGCGTCTGCGCCTCGAATTCGGCGGCGCAGGTGTCGATCCGCTTGAACACCGCCGTCACGCCCAGATTCTGACGCGCGCGCCGCACGTTCGCCTCGTCCCGGCCGGTCAGCGCGCCCAGACGCGCATCGGTGAAACCCATCATCTTCAGCCGCCGCAAACCGTCCTCGGTCACCGGCAACCCGTCGCGGCGCACCGCCTCCTCGGCCTCGACGATCTCGCGGATGCGCTCCAGGAACCATGGGTCGAACTTGGTCACCGCCTGAATGTCATCGTCCGACAGCCCGTGCCGCATCGACTGCGCGATGGTGCGCAGCCGGTCGGGCGTCTGTTTCGACAGCGCCGCGGTGATCGCCGCCTTGTCCGGCGCGCCTGGAATCTCGATCTCGTCGAACCCGGTCAACCCGGTTTCCATCGAGGCCAGTGCCTTCTGCATCGATTCGTGGAAGGTCCGGCCGATGGCCATCGCCTCGCCCACCGATTTCATTGCCGTGGTCAACTCGGGTTTGGCGCCGGGAAACTTCTCGAAGGCGAAGCGCGGGATCTTGGTCACCACGTAATCGATCGTCGGCTCGAAGCTCGCCGGCGTCACCTTGGTGATGTCGTTGTCCAACTCGTCCAGCGTATAGCCCACCGCCAGCTTCGCCGCGATCTTGGCGATGGGGAATCCGGTGGCCTTCGACGCCAGGGCCGAGGACCGCGACACGCGCGGGTTCATCTCGATCACCACCATCCTACCGTCGTCGGGGTTCACCGCCCACTGCACGTTGGACCCGCCCGTCTCGACCCCGATCTCGCGCAACACGGCAATCGAAGCCGTGCGCATGATCTGGTATTCCTTGTCGGTCAGCGTCAGGGCAGGGGCGACCGTGATCGAGTCGCCCGTATGCACGCCCATCGGGTCCACGTTCTCGATGGAGCAGACGATGATCGCGTTGTCCGCCCGGTCGCGGACCACTTCCATCTCGTATTCCTTCCAGCCCAGCAGGCTCTCGTCGATCAGGATCTGCGCGACCGGCGACGCCTCCAGACCCCGCCGGCAGATCTCGAAATATTCGTCGCGGTTATAGGCCACGCCGCCACCGGTGCCGCCCAGCGTGAAGGCGGGACGGATGATCGCGGGCAGGCCCACGTCCTCGATCGTGTCCATCGCCTGTTCCAGGCCTTTGGGGATGTCGTATCGCCCCGACGGGCCCTTGGGCGCGGCCACGATGGTGGCGCGCGGGTTCTCCAACCCGATCCGGTCCATCGCCTCGCGGAACAGCTTGCGGTCCTCGGCCATCTCGATCGCTTCGCGCTTGGCGCCGATCATCTCGACCCCGAACTTTTCCAGAACGCCCATCTCCTCCAACGCCAGCGAGGTGTTCAGCCCCGTTTGCCCGCCCATCGTCGGCAGCAATGCGTCGGGGCGTTCCTTCTCGATGATCTTGGCGACGACCTCGGGCGTGATCGGCTCGATATAGGTGGCATCCGCCAGTCCCGGATCGGTCATGATCGTCGCCGGGTTCGAATTGACCAGGATCACGCGATAGCCTTCCTCGCGCAGCGCCTTGCAGGCCTGTGCGCCGGAATAGTCGAACTCGCAGGCCTGACCGATAACGATGGGTCCGGCTCCGATGATCATGATCGACTGGATGTCGGTTCGCTTCGGCATCAGGCACCCCCGGATTGTCGCGATCGGGCGCCGGGCGAGTCACCGGCGCGCAAATTGTCGTGGGTTATAGGGATTGAGACCCGGGGCGCAAGAGGGCTTGGCCACAAGATCTGTGGACAGGGGCAGGGGCGGCCACTACGTCCTGTTGAAAGCGATCCAAGGGGGAAACCCAGCTCGTGTCCTCAGTACCCGCCGCAACCGAGGCCGCCGCATCCAGCCGCCCGCGCCTTCGCGCCGAGTTCGCGCTGTTCTATCTTGTCATCCCCTTGGCCATGGCGGTCTTGCTGCCGCCGGTCTGGCTTTTCCCGGTGCTCGGTGCGGTCTCCCTTGTCGGCCTGATCCTTCTCGGCCTGACCCCCGGGTTCAGATGGCGTGAGCTGCTGACCGGGGCAGGCCGCATGAGCTGGCCGCTTCTTCTCGGCGTCGTGGCCGGAACGGCCTTGCTCGGATATGCGGTCATCAGCCTGACCGTACCCGAGGCTCGGTGGTTCCTCGTCCAACGCAACCCGTCGCTGATGCTGGCCATCGCCTTCTTCTACCCGTTCCTGTCCGCGCTGCCGCAGGAGATCGTCTTCCGTCCGCTCTTCTTCCGACGCTACGGCGCCATCCTGCCCCGCCGCTTCGACATCGCCATCCTGTTGAACGCGACCGTCTTCGCCTTCGCACACCTGATGTACTGGAGTTGGGTCGTCGCGGCCATGACCTTCGCGGGCGGTCTCGTCTTCGCCTACAGCTACCGGATACGCGGCAACTTCCCCGAGGCCGTCGTCGCCCATTCGCTCGCCGGCATCGTCGTCTTCGCGCTGGGCCTCGGCGTCTTCTTCTATTCGGGAAATGTGACCCGCCCGTTCTGAGCGCCGCTTGACTTCCCGGCCCTGAAAAGGTGTATCGGCCCGAACCTCTGAACAGACGCCCCAAGGGGACGACCATGCACGCATACCGCAGCCACACCTGCGCCGAACTCAACGCCTCGCATGTGGGCGACACCGTCCGCCTCGCCGGCTGGGTCCACCGCATCCGCGACCACGGCGGCGTCCTGTTCATCGACCTGCGCGACCATTACGGCATCACCCAGGTGCTCTGCGACCCCGACAGCCCCGTGTTCAACGACGTCGAAAAGCTTCGCTCCGAGTACTGCATCCGCATCGACGGCAACGTCAAGGCGCGTGACCCCGAGCTGATCAACCCCAAGATCCCGACGGGAGAGATCGAGGTCTTCATCCGCGACATGGAAGTCCTGGGTTCGGCCGAGGAACTGCCGCTCATGGTCTTCGGCGACCAGGAATATCCCGAGGAAACCCGCCTCCGCTACCGCTTCCTGGACCTTCGCCGGGCCGAGATGCAGAAGAACATGACGCTCCGCTCCGACGTCATCCGCTCGATGCGCCAGCGCATGTGGGACACCGGCTTCCGCGAATACCAGACCCCGATCATCACTGCCTCCAGCCCCGAAGGCGCGCGCGACTTCCTCGTCCCCTCGCGCCTCCACCCCGGCAAGTTCTACGCGCTCCCCCAGGCGCCCCAGCAGTTCAAGCAACTCCTGATGGTCTCGGGCTTCGACCGCTATTTCCAGATCGCGCCCTGCTTCCGCGACGAGGATCCGCGCGCCGACCGCTCGCCCACCGACTTCTACCAGCTCGACATGGAGATGAGCTTCGTCACCCAGGAGGACATCTTCGACACGATGCAGCCGGTGATACAGGCCGTCTTCGAGGAGTTCGGCGGCGGCGCGACGGTCGACACCCACTGGCCGCGCATCAGCTACGCCGACGCCGCCAAGTGGTACGGCACCGACAAGCCGGATCTTCGGAACCCGATCAGGATGCAGGACGTCTCCGAGCACTTCCGGGGCTCCGGCTTCGCGATCTTCGCCAAGCTTCTGGAACAAGACGGCACCGAGATCCGCGCCATCCCCCAGCAGGGCGGCGGGCCGGGCAAGGGCTGCATCTCCCGGCAGGCCCGGGGCGAGAAATCGGGCACCGCGCCCACGGTCAAAAACGAATGACCAG
>ERZ869936.1233-NODE-1233-length-19214-cov-33.264889_pt1 | contig 19214 bp, 17 predicted proteins | sample MGYA00520876_ERZ869936 | MGnify/ENA primary metagenome ERZ869936 (study PRJEB32218, sample SAMN09650985) | biofilter metagenome | isolation source: enrty point of leading RO module | place: Saudi Arabia: Thuwal, RO plant located on Red Sea | collected 2016-02-17...
GCGACCGCCGACAGCCGAGAAGTCGTCGACAGGCGGTCTGGGCCGGGGCTTTCGGTGTCGCCTGCGGGGCGCGAATTAGCTACCCTCCGCGACCCATCTTCGGCGGCGCCTCGTGAACCGACCTCCACGCCGGTTTCCGGCGAGGCAGGTCCGACCCGCGCTGCCCACGGCACGATCGCGGCACACTAGCGAAACAACCCAGCAGGAACTCCACGAACATGCAGGCCTACGTAATCAATCTCGCCCCGGCCGAAGACCGCTGGGAGCAAGTCCGCGCGCGGCTCGATGCCGTCGGCATGCGCTACACCCGCATCGACGCGGTCAACGGTCGCGCACTCAACCTGCCATTGGTCGATTTCGACGAAGCGGGTCATCGCCGCCGCACCGGACGTCGTCCGATCAAGCCGGAGATCGGCTGTTACCTGAGCCATCTGCGGGCAATCCTCGAGTTCCTCGACACCCGCGACGAGTATGGCTTGATCCTGGAAGACGACGCCCTCTTGGGCCCCGAGGCGATCGAGGCGATCGACGACGCCCTGGCTTACCGCGACCAGTGGGATATCTTGCGGCTGTCTTCGGTGAATCGCGATCGGTACTGGCCCGCTATCAAGCTCTCCGGCGGTCGGCATCTCGGCGTGAGCCTGACCCGCAGCAAAGGGGCCTCGGCCTACGTCATCAATCGCCGGGCGGCGAAGACGTGGGTTCGCGAGCTGCTGCCGATGCGACTGGCCTGGGACATCGCCTTCGACCTCGAGTTCTTTCAGGGACTGAAGGCAATGGGCGTCACGCCGTTGCCGGTGCGACAGGATGCCCGCTTCGAGACGCACATCCAAAAGGAAATCAACACCCACAAGCTGCCGCGTACCCGCTACTTCACGGTGTTTCCGTTTCGCACCGTGTACGAGACAAAGCGGTTTCTCAGCCGCGGCCTGCAGCTGCTGCGGCTCCGCCTCTGGCCGCCGCAGGCGTTGCCGGTGAGCGACGATCTGCGGCCCATCTCGCGACCTGAGTCGCGGCCGGCGGACGAAGCACCTGTGCGCAGCGCGGCGTGAGGGCCCGGGGCCGCTGAGGCAAACAGGCTGGCCGTCGGCGGCAGTGACGCGGCCGGAAGTCGCCCTTTCTCGCCGATCCGACACCTGCGTGCCGGGAATCGTGAAGACTTGCTGGCGACGCACCTCGCCGCTGAGTCGCCCCTCCGGGCGCCGACTCGCCGGGCTGGGCGGCTTTGCGGCAGGCCCCCTTTGCGGCAGGTCCCGTCACGGCGGCGCGGCTACTTCGCCTCGAGCACCGCCACCAGGTCGTCGCGGAAGTCGGCCAGCGTCGGCGTCTCGAGTCCTTTGACCTTGCCGCCGTCGTCCCAGCGCCGCAACGTGAGGGCTTCTTCGAGAAACTCGTTCTTCTCCATCTCGGCCTTCTCTTCGTCCGACATCTTGCCGCCCTGCACCTGGAAGCTGCGTTTCGAGGCGTCGGACAGCCCGTTGTAGTAGTCGGGATCGACCGTGCAGAGATAACGCTTGGCCGGCACGTGCAGGCGAATTGGTTCGAGTACCGCGGGGCCGAGATAGGGTGCCAGGTAGTCGGCCGCCACTTCTTCGTGATTGAGATCCTCGTCGAGGAAATCGCCCGTGGCGGCATGCTCGTCGACCAGCAGGTGACCCAAGTCGTGCAGAAGCGCGCCGATGACCAGCTCTCGCGAGGCACCGCTGTTTCGCGCCAGGGTGGCACTCTGCAGGCCGTGCTCCAGCTGGGTCACGTTTTCGTCGTAGTTGGTCAGTCCGTGCTCGGCCAGGTAATTGAGCAACAGGTCGGCCCGGGCCTCGTTCGAGGCGCTGACCATAGCTTCCGCTAACGAATGATCGAGCAGATGGTTCATTTTTCGAGTACCGTTTTTCCTTGAAAGTGTCCAATCTTGCTGATGCGACCTTCCGCTTCCGTGCCCGACCCGCTGTGGGCGGCGAAGGTCGCGCGTTTGTCTTCGTAATAGGCGCTGCGCAAGTCACCCTCGGCAGCCGCGTTGTAGGTCAGATAGAGAGCCCGCCGCGATTGGTTCGAGTTGTTGGGTGGGCTCTTGTGGGGCGCGTAGCTGCTGAAGAAGAGCACGTCGCCCGGCTCGGTCGGCGTGGCGTGCCACTCGAGCGTTTCGGCCACCTCCGGGGTGATGCAACCGACGTCGTCGAGCCCGATGAAGCCTTCCTTGTGCCGGCCAGGGCAGAAGAAGAGGCAGCCGTTCTCCGGCGTGTTGGCGTCGATGGCAATCAGGCAGGTGACATGCTTCTTGATGAACTCGTAGGCCGGGGCATCCTGGTGGGCCGCATAGCCGCCACCGCCGGGATACTTGTAGTTGATCTTCTCCTTGTAGAGCACCGCTGGCTCGCCCATCACCTGGCTGACCGATTCAAGAATCTTGCCGCTGGTGAGCAGCTTCTTGAGGCCTTCGTGAAACGGCATGAAGTTTTCGCTCCGCGAGAGGCGTACCCCATGCTCCGTGTCTTCGCGATGGTGAATCCACTTGTCGTCGCTGTCGGGCCAGGCGGCGACTTCATCGACCCAGGCGGAAACCTCGGCCGCCTCGGCGGGTGAAAGAAGACCCTCGACCTTGAGGTAACCGTCGCGATCCCAGACGGCCATCTGCTCGGGCGAAATCCATTCAGACATTTCGGTGTGCTGCCAGGGTGAAAGAATGCGGCAAGGAGCGGGAGGGAGCGGGAGGGAGCGGGAGGGATATCGGCGGAACCGTGGTCTCGGCGAGTGGGGTCTCAACGTACGGGGGTTCTCGACGAACGGGAACGCCCAGCCGTCGACTTCCCGCAAACCGCCAAACCCGCAGTATAAAGGCCTGCCGGGGCCTTTGCCAGTCAGCCGTTGTCCGTGAACGCGGGCGCGAGCGTGCGACAACGCTCATTCGCCAATCAGCCGAGCCCGCACGCGTTGGGCAATTTGTTCGAGGATGAAAACCGTGATGAAAATGGCCAACAGAATCGTGGAGACGTGACCGTAGTCGAACTGTTTCCAGCGCTCGTTCAACTCGACCCCGATGCCGCCGGCGCCGACGATTCCCAGCACGGTGGCACTGCGGACGTTCCGTTCCAAGATGTACTGCCCGTAGGCAAGGAACTGGGGCATCACCTGGGGCAGTACCGCGTAACGAAGCACCTTCAACTTGTTCGCCCCGGTACTGGCGAGCGCCTCCTGCGGTCCCTTGGCCGCGTTCTCGATGTCGTCGGCAAAGAACTTGCCGAGGAAGCCCGAGGTATGCACTCCCAAGGCCAGGATGCCCGCCCAAGCGCCCTGGCCGTAGGCCACCGCGAACACGAGGGCCGCAATCAACTCGGGAATCGCGCGGTTCATGTTGCAGATCGCCCGGGCCACATTGTAAGAGAACTTGTTGGGGGTGTAGCCCGCCGCGCCGAAGTAGGCGAGCGGAATCGAAATCAGGACCGAGAGAATGGTCCCCCAAATGGCGATCTCGATCGTTTGGACGAGCAGCCCGCCGACGTAGGTCAGGTAACCGATCGGCTTGACCACCGCGTCGACGTAACGCACGACGTCGCCCATCGTGTCCTTGATCGGATACTTCGTGTCGCGATAGGCAAAGGCCGGCAGCGTGTCGGGATCGAACTCCTCGGGATTCTCGATGGGCTCGTACGACGCGATGACGAGGGGAAAGGCATGGGAGAGAAAGCGGAGCCAGCCCCGCGCAACGCGCGACGATTCTGGCTTACCCCTTACGACGGCCACGATCGCGCGGCCCGAATCGGCGAGGCCTTTGTCCACCTCGCTGCGGTGAGCCGAGATCGCCAACAACACCGCCCCCACGGCCAGCAGCGCGAACAGTCGGGTGCTGTAGACGGAACGGAGCTGCCACTCGGCCGCCGGCTTCGGCGTTGTGGTGTCGTTGTTCATGCGGCCTCCGATTTCCTACCGCCTTCGACTTGACTGGGCATTTGATTTTCCACAGCGACCACGACGCTTGCTCACACCGCCTCGGAAGCGGTCAACGCTCCCAGCGCGACCGGGCCATCATCTTCCGCCGTCTCGCGGGCGGCCCGCGCGCCGGCATAGATGCGGCCAATCATCTCCTCGTCGAGCTGGTCGGGAAGCCCGTCGAAGATGACTTTTCCGCGGGCCAGGCCGACGATGCGGTCGGCAAACTCACGGGCCAGGTCGGGCTGGTGCAGACTGCACATCACCGTGGTCCCGCTTTCGCGCGAAGCGTCGCGCAACAGCTGCAGGATGCCGCGGCTGATTTCCGGATCGAGGCTGGCCACCGGTTCGTCCGCCAGGACCAGCGTCGGGTCGAGAATGAAAGCCCGCGCAATCGCCACACGTTGTTGCTGCCCTCCGGATAGATGCGCGGCCCGGCGATAAAGGTGTTTTTCGCTGAGGCCCACGCGTTCGAGCAAACGACACGCCTTCTGCTGCAACTCCGCGGGAAACAGCGACAACATGGCCGCCGTCGTGCTCGTGCCTGGCAGGGCGCCGGCGAGAACGTTCCGCAAGATCGTGGAGCGCAGCACGAGGTTGAACTGCTGGTGGACCATGGCAATCCGCGGGCGGATTTCGCGATAAGTGCGGGGGACGACCTCGATGCCGTCGAACTCGACGCGTCCGGAGGTCGGCTGCACCATGCCGTTGACCAGCTTGAGCACCGAAGACTTGCCGGCCCCACTCGCGCCCAGAAAGACGCAAAACTGGCCGGCGGGAATTTCTAGCGTAAGATCGTCGACCGCGACGGTGCCGTCGGCGAAGCGTTTTCTGGCCGCTTTGAATCGGATCATCGCGAGCGCCCCGGAGTGGGGACATCGGAGGTAGGATCGAAGAGTTCGAACCGGCTCTCGAACGGTCATCGTTAGGACACCACGGGGGGGACGCCACGGGGGCCGCTGCGCCTGGGCCGGCGAGACCGGCATCGGCTCGGCTAGTTGCCTTCGGCCGCGCGACGAATCATGGCGTCCTTGAGCTCCTTGGTGACCGCGTCGAGTGGCGCCATCGCCAGGTCGAATCTCTCCTCGGAAAAATCTGGGTTGTAGCGATCGATGTTCTTGCCCGCGTAGCCCTTGAGGCTCCTCAATTCGACGTCCGGGTGCTCGTGGATCTCGCGGAAGGCGGTCTTCAGCTGCGTCTTCGTCTTGTCCGCCAGGTTGCCGTTCATGGCCAGCGGTGGCGAGGGAATCGGCTGGCTCTTTTGGACCAACTTGAGTTCCTGCTCGCTGAGCTTGCCGTCGTCGACCGCCTTCTTGAAGCTGTCGAGCGAGGCGCATGCCCCATCGACGTTGCCGCTCACGAGGGCCCGCAGCGCGTTGGCATGGTTGCCGGCCAGCACGACGGCCTTGAGGTCTTGGGCCGGATTGACGCCCGCCTCGAGCAGCATCGCCGCCGGATAGCTGAAGCTGGACGTCGAGCTGACGTCGCCAAAGGCGACCGTCTTGCCCGCGAAGTCCTCGAGCGAGTCGATGCCGCTATCGGCCCGCGCGTAAATGCCGGAGAAGTACTCCGACTTGCCGTCCCGCTCTTCGACCGCCAGCAGCTCCACATTGGCCCGCTGCTTGGCAATCTGATAGGAGACGGCTCCGAAGAAAGCGATGTCGACCTGGTCGTTGGCCATCGCCTCGACGACCGCGTTGTAGGAGCTACCCACGCGAATGTCGAAATGCAAATCGTAAACCTGGGTGATGCCGTTGAAGATCGGCTCGAAGTCGGCTCGCGTGCCGTCTTCGGTTCCGCCGTCGGCCGGCACCAGCATCACCCGCAGCGGCAGCTCCGCGGAGCCATCGGGCAGGCTCTCCGTGTCGGAGCAGCCGACGAGGCCCGTCAAGACGAGGGCCGCCCACAAGAGCAGAGCGAAGAACAGGCGGACGGGTGGCGGGCAAAAGGTGAAGTGCTGGCGGCGACGTGCGTTCATCAGAATTGGTCTGTCCAGGTTCCATGAGTGAAGCGAAAACCGTAGCGAAAACCGGGTTCGCTGGCACAGGATATCAAGGAAGTGTGAGCGTTTCGTTAAGATAGGTGCGGTTTCTTTGAATCCACGGGTACGCTGTGAATCCTGAGCCCTCTGTGCGACGATGGAGTCGGTCCAAGGCAACGTCGCTCGGTCGTGCCGGGCGATGCGAAATTCACGGCGAAATTCACGTCGGCGAGAACCCGCCGCTAACCACGCATGCTCCAGCCTTCGCGCAGCTACGATCACGCCGGCATCGTCGACGGCAAATGGGTGCTTGGCGTATCGCGCAAGGACCGCATCAGCCGCGTCGCGCTCTTGACCCTTCGCCATCGCCTGGCGCTGGTCGAGAGCGGACTGCCGCTGGCCGCCCAGCACGCCGCGGAAGACGTCGAGCACGTCCATCGCCTGCGGGTGGCGACAAGACGGGCTGTGGCAGCGGTGAAGATGTATCGTGAGCTGCTGCCTCGCAAACGGGTCAAGAAGCTGTTGTCGCAATTGAAGGAGATCCGTCAGGCGGCCGGCAAGGCCCGCGATCTCGACGTTCTGTTGCGCGACACGGCGGCCGCTCACCGGCTCGGCGACGACGATGCGATCTTTCAACGGTTGATGGTCAGCCGGCGCGAGGCGCAAGAGCCGATCCTGGCAATCTACGACCGCCTGCGCCATCGTGGCTCGTTGAGCCGTCAAATCGATCGGGTGCTGGCCCGTTTGGAACGTCGCACCCGGCGACGTCGCGGCGACGACGTCCGGTTTGGCCAGTGGGCGCGGGGACGACTCTCGGCGAGCCTGAAGCGATTCTTCGCAGCGGAACCCGACGACTGGCAAGACGCTCAGGCTTTGCATCGCTTTCGCATTCGCGGCAAGCAGCTGCGCTACGCGATGGAGCTGTTGGCGGGCGCCTTTCCCAAGAAGCTACGCGAGCAGCTCTATCCGCAGGTGGAGACCTTGCAGGAGAAGCTGGGCGAAATCAACGATCATTTCGCCGCCATCGCCCGCTTCGAGTCGTGGCAGCGAAACGCCGCCAGCAGCGAAGACCGCGAGCGATTCGAGCAGTTGCTCCAGGCCCGTCGGGCGACCGTGCAGCAGGCACAGCGCCAATTCGTTTGCTGGTGGGAGGGCGTGCGACGCCGCGAACTGCGGCGTTCGTTCCGAGCCCTGCTGAAGGCGTGAGCGGCCGCCCCGAAGTTGCCCAATTCCCGCCCCGATGGCTTGCCCTGACGACGAATGCGCGAGCCTAAGCTCCCGTCGCGGACGTCGACTGCGGAAAGCGGTGGCGATTGACCAACAGGTCCCACCAACCGGCGCGGCGGAGGTTGCTGCTTGCGGCGGCCAATACGTGACGCTTGCCGCGTCGCGTCTGAACGACGATCTCGTCTTCCAGGGCGTCGACCACGAGCCAGAACTTGTCGACGACGTAGGTGTATTCCTCGCCGCGTCGGGCAGGATGGACCGACTTGGCACGCGGCCCGGGTCGCGTGCTGCGCTTCGGTTTGCGGTAAACAACCCAATCGCCCGGCTTGTATGCTGGAACCTTCATGACGATGTGGAACTCTCTCGGCTGTCGTGCAACGGACCTGGGGGTACCGCAAGCCACCAAGGTAAGTCTATGCCTCAAGTCAAGTGTGAGTCAATTGAAATGTGAGCTTCTTGCGTTCGACGCGTCGCTGGTTTGTGCCGGAGTGCTGGCAGCGAACTAACTGAAGCTCTCGCCCCCACCGACGAGAATCGTACCGACGAGTTCGTCCTCTTCGATCACGTAGCACTTGCCCAGCGACGGATCGAGCAGGCCGCGCAGGCCGAGATGCCGCTGGTCGGAACGGACCAGCTTGCGGGTGGAATGAGCCAAGGCACAGAATTGCCGTCGGTCGACATATTCCATGTCAACCGGCGAGACGACCTCCCGTAGCAGGTCATCCCGCAGCAGGCCCGACTCCGACTCCAGGCGACTCGCAAACGGAGCTTCCATAGCAGTTTCCTTCTCGCCAAGCGTTTGGCCGCCGAATCGTGCGACGCTCCGTCCCACGACCGCAGCCCGTTCGTACTTACCAGACACGCAGTGACTTTCGTTCTACCGTACGGTGCTAGCAAAGCAAGCCCTGGCTGGCGAAGAAGGTGCCGATCCCGCGCGGAAGAGCGGGAAGGCCGCGACCGATCGATGCCTTCTTGCGCAAGGTCGCGGCTTACGCCTGCGAGGTTGCCAGCACGTCGCCGCCGACCGCCTTGAAGCGGTAGCCGACGCCGCGAACCGTCTCGATGAGCCCTTCGTGCGCCGGGCCGAGTTTCTTACGCAGGGCGCGAATGTGAACGTCGATCGTCCGTTCCAAGACATACGGATCGGGACCGAGGGCCGACACCATCAACTCGCTTCGCGCGAATGCCCGACCGGGCTGCCGCACGAGACTCTCCAAGAGCCGAAATTCCGTCTTCGTCACGTTCAGCTCGCGATCTTCGACCAGCACGCAATGGCGCACGCGATCGACCGTGACGCCGTGGGCCGTGACGATGTCGCGGTCGGTCGTCACCGTCTCGCGACGGCGGAGCAAGGCCTTGATTCGCTCGAGCAGCGCTTTGACGCTGAAGGGCTTCGTCACATAGTCGTCGGCCCCCATGCTCAGCCCGACGATTTCATCGGTCTCCTCCGCCTTGGCGGTGAGAATCAAGATGAGCATGTCGCTGGTGGCCGAGTCGGCCCGCAGGCGGCGGCAAATTTCCAGGCCGCTCACCATCGGCAACATGAGGTCGAGAATCACCAGGTCGGGTTCGAGCAACCGCGCCTGTCGCAGACCCTCGCGACCGTCGGTAACGATCGTCGCCTCGAAACCCGCCTCGCAGAGGTTGTAGCGGAGAATCTCCGCCAGCGAGGTGTCATCTTCAATGATCAGGATTCTTCTGGCCGTCATGGCAGGTCAAAGGGTTCAGGGGGTGGGGGTTGAGGGTGTGACTGGCAAACGAGCGAGCCGGGCGGCCCCCACCCCGACGCGCGCCACCGCGAACCGGTTCGCCAACGCATCGGCTGGGGGAGATGATCGGTATGGGTCTCAGGGGCTTGACCAAAGGAAGGAACGACGACCCGAACGCCTATTTGGGCAGGGCGGTCGGATTGGGTTTGTGACGGGCAATCTCTCCCTGCACGAGGAACACCACATCCTCGGCAATGTTCGTCGCGTGATCGGCAATCCGCTCCAGGTGGCGGGTCGCCGAGAAACACTGCAGGGCCGGCTCGACCAGTTCGGGCTGGGTCCGCATCACTTCGCGCAGGCTGGCGATCAGCTCGACGTTCATCTTGTCGACCTCGTCGTCGGCGTCGCGAATCTGCTCCGCGGCCGCCACGTCCAATCGCACGAAGGCGTCGATCGCCTCGCCAACCATCGCGATCGAGCGCTGCGCCATACGGTCGAGCAGATCGGGGATGGGAAACTCCGGAAACAGGATCAACTGATCGGCACGCTCCGCGATGTTCACGGCCAGATCGGCGATCCGTTCCAGGTCGTTGTTGATCTTGACCACCGCCACGATGCGGCGAAGATCGATCGCCACCGGCTGGTGTAGCGCGATGATCTTGAGGGCCTCCTCCTCGATCTGCACCTCGCGCTGATTGACTTGGACATCGCTATCGATCACTGCCTGAGCCAGGTCGGAACGCTGCTCGCGGAGGGCCCGCGTGGCCTTGAGGATCATGTCCTCGACGAGCGCCGAGAGGCTCAGCAGCTCGCGCTTGACCTGCTCCAAGTCGAGTTCCAAGTGTTTACTCATGACTTCACCTACCGCAACGGAAAGGGGCACGACGCCGCCGAACGAGGTTCCCCTCCCGGGGTCGTGCTAGCACGTAATTGGTACCATTCGCCACGGCGGAGCGTCCATCCCTGCCGTGGCCCAAAAATACGGAACGCCTGAATTCACACAATCTTCACAATCATCGACTCTTGTCGATACCCCGCAGAAAGCCACGAAGCGGTGCAAAGGCCGAGACCGAGGCAGCTCAGGCATCCGCCATCAATCAGCGTCTGGGAGCAGCCAACGTCTCTGGGCAAGTGGACCAGCAGGGAATCAGGAAGGTGAATGAAACGTAAAGAAAGATCGCGACGTCGACGTTGGTCCCGCGCTCGCCGCTTCCGTCCGCCGGGTCCGCACCGCCGGGTCCGCACCGACATGTTGGCCGACAGGTTGGTCGGCTGTGCCGTCCAAGACGATTTACGGGCGAGCCGCGTGCTCGCGGAGATCGACGCCATCTCTTGGGCCACGCGCACATGGGGGCACGAGTTCGACATCGGCAGTGGGGGAAGCTGCGGCCGGCTCGCGCAGCAGCCGGGACCCCGCGGATTCGCCGAGGCGGGTACAGCTCGGGCGAGCGACCCCCGACCCCGTCCCGCGAAGCCTGCGATCTGGTATCCTAACGGCGCCGGCCGCCGGCCGAGCCTGGTTTCTGAATTGGACCAACTTGGGAAGTGACGCTCGTGGCAGATGCCGAACCGACAACGTCCGCGCGGCACTGGATCGGCTTCGATCTGGGGGGCACGAAGATGCTCTCCGTCGTCTTCGACGACGAGTTCCACGCCCTCGCGCAAAATCGCAAACGAACGAACGGCAATGAGGGCGTCGAGGCCGGACTTGACCGCATCGAGAAGACGATTGCCAAGTCGCTCGACGAAGCCAAGCTGACGGCCAAGGATCTCGCCGGCATTGGTATCGGCTGTCCCGGCCCGGTCGACCTGGAGGCCGGCATCCTCTGCGAAGCTCCCAATCTCGGCTGGGAGGAAGTCCCGCTGCAAGAACATCTGCAAAGCAAGTTCAACTGTCCCGTGGTGGTCTGCAACGACGTCGACGCCGGGGTCTATGGTGAGTATCGCTTTGGCGCCGCGCGGGGTGCCCGCTGTGCCTTGGGAGTGTTTCCGGGTACGGGCATCGGCGGCGGGTGTGTCTATGAGGGCCGCATCATCCGCGGCCAGCGGCGCTCCTGCATGGAGATCGGTCACATCCCGGCGACCGCGCTCGGACCACCGAGTCCCGAGGGCCGTCGTGGCACCTTGGAGACCTTGGCCAGCCGATTGGCCATCGCCGCGGCGGTGGCGCAGGCGGCCTACCGTGGCGAAGCCCCACACGTCGTCGAACTGGCCGGGACCGACCTGGCCAAGATTCGCAGCGGCGTGATCGCCAAGTCGATTCGGGCAGGCGATTCGATCGTCGAGGAGATCGTCCGACAGGCCGCCGAGGTGATCGGACGGGCGGTTGCCGCCGCGGTGCTGATGATCTCGCCCGACACGATCGTGCTTGGGGGCGGTCTGGTCGAGGCGATGCCGGAGCTCTTCGTCACCGAGGTCCACGACGCGGTCGCGCGAAACGTGCTCGACTCGTTTGCCGGTTCCTATCGCGTCACCGCCGCCGAACTGGGCGACGATGCCACGGCGATGGGAGTGGCCGCCTGGGCCCAACGCGAAATCGACGCATAGGGGCGCGGGATGGCGATTCGGGCGCCCCAGCGGGCTCGGACTGAAGGCCCGTCGGGCTGTAAAACCCCCATTTGGCAGCGGCTTTCGACCATAATGTAGAGTTAGTGAGGGTGCATTCCGCACGCCTTTCGACGGAGCCGATCTGCCATGAAGTCGATGACCACGGAGACGACCGCCGCGGCCGCCGCACGGGGCGATGTCGCGCGCCCGGTGGCGGTGATCGACGTCGGCTCGGCCTCGATCCGGATGGCCGTCGCGGAGATCGGATCGGGTGGCCAGGTACGGCATCTGGAACGGCTCGCCCAAGCGGTCAATCTCGGCAAAGACACCTTCACCCGCGGGACGATCGACAAAGCCACCACCGAACATTGCGTCGAGGTTCTGAAGAGTTACCGCCGCGTTCTGGAGCAGTATCAGATTACGCGGCCCGAGCAGATTCGCGTGGTGGCCACCAGCGCGGTGCGCGAGGCGAGCAATCGTCTCGCCTTTCTCGATCGCATCTTTATCGCCACGGGCTTCGACGTCGAACCGCTCGATGAGGCCGAGGTGAGCCGCATCACCTATCTTGCCCTGCAACCGCTGCTCAGTCGCGAGCCGACGCTGGCCGCGGCCGGCACCATGGCCGTGGAAGTTGGCGGCGGCAGCACCGATGTCTTGCTGCTGCGCGGTAGCGACGTGCTCTATTCGCGCATGTTCCGCCTGGGCTCGTTACGGTTGCGACAGGCGCTGGAGACCTACGATACGTCGGAAGGACCGGGCCGGCAGATCTTGCAGTCGCGAATTCGCCAGACGATGGAACACCTCCGTGGCCAAATCCCGGAGAAGGGCCCGGTACAGCTCGTCGCCCTGGGTGGCGATGTTCGCTTCGCCGCGGCCCAGCTGGGAGCGGCTATCGGGGAAGATCAGCTCGGCGAAATTTCGGTCGACCAGCTCGAACAACTCGCCAACCGCGTGCTGGGCCTGTCGGTCGACGACCTGGTACGGACCTACCACCTGGCGTTTCCCGACGCGGAAACGTTAGGTCCGGCCCTGCTCTCCTACGTCGAACTGGCCCGCACTTTCGGGCTCGAGCAAATCTATGTGGCCGACGTCAACCTGCGCGACGGGCTGCTTCGCGAAATGGTCGCCACGGAATCGTGGACGCAGGAGTTTCGCACGCAGATCGTCCGCGCCGCGGTCGCACTCGGCCGCAAGTATCAGGTCGACAAAAAGCACGCCGAACATGTCGCCGAGCTCTGTGGTTTGCTGTTCGCGGCCCTCCAGCACGAACATCAGCTCGACTCGCGTTTCGAGTTGTTGCTACAGCTGGCCGCGCGGCTGCACGAAGTCGGTTTGTTCGTCGGCACCCGCGGCTACCATAAACACTCGCTCTACCTGATCTCCAACGCGGAGATGTTCGGCATGAGTCGCAACGACCACTTGCTGGTCGGTCTGATCGCGCGTTATCACCGGCGGGCCAGTCCCAGCCCCTCGCACCAGGGTTTCGCGAACCTGGATCGGAAGCGGCGCGGCGCGGTGGCGAAGATGGCCGCCATCTTGAGAATTGCCAAGGCACTGGACGAATCGCGGAGTCAGCGGATCCGCGAGTTCCAGTGCGCCCAGCAGGACGGACGCTTCGAGATCGTGGTATCCGGTGTCAGCGACCTGTCGGTCGAGCAATTGGCGATCAAGGAGAGCGGAGGCCTTTTCGAAGAGGTCTTCGGCCAGAAGGTGTTCCTCCGCCGCACGGCGGCCACCGGTGGATAAAGCGATGACGAGTCGAGCAGCATGAAGACGGAACCGACACGATTTACGAATCGCGAGTTGAGCTGGTTGGAATTCAACCAACGCGTGCTCGACGAAGCGAAAGACGCGCGGATTCCGTTGCTCGAACGGCTCAAGTTCCTCGCCATCACGGCGTCGAACCTCGACGAGTTCTTCATGGTGCGCGTCGGCGGCCTGGAGATGCTGGTGCAACAGGGCAATCGGCGTCTCGACCCCTCGGGCCGTACCGCGGAAGAGCAGCTTGAGGCAATCGGCCAGCGGACCTTTCGCATGACGGCCGATCAGTACGAGTGCTATGCCGAACAGATCGAGCCGGCCCTGGAAGACGCCGGCATTCGCCGCGTGGCGGCCGGACAGCTCACCGATCGCCAGGCCAAGGCGCTCGCGGAGATCTTCGCCTCGGAGATCTACCCGGTGCTCACGCCGGCGGCGGTCACCTCGGGCGACGACTTTCCGCTGTTGATCAACCAGACGATGAACGTCTGCGTTCACTTGTCGCCGTCGGAGGCGGAGCCGGACGTGCCCCGCTTCGCCATCATTCCGATCGGCCGCAGCGTCGCCCGTCGGCTGACTTTGCCGGCGGAGGGCGGCTACCAGTACGCCTTGATCGAAGATGTCATCGCGCTGCACGTGGACAAGTTCTTCCCGGGCGAGGCCGTCGTCGAGGCGGTGCCGTTTCGCATCACCCGCAACGCCGACCTGGCCGTCGATGAAGACTCGGCCGCCGATCTGTTGGCGGAAATGGAAAGCGTGCTCGACGCCCGCAAGTTCAGCCACTGCGTGCGGCTGGAGCTTGCCGAGGAGGCCTCTGCCGAAACGCGGGCCTTCCTGAAAGAGGTGCTCGATCTGCGGGATGACAGCGTTTACTCGGTGCCGGGCCCGATCGACCTGGCGTCGATGATGGAGCTGACCAAACTCGACGGCTACGACGAGCTGCGTTACGAGGTCTGGAAGCCGCGTCAGTCGCCACAGGTCAGCTCGGCGGCCAGCATGTTCGAGAACATCGCGGTCCAGGATATTCTGCTCTGCCATCCGTTCGAGAGCTTTGAGCCGGTCGTGCGCCTGCTCGAGGAGGCGGCCGAAGACCCCGACGTGCTGGCGATCAAGCAAATCCTCTACCGCACCAGCCGGCAAAGTCCGATTGTCGCCGCGCTGCGACAAGCCGCCCTGAACGGCAAACAGGTGACCGTCGTCGTCGAGCTGAAGGCCCGCTTCGACGAGGCCCGCAATATCGAATGGGCACGCAATCTGGAACAGGCCGGCGTGCAGGTGATCTACGGTATCCGCGGTCTGAAGACCCACGCCAAGATCTGCATCGTGGTGCGTCGCGAACCGCAGGGCATTCAGCGCTATCTGCACTTCGGCACGGGCAACTACAACGAGTCGACCGCCCGGCTCTATACCGACATCAGCTACATGACCTGCGACGAGCAGTTGGGCATCGACGCGACCAATTTCTTCAACACGATTACGGGCTATTCTCAGCCGCAGCGCTTCCGCAAGATCGAAGCCGCCCCGATCGGACTCCGCGAGCGGATCATTCAGCTGATCGAGCATGAGATCGAACGGAAGCGTCAGGGGCAGCACGCCCACATCATGGCCAAGATGAACTCCTGCGTCGATCCGCAGGTCATCGAGACGCTCTATCGCGCCTCGCAGGCGGGGGTGAAGATCGAGCTCAACGTACGCGGCATCTGCTGTCTGCGGCCGGGCGTGCCGGGATTGAGCGAGAACATCACGGTCGTCAGCATTATCGACCGCTTTCTCGAACACAGCCGGATCTTCTATTTCCACCACGGCGGCGACGAGCTGGTGTTCATCGCCAGCGCCGACTGGATGCAACGGAATCTCGATCGGAGGATCGAGCTGTTCGTGCCGGTCGAAGATCCCGCGGCCCGCTCGCGGTTGATCAACGTGCTGACGACCTGCCTGAGCGACAATGTAAAGGGACGCCGGTTGCTGGCCGACGGCGGTTACGAGAAACCGACCGGTCAGTTCGGACCGGACGCGATTCGCAGCCAGCAGATTCTCTATCGCGAGGCCAGCGAGGCCCAGAAGCGGGCCGAGCGGGCCACGGGAACGGTCTTCGTGCCGGAAACGGCCCGCGCCGCTCCGGTCACCCGCACGACCGATCTGCAACGCGTCGCCGCGGAGACCGATCGCAAGACGATCCTGCTCCTGAGGCACGCCAAGTCGAGCTGGAAGGAGCAGGGCCTGGCCGATCACGAACGGCCCCTGGCCAAACGTGGCAAGCGGGACGCTCCCGCCATCGGACAGCTCGTCTATCGCAAGGGGCTGGTCCCCGATCTGATCGTCAGCTCGACGGCCAAGCGGGCTCGCAAGACCGCCAAGCTGGTGGCCGAGCATTGCGGCTATCGCAAAGAGGTCGTGCTCAGCGACGATCTTTACCTGGCTCCGCCCGCGGAATATCTGGACCTGCTGCGCCAGTTGCCCGATAGCATCGGTCGCGTCATGTTGGTCGGACACAATCCAGGCATGAGCGACCTGGTGAACGCGCTGGCCGACGTCGATACCGAGTTTCCCACCGCCGCGCTGGCGCAAATCGAACTCGACGTCCCACGCTGGCGCGACCTCGAGCCGAAAACCAAGGGCAAGCTGGTCGATCTGTGGCTGCCCCGCGAGCTCTCCTGATCGCGCTCGATTTCTTGGCCGGCGCTCGACGTCGGCGTCGGGCGGTTCGACGTGTCCGACGAACGGGGTCGCGCGCTTTGCGACTGCATTCAGTGCCAGCGACAAGGAGACGATTGGCGCAAGAGTTTTCGGTCACGATGCTTGGTTCTTGCGCCGTGAACGAATCGCTGCTCACGACGTGCTGGGCTCGTTCCGATATGAGAGTTAGAGCGCTTTTCATTTCCCTGTCGTGTCTTCGGCGGGCTACGACCGCGTTTGACGTCGTCGACCTGCATCGACGAATCGTCTGGATTCGCCTGCTTCGGTCTCCTTGTCAAACTTGCCTCGCTATCCGCCGAAGACGCGACATCGATCTGAAGAACGCTCTAGGCTCGTCGCCGTCGGCCCATCCTGAATCCCTTCCCGCGCGTTCCGAAACGAGGACATCCGCGATGAAAATCCCTTTCTTGGCGCGCCGCCCGGTGTGCCTGGCCACCGCTCCCCTGGGCATCGTTGTCTTGACGTTGCTTTGCACGGCGCTTTGCACTGCCAGCGTCGCACAAGCCCAGAACTTCGTACCCGGCACGGGCCACTTCCTGCCGCAAGTGGGAGACGACTTCGAGGATCCCGAGTGGAGCTTCAAGATGAACTGGCCGAAGAGCAGCCGGAACATCGACGACCGCACGCGGAATCCGACCGGAATTTCGAAGAACCGCCGCTGGTACGAGGGCGTCAAGCGCGGCATGCCCGACCACATTCGCCGCGTGGAAACGCCGGAGGGAGGTCTCGAAGGTAGCGAGGGTGCGCTGCTATTGCAGTCGATGCTAGTCGGCATGCCGAAGAGCCACACGTACAAGATGCAGCAGGACGACTTCATCGCGGACGTCAAGTACATTCTTCGCGGCGCGATTCCCGCATCCCGCTCGCCGAGCGTGGTGACGCGGGTCTACGTACCGCCGTTCGACCAGTGGGAAGAGCGCAACGGCTGTTCGTTCGCTTTTCGCGCGGCGCTCGAGCCTCGCTTTCCGCGACCCAAGTCGCGCGAGAACTGGAACGAGCCCGACACCTACTGGCCCGGCTTCTTGATCGACTTTCAGAGCAAGGAAAAGGGCCACGACCGCGACGCGGCCTTCATTCGCGTGCGGGCACGATCGTCGGGAGCCGACTATCGCAAGGTCGAAATCAAGGAGACCGGTTGGTGGACGTTCGGCATGTCGTTCTCGCCCGACGGTTATGTCCACTACTACGTGAAGAAGGGCGTGGAAGATCTCACGGCCGAAGATCACATCGCCTCGCACCTTCCCTACGGCAGCCGCATGAAGGAGTTCAACACCTTCTTCTTCAACGTCTGCAGCTACGACGACGGCAAGACCTGGTCGACTCCGTGGATCGTCGACGACCCTTCGGTCTACGTGCGTCGCTAGCGCCACTAGCGACGCTGGCGGCGAAACGGGTCGACGCTTAAGGACGGGTTGCAAGGGCGGGCGAAATGCCTTGACGTCACGGGCCGACGCTGCGCACAATCCCGCCCCGCTGTCCCTACCTTGCTGGCCCCATAGCTGTCCGGCAAGCGGCCGTGTTGGCCTGTTGCTGCGCACGCTCGCCTGTCCGGCTCTCCGATTGTTCGTCATGAAACGCCGCCCTTACCTCTCGCTTTCGATCGCACTGACACTGGTCGCCATGTGTGGGTGTCGTTCGCCTTATCACGCCGACCAGGACGCCTTTACCGGCGGACTGATTGGCTCGGGCATTGGCGCGGTCATTGGCAATCAGGCGGGCAACACCGCCGAAGGTGCCATCGTCGGCGGAGCCGCCGGCGCGCTGCTTGGCAACGTCGTGGGCGAGCAGAAGGACTACATCGAAGCCCAGAACCGGGCCCTGATCGAGGCCCAGCTCGGCCAGGCCGTGCGGGCGGGCGTGGTGACTCACGACGAAGTCATCGCCATGGCGCAGGCCGGGGTGGCCGACAACCTGATCATCAACCACATTCGCCACCATGGCATCACGAGTCGGCCCGACGCCAACGACCTGATCCGGCTGAGCAACTCGGGTGTCTCGCCGTCCGTCGTCCAGGCCATGCAGCAACCGCCGCCGGTGGCCGCCGTGCCCGCCGGTCCCGCCGCCCAACCGGTCATCGTGGAAGAGCACTACTACGGGCCGGGCTTCTATCCGCGACGCCCCTGGCACCATCCGCGTCGCTATCGCCACGGGCCGCGTTGGAACGTAGGCGTTGCGTTCGGGGGCTAGAGCGAGTCTCGTTCAGCTCTAGCGTCTTGGCTAGCTACGACTGTGCTTGGCCAAGCCCGGCGTGAAAGAACCGCTTCGACGATCTTCTGGCGGCGTTGAGCGACCCGTGCCTAGCGGGTATAAGTGGCCGCATGATTCGCCTTGGCCCCCGGCAAGTTGTTTCGCCTCCACTGCGTCTTCCGCTGCTCATCACCGGCATTGCCGGCGTGGCGGGCTACAACGCGCTGGAGTACTTTCGTCGCCGCTACCCGGGCCGGGTGATCGGCATCCGGCAAGTGAATAACTGGCGACTCACCGGCGACGGCATCGTCGCCTGCAACGCCGAAGACCCCGACCGGCTCGCGGCCCTGTTCGATGAGTATCGCTTTGGCTCGGTGCTGAACTGTGCGGGCAACTGCGCCTTGAAGGCGTGCGAACTCGATCCGCCGCTGGCCTGGCGGACCAACGTCGAGGGCGTGCGCAACTTGCTCACCGTCATCGCCGATCGCCCGGTGCGGCTGGTTCATCTGTCGATCGACCTGGTCTATTCGGGCAGGGGCGACGGAGGTCACGTCGAACCCGACCCGACCGATCCGGTAACGGAGTATGGCCATACGATGGTGGCGGCCGAGCGAATCGTGGCCCTGGCCCGGCCCGACGCGGCGACGTTGCGAATCTCGCTGCCGATGGGTGTCAGCTTCAACGGACACGCGGGGGCGATCGACTGGATCCAGTCGCGGTTTCGCAAGTCGCTGCCGGCCACGCTCTACTACGACGAGGTGCGGACGCCGGCTTACACCGATTGCCTGAACGAGTTGGCCGAGGTGATGCTCGGCAACCAGCTGGCGGGACTGTTTCACGCCGGGGGGCCGCGGCGGCTGAGCCTCTATGAAATCGCCCAGATCGTCAATCGCGTGGGCGGCTACGATCCGAAGTTACTCGAAGGCTGCGATCGCGGCGAAGCGGGGCCGATTCCGCCCCGGGCCGGCAACGTCACGATGAACTCGGCGAAGCTGTCCGCGGCACTAGGCTACGATCCGCTCGACCCATGGCCGCTCGATCCGCAGTGGATTCCGACCGATCGCGACTGGCATCGACAGCGCCCACGTGGCGAGCAAGGATCGCCGCTCCTGCTCGAAGAGGTGCTCTATCGCAATCCTCGGCGGACGGCGCTTGTGTAGGCGGCGCCTCCGCACGACGTCCGA
>ERZ869936.1234-NODE-1234-length-19209-cov-7.788765_pt1 | contig 19209 bp, 14 predicted proteins | sample MGYA00520876_ERZ869936 | MGnify/ENA primary metagenome ERZ869936 (study PRJEB32218, sample SAMN09650985) | biofilter metagenome | isolation source: enrty point of leading RO module | place: Saudi Arabia: Thuwal, RO plant located on Red Sea | collected 2016-02-17 ...
ACACCCGTCGCACCCCGCGTTCCACGACAAACCACCCCACTTGACAACCCAGCGGTCATAGATGCCATGCTCACGCTTGTCGTGAGCATGCGGCGCTTCGTTTGGACATGCTCACGACGAGCATGAGCATGGTGGGGCATATCTAGAACTCTGCTTGCTGGTGTTCTGTTTCCGCGATTTCTGTGGGCCAAAGGCCCAACCTGCTTAAGCCAGGGGCATCGCCGGCGTTGCCCCTGGCTTGAGCAGTTCGGGCCGTTGGCCCTCACGACTGACGGTCTCCACTCTCACTCCACGTACACGAACTCGTTCGACGTCAACAACACGCGGGCGTAGCTCGCCCAGGCTTCACGCTGCGCCTCCTCCCGCGTTGCGCCGGCCGACGCGCTTTCGGCGGCGAAAGCGTCAAGGTAGGCCAGCGCCCGGTCGCACTCATCGGACTTCACTGGCCGGCCGTAGGCCGACAGGTAGGCCCAGGCGATGCGATCGCGCGCCTTCTCGGACGACGCCCGCATCCGATCCGCGAACGCTGCCGCTTGCTCGGCCACAAACGGGTTGTTCATCAAAAACAGTGCCTGCGGCGGCACGGTGGCGCTGGTGCGCTTGGCGGTCGACACGTTGGGATCGGGCCCGTCGAACAGTGCCAGGTAAGGATGCCGAATCAGCCGCTGCGTCATCAGGTAGACACTGCGCCTTTGCGAGGGGTAGACGGCCTTGAAAGGCGTGTGTTGCGTCCAGCCCCAGTCGGCCATCGGCGGAAACGGATGCTCGCTTGCCGGCCGACGATCGAGATTGCCCCCCACGGTCAACATCGCGTCGCGAATCGCCTCGGCCTCGAGCCGCCGCCGGTCGAAACGCCAATACCAGCGGTTGGCCGGGTCCCGGGCTTCGGCTTCCGCGTCGTGGCCGCTGGCCCGCTGATAGGTCTGCGAGCGGACGATCCTGCGGTGCAGGTTCTTGATCGACCAGCCGTCGGCCACGAATTGACGGGCGAGCCAGTCGAGCAACTGCGGATGCGTCGGCGGTTCGCCCCGCAGCCCGAGGTCCGATGGCGTGCCGACCAGCCCCTTGCCAAAGTGATGCTGCCAGACGCGATTGACCATCACTCTCGCCGTGAGCGGATGATCGGGCCGGGTGAGCCAGCGGGCCAATTCGAGACGGCCGCTTGAGCCGGCGGGAATCTCGATCGGCCGTCCGCCGTCGAGAAACTTGGGCACGCCGCGGGGCACCACCTCGCCGGGATCGCTCGGTTCGCCCGCGTGCTGCACGGCGGCGTCGGCCGGCTGGCCTTCGGTCACCGCATAGGCCAGCGGCACGTCGTCGGGAGCCCCGCGCCGCTTGAGCGCTCGCAGCCGGGCGTTCATTTTGTCGAGCTTGCTTTGCAGGCGGCGCTGGGCCTCGCTGCGCTGCTGCTCGAGCGCGGCGAGCTCGTTCTTGGCCGCTTCGGCCTGTCCGCGATCGCCTTCGCCGGCCGAGTTGGCGGTGCCGGCCTTGAGCTGGGCGTCGAGTTGGGCCACCCGCTGGGCATCGGGATCGTCGCGGTTGGTGCGTTCGATTGCGGCTTCCAGCGCCGCGATCGCTTCGTTGCCCGCGGCCAACAGCGGCTCGGCCTTCTCGGGCGGCAACAGCGGCTGGAAATGCTGCCGCGGCAGGCTCTTCGATTGCAGTTCCTCGGCACCCGCCCAGGGGAACTGCGTGCTGGCGAAGATGCCGTACAGGGCGTAGTAGTCCTCGGTGGTCACCGGGTCGAACTTGTGGTCGTGGCACCGGGCGCAGCGGAGCGACAGCCCGAGTACGGCCCGACCGGTGGTGTCGATCGCGTCTTCCAGCGTCAGGTGCCACAACTCGTACGGCCCCGTGGCGTAGCGCCGCGAAAGGGCGAGGTAGCCGGTGGCCGCCACGCGCTCGGCGTAGTTGGCTTTCTGCGGTTCGCGCTGGGCGAGAATATCGCCGGCCAGTTGCTCGCGCAGGAATTGGTCGTAAGGCTTGTCGTCGTTGAACGCGTCGATGATGTAGTCGCGGTACAGCCGGGCCTCGGGCACGGGGTAGTCGGCGTTGTCGCCCGCGGTGTCGGCATAGCGCACCACGTCCATCCAGTGCCGCCCCCAGCGCTCGCCGTAAGCGGGCGAAGCCAACAGCCGCTCGACCACGGCGTCATATGCGGCCGGCGACGGATCGCGCACGAAGGCTTCGATCGCTTGCGGCTCCGGCGGCAGCCCGACCAGGTCGAAAAACAATCGCCGTAACAGCGTCGCGGGATCGGCCGCCGGCTGGGGGTGCAAGCCATGCTCGGTCAGCGTCGTTTGAATGAAACGATCGATCGGCGTCTCCGCCGTGCCGCTCGGATCGGCCGGAATGCTGACCTCGCGCACCGGCTCGAACGCCCAATGCCGCTCGGCCTGCATCGCCGGCTCGCCCGCCGTGGCCGCGGGCCAATACGCCCCGTCGGCGATCCAGCGCTCGAAGTCGGCCACTTGCTCGGCGGTCAACGCTTCCTCGGGCGGCATCTGCAAGTCTTCGCCGCGGCGAATCGCTTGCACCAGCAGGCTCGCCGCGGCATCACCCGGCACCACGGCCGCGCCGCTATCGCCACCTTGCAGCAGGGCCTCGCGCGAGTCGACGCGCAGCCCGCTCGAGTCGGTTTCGCCGCCGTGGCACTTGAAGCACTTCGTGGCCAGCACCGGCCGGATGCGCGTTTCGAAAAACGTCTCCGCGTCGTTGCCATGCGCCGGGGCTGTCGAAGCAACCGCGAGCGTCATGAGCATGGCAACGGCTGGCTTCATCGGAGGGGCATTTCGCGTGGGGGCGAAATGACGACGTTGGGTAGGCGGGACGAAGGTAGCAGCACCGGCTATCCTACCCGGCAGCAGGAGATTTGCCAACAAAACGTCCTGCACCGATGACGCCGACAGCAGAGTTCGAGTCGTCGCGGCCACCCGCCGACTGGCAATCATTCCGGCTGCGCCCGGAACGAGAGAATATGCAAGGCTTTAGCAGAGTGCTGGTTTGGAGACGAGCCTGTTGCCCAACTACGCACAGCGTCAAAGGAGTGCTTCGTGACAGCCAGAGCATACCTTCCCGGCATGACGTTTCTGATGGCGCTGATGGTCTGCGCCCAGCAGAGTCCGCTATTCGCGGCTCAGCCGCCGGACGAGACGAACCCGCTCTTGCGCGCCCGCGATGCCGAGGCCAGATTCAAGCTCGTTCAGGAGGATCTGAACACGATGGAGAAGCTCCTCGAGGACGAGTCGCCGGTAGCAGCGCGAAAGCACCAGGAAGCAATCGAGCTGCGCTGCCAGACACTCGAAGAACTCGCCAGCCTGGTGCGGCGCGAATACCTCGTTGGAAAGCAAAGCTGTAGCCACTATCTCGGCATTCTATCGAGGCAGCTCGATGCAGAGCTTGATCGAAGCAAGACACACGCTCAACGATGCGAGGCCTGGCAGAAACACGTCGCCGCCCTGACGGAGATTGAGCGGTCTGCCGAAATGGCAGCGGAGAAGGACCCGGCGAATCGAGTGGACTTGTTGAGCGCGAGAGCGGCCCGGGTCGACGCCACGATCGGCCTCCAGTGCGCACAGGACGCACTGCATCAAAGTAAGAATGAGATCGAACTGCTACGGCAACGAACGGGGTGGTTTCGCCACAGCTTGAGAATGACAAGCGAATTGCACTTGTTGGGATCGCGCGGAGGCGAGAGCGAGAACGTTGCCCAATTGGGGCGTGACCTTTGGGCCGCACTAGCAGACTTGGCGTTGGCCGAGGGCAATCGGCAGGAAGCGGCGGCGTGCCTTCGGTCCGCAGTCAACTATTCAGAGTGGTACGCCGATGCGCTCTCCCAAACGGAGGGTGCGGACGACTATGTCCGGTATGCGGAAGCCGTGGGAGAGTGCTATCTGCTCGAGGTCCGTTTGAGCAAACTTGAGGACGAGAAAACGCCCAAGCCGTAGATCATGCAGTGTGCGTGCACGACATTTCCGCTGTCGGCACGCGTGGGCGGATTGGCATGACGCCTCACTGCTGAGGCAGTTGCTTGCCTCTTTCATTCAAGATCTTCAGCATATCAATGCCATCTTGAATCCAGAACTTCTCCGCGCGCGGAAACTCTTCATCGCCGTACTTTGTTGCGAAGTCTTCAAACTCACTTGTCCACCCATCAGGAACGTACCGCTCCATCGGCGTTCCACTTGGGTAGAAGGCTGCAACGTGCCGAGCGTCAGCGTTGGCGAACATTATTGGGAACAAGTCGCCTACATCCCACCACGATTTCGCCTGATCGAATCGGTCGGCAAGCTGCTTGCGAAGGATCGACTTGTCGATTTCGAACGGACTCATTTCCTCGAGAAAGCGGTCTATCGTCCGACTATCAACCACCGGGATGCCAAATCTCGCTGATGGATCGCTCTCGGGCATATCATGTCCGGCGTCCGCAAAACTCTTCTTCCATTTGTTCCAGTCGAGCACCCACTGGTCTCTGTCGCTCTTGAACCAGCGAAAGCGACCATGGTGCTTAACAACGACGACGACTTCCTCGATATCCAACAAGTTCATTTCACTCGCCCACCGCCTCTTTCCGCATTCTCCTGCAACCACTCTGCCCAGGTGCGTGCCAAGTCCTACCGCGAAGACAAGGTGTCAGGAACCTTGTTGTTTGTTCGGCCACGCCACAACTGTCAACGCCTCCGACTCGGTTCTCGCGGCCGCCCGCCGCTCCGGTAGAGCGACCCCGCACTCACTTCCCCAACGCGCTCGCCCCCGCGATCGCCCCTTCGACGATCGTGGGCCCGAGCGTTTCGCCGTAGAAGCTGACGCTCGACTCGTAGCCGCCTTTGCGGTACTCGTCGGCGGGCAGCATGTAGCTGATCCACTGGTCGGCCAGGCCGCCGATGACGGGGTTCTGGGCGCCGGTGTTTTTGGCCAACGTGGTCTTGATCTGCTGGCCCAGCGACGCGGCCATCTCGCCGGGAATGCCCACCATCAGCAGGTCGCCCAGCCGCAGCGAAACGATCTCAGCCTGGTCGGGGAACAGCGCGGGCAGCATCTTGCGGAACAGATCTTCGCTTAGGCCGTACTCCTTGCCGCCGGTCGCCATGAAGTCGGGATGCCAGGTGCGCTCGGGCAGTTCGATCGTGTAGGCGTGATAGGCCAGCGGCACGTCGGCGGCGGTTTTCGTCTCCTGCCATTGCTTCCAGGCCACGATGCCCAGATCGCGGCCGTAGCGTTCGGCCCGTTCCCAGTGGCTGTCGCCCGCGTCGGGGCGGCCGACCGGCGATTGATCGCCTTCGGCGCCGTTGTAGTACATGGCGGTGACCCCGTCGCCGATGAGCGATTCGAGCGTCCGCTGCAGGTGCCCGGGCCAGCCGGCCGAAAACTGCATGTCTTCGCCCGACATGAACGTGGGATGCGCCGTGAAGTTCACCAACACGGCCAGCGGCTTACCCTCGGCCGTGTCCACTCGGGTGATCGTCAGATCGTTATCCGTCGTGCTGTTGCCGCGGCGGTTGCGGTTCCAGCCGGCGATGGCGTGCGTCGACGTGCCCACCTTGACCGCCACGGGCTCTTTTTCGGCCGCGCGCACCAACTCCACCAGCCGATCGACGACGAACTTGTGCGTCCGCGCGTTATACAGCCCGATCTGCGGGATCTGAAACGTGTTCAGCGGGTTGAGTGCGTTCATCTCGATGCTGGTGTGCGAGTGGCTGGCCAGCAGCATCAGTTGATCGGCCGACCAGTCGCCGGCCAGCCGCTCGAGCAACTCGCCCTTGAGTGTCGGCGGAAAGCCGAGCATGTCGGCCGTGACCAGGGCGAACTTCCTGTCGCCCTGCACCAGCACCAGCGCCTTGGCAAAGATCCGATCGTGCACCCCTTCGGCCGGACGGCTCATCCGCTCGCCATAGCCCCCCAGCGGGCAGCCGAACTCCAGCGGCGGCGTCAGATCCACTCGGGCCACGCCGGCCCGCAGCTCCGCCGCGCCGGCATCCGCAGCCAGCGCCGCGACCACACCGAAACCCAGCGCCACCGCCAACGCTCGCACCATCGCCCGCATCACGTCACTCCCGCCTCAAAGGCATCTATTTCTTCACGATATCGAACTGCACGCTCAAGCTGGCCGCGACCGGAATCTTCTTGAACTCCCCGGAAGTGTATTCCGTCTTCTCCTTGCCGGCCGCCCCGGTCATCAGGGTGAGGTACGCCCCCATCATGCCGCCGTTGTCGTCGTCTCCCTGTGCGCCGGGCGCCGTCTCGCGAATTGAGACGATGTCGCCCAGCTTCAGACCGGCCAGTTGTGCCAGGCGCTCGGCCTTTGCCCGGGCGCTGGCCAGCGCGGCTTCGTAGGCCTGTTGCTTGGCGGCATCGGGCTGGCTGAGCCGATACGTGGCCAGCGACGTCGGCTTCGCACCCTGGAACTGGGCCTGGATCATGCTGATCGGGCTGGCGCTGAGGTTCACGCCCGCGTCCTTGGCCGCGTCGATGATCAGGGTCAGCGACCGCAGCAGGTCTTCGGCCTGCATCTTGTCGACGCCGGAGAGCGTGACGGTCAGCTCTTCCTGAAAGCCGACCGAGTTGGGCATTTTCGTTTCATCGACCTGTCCGCCCTGGAAGGCCGCCATGGGATTGGCCGGCGTGCCCGAATTGACACTCGGCCCGGAGTCGACGATCGACAGGCCTTCGATGCCCAGTCGCTTCAGCGCGTCGACGAACCGCTTCTTGTTGCCGCGAAACTTTTCCAGGGCGTCGCCCGCCAGTTGGGCGTTGCCGTCGATCTTGGCAGCCAGCTCCATCACGTCGGGCATGGCCTCGGCCACGCCTTCGCCCGAGACCGTGATGCCCCGGCTCTCCTGAGCCCCAGCCGTCAGGGCCGAGAGTCCCACAAGCGCCGCGGCCAGCATCAGTACCCCGCACGACCATCCGCCCCAGACGCGTTTCATAGCGGCACCTCAAGGTTGTTGAATAAGTAGGTCAGGCCGTGGCCTGACGGGCACTCGGCAAGATGTCTCCCTATATTCATTCGTTCGGGCTGCGCCCCGCCGTATTGGCAGGATCGAATGTCGCATCCCGTCGGAGCTCATTGTCCGTACTCAGTCTCCGGCGTTGGTCGAGGCCGGCGGGGGCGAGTCGTTTACCAGGTCGAGCGCGTTTTCAATCAGAATCTCGCCGGTCATCTCGCCCATCGAGGTCTCGGAGATGTACTCGTAGCGATCGAAGCTGTTGAAGTCGACCTTGGTGAGAATGTACCCGAAAGCGTCGTTCGTGAGACCGAACAGCAGGTTGTGTTCGCCCTTCATGTGCCGCTTGAGGTAGTAGCCGATGTTCGGCAGCGCCTCGCCGGGGATGGTCAGAATCTGTGCGTCGCCCAGGTTCACCAGGTTCAGCCGCGCCGTGACCGACTTGTCGTCGTTGTACGGGTAATTCAGCGGCGACCCCTGGATGATCGCCCACATCAGGTCCGAATCGACCGGAAACTTCACTTCGCGCGCATAACAAGCGACGCCCGGATCGGCTTGCGGCTTGGCATCCTTCACGATCCGCTCGGCCTCGGAGGCCATCAACTCGCCGATCCGCACGCACTCGTCCCAGGTGCGCGAGTCGTGCCACTTGGCCTTGAGCGGATCGCTGGGATTGTCCAGCCGGCGGTTGTCGGCCGTGATCATGCCGCCCTGCGCGCCGTTGATGAACATGCCCATGCCTCCCAGGTCGGCCTCGAGCTTGTCGCACAGCGGACCGACCAGGTCGGGGCTGACCAGTCCCACGCCGTTGCCCAGCACCTCGGGATGCACCGCGTAGTTGACCAGCGTGCATAGCGCCTTCCCCTCGGGCGACACCGCCTGAATCACGCTCATCCGCGGATCGTACAGCTCGGGCGCGTAATAGTTGTAGGCGATCTTGCCCTTGGCTTCGCCGGTGGCGATCTTCAACTCGGCCGGCTGCATGTGGTCGAGCGCCTCGTTGATGGCCTTGGCCGCCTGGTTGCACACGAAGTCCATATAGTCCAGATCGCCCGAGGGCTTGCCGTTGCGGGTCGGAAAGCCGTAGCAGTCCGGCGCGCTGTGCGTGTGGGTCGAGGCGATGAGAATATTGTCGGCCGGGATGCGCTCCACCTGCTTGTGCACCCGCGCCGTGAGCACCGAGGGAAAGCCGAGCAGATCGAGCTGCACGATGGCGACCTTGGTATCGCCTTGATCGACGACCAGCGCGCGGGCGGTCAGTTCTCCCTTCTTCGCCTTGGCCGGCCGTCCCGGACCCACGCCGCCGGAGACCGGCAACAGCGGATCGGGCGTGATGATCGTCTTGCCGACGCCGACCTTGAAATCAGCCAGTGCCGGCGCGGCCAGGCAGCAAACAAGTAACACGAGAAAGGGCAGTCGAAGTCGGCGCATGATGGGTTTCCCTTGCGTGGTTGGAGGCGTGCAATTTGGGCGTCCGGCCAGAGGGTCGATTATACTTCGGCGGCGCCGGCCCGTGCCACCGGCGGGTGATAACTTCATAGGGCCTCGAAAGCCTGCAAGCTCCAACGGTTTATTGAGGCCGCGGGCGTGTCCGGGTGGCCACGACAACTTGTTGTCGTGGTGCCGCAGGCACAGGAGGGCGCACGTCACATCGTTCGCGCCGATACGGTTTCTTGGAGCCCGCGCGATCGTGCGTTATGCTGTCAGCCGTATTGGCGTTGCGTCTCGATGCCCTACCAAGCGATCGGCGAATGCCGTCCACAATCCTGCAATGCGATGACGCCATCGATCGACGGCTCTTCTTGCGCAACGCCGGCGGGCTGGCGATCGCGGGCAGCGCGCTGCCCCATCTGGCTCGCGCGGCGACGCCATCGCGCGGCAAGGCCCGCTCGTGCATTCTCGTCTACCTGCTCGGCGGGCCGCCGCATCTCGACATGTGGGATCTCAAGCCCCAGGCACCGGCCGAAATTCGCGGGCCGTTCAAGCCGATCGCCACGGCCACGCCGGGATTGGCCATCTGCGAGCACCTGCCGCGACTGGCCCAATTGTCCAACCGCTATGCACTGGTGCGCTCGGTGAGCCATCCGAATCACAACCACACGCCGATGATCTACTACACGCTCACCGGCCGGCAGGTGGCCCAGCCCGAGCGCGACAACGACGTGCGTCCGCCGATGCGCAGCGACGCTCCGCATCTCGGTTCGATCCTGGCGGCCACGTCGCCTGCCCGCGAGACAGCGTTGCCGGACTACGTGGCGATTCCGCAACTGGCGATTCGCAGCAGTCTCGAGGGCGAGTTCAAGCGAGCGCGTTCGCCCTTGCGCGGCGGCGGCGCCGGGTTCCTCGGCCCGGGCTTCGATCCGTTGTGCGTCGACGGCGATCCGCGCTCGCCCGATGCCGTGCCTGCGCTGCGCCGTCCGCAGGACGTGGCCGCCGGGCGGCACGAGCGCCGCGCGCGATTGCTGGCGCTGCTCGAATCGAAGCGCCCGGCGCTGGCCGACACCGCCTCGTACCGCGAGCTGCGCGATCAGGCCGTCACCATGACCGGCGCGGGCGCCGGCGCCGCCGACACGTTTGCCCTCGACGGCGAGCCGCCGGCCGTGCGCGAGCGTTACGGCGACCATCGCTTCGGCCGCGCGATGCTGCTGGCCCGGCGGCTGGCCACCGCCGGCGTGGCGATGACCACCATCCACTTTAACGAGATGACGCTCTGCGACGGCTGGGACACGCATTCCAACAACTTCGAGGCGCTCGAGAGCGAGCTGCTGCCGATGCTCGACCAGGGCGTCTCCGCTCTGATCGAGGACCTCGACGCCCGCGGGCTGCTGGATAAAACGCTGGTCGTGGTGATGGGCGAGTTCGGCCGCACGCCCAGGATCAACAAGAACGCTGGCCGCGATCATTGGGGCTCGTGCCAGAGTGTGTTGCTGGCCGGCGGCGGCATCCGCGGCGGAGCCGTGCTGGGGGCCTCGGACAAGATCGGCGCCTTTCCGGCCGACCATCCGCTCGACCCGGTCGACATCCACGCCACGATGTACCACTGCCTGGGCCTCGACCCCGAGCGCCTGATCCACGACCACCTGGGGCGCCCCTATCCCCTGAGCACGGGCCAGCCGGTGATGGAGTTGCTGTAGGGCTTCTCCATCACTCATGGGTCGAAAGCACACACCAGGCGCGAAGCGCAAGCGAACCTCTGCCCCTCGAAAGCTGCGAAAGCAACACACCAGCCCGAAGCGCCAGCGAGGGTGCGTAGTCGGGGGTGTGGGGACGCGAACGTGGCAACCGGCAAAGACCCTCGCTGGCGCTTCGGGCTGGTAGGGGGTCGCAGCGGCCGCGCATGGCGGACGCCGCTGTAGGGCGGTCGGCGCAAAGGGTGCGGCTGCGACGGCTCACGGAGTGAGCCTGCTACTTTTCTTCTGCCACGCAGTACAGCATCTCTTGCCGCTTGCCGTCGACTTTCTCGACCAGGCGCATGTAGATGCGGTCGCCGCAGATGGCCGAGCTGCCCATCACGCTGTCGCCCAACTGGTTCTGGGCGAGCTGGTCGTACTTCGTGGGGTCGGCGCGGTAGATAAAGGTCTCGCCGTCGTCGTTCGTGGCGTAGATCAGGTCGCCCACCAGCACGGGCGAAGCGCTAAAGGTACCGCCGAGCCGCTTCTTCCATTTCTCTTCGCCGGTGTCACTCTGCCAGCAAACGGCGATGCCCGCGTCCATCACGGCGAACAGGTGCCCGTCCTTCACCAGGATCGAGGGCACGTACACGCGGTCCTTCGTTTCCCAGGCGATCTCGCCCGAGCCGTCGGCCATCGCGGCCGAGACGTGGCTCTTGGGATAGCCGCCGGTCGAGAAGATCCGCTTGCCGTCGGTGACCGTAGACGTCACGCACTCGGTGGTCGTGCCCGGCGTTTCCCACAAGGTTTCGCCGGTCATCGGGTCGAGGCTCAAGAAGCGGTCGCAGCCGGTCATCAACAATTGATCGCGGCCGGCCACGTTGAGGATGATCGGCGAGGTGTAGTTCGGCTGCTCGGGCCGGTCGTGCTGCCAGACGGTCTTGCCCGTCTTGCGATCGAGTCCCGCCACCACGCCGCCGGCATGGCTGTCGGCCGAGGCGATCACGAGCGAACGATACACGGCCGGCGAGGCTCCATAGCCCTGATGGATTTTGTAGTCGGCGAGCTTGGTTTGCCAGAGCTGCTCGCCCTCGACCGACAGTGCCGTAAGGTACACGGCACCGCTGTTGGCGAACAGCACGTAGACGTTCTCGCCGTCGCAGGCGACCGAACCCGAGGCCCCGGTCGATCGCTCGTGCTTCCGCATGATGCCGCCCGAGTGCACCTGGGCCTGCCACACCGGCTCGCCCGTGGCTCGGTCGTAGCACAGCACCGACTGGGTGTCGGCGTCTTCATCGGCCGTGGCCAGAAACACGCGCGGGCCCACCACGATCGGCGAGCTATGCCCGCGCCCCGGCACGGGCGTTTTCCAGGCGACGTTCTTCGTGGCACTCCACTCCGTGGGCGGCTGCTCGCCAGCGTTAGCCACGCCATTGCGATTCGGCCCCCGCCACCACGGCCAGTCGTCGGCCGCGACGCTGATGCGGTCATCGACCTGCTGGCACAGTGCAGGCACGGGAGAGAGCAGGCAGGCAACAGCGACAACGGGCAGGGTGCGAAGCAGGAGCGACACGATCGTTCACCTGGCGGGATGGAAACAAGGAAGGAAACGCCGGCCGCGTGGGCCACGCCCATTTTAGCCACGGGTTCCGCCGTCGGGCCAGCCGTCTCTACGTTCGGGAGCGGCTCGCTCCGGACGTGTCTCGGCGCGGCAGGTGCGGTAGAATACCGGCATGGGCGAACTTCTCTTCGAATTCCTGCTCGAGTTGATCCTGGACGCGATCCTTGCCGCGGTGCGCCTGGTGCTGTGGCTGGCGATCGTCGTGCCGATGACCTTGTTTGGAATCGTCGCCGAGCGCGTCCGTGACGCGTGGCGCGGCGACTCGATTCCGCAGCCCCGGCTCGCGGCGGAGACGTCACGACGCGGTTCGATTCGGGCCGAAAGGCAAGGATGAACAATCCGCAGCCCAGGCGACGTCGGCGCCGCTTCGCGGTATCTCCGGCAATCCTTCTTCCCGTGACGACTCTCATCGTCATCGGGCTACTTGTGGCTCCTGACGTCCCGCGCGAGGCTTATCTGGCAGCGGCCGGTTCCCTCGCGCTGATTTGGTCACCCTGGGTGGTGACCAACGTCATTCATTGGATGCATTCCCGATGAACACGCTGGTGCTGAAACTCAAACAAGAGCTCGACGAGCAGGGTAACCTGGAAGAGTTCACGAACGACGTCAATGAGATCACCGACTCAGACACACTAGAGCACCTTGACGCAGACGGGCTGCCGGCCACGGGAACGCACGTTTCCGAAGGCATGCTCCTGGTGGCGAAGATTGGCGCGACGAAAGCGTACTCGAAAGCAAGACTTCCGAACGTTCTCGAACGGGCGACGCTTGCTGAGCAAGAGGTGGTTCGAAGGATACGAGCGTTGATCTATGATCGTTCCCTGTATGTCCCCCAGGGCGTTGCTGGAGTTGTAAAGTCCGCATATTTTGAACAAGAGGGCGACCGAAGGGTCGCCGTCGTCCATCTCGAGTTGGATTGAGCCAAATCCGCTCTCGCGTTTGCTTGCACCAATTCCGCGTTTGGGGGGATAATCAAGGCGGACACCTTGCCGGATCCTTCGAGGCGCACGCGATGACGAAACTCTGGCAGCGACTCCGCGGCAGCCGCACGGCATTGTTCGCCATACCGATTCTGGCAATGGCCGGTTTGCTTTGGCTGGCGATCCGTAAGCACGGTCGGCCAATCGACGGCTACACCTGGACCGCGCTAGCGGTCGTCCTGGTTTGTAGCGCGCTGCCTGGCTTCTATCGTCTACGATGGAGATGGGCCGCGCTGATCTTGCTCGTGGGTGTCTACATCGTGCGCCCGGGGCCGTTCCTCGAGTTTCGAATTATCCCGCTCCAGCGGTGGTCGTTGTGCGATGATCACGGCGGTCGCCGGGGACTGCAGATCTCGCCGATGCTACGGTTCGGCCACGACGGTCCGAACACAAAGCTGCTCGAATCGTATCTCGGTCCGCTGCCTCCGAACTGGTGGCAGCAAGCGCCCAATTTTCCCGGCATTCGCGACGGCAACGAGCGCGTGCAGTCGCGCAACCCGATCCTGCGGGACTACCTGCCCGACATTCTCGAGATGCTGCCGGACGACGCGGCCCGCAAGCAGGTGCTCACCTGCCTGGTCGACACCGAGAACCGGCTGCGCGTGCATCAGGGACTGTTGCTGGCCTGTCTGATGGAACTCGGCTATCCGCCCGGCCTCAACGCGGAAACGTGGTGGGAAGCGCATCGCGACCTGTTCAAGTGCGAGCATGACCCCGTGGCCGCCGCGAAGCTGACCCGTGGTTGGTTGCGCAAAATCGAACGACGGCCGATCGAACCCTCTTCTGCCATGAGCAGTTTGTACCGTGCTGCCGATTACCAGGAGCGCGGCTCGTGGGGCGGCCACTGGGATTTCGGCGAGGCGGCGATGAAGCTGGAATGGGACCATCCGCCCGAAGAGATCGACGCCTCCGACAAGATTCTGTGGTGGCCCAGCGCCTCCGAAGCGCTGTTTGGCGAGGGGCAAGTCACCGACGAGCACCTTGTTCGCTATGCTCCAGATGGCTCCGAATTGAGTCGCGTGCCGCAGTACTTCGTCTATAGCGAGGGTTTCGTCGAGCACCTGTTTCGGCGAATGGTGTTGGAACCCAACCCTCAAGACTGGCCCGCCTTCGGCAAGCTCGAATACAAGCTCGATGGCGAAGCCGCCGAGGTGACCATTCTGAACATCAGCGGCAAGGAGCTGGGTCTGCGGATCGACGACCAGGTCTTCCGCGGACTGGACAAGAGCAAGTTCCTCGAGATCTTCAAGGAATGGCAACCGGCCGGGACTTCAGGGGATGTTCATGGCATCGAAGAATAGATCTCCCTTGCCTTCCCAGATGGCGGCATCGAACGAGACGCGCTGGCCGCCGTCGTCGACGCCGTTGCGGCCGACGCTGTAGAGCGAGTAGGTGTCGCCCTGCCGATGGTAGACCAGCGGCCCTTGGCCGTAGGGATCCTCGGGCACCTGGCTGAGATACTCCGGCACCAGGCTTTCGAGCGCGTCGGGCGGCGCCCCTTCGATCAGCACGTGCCGCCGCACGGCCATCTCGGCGATGAGCAGGTTCACGTGCGCCTCGTAGCACTTTCGCGCATTGGCGAATACTTCCATGTGCGCGACCGGGTGCCGATGATGCGTCAGGTGTTCGATCCAGGAGAGTGCCGCGAATCGCCAGGTTCGATCCCGCTCGACGACCACGTTGTAAGGTTCACGGGCCGCTGCCGCCTGTTCCAACTCGCGCGCTAGTGCATCAAGCTCATCGGCATCGAGCTTGGGGATGATTCTCGCAAGCCCTACGATGCCGAGCTGCGCGATGCCGTCCCCCTGCAGGTCGTCATCCATCAGGCCGCCGTTTGCATTTGCATTGGCCAGTCGAATAACAGCGATATAGCTGCTTGCAGCCCGAGCGTCGTTTCCGTCGCCTTCCCAAGCCTTGCCCTCGGCGGCCAGGGCGCAGGCGAGGTTGTGCATCTCCGGGTATCGAGTGAGCCACGCATAGGCGTCCGTCAGGTCGACGCTGGTATGGGGGAGTTCCAGGGCGCGCCGCAACGCGGCCAGGGCTTCGGCGTTCTGCCGCGTGAAGGTTCGGCAGTCCTGCGCCGTCGCCGCTTCGTAGTCCTGTTTCGGAACCGAGGCCCAATTGAAAAGCGAAGCGACCCGCTGCAGCTCATCGGGCGCATTGGGACCGGACGCGGTCGCTACGTCGGGAACTTGCGGCGGCAGTACGGTCCAGTAGACGGAGACCAGGATCCACGCAGAAACTAGTGCGACCATCCCCAGGCCCGCGCGGGCGGCGGTCTGTGTGCTTCGGCTTCGCGCGGGCGTCGCGAGGGCAGCAACCGACGCGTCCGCCGGCGGCGCGGCGCGCGACATCCAGCCCGAGCCGCGCGCGAGCGCGAGGCCGGGCGCCAAGAGCAGGCCGTGAAGGGCCGCTCCCGCTGCGCCGGGCAGCAGCGGCCCCCAGAAGATCATCCTTTCGCTGGAATCGACGGCCCAGATCAGGCAAGCCAACAGCGCGATCCCCGCGATCAGCGTGACGCTCCCGAAGACGAGCACACGCACTTCGCTGCGCGCACCGCCGAGGGCCAGTTGCATGGCGGCGAGCGTCGCCGCACCGAGCACCAGGCCGGCGACGAGCCACGGCGGGAACATGCTGCTGAATCCGAGCGACACGAGCGCTTGTGGCGGGGCTAGACGCACCAGCGCCAACGCCCCCGCGGCCAGCAGCACGCCCCACAGCGCTTCGCGCAACCGGAACTGAATACCCAAGGAGCGTGCCCGCGTGGCATGCTCGGAGTTTTCTCGTTGAGCTCTTCGCCAGGCAGCTCGCGCAGCAAATATCCGCGCAAGCGCCAGGCCCGACATCACCGTAGCCGCTTGTGCGCCGAAGAGCACGATCAACTCGATCGCCCCCAGCGGCGCGAGCACGGCCAGCCCCAGCACCAGCGGCGCCCACCGCCAGAACCAGCCCGCCCGGCCGCGCGCGGCCCACAGCGCCGCCAGGCCGAAGGCCGTCGGCAACAGGAGCGACACGACGATCAGCAACGCGATCGGCGGCATCAGCGTGGCGGCGTTCATGGCCGATCGGTCGGGGGCAGCGGCAAGGTGATTGCCTGATGAGCGCGTTGTTGTCTCACGCGCGCCTCACTTCCTCACGCAAAGAAGCCTATGGCTAGTCCGTGTCGGTGAGCATCCCCACCCATGCCAAGTCCGAATCTCTCCAAAGGAGCACGAAGCACCAGTCCCAAGCCACACCATAGAACCAGTTGGTAAATAGGTAGCTGCAATAGCTAGCGCAGATTTCGCAGTCCTGCACGCGGCCGGGCAGAAGTTGAAAGGCTACATACGGGCCGATTGCACCGAACGCGTCGCCAATGCGAGCTCTTTCGCGAGGAGATGCCTCGGAAAGCGACGGAGAATACGCGCCCAAACGATCAGCCGCCGCACGAGCAAGCACATTCGCAAACTCGACGTTGCACTCTTCGAAGGAGCAATGTTCGTGGATAGGCTCAATCGAGAATTCCGAATGGTACATCGGATCGAATGAGTCTCGTAAGAATCGATGGCACGATGGTTTCGCAACTAATTCCGACAAAACGTGTTTCGCTTCCGATTCGGTGCAGGAGTTCCTGCACTCGCGCTTGAACCAACACCACTCGAAGCGAAAGTTGGACGAAGCGCGCACGTGCTCTCCCAGTTCATGCAACGCGACCGGTGCAAGAGTGGGAGCCAATGGGATCACCGGCGCCTCACTTCCCCACGCAATACAAATGCGTCTTGCTGCGCAGAATGACTTCCTCGCCCACTAAGGCCGGCGAGGCGTCGACGCTGTCGCCCAGGTCGTTGGTCGCCAGGGGCTTCACTTCCGACGCGTTGGCCAACACCAGCGTCGTGCCGTCGCGGTCGGTGAAGAAGATCTTTCCGGCGGCGGCCACGGGCGAGGCGTACACGTTGCGAATGTCGGGCAGCCGCTGCTTCTCGATCACCGGATCGCCCGTCTTGGCGTCGAGCACGGTGAGGATGGCGCTGTTCGACTTGTTGAACCACAGGTTGCCGTCGACCAGCACCGGCGACGGGCAATAGGGCGTATCGCTCGAGCGCGACCAGGCAACCTCGTCGGTCCCCGTGATGTCGCCCCGGGCATCGAGCGGCACGGCCACCAGCGCGCTTTGCGGATAGCCGCTCATCAGAAACACCTTGCCGTCGTAGGCCACGGGGCAGGGGATGATCGCCAGAGTCTGCCCACCGCACTCCCACAGCACGTCGCCGGTTTCGAAGTCGTAGCCCCGGGCCTTCTTGTTCGAGTTGACCACCACCTGCTTGCTGCCGTCGTACTCCACCACCAGCGGCGTCGACCACGACGAGCCCGGTTCGCGCGGCGTCTGCCACTTGGTTTTGCCCGAGTGGGCGTCGAGCGCGTACAGGAACGAATCGCCTTCGTGGTCCCAGTTCACCAGCAGCGTGTCGCCTTCAAGCACCGGGCTCGTGGCCTCGCCGAAGAAGCGATACATGTGCAGATCGCCCAGGTCGCGGCTCCACACCGGCTCGCCGTCCACCGTGAAGCAGTACAGCCCGCGCGAACCGAACGAAGCCCAGACGTGCTTGCCGTCGGTGGTGGGCGAGGGCGAAGCGTAGCCGTGGTCCTTGTGATGTCCCTCGTGCGGCACGGCCTCGGTCACCACCTTCTCCCACCGCAGCTTGCCATCGCCGCGATCGTAGCACTGCACCACGAACTTGTAGTAGTGCGTCGGCCGCTCGATGCGAAACGGATTGCCGCCGGGCGCCTCGGCCTCTTCCGCGGGCGGCTGCTCCTCCTCGCGGTCGGTCTCGATGGCCGTGGTGATGAAGATGCGATCGTCCCACACGATCGGCGTCGACTCGCCCTGGCCCGGCACGGGCACCTTCCATTTCACGTTCTGCTCGCCGCTCCACTCGGTGGGCGGATCGGCCTCGGGCGCAAACCCGTTGGCCAGCGGCCCACGCCACTGATGCCAGTTGTGCAGCTTGGCCTGCTCAAAGTCGTCGGCCACCGCGGCCAAGGGGAAACAGCAAACGAGGGCGAGAAAAAGGGTCGTGCGCATGGTGCCTGGTCGCTCAGGGTGGATGGGGAAGCGTCAGCCCGAAATTATAGGACTCGCGGCGGCGGTGTGCCATTTCGGGGCAGCTATAATGGGGGCCATGAAGCGTGCAATTTGGATGTTGATACTCGCATCGCTTGGAATTGCCATTGGACAGTTGCCTAGCCTCAATGGCCAACTCGATATGGCACTATCGTCGTGCATCTACGGGGCAATTGGAGCGGCCATTCCGTGGGCGGCAGGCGCCATGCGTTTGGAGAAGTGAACTTATTCAAAGTGACCCACTACCGGCACCCAGCTCTCGCCCCGTGTTTGGCATGAGCATTGCACCCCGAATCGTGCGAAGTGCGTCCCGCGGCGAAACCGTCCCCCGGCGTGCAACCCGCTTTCCGACGGGTACAATGACGTCCCGGGCGCCAGAACTCCGCCGCGCTTGTCCAGCCGCGCGATTTCTTCAAGCTGAAAGGACTGCCGCGATGACCCAGCAATCACCGCACCGCCGCGACTTCCTGCACACCGCCGCCGGCGGGCTCACGGCCGCCGCCCTCGCGCGAGGCGCCGCCGCGGCCGAAGCCGACACCTCGGAGAAAAACGCAGGCGGCATTCCCCTCCGCAAGTTCGGCCGCACCGACGAGCGCGTCACTGCCATCGCCCTGGGCGGACATGCCAGCACCAACCCCGGCAAGCTCACCGAGCCGGAGAGCCTCAAGCTCATCCAACGCGCCGTCGACGAAGGCATCACCTTCATGGACAACTGTTGGGACTACCACAGCGGCGTGGCCGAAGAGCGGATGGGCAAGGCACTGGCCGCAGGCAACCGCCGCGACCAGGTCTTTCTGATGACCAAGGTCTGCGGACGCACGGCCAAGGAGGCCAAGGAGAATCTCGAAGACAGCCTCAGCCGGCTGCGCACCGACCGGCTCGACCTGTGGATGTTTCACGAAATCGTGTACGACAACGACCCCGATTGGATCTTCGCCGGCGACGGCGCGATCAGCGTCGGCGTGCAGGCCTTGAAGGAAGGCAAGGTCCGCTATCTCGGCTTCACCGGCCACAAGGACCCGTCGATCCACCTCAAGATGCTCAGCAAGCCGCAACCCTGGGACGCGGTGCTGATGCCGTTGAACGTGATGGACGTGCACTTCCGCAGCTTCCAGAAGCAGGTGCTGCCCAAGCTGCAGCAGCGCGGCATCGCCCCGTTGGGCATGAAGAGCCTGGGCGGCAACGGCTCGATCGTCACCCAGGCCGGCATTCCGGTCGGCGACGCCATCCGCTACGTCCTCTCGCTGCCGATCGCCACCCTGGTCAGCGGCATCGACAGCGAAAAGGTCCTCGACCAGAACCTCAAGATCGTCCGCGAGTTCGCGCCCCTGTCACCCGAGCAGATGGCCGCCATCGAAAGCCGCACCCGCCAGCTCGCCGGCGACGGCCGCTTCGAGCTGTTCAAAACCACCAAGAACTTCGACGGCCCGGTGCACCGCAAGCAACACGGCTT